>Ga0187892_10008059_pt1 | contig 14626 bp, 14 predicted proteins | sample MA1701073metaG_FD_139345 | JGI IMG/M metagenome (GOLD analysis project Ga0187892, IMG submission 139345) | Bio-ooze microbial communities from a basaltic lava cave in the Kipuka Kanohina Cave System on the Island of Hawaii, USA - MA170107-3 metaG ... | reverse complement strand
GTTCCGAGCGGCGGCACGGTCGTTCCTGGCGTTGGCGGCGACGGCGCGCACATCGTCATCGACGACATCACCTACACGCTGGTCCCCGAGCCGGGCACGATGGCGGCTCTCGGAATCGGCGCTTTGGCGCTTCTTCGCCGCAGGCGAAAGTAAGACAGAGATCGTGATTGGCCGCGCAAGCGGCTTGCTACGATGTCTCGTCGGGCCCCTCGCGATTCTCGCGCGGGGCCCCTTTCTTTTTGGGGTCGTGGGGCAAAAGCGGCCTACTCGCCCGCGCCGCCCGAAGAGGCCGCTTTGTGCGCTCGGATGAAGAAGTCCTCCAGCTGCCGAACCGCTGCCTCGTTCCGGTAGATCCCCGGGCTCCTCTCGGCGACCACCGAGCGCACGTGCTCGCGCCAATCCCGATCGGCTGCAAGGCGAACCGACAGCTCGACGAAGCTCTCCGGCCCGTCCGCTACCAAGTCGAAGAATTCCATTTTCGAGTACCAGGCATAAGTGATCCGTGCCCGCAACAGCTCCCCCGGCCACGTCACGATCGGGGCGCCCACCGAGAACGCCTCCGCGCTCGAGTTTCCGCCTACGAAGTAGAACGGGTCGATCAGCGCGTCCGCGATCCGATTCAGGTTCAGAAACGCGGGAAGGGGCATCTGAGGCAAAAAGTGGACGCGCTCCTTCATACCGGGCATCGTCCTTTCAAACCGCGCGCGGAGCTTCGTCTCCCACGTGGGGTACCGGCCAGCGATGAACACGATGCGCCCTTTCGGGTCTCGCTTCAGGATCTCCGCGAGCGCCAGGTCGAAATCGGGATGGATCTTGAACAGAGTCTGAGGACAAACGTACAAGTGGTCATCCTCGGAAAAGCCCCACTCCTCCCTGCCCGGTACTTTGGGCGGTTCCTCCGGCGGCTCGTAGTAGGTCGTCAAATCCGGTAGCCGGACCAGGCGCTCCGTGTACTCGCGATCCGAATTCGGAAGCTCTAAAGCTTCGCTCGAAACGAAGTAGTCCATGTTGGGGATTCCCGTGGTCACGGGGTGGCCCCAAGTCATCGCCTGAACCGGCGCGAGACGCGAGAACGCGAGGTAGTACGTCTGCGGGTCCATTCCGATCTCCGGATAGAACAGCACGTCGCACTCTTGCTCGGCGATCTGGCCTTGGGACGTGAAGAAGTCGGTCGAGAGGTGGACCGTCCGGGCGCATGCCTCGGCCAAGGACTCGGATAGCTGATCGAACGTTCCCGGCACGGCGAAGAAAACCGTCTCGAACTTCTCCGCATCAAGCTTTCGCAGCATAGGGACGAACAGCTTGCCAATCGTGTGCCCTCGCAAGTAGGACGAGACCAGTCCAAGCCGGATTCTGGAGGAGGGCTGCTTCTTGGCTTCCGCGGCGCAGTGCGGCGCGACTCTTCCCAGCTCCGGGCAAGCCTCCAAGTAAAGGGCCGCGATCTCCTTCTGAAGCTCGATCTCGTTCTCCCGGTGGTACGCCAAGTAGAAGTTCGTGATTCCAACCTGCCGGGCGGGGTTTTCCAAACGAATGCCTTCCTCGCGCAGGCGGGAGACGACTTCTCTGACTCGCCTTCGAGTTCGGCCGATCTCTTCGATATCGGGCAGAATCAGGGGAAGCAGCAATGCCTCCATGAGGCGCACCTCCGAAGGAGCGTCCTTCTCCGCCGCGAGGGGGCGAACGAATTCCAGCGCCTCGTCCCAGCAGCCCATGTCCGCTTGAAGCACTGCCCGCTTGACGATCGCAGTGGGGTTGCCGGTCTTGATCGCTAAAGCCCGGTCATAAGCCGCAAGCGCTTCCTCGGCTTTCGGCAGCTCCCGCAAGACGTTTCCGAGCCCCAGCCAGCCATCGAAGAGTCCCGGCTCGACCTCGACCGCCTTTCGGTAGAGCGCCTCGCTTGTCTCCAGGTTTCCCGTGTGGTAGAGCAGCGTTGCCAGGTTGCTGTAAGGCAGGCCCGCCCTCGGATTGATGGCGATCGCGCGCTTGTAAGCCTGTTCCGCTCGGAGGACGTCGCCCAGGACGAAGTGGGCGTTCCCGACGTTAATCCACGCCTCGAAGTAATCGGGCCGAAGCTCCAGCGCGCGGTCGAGAGCCTTCAGCGCCTCGGGATGCCGGCCTTGGCCCTGGAGCGCGTTTCCCAAATTGAAGTGCGTTTCCGCGACATTCGAATCGAGCTCGACGGCTCTCCTAAGCGCTGCCTCCGATTCCCGAAAACGCCCCAGCGCTCCCATCACGCTTCCCAGGCTAGCGTGAGCCCTTCCGCTTCCGGGATCCGCCTCGATCGCCCGCTGAAACGCGTCGATCGCCCGTTCGTGCTCGCCCTCGAAGTGCGCCATCACGCCGTAATTGATCAGTGCGCCCGCATGTCCGGGGTGGCGTTTGAGGACGTCTTCGAGGATGGAGCGTCCGCCGGCACGGTCTCCCTTTCGGTACGTGATTACGCCGATAAGCTGCGACGCATCGGGATGGTCCGCTTGCATCGACAGCACGCGCCGACAGGCGCGTTCCGCTTCCATCATGCGGCCGGCCGCCAGAAACCCGTTCGCCTCCGTCAAAAGTTGGTCGATCGCTGGGCTTCCGGCGCCCGGGTTCGTGGCCATATCAGTACCTCATTTAGGGGAGTGCGAAACGCCGGAAGCGAACCATCGCGACAGGAAAGCGCCCGCGCCTAGAAGTATACGCCCCTTACAACGCTCCGTAGCCGCAGGTCTTCAGCCTGCGCATGAATCCGACACGTTATAGCCGCAGGTCTTCGGCCTGCGTCCGTAGCGAAACCCGCAAACAACCCCCTAAACGCGTCACTTGAGCCAAAGCCACCCGAACGTGCCTGCCGTGAGCAGCCCATAAACGATGCCGTCGAACAGGTAAGTCCAGAAGCACCTTGTCGTCCCACCGAACCAGATCATGTTCGGCATCCAGCCAAGGCAGTGGGCAGCAACGGCCGTGGCGCCGGCAATCCGAAACACGTGCAGGTAAGGGTGCGAACCGGCGCCCAGTGAATACCAGGAAACGTACGCGACGAACACCCCGGCAAGTAAGTAGAAGAGCAGCATGAGCACGAGGTTTCGGCCCATATTGACGGGGCCGGGCCAAATCACGAGCGTCCCGTTGGGCCCCCTCTTCAGCTTCTCCATGTACTCCGGATTCTTCATATCCGCCATCTCGCCCCACGGAAACCAGTATTGTCCAGGCTTCAAGCCGGCGGCGGTAATGGCGTCCACTACACCTTGCTCCCCCGGCATCCCCTTCCATTCGCCCTTGTGGTGCGGCGACACCATGTGCAGGAAAAAGCTTGCCACCCACAGGATCGCTGCCGAAGCCACGATCGGGATCCACAGCTGCTGCAGGAACTCCATCGTCCCCTCCTTCGGGCGCGAAGCGCCCCCAGCATAAATACGGGCAATCGCGCCCGAAATCTTCCGATTGGCCGCGGCCCCCACGTTTCATAGATGTGCGTGGTCGCGGCAGTCTCCTCCCGGACAGGTCCCGTTCCCGCCGCAGGCCGTGGACATAATGGGGCGCTATGCGCGTTTCCCACCTGTCCTTTCTGGCGTTGGCCGCCGGGCTTTCCTGCCCGTCGCTCGCCCAAGAGAGCTACGTTCGCGAGCACTTCGAAAAGCGCGAGGTGCAGATTCCGATGCGAGACGGCGCCAAGCTGTTCACGGCGGTCTACATCCCGAAGGCGGAGGGGCCTGCCGCCCCATTCTTAATGATGCGGACACCCTACAGCTGCCGTCCTTATGGGCCCGGCCAGTTCAGAGGCGCGCTGGGACCCGAGTCGAACTTCACGCGCGAACGGTTCATCTTCGTGTACCAGGACGTTCGGGGCAGATACATGTCCGAAGGCGGATTCAAATGGATGACCCCCTACATTCCGAACAAAAAGCCGGGGGACGTCGACGAGTCCACCGACACTTGGGACACGATCGATTGGCTGCTTAAGAACGTGCCCAACCACAACGGCAGGGTGGGCGTGTACGGAACGAGCTTCCCCGGGCATTACGCGGCGCAGTGCCTCATCGATCCGCATCCGGCGCTTAAGGCCGTCAGCCCCCAGGCGCCCATGGCCGACAACTGGATTGGCGACGACATGCACCACAACGGGGCGTTCTTTTTGCCGCACGCCATGGGGTTCATCTCCGGATTCGGCAAGAGGCGGGACGGCCCCACCCAGGACTACGGCCCGCGGGTGTATTCGATGGGAACCCCCGACGGGTACCGGTTCTACCTGGAGATGGGGCCGATACGGAACGCGCTCACGAAGTACAACATGAACCAGATCGAGATCTGGAAGGAGTGGGTTACCCATGGCGACTACGACGCGTATTGGCAAGCGCAAAACGTGCCTCAACACCTTAAGCGGGTGGCGCACGTCGCCGTGATGACGGTCGGCGGCTGGTGGGACGCCGAGGACCTCCACGGCCCGCTCGCCATCTACAGAGCGATCGAACAATACAACCCCGGCAACAACAGCACGCTCGTCATGGGCCCGTGGTACCACGGCTCGTGGAACGGCGGCGCGGGCAACTCCCTTCACGATATCCGCTGGAACACGAACACGGCCGAGGACTTTCGCGCAAAGCTTCAGATGCCGTTTTTCAAGCGCTACCTGATGGACGAAGGGAAGCCGGACATCCCGGAGGCGATGATGTTCGATGTGGGCGCCGATACATGGCGAAGGTTCGAGGAGTGGCCGCCCAAGTCCGCACGGAGCTTGTCCGCTTACCTGCAGCCGGGAGGAAAGCTAGGATTCGCGCCCGCGTCGGCGGTGCGCGGGAGCTTCGCCGAATACGTGAGCGATCCTTCGAAGCCGGTTCCCAGCTCCGCGTCCATCAGCACCGGAATGCCCAGGCAATACCTGATCGAGGACCAGCGGTTCGCTTGGCAGCGGCCGGACGTACTCGGCTTCGAATCGGAGCCGATGAAGGAAGACCTGACGCTCCTGGGCCCGATCACGGCGACGCTTTACGTATCCGTCACCGGCACGGACGCGGACTTCGTGGTGAAGCTGATCGACGTGTACCCGGACGACGCTCCGAACGATTCGCCGCGCGGACCGGAGATTCGAATGGGCGGATATCAGATGCTGATCCGAGGGGAGCCCATGCGCGCCAAATACCGGCGATCCTGGTCGAGGCCCGCGCCGATGCCGTCCAACAAGGTCGAGAAGGTGGAGTTCGTATTGCCCGACATTTGCCACACGATACGCAAGGGGCATAGGCTTATGGTGCAGGTGCAGAGCTCGTGGTTTCCCGTCGTGGACCGTAACCCGCAGACCTTTTGTAACATTTTCAACGCCAGGGAGGCGGACTTCCGCAAGGCCACACACCGCGTTTATCTTTCCCTGCCCCATGCGAGCAGTCTCACGGTGGCGACTGTGAGCGAGGCGAAGTAGAGCGGGCGCCTGGCGAGCCGCCGAAGGCACTGCTTCGGCGGCTCGCCACGCTGCGCAACGATTCCGACGCGTTACCGCGAGAGGGCGATAAGCGCCAGAGCTACGATCAGGATCGTGATGAGGTCCCGGTCGGACATGTTCCGCCCCTGCGCGTACGGAACGGTCACCCGGTCGCCTGGCCTAAGGACCGCCGAGCCCGTAGCCAGCGCGTACAGGCTGTGAACTTCGACCTCGGTCTTTCCGTCGGGGCTCGTGCGGCTGACCGTGACTCGGTTCACCTCGGAGCTCGGCGAGGGACCCGCGGCTTGCAAGGCTTGCGCCAGCGTCAACCCCTCGCTATAGGGCATAGGGCCGCGATCCAGGACCGCTCCATCGAGAAACACATGTGCGGAGGGATCGACTCGCGAAACGCGAACCCGCTCGCCCGGATGCACCGCGGGGATGGTTCCAAGCCTTGTAAGGTCCACCCGTCGGACCGTTCCATCCGCCGCCACGACTTCGATCTTTCGACGATCCGCGTCGGATAGGAATCCGCCCGCCTCCTGAATCGTTGCGGAAAGGCTCCGCGCTCCCGCGACGTACACCGAGCCGGGCGCCTTAACCGCGCCTTCCAACGTAATGGGCGCGAGGCCCGAGAACGGCCCGACCGCAAGCGCCGCGCCGGCAGGAATCATTCCGAACATTACTGTTAACCTCCGTTTTAGCTGGCCGAAGGCGGCGCGCGGATCGTCTCCCGCGAAATGCCTTCGCTTCCGTTCCATTCGGTATTGGATCGCCCCGATCCTTCTCGAATCTGCAGAAATGCGCGGAAACTCGGAGACGCTGTCGAAGGGCTCGGCTGCTCGCGATCAGAGCGAGCCCATTCTCCCGCTCTGGAAACCTTCGACGGCGGCGCGAATCTCTTCCTGGGTGTTCATGACGAATGGACCGTACGCGGCGACGGGCTCGTCGATGGGCTCACCGCCGAGCACGAGCAAAGTGGAGTCTTTTGCCGCCTCGATGCGAGCCTCCGCTCCCGCTCGATCGAAGATCGCAAGCTGAAGCTCCTGGACGGAGCCGTCCTCGGCAAGCGCGACTTCGCCGCTCGTCACAAAAACGCCGAGGGAGTGCCCTTCCGGGATTGGACTCTCTAACGGCGTTCCGGCGCTCAGGGACACACGCCAAAGCTCGATCGGCGTGAACGTGCGCGCAGGGCCGCTCGTACCGTTGAAGTTGCCAGCGATGACCCGGACTTCGCCAAAGCCGCCAGCGATCGACACGGAAGGGATCCGGTCCGCAAGCAGGTCTTGATATCCCGGCGGCGCGGACTTGTCGCTCGCTCGAAGGTTCACCCAGAGCTGCGCGACTTCGAACGTGCCCCCTCTCATCGCAAACTCCTCGCCGTGCTTCTCCTCGTGCAAGATGCCGGAACCCGCCGTCATCCACTGCACGTCGCCCGGGCCGATGCGGCCGCTGTTGCCGGCCGAATCCCGGTGCTCCAGCTCGCCCTGGAATACGACCGTTACCGTTTCGAAGCCCTTGTGCGGATGGACGTCGACTCCTCGAGGCTTGTCGGAAGGCCCGAAATCGTAAGGCTCGGCGTAATCCATAAGCAGGAACGGGCTGAGCCGGTCGTACAGCCTCGGGGTGATTACGGACCGAACCGGAAAGCCGTCCCCGACCCAGTGCCTATCTGGCGCGGCGCGAACCTCGAGCAGGCGTTTCATGGGGTAGGAATGGACGACGGGTCCGGCCCGAGGTCTACGGATTCTGAGCGCCGCCCTGCGTTGGGCGCAATGGAATCCCTCGAGCCGGATCGCAGAAGGTGGATTCGACTACCAGTCGCGGCGCCGGCCGCCGCCCCCGCGCTCTTCTCGGGGGCGAGCTTCGTTGACGTTCAAGGTACGCCCGTCGAGCTCCTGGCCGTGCATCGCCGAGATAGCCGCCTCCAACTGATCGTCGTCTACGTCCACGAAGCCGAAGCCTCGGCCCTCGATGATTCGGGCATTGCGCGCTCCGAACGCGGAGAACGCGTTCGCCAAAGTAGTCTCGCTTGTCGAGTAGGACAGATTTCCTACATACAGTGTCTTCATTGCCAGTCAGGCCTCCATGCGGGTGCGGTCCGCAGAATCGGTTCCGAATCAGGTGCCGGGCGCCGCGAGTTCAGGGACAGGCCGGAGGCGTGCATCTGAGGGTCGAACGGCTCGGACGTGAAACGCAACGCACGGATTATAGCGCGGCGACGATGCCGTGGGCCGTGAACTGCGCCCAATGCTGCATTTCGGAGTCCAAAAGTGCCAAAATGAAGCATGCCCCAGAAAACTCCTCTGCCCTATGCGTTCGCAAAGCGAGAAGAGTTTCTGAAGCTCCCGCTCGATAGGCGAACCAAGCATCTCTGGCAAGCGCACGACTTTTGCGAGCGCCAGCTCGGACAAAAGCGCTTCGCGGACGACGAGCTCCGTCGAAACATCGGAGTGCTCCGCCGCATGATGCTTCAGGTCGCAAAGCACGTCGCGAAGCAGCTCCGCGAGGAGGGGGCATGGAAGGATCCCGCGGACGGCCGATGGCCGCGCAACTACAAGGGGAAGGACCCCGAGCATTGGTACGATTCGGGCGCGTTTCCGCCGCAGTTCTTGGCGCTGCCCAGAGATCCCGATGGCTGGCGGGAAGTGCTCGCCAAAGACCCGGATGCGCTTTTCGAGGAGATGGTGGCTTGGACGGAGACACCCGCGGGACACGCGGGCGTCGCGGACGCGGAGTTGCAGAAGCTTCTTGTTGAGCGCGACGCAAGCACCCTGCGCGCCGAGAAGGCAGATGGCGCGGAAAAGCCCCAGCCGGCTGCAGCAAAGAACGGCGAGCTGTCCTAAGCAAGCGGACTGCGCATGTGCCGACCGCCTGGAAGCCCTCGGCGATTCCAGCTTAGTTCGAGTACGGCGCTACGACCCAGTCGACATCTACGCTGCCCGCGCTTAGTCCCTGCTTAGCCGCATTCACCCGAAAGCCCGCAGGAGTCTTTTCGGAGAACGTCACGGCCGCTCCCGGACCGCTTTTCGGCGTAAGCGCGACAGCATAGCTCCCGCCCGCCAGGGGAGCGCGGAACGAAACGGTCGCGGACCCGCCGAGCGGTACGCTGACCGTTCCGGCCAGCAAGGAAACCGAACCCCCGCCTCGCCCCGGTTGCTCGCCCACGCCGCCTCCGCCCGCAGGGGCGCCGGGCGCGCCCCCGGCTCCCGCTGCTCCTGGAGCGCCGGCCCCGCCCGGGGTTCCGGCGGCCCCAGGCGCGCCTGCCACGCCGACTCCTCCTATGAGCTCCTCGATGGCCGTGAAGAGCGGCGCCAAGTCCACGTACTTGACCGCTTCCAGCGTGCACTTGATGTTTCCGACGAGCCCGCTCGCGCGAAGCAGCAGGCTCGAGCCCGCAACGATCACCTTCGCTTCGACGTTCGTCATCGCGGGCCAAGCGGGCGTGGTGAAGGCGGAACGCCCGGGCATCGTGACCATCTTCAGATCCGCGCCAGTGGGCTGAAACGCGTTGAGCTTGATGGTCCTCGCGACGAGGTCGGCTTGCCCCGTGATCGAAAAGTCGCGAACGCCCTTTTCACCCTGTGCGAAAGAGCAAACCGCGCCAACGGGAACGTTTACGTTTCCGATGCTCATCGGATTGGTCGTTCCGGCGGCCACACGATAGACGTACTGAGCCTGGCCCACGCCCGAGATCGCTCCGCCCGGCGCGACGTCGAAGTAGGCGGAGGAGCCAAGCTCGCTCTGGACGAGAATGTTGAGCTGCGCGGCCGATGCCTCCGGCATGGCGTTGTGCGTAGAGGAGGCGTAAACGACGTCGCAGCGAGTGATCTCCCAGCGCCCGACCAGGCTGAACGCCTTACGCACCTTATCCGCCATAGACTCGCGCGGAGTCTGGGCGCCTGTGGCGAACACGGCAACGGAAGCTGCGACGAGCAAAGTCTTGGCCAAGGCCTTATGGGATGCGGTACGCATAGAAACCCTCCTTTATGCAGAGGGTTCTGCACGACGTGTGGCCGCTCCTCCACGCGGCATCAAGCGGATTTGGCGCGAGTCCCCGCCGCGCCTAGCCAAATAGGCTGGCGGAGACCCTGTTCCCCCTACTTCTGCAGCTCGAAGATTCCGGCCGGCTTAGCGACCGCTACCTTCTCCAGGCCGCCGACCATGCAGATAGCCACGTCGTTGCAGTACTGCGCGACCTTGCCCTTTGCGATGGCGGTCGAAGTTCGGAGGTTCCACTCGAATACCTCCCCGCCGTCGCCGGCAGTGAACATACGCTGGCCGTCCCGCGTCCACCGGAGGCCCCGAATGTCCCCCGCGTGTCCGCCAAACCCTCGGATCTTCTTTCCGTCCAGGCCGTTCCGGATCACCAGCGTGTTCGCCTCCGCAAACGCCAATTGGCTCCCGTCGGGGCTGAACTCGATCTCCATCGGCTCCTCCGCAAGGTCCATGATCACGTTGAAGCGGGCGCCCGTGTCCACGTTGAAGAAGTACGCCTTGTTTCCGCGGCTGGAGAACACGACGGTCCTGCCATCCGGGCTGATCGTAATGGCGGAAAGGACGATGTCCCCCTCGTCCGGGGCGAACTGCTTAAGAACGGCTCCCGAGTGCGAGTCCCAAACCACGACCTTCCCGTTGTCACAGCAAGTCGCGAGCTTGTTCCCGTCGCCAGACCAATTCACGTCCGAAATCCTTCCCGTGTGCTGTTGCAAGTCGTGGATCTTCGCGCCCGTGCGCGAGTCCCAAATTGTAAGCCGTCCGTCCGCGCCGACGACCGCGACCCGCCGCCCTTCCGGACTGACGCGCACCTGGTTCACCATGAGCTTCGCGGCGGTCACCTCCTGGGCGTGGACGAGCTTGTGGCGCACCTTCTTCATTCCGAGATCCCATACGATCGCAGTCCCGTCCTGACTGCCTGTGACCACGAACGATGCGTCCCTTCGCGCAATCCGGTCGTAGTCCATGCCGAAGTCGATGCTGTTGAGCGATCTGCCGTGCTCTCTGGCCCAAGGCTCGAACGTGATGGCGTCCACCTGCGCTGGCGCGGCGGGACTCGATGAAGCGAGCGCAATCAGAAGAGTGTTGAACATTGCCTACCCCCGGAACGAATTAGACGGCATCGGCGGAAAATCCTTCCGGGAATCCGCAGCGAACGGGGAACCTCTGAGGCGAAAGCCCCGGACGAAGCCGGGGCTCTGCCGTCGGTGTGGAGGTTGGGTGTTACTTTCAAGGCAAGAATTCGAATCGTATGTCTCGCTCTGTGTGCCCCGCGTGCCGCATTCCTGCTCCGATCCGCCAGGGCGCTTTCGTGGAAAGAGGACAACCGGATTGCGGCGAGTGTTGCAATGGTCCCGGCCTGGGCCCATCGAGCAGCCCTTTCCATCAGGGCTTGCGCTTCTTGCGTTCGACTGCGGCGGCGTGCGCAAGCTCGACCAACTCTCGATACTCGTCAGGCTCGATCTGGGTCAGATTAACGTCCACCCATCCTGACCGTTCGGTGCTGGGCATCGCGCGAAACGTCTCCGGGCGGTCCTTTCCCAAGCTCAATGCGAGCGGAGGCGGCAGGCAAACCGCGGAGCGGCCCTCTCTGGGCCGGAGCGTTGCGAAAAGGGTCTTGCCGACCCGAAAGTCCGGGTGGCCGTGATGCGAGCCCTCCGAGGACTCCGGAAAGCTCAGGGCGATCGCGCGCGCTTCGTCGATGGTCATTCGCTAGCCTAACTATGGGTCTACCGCGTATAAGTCGGTTTGGCAAATCACGTAAATGCGTTCGCCGACGACCGTCGCCGCGCTGACGTCCGGCCAGCTGTCCGGCATTTCCTCATAGCCGCCCGTGGCGGGATCGACCCTATACAGAGTCCCGCGTCCGTCGAAGATGTAGAGGTTCCCCTTGCACGCGACCATCGCGCTGGCGTTCCAGCCGCTCGAGAGCTCCGTGTAGTTGCCAGCCTTGTCGAAGCGGTATAGCGTGCCGCGCTCGACGGCGTAGCCGTCTTCTCCGATCGAGGCCATGGCCTGCACGTTCGTCCAATTGGGCGTCAGGCGGTCGTAAGCCAAAGTCGAATTCCTCCCTGTTTGGTGGTCGGTAACGTTACCCAACGGGGAATCCCGGCTTCGGCGCATGCGAGAAGGCGAGAGCCCGCCTCCTTTCTGCGGAGGCGGGCTCTCCTCGTTTTCTCGCGAGTCGTCGAGGTCGCAGGCTAAAGACCTGCGGCTACGGATCCTGGGTGCGGACTCTAGCCGCCGCCGAAGACTGCGTCGATCAGCTTGCGTATGGACCGAACGTCCTCGACAGCCGTGGCGTCGATGGTGTCTGCCCTTTCCCAAAACGTGTCGCGCAGGGTGAGCGCGCCGCGCGTGCCGAAGCGAACGCCGGGCGCTCTCGTCAACGCGAGCACAACCTCTTCTTGCGTCGCGGCGAGCACCAGCAACCCATGGGCGCGGTCCCCGACGACGAACTTCGCGTCGAGCCTGGATGCGTCCGGGCTGATGTTCTGGCCGGGGACGCGAAGCGCGTTCATGATGGGGAGCCAGACGTGGTATTCGTCGAGGCGCGGCCCCTGGCTCGGCCAGTTTGGCCATCGCCAGTCCGCGGGCTTCTCCGAAACGGCGAACCGTCCGATGAGGTGGCGGGCGCGTGCGTCTCGATAGACCTCGAACGATCCGCTCACTAGTCCGAACGGAAAGTAGACTCGTCCGCAGTCGTCCGGGTAGTGGACGGTCTGCTTCCCGCTGTGTTCGTTTCTAACGGCGATCCACTTGCCGAACTCTTTCTCGCCGGGGAACATCGTGAACGGCGCTTTCTCGCAAATCCGCGATGGAGCGACGAAGCGCGGCAACTGTCCGAATCGCACGCGGCCGCGTTCGCCGTCAGGCTTCGACTGGGCGTTGAGAAGGGAAGAGAGGAGCGTCGCCGCCGCGACGGCCCCGACTACGATGATCCTGGTCTGTGCCTGCATGGACTTCTACTATCGGCGTTCCGCTGCTCGCGGCAGACGCCTTTAGCCCGTCTGACACGCAATGCAGAAACAGTGTTGCGGCGGCGTTGGACGGTCCCACGTCCTAGCTATGCCCATGCGGGTTCGAGCCCCGGATCAACTGGTAGCGCCCAACGCCTGGCCCGAAGCACCGGACGCGTATCCCGCGAATCGAGGGCCACTCGTCTCGGCGCCGGCCAAAGGAACCCAAACGATCGCCATCGACTCTAAAGCTGTACGTAAAGAAAGACATGAACAAGGAAACTGCCGTAACGGTTGCCTTCTTCCTTTTGCGCGTATTCGCCGGGCTGCTCTTCATGCAGGCCGGCGGCCAAAAGATCTTCGACTGGTTCGGCGGAATACCCGCCGAACACGGAGGACATCCGGCCATGTGGTCCCAAGCGTGGATCGGCGGGGTGCTCGAGTTCTACGGCGGGCTTGCGGTCCTGCTGGGGCTCCTGACGCGCCCTGTCGCGTTCATCCTCTCGGGCGAGATGGCGGTCGCGTACTTTCAGTTCCATCACAGCGCGGAGAAGTTCTGGCCGCAGCAGAACGGAGGCGTTCCCGCCACCCTGTACGCGTTCATCTTCCTGTTCTTCGCGGCCTATGGAAGCGGCCCTTGGAGCCTGGACGGGCTTCTTTGGGGCAAGAGGAAGGCGGCGGCCACTGCGCCTGCCGAGTAGGCGCAAGCGTCAGTGCCCTCGCGCGCATGACAGAGTTTCGTTGGGCAGGCAAGAGTGCCTGCGCTCCGTTGGCGGCTATGATCGATCTTCGCTAGGCATGCATGAGTGCCTTCGTTCCGTTGGCGCCAATGCCATTCGGGCGTCCCTGGTCGCTACGGGGTTACCATAGGCGCATGCCGTCGAATGCCCGGAATGCATAGCTCGGCCGACTTAGGGATACGAACGGGCGCAACTTGGGCTGGTCCCGGACGCCGCATGCTCCTGCTCAAGTGGTCTCTGTGCGCGGCGATGCTCTCCCAGCTGGCGCTCTGCCCGAGGCTCTGGATCGCCGACCGATCCTTTCCGACGGTCCCGGTATTCGAGGGTCTTCCCGACCTTCCGCAGATCGCGACCGTGGCCGCGAGCGTGCTCTTCGTGCTGAGCGTGCTGCTGGCCGCTGCCGCGTCAAAGCCGAGGCCGCTCCTCTTTGCCGCACTCGCAATTGGAGCGGCGTTGGTGCTGTTCGACATCAACCGCCTGCAGCCCTGGTTCTATCAGCTGATGCTCCTCTTCGCGGCGTTGAGCCTCGCGAACTGGAGCGATCCGGAATCGCCGAGGTCGCGAGCCGCTCTGGCGCTGTGCGGCCTGATCCTCGCGGCCACCTACTTCTGGAGCGGCGCGCAAAAGGCGAACCTGGCGTTCGGAACCGAAGTCTTTCCCTGGCTGCTCGGCCCGCTCGGCGAGCGATTGGGGCGCCTTTGGCCCGTCGCGCCGGTATTTGAAGTCGCGATCGGAGTGCTGCTTCTGGCGCCGAAAACGCGTCCGTGGGGGCTTGCCGGCGTCGTCGTGCTGCACGTGCTGTTGCTGCTCCTGCTCGGCCCGCTGGGATTGAACTACAACGCGGTTGTCTGGCCGTGGAACTTCTGGATGCCCGTGATCGCGGCGGCGATCTTCTTTCGCAACGCCGACTTCGGCATTCGGGACGCGCTAAGGCCGCCGCTCGGCAAAGCGATAGCGGTCCTCGTGGCTGCAATGCCGGCGCTCAACTTCATCGACCGGTGGGACGACTACCTGTCCGCATCGCTCTATTCCGGCAGGGCGCGCGAGGCATTCCTTTCCTTCGACGAGAGCAGCCTGCGCAAGCTTCCCGAACATATCGCGACCTTCGTGCCGGAGGACAGCTTCCCGATCGGAGTGGACCTTACCGAGTGGTCGATGGCGGACCTGGGTGTGCCGCCCTATCCGGAGGTGCGCGTATACCGGGCCGTTGCGAGGAAAGTTCATGAAGCCGGGGTTCCCCTGTCGGGAATGACGCTGCTCATCTGGGACCGGCCGGCAGCGGATTTCTGGGACACGCACGTGGAGCGGGTGCCGATCCGGTGAGGGAAGTGGCGCCTCGCCACGGCGTGGTTCGATACGCCCGGCCCGTCCAATCTTCGTCCGCCAAACCCTGATCGAAACACCTCACCCCACCCCGCCACGGGGTGGGTCCTTTTCGCCCCGCCACGGGGTGGGTCCTTTTCGCCCCGCCACGGGGTGGGTCCTTTTCGCCCCGCCACGGGGTGGGTCCTTTTCGCCCCGCCACGGGGTGGGTC
>Ga0187892_10008058_pt1 | contig 14626 bp, 16 predicted proteins | sample MA1701073metaG_FD_139345 | JGI IMG/M metagenome (GOLD analysis project Ga0187892, IMG submission 139345) | Bio-ooze microbial communities from a basaltic lava cave in the Kipuka Kanohina Cave System on the Island of Hawaii, USA - MA170107-3 metaG ... | reverse complement strand
AGCCACCGGAGCCGGCGCCGGCGCGGCGACGACTGGGGCGACGACCTCGGGCACCGGAGCGGCAAGCGGCGCCGCCACGGGGGCCGCGGCGGCGACCGGCGCCGGGGTGGCCACCACCGGAGCGGGTGCGACCCGGGCGACCCGAGGGGCGGCAACTGCCGGCGCGGCCGCGGGGGCGGCGGCGGGAGCGGCCGGGGTCTCAGGGGCGAGGGCCACGGCTTCGACCGGGGCAGGGGTGGCCAGGACCTCGACGACGGCCCGGGCGGGCGTGCCGCCGACGGCGTTGCCGTTGGCCGCGGTCTGGGTGGCGAACACCACGTGCTGGCCGGCGGCCACCTGGGGAAGCTGGAAGGAGAAGGTGATCTGGCCGGTGCTGTTGGGCAGGCCGGTCCACACGATGTCACCGTTGCGGGTGCCGAAGTGGATCTCGACGGGGATCGGCGTGTCGGGCACGTTGGTGCCGACGGTGCCCATCATCCCGGAGAACCCGGTGCCGGTACCCGACACCGTCGTGCCGGGGGTGCCGGCGCCACTGCTCATGCTCAGCGTGGCCAGCGAGACGCAGGCATAGCTCATCGACGCGGCCAGTACCGGCGCCGCCACGAGCCCCAGGCCCAGCCCCAGACGACGTCTGGTCCGAGATGTCATGTGAACCCCTTCGAGAGGACCGGCCCGGCCAATCCGGAAGCGGCCGACGAATCCTGCACCCACGCGAAAGGTGCTGTCAACTAGCCGCGTTTCGCACGTACCTCGCGGTCGCGGCGGCGTGACCGCCCTGCCACCCGACGCCGGGGTGACCTACGGTGGTGGCACCCACCCCGAGAGGAGTTGCCTGATGAGCGACACCCTGAACGTGCGGGCCGACACCGTCGCCACCGTCCCGTGTGCGTGCTGCCGGCCACCGTCGGACGCGGCCAGCGAGATCCAGGAGCTGGAGGCGCAGCGGGCGCTCGTCGAGCGCCGGCTGGCGGAGCTGAGCGACCCTCGGGGTTGAGCCGCCCCGTGGGCTGGCGCCGATGACGGGCCGCGCCCTCCGCGCCCGGCTGACCGCCGGTGAGACCGTCGTGCTGGCCGGGTGCTTCGACGCCCTGTCGGCCCGCCTGGCCGTCGCCGCCGGCTTCGAGTCGCTGTTCCTCTCCGGCTACTGCACCTCGGCCGCGCTCCTCGGGCTGCCCGACTTCGGCTACCTCACCCAGACCGAGATGGCCGAGGTGGCCCGTCGGGTGTGCCGTACCGTTCCGGGCGCGCAGGTCGTCATCGACGGCGACACCGGGTACGGCAACGCCCTCAACACCGTGCGGACCGTCGAGTTGTACGAGGACGCGGGGGCGCCGGCATCTTCCTGGAGGACCAGGTGTGGCCCAAGAAGTGCGGGCACATGGCCGGCAAACGGGTGGTGCCCCGGGACGAATGGCTGGCCAAGCTGCGCGCCGCGGTCGACACCCGGGAGCATCTCTTCGTCACTGCCCGTACCGACGCCAGGGCCGCCGTCGGGCTCGACGAGGCGTGCCTGCGGGCCCGCATGGCGGCGGACGTCGGTGTCGACGCGATATTCGTCGAGGCGCCCGAGTCCGTCGACGAGATGGTGGCCATCGCCGAGGCCACACCGGGATGCGTGCGGGTGGCGAACATGATCGAGGGCGGTCGCACCCCCTTGCGCAGCCCGGCCGAGCTGCACGACCTCGGCTTCGACCTGATCGTCTCGCCCCTCACCGGCCTCCTGGCCGCCGCCCGCCAGATGCGCGCCGCCTACGCCGTGCTGCACGAACGGGGCACGCTGCGCGACGACCTCGATCTGGTCCTGTCGTTCGACGAGTTCAGCGCCGTGGTCGAGCTCGAGCATCACTACGGCCTGGAAGCGCGCTATGCCGCCCCGGGTGACCACACCGGCCGGCCGTAGCGCGCGATCGGGGCTGCTACCGTCGTCCGCGCCAGTTCCGCGCCATGCCCCCCACGACGCAACGATCCGCCGACCCGCCGAGCCAGGGCCCGAGTCCGTCTCGCCCGGCCATCCGGCCGTCGAGGTTGGGGCGTAACGACTCGATGGCGCGCCGACGACAAGGACCCACATGCTTCCCAGCCTGACCCTCGCCGCGTCCGAGGTGTCGGACAAGTTCGCCAGCTTCGACGTGCCGTTGTGGGTGTGGGGGGCGCTCCTGGCCGGCATCACCGTGCTGCTGGTCGGCGACCTGCTGATCGTGCACCGTACGGCCCACGCCATCACCTTGCGGGAAGCGGCCATCGAATCGGCCGTGTGGATCACCATCGGCCTGTCGTTCACCTTCGTCGTCCTGGCCTGGCAGGGCAGCGGTGCGGCGGGCGAGTACCTGGCCGGCTACCTCATCGAGAAGAGCCTTTCGGTGGACAACGTGTTCGTGTGGGCCGTGATCATGGGCTACTTCGGCGTGCCGGCCAAGTACCAGTTCCGCGTGCTCTTCTGGGGGATCTTCGGGGCGCTGGTGCTCCGCGCCATCTTCATCTTCGCCGGCGTGGCGCTGATCGAGCGCTTCGAGTGGATCCTCTACATCTTCGGGGCGTTCCTGATCGTCACCGCCGTGCGCATCGCCCGCCACAGCGAGGCCGAGGTCCACCCGGACTCCAATCCGGTGCTCAAGCTCGTCCGCAAGGTGGTCCCGTCCACCAACGAGTACGACGGGCAGAAGCTGTTCACCGTCAGGAACGGCAAGCGGCTCGCCACCCCGCTGTTCGCCGTCCTGATCCTGGTGGAGACGACCGACGTCGTGTTCGCCATCGACTCCATCCCCGCCATCCTCGCCGTCAGCCGCGAGCAGTTTCTCGTCTTCGCCTCGAACGCGTTCGCCATTCTCGGGCTGCGGGCGCTGTACTTCTGCCTGGCCGGGATGGCGGGCAAGTTCCGCTATCTCAACGTGGGCCTGGGCGCCATCCTGGCCTTCGTCGGCGTGAAGATGCTGATCGCCGAGGTGTACCACTTCCCGACGTTCCTGAGCCTCGGCGTCATCGCAGTGGTCCTGACGGTGGCCATCGTGGCGTCGCTGATGGCCGACCGCCGGGACACCGAGCCGACCGCGTCGCACTAGGCCGCGCGTCGAGCGAAGCGAGCCTGCCGTGGCGGAACGGCGAAGCGAGCTGTCTAGGTCAGTTCCTCGACGAGGAGGCGCACCCGCCGATCGATCTCGTCGCGGATGAGGCGTACGGCATCGATCCCCTGGTCGGCCGGGTCGTCCAGCTCCCAGTCCCGGTACGAGCGCCGCGGGAGCACCGGGCAGACGTCGCCGCAGCCCATGGTGACGATCACATCGGCCCGCCCGACCATCTCGGCGGTGAGGAGCTTCGGCAGGGCGCCGGCCAGGTCGATCCCCAGCTCGGCCATCGCCTCGACGGCCGCCGGGTTCACGCGGTCGGCCGGTGCGCTCCCGGCCGATCGGGCCCGCACACGACCGCCGCCGCGATGCTCCAGCAGGGCGGCCGCCATCTGCGACCGGCCGGCGTTGTGGATGCACACGAACAGGACCTCCGGCACACCGGTCATCGCCGGCTCCCGCGGCCGGCGACGCCCGGCGGCGCCGGGTGGGGGAGCACGCGGTCGCCGGAGCCCGGCTCGGCGTGCGGGTACACGGCACGCGCGGCGGCCAGCGCGACGGCCGCTCCGGTCAGTTGGGCCACCACGAAGGCCGGCGCCGACCCAGAGGCGATGCCGGCGAACGTGTCGGTGAGCGTGCGGGCGACGGTGGCGGCCGGGTTGGCCACCGAGCTCGACGAGGTGAAGAAGTAGGCACCGCCTATGTAGGCGCCGACGGCCCATGGCGCCACGGCGGTCCGCCCCGATCGGGCCAGCGACAGGACCAGGAGCACGAGACCGAAGGTGGCCACCGCCTCGCCGAGCCACAGCGCGCCCGAGCTGCGCGCCGTCGTCGAGAGTTCGACGGCCGGGAGCGAGAACATCATGTTGGCGACGATGGTCCCGACCGCCCCGCCCGCCACCTGGGCGGCGATGTAGGCACCCGCTTCGGGCCATCCGATGTCCCCTTCGGCCCGGGTGGCCAAGGTGACCGCCGGGTTCAGCTGGGCGCCGGACACCGGGCCGAAGGCGAGGATGATGGCCACCAGCGCGGCCGCCGTCGCCAGGGCGTTCTCCAGGAGCTGCAGCCCGGGATCCGCCGACAGCCGCTGGGCGGCGGCGCCAGACCCGACCACCGCCAGCAGGAGCAGTGCCGTGCCGAGGAACTCGGCCAGGGCCTGGCGCCGAAGTGGCGTCACGGCCTCAACAGCACGCGGCGGGCGCCGGGACCAAGACGGCATCGATCGCCCGTGGCTCCCCCCAGACGGCGGCGGCCATCGAGGTCGTCGACCTCGATGGCGAGCTGGACCCGTGCCATGGAGCCTCCTGGTAGATTGACAGCTGTCGATCAGTCAACCTCTTCCATCGAAGGTTGTCAATGGGTCAGTCGCTGACCACGTCGCCTCCGACCGAGTGCTTCCCGGCCGCCCTGGCGTCCCCGCTGACCGAGGCGCGCGCCGAGGCGCTGGCTCGGGACTTCGCCGTGCTGGCCGATCCGGTGCGCCTCCGGCTGCTCAGCCTGCTGGCGTCGGCGCCGGCCGGCGAAGCGTGCGTGTGCGAGCTGGTCGAGCCGCTGGCGCGATCGCAACCGACCGTGTCGCACCACCTCCGGATCCTCGCCGAGGCCGGCATCGTGACGGGCGACAAGCGGGGCCGGTGGGTGTGGTACCGGCCCGTCCCGGAGCGGCTGGCCGGGCTGCGCGGCGTGCTCGACTGACGCACGGCGAGCGGGGCGCGACCTCAGGTACGGGCCACGAGGAGCTCGGCGATCTGGATGGTGTTGAGGGCGGCGCCCTTGCGGAGGTTGTCACCGGAGACGAAGAACGACACGCCGGACGCGACGGTGGTGTCCTGGCGGAGACGGCCGACGTAGCAGGCGTCGGCGCCGGCCGCGACCAGCGGCGTGGGAACGTCGACCAGCTCGACGCCCGGCGCGGTGGCCAGCAGCTCGCGGGCCCGGGCGACCGGCAGCGGGCGCTCGAACTCGGCGTTGATGCTGAGCGAGTGCCCGGTGAACACCGGGACCCGCACACAGGTGGCCGCCACGGCCAGGTCGGCGATGTCCAGGATCTTGCGGCTCTCGTCGCGGAGCTTGCGCTCTTCGACCGTCTCGTCGTCGTCGAGCAGGTCGCCGGCCAGCGGCACGACGTTGAAGGCGATCGGGGCGACGTAGACCGACGGCGTCGGGAAGTCCACCGCGGCGCCGTCCCAGCTCAGCTCGACGGCCTTGTCCCAGACGGCCCGGACCTGGTCGTCGAGCTCGGACACCGCGGCCCGGCCACCGCCCGAGACGGCCTGGTACGTCGACACCACGAGCCGCCGCAGCCCCGCCTCGTCGTGCAGCACCTTGAGCGGGGGCATGGCGACCATGGTCGTGCAGTTCGGGTTGGACACGATGCCCTTGGGGATGGTGTCCAGGGCGTGGGGGTTGACCTCGGACACCACCAGCGGCACGTCGGGGTCCTGGCGCCACGCCGACGAGTTGTCGACCACCACGGCACCGGCCGCCGCGATCAGCGGTGCGTACAGGCGGGACGCCGTGGCGCCGTTCGAACACAGGGCGATGTCGATGCCGGCGTAGTCCGCACCATCGGTGTCCTCGACCTCGACCTCGCCGTCGGCCCAAGGCAGGTGGCGGCCCGCCGAGCGGGAGGTTCCGAAGAAGCGCACGTCGTCGGCCGGGAACCGTCGCTCGGCCAGGATGGCGCGCAGCACCTCACCGACCTGACCGGTGGCACCAAAGATCCCGAGTCGCATCGCGCCAGTGTAAAGGCTGGGTCAGCCCAGCTCGAAGGCGTTGTGCAGGGCTTCCACGGCGCGCTCCACCGCATCGGCGCGCACCACGCACGAGATGCGGATGGGCGAGGTGGAGATCATCTCGATGTTGATGCCGGCCTCGGCCAGCGCCTCGAAGGTGGTCGCCGCCACGCCGGGATGCGTCTTCATGCCGGCACCGATGAGCGACACCTTGGCGATGTCGGCATCGGCCAGCACATCGGTGGCACCCACCTCGTCGGCGTGGTCCCGGCACGTGGCCAGGCTCACCGCCAGGTCCGACTTGGGCACGGTGAACGAGATGTCGGTGGTGGTCCCGTCGAGCGACACGTTCTGCACGATCATGTCCATGTTCACGTCGGCGTCGGCCAGCAGCCGCACCAGGCGGGCGGCGACGCCCGGCCGGTCGGGCACGTGGGTGACGGTGAGCTTGGCCTCCGAGGTGTCGTGGACCACCGCGGTGACGATGGCTTGCTCCATGGCCCTACCTTCCATGTGGGAGTTCTCCGATCGGCGCTTCTCGACCTCGTCGGCGTCGACCACCCACGTGCCCGGCTCCCAGGTGAAGCTGGATCGCACGTGCAGGCGCACGCCGTGGTTGCGTGCATATTCAACGGCTCGCATATCGGGCTTCGGGCAGCCGCTGGCGCACATCTCCAGCAGCTCCTCGTAGGCCAGGAAGCCGAGGCGTCGGGCCGTCGGGACCAGCCGGGGGTCGGCGCTGAAGACGCCGGGCACGTCGGTGTACATCTCGCAGGCGTCGGCCCCCAGGGCATGGGCCAGGGCCACCGCGGTGGTGTCCGACCCACCCCGGCCGAGGAACGTCACCTCCCGGTCGACGGACATCCCCTGGGCGCCGCCCACCACCGGCACCTGCCCATCGGCCAGGGCGTCCCGAAGCCGTTGGCCGCGCACCGCTTTGATCTTGGCCCGGGTGTGGGACGTGTCGGTGATGATCTCGGCCTGGCTGCCGGTGAACGAGGCGGCGGGGCACCCGGCGTCGCCGAGGGCCATGGCGAGGAGCGCCATCGCCTTGCGTTCACCCCCGGTGATGAGCATGTCCATCTCCCGGCCGGGGCGGTGGTCGGCCACCTGGCCGGCCAGGTGCAGCAGCTCGTCGGTCTCCTTGCCCATGGCGCTGACCACCACGACGACCTGGTGCCCGTGGCGGCGCGTGCGGGCCACGTGATCGGCGACGGAACGGATGCGCTCGGCGTCGGCCACCGACGTACCACCGAACTTCTGGACGAGGAGCGACACGGCGGCAGCGATCGTACCGGGAGGGGGCACTCAACTAGGTTGGCGCCTCGTGCCGTCACCCAAGCGCGAACGTCAGAAGCAGGGCCGCCAGGCCCGCCAGGAGCAGATCCGGGCCCAGCAGTTGAAGGCCAAGAAGCGCAAGCGCGCCATCACCGGGGGCGCCATCGCCCTGATCATCGTGCTCGTCGCGCTGGTGTTCAGCCGGGGTGGCGACGACGACACCACCACCGATGTGGCCGCCGGCGCCAGCAGCTCGACCACCCCGACGGACAGCACGACCACGCCGAGCGCCGCCCCCGGCGAGCAGGTCGCCTGCCCGGCCGCGGACGGATCGGCGGCGCCCCGCAAGTCGTTCCCGGCGGCGCCGCCGATGTGCATCGACGCGGCGAAGAGCTACCGCGCCACCGTCGAGACAGACGTCGGGTCGTTCACCATCGGGCTCGACGCCGAGAAGGCGCCGAACACCGTCAACAACTTCGTGTACCTGGCCCGCTACCACTACTACGACGACGTGCCCTTCCACCGGGTGATCCCCGGCTTCGTGGTCCAGGGCGGCGACGGCGAGAAGGGCGACGGCACCGGCGGCCCGGGTTACGACTTCGCCGACGAGCTGCCCAAGGCCGGTGAGTACGCCGTCGGTTCGCTGGCGATGGCCAACTCGGGACCGGACACCAACGGCAGCCAGTTCTTCGTGATCACCGGCCCGCAGGGCGTTGCGCTGCCGCCGAGCTACTCGCTGTTCGGCAAGGTCGTCGACGGCCTGGACGTCGTGAAGAAGATCGAGGCGGACGGGACCGACGGCGGAACGCCGTCGGTCACTCACAAGATCGTCAAGGTCACCATCAACGAGTCCTGAGGAGCCCGATGCCCACCGAATGCCCCGCCGCTGACGGCACCAGCCCGACGACCCGCCGCTTCGACGCCCCGCCGCCGATGTGCATCGACCCCGACAAGCGCTACAGCGCCGAGATGGTCACGTCGAAGGGCGCCATGACGATCGCGCTGGACCCGATCGCCGCCCCCAGGACGGTGAACAACTTCGTGGTCCTGGCCCGCTACCACTACTTCGACGGCATCGTGTTCCACCGGATCATCCCGGGGTTCATGCTCCAGGGCGGCGACCCGGAAGGCACCGGCAGGGGCGGCCCGGGCTACAAGTTCGCCGACGAGCTCCCCCGGCCGGGGCGCTACGAGATCGGCTCGTTGGCGATGGCCAATGCCGGCCCGAACACCAACGGCAGCCAGTTCTTCGTGATCAGCGGGCCGGACGGCGTGCGCCTGCCGCCCCAGTACTCGCTGTTCGGCAAGGTCGTGAAGGGCCTGGAGGTCGTGTCGTCCATCGATGCCGTCGGCACCGGCTCGGGAACGCCACGCGAGAAGGTCGTCATCGAGTCGGTGACCATCGCCGAGAACGGGTAGGGGCGGTAGCTCAGCGAGGCAGGGCTTCCAGGCCCGCCTCCCGCCCCTCCATCCACACCGTCACCGACCCGGCGCCCGCCACGCGCCAACCGCGGTCGTGCGCCAGGACCAGGGCGGTGCGCTCGTCGATGGCCACGATCGGCAGCGTGGCCGGCGCCAGTGAGATCGTGCGGTGGGCCCGATCGTGCGACCAGGACCCGGCGTGGGCGACGACCGCCAGCTGCGAGATCAGCCCCAGGCCGAGGGTGAAGGCGCCGCCGCGTGGGTCGACCATCGGATCGGTGAGCACCATGGCACCGGCCGACGACCCGGCCAGCACGGCGCCGCCGCGCCACGCCGTTCCGAGGGCGTCCCACACCGCCGAGGCCTTCAGGACCGACCGGAGGTGCAACGGCGACCCGCCGCCCAGATAGATGAACGAGGCGTCGCGGACGGCGGCCGCATTGGCCTCCTCCTCCGCGTCGCTGCGGCTGAGCACCATCAGGCCGCGGACGGTTGCGCCCAAGAGGCCGAACCAGGCGCGGGCCGACTCGACGGCTCGCTCGGGGTGCTCATAGGCCGCCGCGGTCGGGAGCACGAGGACCTCGGTGCCGCCACTGGCGGCCAGGAGCTCGGCGTCGAAGTCGCAACCGGGTCGCCACTCGGCGCCGCCGACGAGGGCGAGCAGCCCGGGTGCCGTCGTCATCGCGACGCCATGGCCATGGCGTGGACGCGCGGCCAGGCCACGCCCTGGACCGCGGGGCGCAGCAACGGCCCGGATCGCGGCAGGAGGAACCGCTCGATGTCGCTGATGACGAAGTCGGCCCGGCGCAAGGCCACCGGCACGTCGCGGTCCAGGTGGCATCCGCCCGCGGCGCGCCGCCAGAGCGGCGCCAGCAGCTTCTGGACCCGACCGCGGAGCCCCGGTACGCGGCCGTGCTCCAGGAACAGCAACTCGCCGCCGGGTACCAGCAGGGCGGCGATCCGGTCCAGGGCGGCGTCGAGGTCGGGCACCGTGCACAGCACCAGCGTGGTGACGACGGTGTCGTACGAGGCCAGCGGCAGCGGCGCCGCCTCGACCGTACCGGCATGGACCTCGATCGGCAGGGCGGCGGCGGCGACCCGGCGGGCCAGCCGGGCCCGCATTGCCCCGTCCGGTTCCAGCAGCTCCAGGCGCTCGACGGCCGACGGGTAGTGGGCCAGGTTCAGGCCCGTGCCGGCGCCGATCTCGAGCACCCGGCCGCGCGCACCGGACAGCAGTCGCCGGCGGCGGTCCGCCAACCCGGCCCGCTCGGCCGGCGCGAGGACCGTGTCGTAGGTCGCGGCGATCAGTCGGTGGTCGGCCATGGCGGGCGGAAACCTACCGCGGCCAGATGGGCAGGCACCGCTCTTCGAGGCGACCGAACGCGTAGCCCGGATAGAGACCCCCGAACAACGAACGGGCCCGCTCGCTCCACGCGAGGGCCGGCGGCGACGAGATGCGCCGGTGGACCTGGAGGATCCCGCCCTCGAAGACCCGGTACTCGGCCCAGCTGCCGGGGAAGTCCTTGACGCACGCCACCTCGATCCAGGGCACCGCGCCGGTGCTGGCGCATCGGCGGACGCGGTTGCGGTGGGTGTGGCCGGCCAGGTAGGCCACCAGCGACGTCCGGCGGGCCACGACGGCCACCAGCCTCTCGGAGTCGTCGGGGTTGATGCCGAAGTACCCGGGCGGGCGGCTGGGCGAGCCCGGCACCCACACGTGGTGGTGGCCGAGGACCAGCACGGGGCGGTCGGCACCGGCGCCCAGCTCGTCGAGCCAGTCGAGCTGCGGCGCGCTCACCTGCCCGGCCGACCGCCCCGGCACGACGGTGTCCAGCACGGCCAGCGTCACTCCCGGCAGGGTTACCGCGAACGGCGCGTCGGCGGCGAAGGACTGCCCGCCGTACCCGTCGTGGTTCCCCCGCACGTAGTGCAGCCGGTCGCCGAACATCGGTCGGTAGCAGCCGAGGAAGGCGTCGAACTCGCCCTGCGACCCGGTGGTGGTGAGGTCCCCCTTGGCCACCACGGCCTGCGGGTGGCGCGCCGCTATCTCGGCCACCGCGGCGGCGTTCATGAGGTCGGGGTAGGGCGTTTCCCCGGGTTCGCTGCGCAGCACAGGACCGACGGCGAGACCCTCCAGGACGCCGCACTCGGTCTCGCCGAAGTGCACGTCGTTCACGGTGGCCACCGTGGCCAGCCGGGCCCCGGGAGGCCGGGGCAGCGTGACGAAGGCGGTTCCGTGGAGTTCGTAAGGGGTCTCAGGGTCCAGTCCGCCGTAGGTGACCGCCTCGCCGTCGATGTGGAAGACGGCCTCGTCGTCGGCGACGGTCGTCAGCTCGATCACCTCGGTGCGGCGGAGCCGAACCGGCCGCCGCCCTCCCACCGGCGGCCCGAGAACCGCCACCGCCCGGGCGGCGGGTCGGGCCGCAGCGGCCGGGGCCAGACCAGCTCGACGGCGGCCACGACCGCAGCCAGCTCCTCGGTGGTGAGGCTAGAGCGGGACGTTGGCATGCTTGCGGCGATGTGGCTCGGTCTGCTTGAACGACAGCATCTCGAGGCCGCGTACGAGCACCGCCCGCGTATCCGCAGGGTCGATCACGTCGTCGACATAGCCGTGCTCGGCAGCGAGCCACGGGTTCAGATGGGCGGCGGTGTACTGGTCGACCAGCTCGACCTTGCGGGCGGCGCGGTCCGGTGCCTCGTTCAACTCGCGACGCGAGAGGATCTCGACGGCGCCCTGCGGCCCCATGACGGCGAACTCGGCGCTGGGCCACGCGTAGGACAGGTCACAGCCGGTGGACCGGGAGCTCATCACCACGTACGCGCCGCCGTACGCCTTGCGGGTCACGACCTGGATCCGGGGCACCTGCGCCTCGCAGAAGGCGAAGAGCAGCTTGGCGCCGTTGCGGACGATGCCGCCGTGCTCCTGGTCTGTTCCGGGGAGGAAGCCGGGGACGTCGACGAAGGTGATCAGCGGGATGTTGAAGGCGTCGCAGGTGCGCACGAAACGAGCGGCCTTCTCCGACGACTCGACGTCCAGCACGCCGGCCAGCACCGCCGGCTGGTTGGCCACGACGCCGACGGGGCGCCCGTCGACGCGGGCGAAGCCGCACACCATGCTGGTGGCCCACGACGGGAAGTACTCGAACAGCCCGCCGGGATCCACCACCGCGTTCACGATCTGGCGAACGTCGTAGGGGTGGTGCGGGTGCTCGGGGAGCACGTCCCGCAGCTCGGGCCGGTCGTGGTCGGCCGCCCCGGTGCGGGCCATCCTCGGCGGCTGCTCGCGGAAGTTGGCCGGGAGGAACGAGAGGAGCTGGCGTACCTGGTCGAGGCACGACTTCTCGTCCTCGGCGACGAAGGTGCAGACACCCGAACGCGTCGCATGGGTATGCGCGCCGCCCAGCTCCTCGACGCTCACCTCCTCGCCGGTGACCGCCCTCACCACCTCGGGCCCGGTGATGAACATGTGGGACGTGTGGCGCACCATGAAGACGAAGTCGGTCATGGCCGGGCTGTAGACGGCGCCGCCTGCGCAGGGCCCCATGATCACGCTGATCTGGGGGACCACGCCGGAGCACGCCACGTTCCGGGCGAAGATGCCGCCGTACATCCCGAGGCTGACCACGCCCTCCTGGATGCGAGCGCCACCGCTGTCGTTGAGCCCGACGAGGGGCACGCCGGTGGCGGCGGCGAAGTCCATCACCTTGTGGATCTTCCGGCCCGCCACCTCGCCGAGCGAACCGCCGAACACGGTGAAGTCCTGGCTGTAGAGGCAGACCCGGCGGCCGTCGACGGTGCCGAACCCGCTGATGACGCCGTCGGTGTACGGCCCCTGGTCGTCCAGGCCGGCACCCCGGTAGCGCGCCAGCATGTCCAACTCGGAGAAGGACCCGTCGTCGAGGAGGTAGTCGATCCTCTCGCGGGCGGTCATCTTTCCCCGCTGGTGCTGCAGCGCGACGGCCCGGTCGCTGCCGGCGTGACGGGCCGCCTCCTTCCGCCGGGCCAGATCCTCCAAGGAAGTGTCCACCGGCAACGAGGCTAACGGCTCCGTTCCGGGGCGGCCGCCCGCCGCCCGGCGCCGTGGCGACCGAGAATCGGGGCGTGCCGGTCGAACCGCCGCCCAGCAGGTGGGCCATCACCGGACCGGGCCGATCGGGCGGCAGCGACCTGGTGGCCCTGGGCGGCGACCTCGAACCGGGGACGCTGCTGGCCGCCTACCGGGCCGGCCTGTTCCCCATGCCGGTCGAACAGGGGCTCGGGTGGTGGTCGCCCGAACCCCGAGCTGTGCTGCCGCTTCACGCCATGCGGGTGAGCCGGTCGCTCCGCCGCTCGTGCACCCGGTTCACCGTCACCGTCGACACCGCCTTCGACGAGGTGATCGCGGCGTGCGCCGAGCCGCGCGGCGAGGGTGAGTGGATCACGCCCGAGATCCGGTCGGCCTACGTCGGGCTCCACCGGCTCGGCTGGGCCCACAGCGTCGAGTGCTGGGCCGGACCCGACCTGGTCGGCGGGCTCTACGGTGTCGCCATCGGCGGCCTGTTCGCAGGCGAGTCCATGTTCCACCGGGCCACCGACGCGTCCAAGGTGGCGCTCGTCGCACTGGTCGAGCTCCTCCGTGACGAAGGCGCGGTGCTCCTGGACGTCCAGTGGCGGACGCCCCATCTCGCCAGCCTCGCCGTCGTCGACGTCACACGGCCGGCATACCGGCGTCTCCTGGCCGGCGCCCTTCGGCGGCCACTGCCGGCCACCCTGGCCCGTCCGCGATAGGACGTCGGATGGCTACGAGCCCGACGAGACCAGCCGGACCAGCCCCTCCAGTGGTCCCCGCTTCCACCGACGGCGCCACGCCACGGCGACGGCCGCGAACCCGGCGAACACCAGAAGCGTCACCCAGACCTGGGTCGCCAGCGGCGGGTAGGTCTCGTCGCGCCAGTCCCATACGAGCCATACACCCAGGGCGATGTGCGCCAGGTAGGCCGTGAGCGCCAGTTGCCCCAACGCGATCAGGGGCGACAGTGCGCTCCTTACGAGGGGCGTGACCAGCAGGCACAGGCCGACGACGGCGACAGCCGTGCCGGTGGCGATCACATACCAGGCCGCGGCGTTGCTGTGCGCGGTGCCGTCGAGGAAGGCGGCCCAGCCACCCGAATCAGGGTTGTTGTGGAACCCGTCCAGGGCCTCGAATCCGAGCGCGGCCACCGGCTGCAGCGCGGCCACCGCGGCGCCGAAGGTGAGCATCCGCACCTGCGTCGCCCGCTCGCCGAGCGACTGGCGAGCGAGCCAGAGCCCAACGAGAACGAAGCCCAACCACCCGACGAGCGGGTAGCCGCCCGACCAGAAGATGTGCCCGGCCATGTAGCCCAGGTCGGTGAGTTGCCCGTAGTCCTCGGGCTGGAGCGAGCCCCGGAGGTTGTGCGAGTCGGCCAGCGCCAGGACGAGCGACGGCGTCACGAAGGCCAGTGCCGCTCCTCCCAGGAGCGCTCTCGAGCCGAGCCGCCGCAGCAGCGGGACGGCGGCGAGCAGGAGGCCGTAGTGCGGCAGGATCAGGTAGATGCGGTCCTCGAGTGGCCACACCGCGATGCCGATGACGAAGAGCGCGAGCCCCCGGAGCACGAACACCCGGTCGGACGAGCGTCTCGCCGCCAGGATGCCCGCCCCGACGCCGAGCAGCATCGCGAACAGCGGGGCCGCCCGCCCGTTGGCGGCGTTGTCCACGCCCTGGAGCCACCCGGGATCGTCGAACCGCAGGGATGCCGCGTAGTGGGCCAGCAGCATCCCGGCGAACGCCAACGCCCTGGCCACATCGATGCCCTCGAGGCGGCGGCCACCCGCGACGCCAGTCTGGGGATCGGCCGCGGTGACGATCACACGCGCCTCCATGCTCCCAGCCTGTCAGGGCAGGGTGCCAACCTCCTGTCAGCCCGCTGGGAGGCGGCTGTGCGGCCGGCGGGCAGCGACCGTTCTCGGGAGGAGAGCAGGGCGACGGATGACCTAACGTGGGCGGTCGTGACCTGCGCCGTGACCACCTCCGGGCTCGTGAGAAATCCGGACGCTGCTCTCTTGGGAGAGCCGTGCCATCCACGGCGTCGCCGTGAAGACACGACATGACCGCAGGTCACAGCCCATTTT
>Ga0187892_10008057_pt1 | contig 14628 bp, 14 predicted proteins | sample MA1701073metaG_FD_139345 | JGI IMG/M metagenome (GOLD analysis project Ga0187892, IMG submission 139345) | Bio-ooze microbial communities from a basaltic lava cave in the Kipuka Kanohina Cave System on the Island of Hawaii, USA - MA170107-3 metaG ... | reverse complement strand
CGGCAGCGCCTCATGCGCACCCGTGGCGACTTCCCGCATCCCGCGCGTGATCGTCGAGCGCGAGATCCCCGTCGCCCGCTCGACCTGCGCGATGCCCCCGTGACCGAGCGCCGCCGCCTCCGCGGCCGCCCACAAACGCCGCGATCGCTCCGTCAACCCGGGCGCCAGCGCGCGGTATTTCCTGCGCAGCGTCATCATGTCCACGGACGCGCAATCTGCATCCGCTTCCGTGCGAAATCAATCACTTATTTCGTTACGATCCCTAAGTGACATGGTTCCGCGCTTCGCGAAGCCAGCCTCCAGACCCGGTTCCCGGACAAGCAGATCACTCGAGCAAGCGGAGCCGCAAGCTCCGGGCAGATCTCCCTTGACCAGATATAACGGTATGCGTTATAATGCGTCGAGCCGTGGGAGGCACGGGTGATCCGATCGTTCCATGACAAGGGGACCGAGGATGTGTTCCATGGCCGGGCCACGAAAGCGGCCCGCAAGGCTGTCCCCTCGAACTTGGTCCGGGTCGCCCGGCGAAAGCTCCTCAGCTGAATCAGGCCGCCGTCCTGGACGATCTCAAGGTACCACCGGGGAACCAGCTAGAAGCGTTGAAGGCAGATCGGCACGGCCAGCACGCGATCCGGATCAATGACCAGTTCCGGGTGTGCTTCGTGTGGACGGAGATGGGGCCGTAGCGCGTGGAGATCACGGACTACCATTGAGCCCGGAGCCCGGTGCCTTCGGCCCGGGCGTGACCGCAGGAGGACGCATGCTATTGCCCACGAACCGCAAGCCGACGCATCCGGGCGAAATGCTGCTCGAGGAGTTCCTGAAGCCGCTCGGTCTGACGCAGACGGCGGCGGCGGATCGCATGGGCATTTCGTTTGTGCGGCTGAACGAGATCGTGAATGGCCGGAGAGGGATCACCCCGGACACAGCCCTGCGGCTGGCGCGCTTGCTGGGCACGACGCCGGATTTCTGGCTGAACGGCCAGTTGGCGTGGGATCTCTGGCACTCACTGCACGGTCCGGAGGCGGCGGAGATCAAGAAGATCCGGCCGGTGAAACAGGCGCAGCCAGCCTGAGGACGAAGTGGGATCACGAGGCCAGCGGTCTGGCTCAGGGGGAACCGAAAGGTGGTCGAACCGCGATGCGAAGAGTCCGGTATCATGTCGCAGCGAGCCTCGATGGATTCATTGCAGGGCCGAATGGTGAGATCGACTGGATCGTGCGAGATGACGACGTAGATTTTGTCGACCTGTTTCGGCAGTTTGACACGTTTCTTGTCGGGCGTCGCACGTATCAGACAATGCTGGAGCAAGGTCGAGGCACGATTCCAGGGAAGCGGCTCATCGTGTTCTCCCGAACACTGCGGCAAGGGGATCACCGCGATGTCAGAGTAGTCGCTGGTGACATAGCGGACGTCGTGGCCGAGTTGCGCGCCGAGGCAGGCCTCGACATCTGGGTGTTCGGTGGGGGATCGCTTTTCAGAAGCCTGCTGCAGGTCGGTGCGGTTGATACTGTGGAAGTTGCCGTGATGCCGGTCCTGATTGGCGCGGGAATCCCGCTGTTGGGTGGTTTGTACTCGACAACAGCTTTGAACCTCACGGACCACCGCCTGTATCCGAAGAGCGGCATCGTATCTCTGAAGTACGAAGTTGGCTCAGATGCATCAAGTGGCAGGGCCGGCGCGTAGGCCGAGAGCACCCCGGTAGCCGTGCGCATGGGCCCATCTCTGTTTGGCACACACGGTCGCGTTGGCAGCATGGTTGTGGGGCGGGCAGCGTTTTCATGCAGCGCCGAACAACGGTTTGACGCAGCGGCCGCCTTTTGAGGGCGGCCTCGCCAGCGGTCCACGGAGGCATCGCAGGCGGGATGACATGAAGGCATTCGTCGTGGAGCAATTTGGCAAGGGCGGCCTCCGCGCGGTCCACGTGCCAGAACCCACCGTCGGGCCGCGGGACGTTCTGGTCCGGGTAAACGCTGCCAGCATCAACCCACTGGACAAGATGGTCCGCAACGGCGAGTTCAAGCTGCTTCTGAGGTACAAGACACCGTTCGTGCTCGGACACGACGTGGCGGGCGTCGTGACGCGGGTTGGCGCCGAGGTGCGAGACTACAGAATTGGCGACGAGGTCTACTCGCGACCCCGCGACCTGCGGATCGGGGCGTTCGCAGAATCCATTGCGATCGACCAAGCCGACATCGCCCTCAAGCCGAAGTCACTCACGATGGAACAGTCTGCGGCGGTCCCGCTGGTGGCGCTGGCCGCGTGGCAGGCGCTGGTCGATGTCGCACACGTCAAGCCGGGGCAGAAAGTCCTCATTCATGCTGGTGCGGGCGGACTGGGTTCGACAGTCGTCCAGCTCGCCAAGTACCTGGGCGCATACGTCGCCACAACTGCCCACGGCAGCGACGAAGAGAAGGTGCGCGGGCTCGGCGCGAACGAAGTCATCGACTACACGAAGACAGACTTCGCAGAGTTGCTCGCCGGCTACGACGTCGTGCTCGACTCTCTTGGTGGCGACAACCTCGCGAAGTCGCTGACCGTACTGAAACCTGGCGGCCTGGCGATCAGCGTCGTCGGCCCGCCGGACGCTGGTTTCGCCGAGCAGATCGGCCGGCCACTGCTGAAGCCTGTGATGGCGCTGATGAGCCGCAAGGTTCGGGCACGGGCCAGGAAGCTGGGCGTGCGCTATTCGTTCTTCTTCATGCGGGCCGATGGCGCGCGACTGAAGACGTTGGCCGCTCTCTATGATGCAGGCACGCTGCGTCCTGTACTCGATCGGACGTTCCCATTCGACGACACGCTCGATGCGATGGCCTATGTGGAACAGGGACGCGCGAAGGGCAAGATCGTCATCATCATGCCGCTCCCGGGCACCTGACAACAGAAAATGAACGACACCGCATACCTGCTCCTGCTTGATGGCTTCGCGGACTGGGAAGCCTCGCTCGCCGCGGCCGAGATCAACAAGTCCGGACGCTACCGCGTCGTCACGGTGGGTGTATCCAGGCAGCCGGTGCGATCCATGGGCGGTCTGCTCGTTCAGCCAGACAGCGCGACGGCTGACGTCGAGCTGGAACGCGCATGCGTTCTCATGCTGCCGGGCGGCACGAGCTGGGAGGCGGGCCAGCCGTCCGAGGTGACGCAGCTGATTCAGGCGTGCGACCAGGCGGGCGTTCCGATTGCGGCGCTCTGCGGCGCGACTCTCGGACTCGCGCGGGCCGGGATCCTCAGGAACCGCAAACATACCAGCAATTTCAAGGGCTACATCCAGTCCGTCGTCCCAGGATCCGCGGACGAGCGGGATTACATCGAGACGCCCGCCGTCCGCGATGGCTCCGTGATCACGGCCAGCGGCATGGGTGGCGTCGAGTTCGCCTACCAGATCATTGCGCTGCTCGATCTGTACAGCGAAGCCGATCGCAAGCTCTGGTTCACCATCTTCCACGACAAGATCGTGCCTCCGGATGCCACTTGACCCGTGAGCCGAGATCGTCGCCCTATTTCGCGGAAGCGGCGGCGACGAGCTCAGCGGGTCCGGGCAGACCGAGCGCTTTGCGAGCGGCGCCAATCACTCCGGTATGATAGGCTTCGTGCCATGCGAAGAACGCAAGCTTGTCGCGCAGGCTGCTCTCACCGTGCGCGCCACTGCCCGGCAACGGACGATCCAGCAGATCGGACGGAGCATTGTCGAACGCGGCTTCGAGCTCCGCGTGCACCTCGGCCCACTGGCGCCGGAGAGACTCGAGGCTCGGATATTCCTCGCCGTCCGTCGCGGACGCCCGGCCGAACTGGGCCGCATACGGGCTTTCCCGCTCCACACCGAGCATCTGTATCGTCTTGATCCGATAGTCCAGCAGGTGCCCGACCGTCCAGGCGATGGACGGACCATCGGTTCCGCGGGTCCGGCGGCGCGCACTGGCGTCGTCGAGGTCCGCGAGGGCGAGCGACAGGACATGATTCGTCGTCCGGAAGCCGGATCGAAGGGTCTTCACAATGGTCTCCTTGCGTGAGTCGCGTTACACATACGACGATCCGGCGGGTCCGAAGGATGCGCACGGGCTGCAGCGCATCCCCGGCCGGGCCTGAATCGTCATCCTGACAGGCACCGCTTCCTCGTCGAATGGAGCATCGTGGCTGAACCTGGGACTCCGGCCGTCCACGCGCAGGCGCGCGAGCAGTTCGACGCACTCGTCGCAGACCTCCGGGTCGAGCTGCACCGCTACTGCGCCCGGATGACCGGGTCCGTTGTCGACGGCGAAGACGTTGTCCAGGATGCACTGGCGAAGGCGTACTACATGCTGCCCGCGGTTGGAACCATCAGCAATCTGCGCGGCTGGCTGTTTCGCATTGCGCACAACAAGGCGATCGATTTCCTGCGCCGCTACGACCATCGCTTTGCCGAGCCGCTCGATGATCATCCGGAGCTGGTCCAGGACGCGGCTCCACTCGACGCGGCCGAACAGGCCGAGTTTGCGCTCTCGCACTACCTGCGCCTGACCGCACTCCAGCGAAGCTGCGTCATCCTCAAGGACGTGATGGACTATTCGCTCGCGGAGATTTCCGAGGTGCTCGACATTTCCGTACCGGCGATCAAGGGCGCGCTGCACCGCGGCCGGTCGGCACTGCGCGAGCGCGCGCCGGAGGCCACGCAAGGACCCGCGCAACTGGACGCGCAGGAGCTCCAACAGCTGGCTCTCTACGTGCGCCACTTCAACGCTCGAGACTTTGGCGCCCTGCGCGATCTGCTCATCGATGATGCGAAACTCGAGCTGGTTGGCCGCACGCATGCCCGCGGCGCGCAAGGTGTGGGATCGTACTACGACAACTACGCCCGCATCACCGGATGGCGGACAGAAGTCGGACTGGTTGACGGCCGACCCGCCATTCTCGGATTCGACAGTCCCACATCGGGAACCGGACCCGATTCAGTCCCCGCGCCAGGCGCGCGTCCGACCTTCTTCGTACTGGTGACGTGGCGCAACGGCCAGATCGCAGCGATCCGCGACTACCGCTACGCCCGGCACGTCATGGAACTCGCTCGTGTCGAAGTCGCCCCTCAGAGCCGCCAGTTCAGCACAACGGAAGCGACAAGGCCGGCATAGGCCATCTCGATTCCGAGATTGCGAACATCAACAGCGGCCACGAACTGCGCGAACGGCAGTGCCGGCAGCTTGTCACCAATGCCGAAGAACCGCTCGTCATAGCCGGTGATGATGCCGGCGCGATAGCCAAGCGCAGTGGTCACCGCGCCGTCCCTGGGCGCCGTGAAATTGCGCTGCAGTCCGACGGACACGGAACGGTTGCCAAAGGAATTGATGAAGGTGGCGCCGAAGAAGCCGCGATAGGCAAGACCGACGAGCGAATTGGGCCCCAGGCCGCGGTTCAGGTCGCGTATGTGCGTGCTCCACATTCCGAGGTACACACGCGTGCGCATGGCCGCGGGCCTTGCACGGCCCGAGTCCGCCGGCTCGGTCTGACGCGCTTCGGCAGGCTTTGCGCCGAGCGCCGCTGCGAATATTGCCAGCGCAAATGTCCGGGAGAGCGCGAGCAATCGGTTCCAGCCATGAGATCGACTCATGACTCCGCTCTGTTGGTGGTTGGCATCCCTGCACTCCATGCGAGCGATTCGCAGGCCGGTTACACGGTAACCGGCGACGGGATCCCCGGCCAGTGTCGCTGACGGATCGCCAGGCCCGATGCCGCGAACGCGGAATCTCTTGCCTGCACGCGCCTGAACGTCGATCGTTCTGTGATGAGAACGCTACTGGCTTCGATCCGCTTGCTGCTGGCTGCGCCCGTGTCCGCGCAGCAGGGGAACTGGCCGGTCCGGGCTCGGCCATGCCGTGCATGGTCGGGGAGACTACTGGCGGTCATCGCGTTTGTGATCGTGGCCGGTGCGTGCGGGCGCGGGGAACCGGCGGAGGGAGCGTTCGACCTGGTGGTGCGTGGTGGACGCGTGCTGGATCCCGAATCGGGGCTGGATGCGGTACGCAACCTGGGCATTCGGGCAGGGACGATCGCGGCCATCTCCGAGGGTGAACTGACTGGCGCACGCGTCATCGATGCCAGCGGCCTCGTGGTTGCGCCGGGCTTCATTGACCTGCACGAGCACGGGCAGACGGAAGAGTCGTACCGATTGATGGTGCGCGATGGTGTGACGTCCGCCTTCGAGCTGGAGGTGGGCACGGGTGATGTGGCTGCGTGGTATGCGGCGCGTGAAGGCGGCCAGATCGTCAATTACGGTGTGAGTGTGGGCCACATTCCCGTGCGGATGGCAGTGCTGGGCGACCCGGGCATTGGCACCGGTCTGCTGCCCACGGGCATTGGCGGTTCAGGCGCGGCGACGAGTGCGCAGATCGAAGAGATGGCGACACGCCTCGAGAGGGGCCTGGCTGAAGGCGCGGTGGCCGTCGGATTCGGATCCGCTTACACGCCGGGCGCGGCGATGCCGGAGCTGGAGCGCTTGTTTGGCGTAGCCGCGGCAGCCGGCGCATCCGTTCACATCCACATGCGGAACGGTGTGGCCGGCCTCGACTCGACGATCGCAATCGCGAAGGTCACGGGCGTGAAGCTTCACATCGTACACGTCAATTCGAGCGGCGGACCCGCCACGCGGGTTTTCGTCGAGCATATCGCGGCTGCGCGCGCTGCGGGCCAGGACGTGACCACGGAAGCGTATCCCTACGAAGCCGGCATGACCGAGATCGCGTCGGCGCTCTACGACGACTGGCAGGCGTGGGCGGACTCCGAGTTCACACGAGTCCAATGGGTGGAAACCGGCGAGCGGCTGACCCGCGAGAGTTTCGCTCGCTACCGCGCGCAGGGTGGCACGCTGATCCACCACGTGCGCACCGTGCAGATGACGCGCGATGCCATCACCAGCCCGCTCGTCATGATCGCGAGTGATGGATTCATCCAGAACGGCAGAGGCCATCCCCGCACCTCGGGAACGTACGCCAAGATGCTGGGCACGTACGTGCGCGACGAGCGCAGCGTCGAGCTGATGGAGGCGATCCGTCGCATGACGCTCGAGCCGGCGCGCCGGCTCGAGGCGCGCGTGCCCGCCATGGCGGCAAAAGGTCGCATCAACGTGGGCGCCGATGCCGACCTCACTGTCTTCGACCCCGCGACCGTGCAGGACCGCGCGACGTACGAGGACGCAACGATTCCTTCCGCGGGAATCCCCTGGGTCATTGTCAACGGAACCGTCGTCGTGGACGCGGGCCAGTGGGTCGATGGTGCACGCCCTGGCCGAGCCATCCGCGCACCAACGCAGTAGAGACTCAGGCCGCGGCCAGCACCGCGCACGGCTTCGCGCGCAGGATCTCCCTGTCCGCTGTGACCAGCGTGAGATCGTAAATCCGAGCGGTCGCGACCAGAAAACGATCCACGGGATCCTTGTGCTTCCACTCCAGGCGACGACTCTCCAGCACGACCCTGTGAGTGAACGCAGCCTCACGAGCGGGCAATCCGCGCAGAAGCGAATCGACATACTCCAACGGCCGCCGGTCCGACTTGATCCGCCCGCGCTCCAGCGCGCTCAGCAACTCCCAACTGCTCAGCGGAGAAAGCCAGATCTCACAATTCGGTTTTGTCAGCGCGCCGATCGCCGGAGCCGCCAGCAGCTCGGGCTCGAGCAGGCTCCAGAGCCAGACATGCGTGTCCAGCAGCAGCTTCATGGACGGCGCTTCTTACGCGGCCACTCGTCCGCCATCGCTTCCCATTCCTCAGCCTCGATCAGCGGGCCGATGATATCGCCGGCGATCTGAGCCGTCCCCCGCATCGAGCCCATCCATCCTGCGCGCAGCGGCGGAGCCGCCGGCGGAACGATGTCTGCCACCGGCTTGCCGAATCGCGTCACGCGAACCCGCCGGCCGGTCTTGCTCACCCGCTCGAGTACGGCGAGACAAGTCGCCTTGAACTTCGATATCGCGATGGTCTCCATGGGCTCGTCACTCATGGTAGTAGCGTACCATGGTCCAAGACCATAGTCAATCTGGCCAACCGTGAGGAGGTGCGGGCACGTCGCACATTGGCGCGACACGCATCGCCGGCCTCCAGTCCGGTCAGCAGGCCTTGCCCCATGACCCGGCCATGCCAATCGTTCCCGTATGAAAAGCCTGCGCTTGCTGATTGGCCTGCTGGTCGGCGTGCCCGTGTCCGCGCAGCAGGGGAACTGGCCGGTCTATGGCGGCGATCCCGGCGGCATGAAGTACTCCGCGCTGACCGGTCTGCACCGGCGGAACGTGAGCGGGCTGCGTCCGGCATGGGAGTGGAAGGTGGGCGAGCGCGCGATCGCGGAGACGGACAGCACGCGGGCGGCACGGCCGGGCAATTTCCAGAACACGCCGCTGGTCATCAACGATACGATGTACGTGAGCACGCCGTTCAACCGGGTAGTGGCGCTGGACGCGCGGAGCGGGCGCGTATACTGGATCTACGATCCGGAGACGTACCGCGCGGGACAGCCGTCCAACGGCACGGGCTACGTGCACCGCGGCGTGGCGCAGTGGAGCGATGGCCGCGAGCGCCGCATCTTCATGAACAGCCGGTGGCGGCTGATCGCGCTGGATGCGAAGACCGGCAAGCCGATCCCGGGATTCGGGCGTAACGGCGAAGTCGATCTCTCGTCGGATCTGATCTGGCCGGTGAACCGGCTGCACTACACGAACACGTCGCCGCCCGTGGTGTGGCAGGACCTGGTCATCACGGGCAATGGCGTTGGCGATCGACTGATGTACGCGAACGATCCGCCGGGCGATGTGCAGGCATTCGATGTGCGCACGGGCCGGCGCGTGTGGCGGTTCAATCCGATTCCGCGGGCGGGCGAGTTCGGCAACGAGACGTGGGAAGACGAATCGTGGCGGCGCACGGGCCACACCAACGTGTGGGCGCCGTTCACGATCGATGCGGAGCGCGGCCTGGTCTACCTGCCGGTCAGCACACCCAGCAACGACTATTACGGCGGCCATCGCAAAGGCGACAACCTGTTCGCGGAGTCCGTCGTCTGCGTGGACGCGCGGACGGGCCGCCGCGTCTGGCATTACCAGACGATCCATCACGGGCTCTGGGACTACGACATGCCGGCGCCGCCCGTGCTGGGCACGATCCGGGTGGGTGGCCGGTCCATCGACATGGTGACGATACTGGGCAAGACAGGCTGGGCGTACGTGTTCGATCGAGTGACAGGACAGCCGGTCTGGCCGATCGAGGAGAAGCCGGTTCCGCAGAGCGATGTGCCGGGCGAACGGACGGCGCGGACGCAGCCGGTGCCGACGAAGCCCGCGGCATTCTCGAAGCAGGGCTTTGGCGAGAACGACGTCATCGATTTCACACCAGCGCTGCGGACCCTGGCGCTCGAGGAGCTGAGGAAATGGCGGTTCGGTCCGATCTACGCGCCGCCCTCGCTCCAGGGTACGGTCCAGATGCCGGGCATCATCGGCGGCGCCGGCTGGGGCGGCGGCGCGTTCGATCCGGAAACGGGCATGCTGTACATCAAGACGACGAATCAGCCGGGGCTGATGCGGCTGCGGCAGCCGGATCCTGCGGAGCGTGATACGATTCAGGGCGACTATGTCATCGACCGCAGCGCATCGCTCGGCGTACGCGTGCAGACATCGGACACCGCGGGGCGAACGCGCACTACGACGCTGCCCATCAACAAACCGCCGTACGGCACACTGGTGGCGATCGATCTGAACACGGGCGAGCACCGCTGGGAAGTCACGATTGGCGACACGCCGGCCGTGCGCAATCATCCGCTGCTGTCCGGTCTGAATCTGCCGCCGCTCGGCGTTGCGGGGTCGCCGGGTCCGATCGTGACGGCGGGCGGTCTCGTGTTTCTGACCGGTGGCGGTGCCGCACTGTACGCGGTCGACAAGACGAACGGCATGATTCTCTGGGAGACAGACCTCGGTGATCAGGGCTATTCCGTGCCCATGACGTACCGCACGAGCGACGGCCGCCAGTTTGTCGTGATTGCGACGGGCGCCGGCGACAATGCCGTGCTCAAGGCGTTCGCGCTGCCGCGCTGAATGGTCGTGATGCGCCGCTCCGTCCTGCTCTGGATTGTCGTGCTGCTGACTCTTGCGATAGCGGCGTACTGGCTGGGTCCGGCGTCAGCGGCAAGGGCGCGGCTCGAGCTGCTCGCGCTCGATGCGGACAGCCGGTTCGGCGATGAGGTCTGGCTGAGCGCGGCGCCGGATTCAGCCGGGCTGCCCGCCGGCCGGTTCCCACTGATTCTCGCCGTGCGCAACAGCGGCATCCGGCCGTCGGCTCCGCAGAGCCTTGCGCTCTCCGTGCCGGGATGGATCCGGCTGTACGCCGAGGACGGCGCGCCACTGCCGTTCCAGGACAGCGGCGAGTCGCTGATCCAGTACAGGATCCCGCTTGCGGGCGAAGCCATCGAGCCGGCCGCACTGCCGCACGTGCCCGCAGGTCTCGATCACCTGTGGATCACGGCAGAACTCGGAAGCATCACCTGCCGCCTGCGCTGGGACGGCGTGCCGGAATTTGCGCCGGCGCCGGCGTACGATCCGGCCCTGCTCTCGACGATCGAGGCCTTCTACTCGCTCGATGCGGATGACGAGCGCTACACAGGACGGCTCAGGATCCGCCTCGATGCGGAACACCTGCAGAGCGAGCCGGCGCCCTTCGTGACCGGCGATGTCACGCTCGCCAGCGCGGACGTGCGCCTGCCACGGCTTTCCTCGATCGCCTTCGATGGAGCGCGGAGCGTCGTCTGCGGCGCACCGGAGCAGCGGGTGGCGCTCGAGTCGTTCGTCTGGCGGACCGGCGCGACCGGGACCGGCCGCTGGATCCAGGTCGTGATCGGTGGCCGCACGCGTCGCATGCTCTATGACACGACGGGCGATGGCGTGATCGACCTCGAGGTGTGGGATGGTCAGGGCAACGGCCGGTTCGAGGCGAGGCGGCCGGTATCGTATATGACGCCGCCGTTCCTGCTGCCGCTGCCCGCACCGGTGACGGACACCGCGCGACCTGCCGACAATGTGGCCGCACCGCCGCAAAGCGCGCCGCCTGCGCCGCCGGACAGCACGCGGGCCGTGCGGCCGGACAGCGCAGCACGGGACACGACGCGCCAGCCGGGCCAGCCGGCAGACAGTGGCCGGGCCGCCGCACCAAGGCGCACGCCGCGCGACAGCACCATGCTGCAGGCGCTCCGCCAGGACAGCCTGCGGCGGGACAGCCTGCTCCGCGCACGCGCGCGACGGGACACACTCGAACACTTGCGTCAGCAAGGAGCACTGTGACGCAACCGGGCACGCACGGGCCGAACCCATGGCGCTCCGCGTCGCTTGCCGTACTGCTGCTTGCGGCAGGCGCGGCCGATGCGGGCGCTCGGCAAACGCCCATCTATGATCTGCTGATCCGTGGCGGCACGGTGGTCGACGGCACGGGCGGCGCCGGCTATGCTGCGGATATGGCGCTGGTTGGCGACCGCATTGCGCGGATCGCTCGCGAAGGCATTGATCCGGCGCTTGCGCGCCGCACACTCGATGCGCGCGGGCTGGTGGTCACACCCGGTTTCATTGACACGCACGCGCACGTCGAGGATCTGGCGGACCGGCCGCTGGCGGAGAGCTTCATCCGGCAGGGCGTGACTACTGTCATTTATGCTCCGGATGGCGGCCAGCCGTGGCCGCTGAGCGCCGGCATCGAGGCGCTGCGCCGCAGCGGACACGCGCCCAACACGGCGTTCTTTGCCGGGCACAACACGATCCGCACGCGCGTGATGGGCACAGCGAACCGGGCGCCGACAGCGGCCGAGCTGGAGCGGATGAAGCAGATGGTGGCGCAGGCGATGCGCGAGGGCGCCATCGGTCTTTCGGCGGGCCTGCGCTACGTGCCGGGCATCTATTCGACGACGGAAGAAGTGATCGAGCTGGCGCGCGTCGCGGCCGAATCCGGCGGCATCTACTCGTCGCACATTCGCGATGAAGGCGAGGGCGTGATCGCGTCGGTCCGCGAGGTCATCCGCATAGCGCGCGAGGCGCGCATTCCTGCGCAAGTCTCGCATCACAAGATCATGGGGCAGCCGCAGTGGGGTCAGAGCGTGCAGACGCTGGCGCTGGTCGATTCGGCGCGGGCGGCCGGCCTCGATGTGACGATCGATCAGTACGCGTACACGGCCACATCGACGGGCACGGCTGTGCTGTTCCCGGCGTGGGCGCTGTCCGGCGGCAACGACTCGCTACGCGCCCGGCTGCGCGATCCGGCCCAGCGCGCGCGCATCGAGGAGGGCATCCGCACGACGATTGCCGAGGAGCGAGGCGGCGGCGAGCTGGAGCGCATCCAGCTGGCGCGCGTCGGGTTCCGGCCGGAGTGGAACGGCCGGACGTTTGCCGACATTGCGCGCGAGCGCGGTGAGGCGCCCACAATGGACTTTGCCGTGAAGCTGGCGATCGAGATCCAGGAGCAGGGCGGCGCGAGTGGCGTGTGGCACGTGGTCGATGAGCAGGACGTGCGCCGTATCATGAGGTACCCGTATACGATGATCTCGAGTGACGGCGGCATTGGCGTACTGGGCGCGGGCCACCCGCATCCGCGCAATTACGGCGCATTCGCGCGCGTGCTGGGCCACTACGTTCGCGATCAGGCCGTGCTGCCGCTGGCGGAAGCGGTGCGCAAGATGACGTTACTGCCCGCAGCACGCGTCCGGCAGCCGGAGCGAGGGCGGCTCGTGACCGGCAGCTTTGCGGACATCGCCGTGTTCGATCCGGCGACGGTCGCGGACCGCGCAACGTTCAGCGATCCGCACCAGTTCGCGGTGGGTATGCGCCACGTCATCATCAACGGCGTTCCGGTCCTGCTGAACGGCGCACTGACCGGCGAGAAGCCGGGCCGTGTACTGACGTTGCCCGAACGGGTGCGCACACTCGAAACGGCGGTCGGCGCGTGAGCACGGCCGGTGTGGCCGGTCTCATCGAGCGTCGCGTTCCGCACGTACTGGTCGTCTACCTGGGCGCGTCCTGGGGACTGGTGCAGTTCATCGACTTTCTGGTGTCGCGCTACGCGCTTTCGCCGCTCTGGACGGATCTCACGCTTCTCGCTCTCGGACTGCTGATCCCGAGTGTGATCCTCTTCACGTACAACCATGGCAGGCCGGGCAAGGACCGGATCACGCGGTCCGACCTTATCGGGATCCCGCTCAACATCGCCGTCATGGCGGTCGTGCTGATCCTCGTGTTTCGCGACCGCGATCTGGGCGCGGTTGTCACGTCGGTCACGACGATGGACGAGGCCGGCCAGACCGTGCAGCGAACGGTTCCGCGGACGTCGTTCCGGCGGCGGCTGGTCGTCTTCAACTTCGAGGGAGCCGCGGACGACAGCGTGGTTGCGTGGCTGCGATACGGCGTGCCGATCGGCGTGCTCACGGATCTGAGCCAGGACATGTTCATCGAGGCCCGGCCGGCGGCAGCGTTCCGCGAGCGACTGCGTCAGCTGGGCCAGACGCGGACCGTCGACATTCCGGCAACGCTCAAGCGAAGTCTCGCCGAGGAGCATCACCTGCCGTATTACACGGACGCGCGCATGACCCGGAACGGTGAGGAGATCACAGTCGATCTGTCGCTGTACGAGGCAACGCGCGCAGAGCCCGTGCAGCGCCACAGCTACGTGGAGCGCGACGTGTTCGCGCTGATCGACCGGATCAGCGCGGATCTGCGGACCGACCTGGGTACGCCGTCGAGCGCGGAATCGAGGGACCTGCCCGTCGCGGAAGTCATGACGTCATCACTGCCGGCATTCCGGCACTACATGAGCGGCGTGATCGCCGCGGAAACCGGTGCGGACTGGGCGCAGGCCACGGCGCAGGTGCAGCGCGCCGTCGAGATCGACGCGACGTTCGCTGTTGCGTGGCTGACCCTGCACAATCTTCTCGTGCTGAGCGGCGGGCCGGACGCGATGGCGCCATTGCAGAAAGCGATGGACCATCTCTACCGGTTGCCGGAACGCGCGCAGTTCGACGTCAAGAGCCAGTACTACCTGCTCCGCCAGGAGCACGACAAGGCGCTGGCCGTGCTGCGGATGAAGGTGGACCTGTATCCGGACGACCTGGGCGGGTACGCGGCCCTGGCGCAGATCCAGTCGCTGCGGCGCGATGTCGACGGGCAGATCGCGTCGTACCAGAAGATCCTGGAGCTGGATCCCATGCAGGCGGAACGGCTGCGCGAAATCGGCAGGCTGTACGAGTCGAAGGGCGACTTCGATACCGCGCTCCGCTACTACACGCAATACGCGGAACGGTATCCGGACCGGCCCGAGGCGTTCCAGTCGATGGGCTCGATGTATCGGTTGCAGGGCAACCTGGCCCAGGCGAAATCCCAGTTCGAAAAAGCGCTGCTGCTCGCGAATCGCAGAATCGACATCGTGACCAGCCTCGCCGCGGTCGAGCGCGATCAGGGCAACTTCGACACGGCCCTGCGTTCGCTCGAGGAGGCGTTGGCCGATGCGCGCACGCCGGAAGAACGCGCGCGGGTGCAGCGCGCACTGTCCGACTATCATGAGTACCGCGGCCAGCTGCTGCGCTCGCTCGAGTACACGCGGCAGGCGCTGCGCGAGGACGAGAGCACGACGACGCCGCTCCAGGTCGCGCTGACTCAGCTG
>Ga0187892_10008056_pt1 | contig 14629 bp, 14 predicted proteins | sample MA1701073metaG_FD_139345 | JGI IMG/M metagenome (GOLD analysis project Ga0187892, IMG submission 139345) | Bio-ooze microbial communities from a basaltic lava cave in the Kipuka Kanohina Cave System on the Island of Hawaii, USA - MA170107-3 metaG ... | reverse complement strand
GGTCATCGGTCGTAACCTCGATTCCAAAGCGCTCCAGGCCGGGTTCCAGGCGCTCGAGGGCTAATGGCCCGTCGAGAGGCGCGCGGTTCATGCGAAGGCGAACGCATCGCGCGGGTTCTGAACGAAAACGATTTCGATATCGGCTTCGCTCAAGCCGCGTTGGCGCAATCGTGGAATCATATTGCTCACGAGGTGATCGTAGCCGAGACCTCCATATTCGCGCAGCCGATGTTTGGTTGCGATGTCGTGCGATAGCAGTACGCGCCGCTCCAGATTGTTCTCGAAATGCCAGAGCACGACATCCATGCGTTGCGCATCGGATGGCATGTCGTAGCTGGTGTTGGGCGGATAGTACGAGCTCTCGTTGCCCCAAAGATCGTATTCGATGTAAACGCCGGAAGAGGCCAACTCGGCCAACCATTTGCGATCGAGGCAGGTTCGGTCGATGTGGCAGATGATGGTCCGGTTGAGATCGCCGCCTGCCTTGCCAACCACATCGATGATTTCGAATGGCGACTTTGGATCCCGCCCAGGGTGCACCATCAGCATGGCGCCGGTCTCGCGCTGCGCCGTAACGGCCGCACGCAGGCACTTTCGCTCGTCGTCGTGCATCGGGTAGCTGCAGCCAATCTCACCAATGAAGCCGGCCCGCACGCCGGTAGTGCCAACACCGGTGAAGATATCGGCAATGATTTCTTCGGCAATCGATTCTTCAGAACGGGTCCGGATATCCGGAGGATGCGTGACTACTAGGTAATGACCGGCACCCATCACAACATAGACATCTGACAGACGTGAGATCCTCGCGAGACCGGCCGGATCGCGCGCCAATCCAATGCTCGTCGGATCGACGATTGTGCGTCCTCCAGCGGCTCGAAAATGTCGCAGCTCGGAAACAGCCGTGTCTTCATCAAAGAGTTGAACATTATCGAGGTTCTGGGTCCAGTTGTAACGCACCCATCCGATGTTCCGCAGATTGATCTTCTGGTGTGCGAACGCCTGCTGACCTGCGAGTTTTGGCTCAACATACATGAACATCGCGTCGATAAGGATGTGTTCGTGCGAAAGTGTGATGCCCATCTCTTCGGCATCAATAATGCCGGTGACAGTTTGGATCCTGCCCTCGAGTGCGTCGCGATTCATGGTAAGTCCCGTGAAATTGAAGTGAAGGTGGGCCGCCTTTAGACGCGTTCGTAGGTATTCACCGCGCCGCCGCGTCCGATCAACAGGAACAGACTTGTGATCATGATCAGCAAGGTTGCGATCGCCGCGAGCACCGGGCTCAGCTCGAACCGGATATGGTCGAACATCAGTTTGGGTAACGTCGAATTGACCCCGCCGATGAACATCGCGACGACCACTTCGTCGAACGAGGTCAGGAACGCGAACAGAGCACCCGCGAGAATGCCGGGCCGGATCAACGGCATCGTCACCAGGAAGAATGTCTTTAACGGCGGCGCACCGCTGCTGGCGGCCGCCTTGCTTAGCGTCTGATCATACTGCGCGTAGGAAGCCGAAACGGTCAGGAACGGAAACGGAATCGCGAGGATCGTGTGCGCAACAATCAGACCGAAATCGGTACCAATCAGCCCGAGCCGGGCATAGACGCTATAGATCGCCACGGAAAACGCGATGACCGGAATGATCATCGGCGAAATTATTAGCGCAAGCGCCACCTGCCGAAGCCGCGCGGCGACGCGCCCGAGGGCAACGACTGCTACGGTCGCCATCGCGGTCGAAAGCACCATCACCGCAACGGCGATGCGCAGACTGCGCCAGGTCGCCTTCTGCCATTGCGGATCGGTAAAGAACTCGTGAAACCATTGCCAAGAAAGGCCGCTGGTCGGCATTTCCATGTAAACTGATGGGCTGAAGGACATCGGAATAACGACCAGACTCGGCGCGACCAAGCACACCAACACCCCCCAGCAGAGCAGACGCATAGGCCAAGTCAGCGGCGGCATCAGCGCACCACCCGCTCAAAGCCGAATGTCTTCTGGTAGAGCAGGACGAAGGCCAGCGTGATCACCAGCAGGATCGTTGCGAGCGCCGCTGCCACCTCCCAGTTGATGAATTGGCTAATCTGCAGCTCGATGGCCATCGCGAGCATGATCACCTTGCCACCGCCCAGCACGGCCGGCGTCACGAAGAAGCCAAGCGTCATGATGAAGACGATCAGAACGCCAGCGGCAATACCGGGCAGGCTGAGCGGCACTGTGACGGTCCAGAACGCCTTGCGCGGGTTCGCGCCCAAGCCAGTCGCCGCCCGGATCAGCCGCGGGTCCATTCGCTTCAGCACGCCGAAGATCGGCAGGATCATAAAGGGTAACAGGATGTGCGTTGACCCAACGATCACTGCAAATTGGTTGAAGATAAGGTTGATGGGTTCGCTGATGATACCGAGATCGATCAGGAACTGGTTAACCAAGCCCTTGCGCTGGAGAATTACGATCCAAGCGTACGTGCGCACCAAGATGCTGGTCCATAGTGGCAATAGCACCATGATGAGTAGCAACACTGAAGATCTCGAGCGCGATGTAGCCAACATGTAGGCGATCGGGTAGCCGAGCATCAATGCCGCCAAGGTGACAATGGCCGCCAGCTTGAGTGTATTAAGAATGACTGGAATCAGCAGTGGCGACGCAACGACGGCTGCGAACGCTTCGCCATTCGGTCGCCAGACGAGATTGCCATTGCCATCGCCAACGATACTCAGGAGTAGCAGCCGGCCGATCGGGATCAGATAGAAGATGACGAAAAAGCCAAAAATTCCAGCCAGGACGAGGTAACGCAAGGCCTGCGACCGATTGACCGCGCGAGAGCCGTCAGAACGACCGATTAACGCAGTATCGACCATCGCAACCCTCGTCCTGGCCGTAGCGCAGAGGCGCAACAGATCCCCGGATCTCAACCCGCCTTGAACACCTCCCAGCGATCGGCGTATTTCGGGTATTCGATCGCCCAGTATTTGCCATCGATGATGTGCTCAACCGGAAGGTTGTTCGGCGAACCGATATTGTTCGCCGATTCTTCCTCGGTCAGCAGCGTATAGGCCTGCGGATTGGTCGCGCCATATCCGCCCGCCCGCACGAATGCCGCCTGATTTTCCTTGCGAAGCGCCGTGTTGATAAACTGCATCGCCGCTTCTTTGTTCTGCGAGCTCGACGGAATGACGTAGGTAGACGGCTCGATCAGCGCCTGGTTAAGCGTCCAAGCAACCGGCTTGCCCGCCTTGAAAGCCTCGGTGATGCGGTTCTCGTAGATCATACCCATCACAACCTCGCCGTCGGCGAACAGTTGCGCCGACTGAGCCCCCGCGCCCCACCAGACGTCGATATACGGGCGGAGTTCCTCGAGCTTCTTGAAAGCATGCTCGATCTTCTCTTCGTTGAGCGGATAGACCTGATCAACCGGGACACCGTCGGCCATCAGCGCGATCTCGATCATGTAGTACGGAAACCAGCCGCATGCGGTGCGTCGTCCTGGAAAGTCAGTAACGTTCCAGAAGTCGGCCCAACTCGACGGTTGACGGTCCGGGTACGCTTCCGTGTTCCAGGCCAGCACGAACGCAGCGTAGACGAACGGTGCATCATGCGTGTCGAGAATGCCGGCAGGAAACTCGCTGGCGACTGCAGGGTCGTAGGTGAGCGACGTGAGATAGCCATCATTGACCAGTGCGTAGACTTCGGGAACCGTCAACTCGACCACATCCCATTCGGGATTGTTGGCGTCGACCTGCGATTTGATGATCGAGACCATGTTGCCGGGGCTCGTGACCTGGATCACGTTGACCCCGCTTTCGGCGGTGTACGGAACGGCAAACGAGTCCGCCTGATGCTGCTGATAGTCGCCGCCCCAACCGGCCATGACGATGTCGGATGCGGCCTGGGCGCGTTGTCCGGAGAACCCTGCGAGACCGAGAGCGGCGGCGCCGGCCGCCGTGGCCCGAAGGAACTGGCGGCGCGGCAAAGGCAGTTTAGTGATCATGGGTTTCCTCCCCGATGACGGATGTTTTTTCCCAGCTCCAACTCAGGTTCACCCGATCGCCCGCGGCTGGATGACGGACAATTCCTGTGTTCGATTGTTTGACGGTCAGTGCTTGGCCGCCAGCGATCTTAACCTTCACCCGGCAGCCTTCGCCGTAATGGTCGACAGTTTCGACCACGCCGGAGACGCGGTTGACCTCCGCACCTTCCAGCATTGCATCAATGAGAATTGCCTCTGGACGCACGCCCACAGTGACACGACCCGGCGTTCCGGCGGCATTGGTCAGGCGGCCGGTTACGATTACACCAGGCGCCAGATTGACTCGGCAGATTGCTCCTAGCACTTCGGCAAGCTGGCCAGTGAGGAAGCTCATCTCACCAAGAAAATCCGCAACAAACCGTGTCTGCGGTCGGTCGTAGATTTCCTGCGGTGCGCCGAGCTGTTCGATCCGACCCTTCTCGAACACGGCGATTCGATCCGAGAGGACGAGCGCCTCGTGCTGGTCGTGCGTAACATAGAGCGTGGTTATTCCGAGATTGCGCTGGATGCGCCGGATCTCGACCTGCATTTCCTCGCGCAGTTTCTTATCGAGCGCGCTGAGCGGTTCGTCCATCAGCAGGATCGACGGGTTGAATACCAGCGCCCGAGCCAGCGCCACGCGCTGACCCTGTCCGCCGCTGAGTTGCTTCGGATAGCGGCCGCCCAGCCCCTGTAGGCGCACGAGATCGAGCATCTCGCGGACCCTTTTCGTAGCATCCTCGCGCGGTACTTTTCGCAGGCGCAGAGGAAACGCGATGTTCTGCTCGACGGTTAGATGCGGGAACAGCGCGTAGTGCTGGAACACCATGCCGATATCGCGCTGGTGTGGCGCTGTGGCGGTGACGTCGCGGCCTTCGATCGTGATGGACCCGCTGTCCGGGTTCTCGTGGCCAGCGACCATCATCAGCGTCGTGGTCTTGCCCGAACCGCTCGGTCCGAGAAAGCTCATGAGCTCGCCGCGATTGACGTCGAGATCGACCGTATGGACGGCGCAAACCGGGCCGAACATCTTGGTGATGCCACGAATCGCGATGGCGGCCGGCGCCTGCGGTTGCCGCTCAGCCTCGATGCCAATTGCCCGGTCGCTGGAAGACGTCGCAATCATTGTCGTTCATCCCGTCTATGGCAGCACCGCGATGGCACTGATCTCGACGAGGATATCCTCAAACGCAAAATCGACCCCCCCAACGACCGTCGCGCTTGGGCCCGGCGCCACGAAGAACTCGGACCGTGCCTTGATCGCTGCCTGACGAAACCGGATGTCGCGCAGGAAGATGTCCAGCGCGACGATATTGTCCATGCTGCCACCGGCCTCTTCGATGAAGGCCTGGACATTGCGCAATGTCTGGCGACATTGCTCAAGCGCATCGCCGGCCGGTACCGCTAGTTTACCGTTGCGGTAGGCAATCTGGCCCGAGATGAACAACATGCTTCCCGCCCGGATACATTGCGACCCGACGCGGGCATCGTCCGGATCTGGAATATCCGGGAAGGAGATTCGTTCACGCGGCATTGCAGACCTGCCGTTGCAATGAGAACAGTCTGAGTTCGATCAGGCAGCGTCGCTTTCGAGGACGCGATCGATGACATAGCGGACGAATTGATAGACGGTCCGCTCCTGCTGGGGACAGTAACGGCCTGGGGCGGCATACCGGCTGCGGAGCCCGCGATGAGCGACCTCGCAGATTTCGCGATCTTCCGCGATAAACAGATCCATTGGCGCATAGTAGTCCGGCACTTCCTTCTCGAAATCGTCGCGCTCAATGGTCGATTTCGGAAAGCAACACCAAGTGACCACCGTGGTCCATTCCGGTCCCTCTGGGAAGTACTGGTGGAACGTGATTCGGTCGGGCGGGAGGTTTAGCAGCAAGTGCGGATAGAAAATGATAAAGTGCGTACCGTCGTTGTCCTGGGGCGACAGCCCCTCGATAAACGGGAAGACTTTCCGACGTGGAACGTAAAGACCGTTCTCATTGTTCGAGGTGTTGATCTCATAGACGCCAGGAATGCCCTTTGCCGAGAATGGCGTTAACTTTGAACCAGGGTAAAACCGATCGACGGAACCGCGATGCGCGAACGGTACGTGATATCCCTCGCGCGAGTTCTCGACCCAGACTTTCCAGTTGCAGTTCATGCGATTGACCCATTTACGGGTCACCAACATCTCGTCCATCCGATAAGATTTAAACCGCTCTGGTAGGTCGTGGAGCGCTGTGAGCAAGGGCTCAGCGTTTTCGTCAAAATTTATGAAAACAAATCCGCCCCACGTTTCAGCGCGGATCGATGGCAATCGGCACTTTGACTTATCAAAGCCGATCGCGTCCTCCATCGCTGGAGCCGACAAGAGCTCGCCTGTCAGCGAGTAAGTCCAACCGTGATAGGGACACACAAAAGTACGGCAATTGCCGGATCCTTTGGCAATCTCCGCGCCTCGATGGCGGCACGAGGCGGACAGTGCGTGGATCTTCCCCACCTTGTCGCGAACGATAATGACGGGCTCACCAACGAAGTCGAGACGAACGAAATCGCCGGGGTTTGGAATCTCGCTGTCGCGCGTAGCGACCAGCCAGGTTTTGAGGAAAATCGTTTCGACTTCGCGGTCGTACCATTCCTGCGAAGTGTAAACTTGGGGCGGCAGTGTCGATGCCTGGCTAATCGGCACGATCACGTCCTTGAAGGTGCTGCGTGAGAAGAGGGAGCTTGAGTGTGCCGTCATCGTGTGCCTTCCTGACGCCCGCGATCTGCTCCCTTATTCGAAGAATGCTTAACTGGTCCGAACTGGGAGCGCGGATGTCTCGGCGTATCGTGATGGCGCGTTGACAACAAGCGACATTCCTGCACATCCTGCTATGAGGGAAATTTACATCAGGGCCGAGCCCAGCGGTGAACCGTCGCGCAATTAATTTCAACGCGCTCCGCGCCTTCGAAGCCGCCGCGCGTCACCTCAGTATGACACGTGCCGCCGACGAGTTGCGCGTTACGCACGCGGCCGTTAGCCATCAAGTCCGTTTGCTCGAGGAGCGGCTTGGCGTGCCACTGTTTCAGCGCACGCGGCGTGGCGTAAAGCTGACCGCAGCAGGCGTGGCCCTGCTCCCGGTGTTGGAGGATTCGCTCGACCGGATCTCGGAAGCGCTGGAAGGTCTAGCCGTTTTCGGCGGACAACAAACCCTGACCGTGACAACAACGCCATCCTTTGCGCTTCAGTGGCTCGTGCCCCGGCTGGGAATATTGCGGGGCAGCACGGAGCACGGATTTGAAGTGCATTTGCGGCCTACCCTGCGCATCCTCGATGTCGCGCACGGTGAAGTCGACGTCACAATCCGGAGCGGTATTCCGCCTTGGCCGGGCGTCACCACCGAGTTGCTCATGCCAGTCCATATGACGCCAGTCTGCAGTCCTCGTTTGCTTAGAGGACAGAAACTCCCACTGGCCCCATCCGACCTGCTGAATTTCACTCTGCTTCACGCTGATGTCGGCAATATCCCGATTGGCAATGAGTGGCGTACCTGGCTGCACGCCGCGGGCCTTAGCAAACGCAGCTACCTGCCGGGCATTTCGCTCCAGGATCCCGCTTTGTCGTTTCAAGCGGCCATCGGCGGTGCTGGCTTTGCCATCGGCTACGTCGAGTTGCTGCAAGACGAGTTCGCGAACGGCACGCTGGTGCGGCCGTTCGATCTAGAGGTTCAGCACATTTTTTCATATTACCTGGCGTATGCTTCGTCGCGCGAGGCTGAGCCCGCCATTGCTGAGTTTGGCCGCTGGATCCGCGAAGAAGCGCGCAAGACCTTGCTGCGTTGCGAGGAAATGCGCGTCCGTCGCACTGGATCGTTGCCATTGAAGACCACGCGATCCAGCAGGGCATCGACGACGCGGCGACGAACACGGAATCAGGCATCGACTGCCGCGCACTAAGTGCGCTGACTAATGTCGCACTACATTCATTGTTACACTTGGCACTGACGCGCACGGTCGACTAGCATCGCGCCGTCGTCAGAACGACATCGACTGCTCGTACATCCGAGTACGTTCGTGATGAATGCAGGGCAGCTGGTACCAACGCGGAAGGAGGAGTGGGGTGAGCATCGCGATCCTGGCCATGTCGGAGCTCGTTGCTGCCGCTCTTGCAGAACACGGCCCGCAGTTTGCCATGTATCGGCTCTCGCCGTCCGCCGCCGCGCCGACAGCAACCATTCGCGGCATCGTGGCAACCGGCGACGCCCCGGTCGATACGGCGCTGGTCGCCTCGTTGCCGGCGCTCGAGATCGTCTCGCTATATGGTGCTGGTTACGACAATATCGATCTGCAGGCCCTCCGGATGCGCGATATCATCGTAACCAACACGCCGGATGTCCTGACCGCGGACGTCGCCGACCTCGCCTTTGCTCTCTGGATCTGTGTTGCGCGGCGCGTCGTCGACGCAGACCGATTCGCCCGGGCCGGCCGCTGGATGGGAGGATCCATGCCATTGGCGCATACAGCATCCAACCGCCATGTCGGCATTCTTGGACTCGGTCGCATAGGGACAGCGATCGCCCGACGTTGTGAGGCCATGGAGATGACCGTGCACTGCTGCAGCCGGACCGCCCGTCCCGCATCGAACTATCGGCACTGGAACGATCTCGCTGCGATGGCTGCAGAGGTGGATGTCTTGTTTGTCGCCTGTCCTGGTGGCGAGTCAACTCGCCATCTAATCAATGAAGGCATTATAGAACGACTCGGTCCGAACGGCACGCTAATCAATGTCTCGCGGGGCAGTGTGGTCGACGAAGCGGCGCTGACCCATGCACTCACCGAGGGCCGGCTCGGCGGCGCGGGGCTCGACGTCTTTACCCAGGAACCACGCATACCGCAGGCGCTGTTCGATTTGCCAAACGTGGTGTTGACGCCGCACATCGGCAGCGCCACCGTTGAGACACGTCGCGCCATGGGGCGGGAGATGGCGCTGAACCTAGCACGCCATTTTTCTGGCAAACCGGTTCGAAATCTCGTCTCATAATCTGCGGCCGACGGCGGCCCAACGCACCGACTGCGAGCATTTGCTTGTTGCCCTTTGAGGGTGAGGCACCAATAATCGAGGCGTCCTTTTCGAGGAAGGGAACTTTGTCGGGCAGATCATGACGCTGATCGGCACTTATTGGGAAAGTTTGAGTGAACCCAACGTGAAGTTTGGGGGCGCACAGTTACTGCTGACCCTCGCAGATCGCGAGTCCGTGTTCTTTCGCGGCTTCGGTGTCATTAAGCTGAGGTCGGCCTAGTTAGATCAATAAGTTTTGGTGGGACGTAACCACCTAGTGCTTCCTCGATGAGACGCGCCGTTGCAAGCACGAGGTCTTCACGCCAAGGCTTCGCCGCGACTTGAATTCCTATTGGAAGGCCTTTTGCAGTTTGTCCAGCGCGAACCACGGCGGCGGGCCAGCCCGTGACATTGAAGGCCGTCTGGAAAACCCAGTCTTCATAGGTCGAGGTCGCGAGCTCTTCATGGGTCTGCGCGGCGTGCGCCGCCGGCGGACAGACCAACACGTCATATTGTCGCATGAACCCCAGCATGCCGCTGTTCAACCGACTCATGCACTCGAAAAGCTCGGCGATCGCCGCGCCGTCCAGTATTTTGGCGCGTGCGATCCGCATGCGCATGCGCTCGCTGTGCGTTGTCGTTCCACAGCGTTTCAGCAAACCCGATATGCAACGGGCTCCATCAGCGTCGCGCAACTTGCCGTAGATCTCCTCAATATTGGCCAGCAATGGCGGAATTACTTCTGAAACCTGTGCGCCCGCATCCTCCAGGGCTTCAGCGGCGGCGCGCGTGGTGGCCGCGACCGAAGGATCGGCCGATACTTGGCCGTTGCTGGTAAACCACGCGACCCGGAGCCGCCCAGCTTTTCGTTGGAGATCCGGCAACGGAACCGGTTGCGCGAGCGGATCGATATCATCCGGTCCTGCAATCACCGTAAGCGCGAGGGCGAGATCGTCAACGCGACGCGCGATCGGACCGGCCTGGGTGAGAAAGCCGAGAAAGCCGAAATCGTGCGACACGACGTGCCCGGTAAGCGGCACTCGCCCGACAGTCGGTTTCAGGCCGGCAAGACCACAGACATGCGCCGGGTTCCGAATGCTGCCGCCGGTATCGCTGCCGATATCGAGCGCCGAGCCCCCGGCTGCAACGATCGCAACCGAGCCGCCACTACTCCCGGCCGGAGATTTCGATAGATCGTAGGGGTTGTGAGTGCGGCCATAGATCGTATTGTCGGTGCTGCTGCCCATCGTTAGCTCGGGCGTGTTGGTCTTGCCGATGACGATCGCACCGGTCTGGCGCAGCCGCTGCACCACCGTCGCATCCTTTGCCGGCAAATGGGCCCGACGGCCTTCCGTACCGGCTGTCGAGACCAACCCCACAGTATCGAAGGAATCCTTGATGGTGACCGGCACGCCGGTGAGTACGCACGGCTCTTCGCCACGTGCCAGCCTGCGGTCGACCTCCGCTGCCTGGCGCAGGGCACTCTCGACATCCATCGCGACAACCGCGTTCAGGATGCCGTTGACCTGATCGATGCGTGCAAGATGGGCCTGCATAACCTCGATCGCCGAGAATTCGCGCCGCGCAATCCGGCCGGCAATCGAGCCGGCCGAATCGCTCAGAAGCTCGCATGACCTTGCTTCTGCTCTAGCACCGACCGTCATTTATCGGGCACCACGGCGATGACATCGATCTCGAGCCGGCTGCTCGGTGGCACCAGCCCGGCGATGACGCCGGTGCTGGCGACGGGGCTCGGAAAGTACCGCTCGAAAATCTTGTACACCTGCGAGAACTCGGCGTTGTTGGTCAGGTAGACGTTGCGCTTGACCACGTTATCGAGCGAAGTGCCGGCCTCTTCGAGAATCGCTTTTATGTTCTCGAGGATTTGGACGGTCTGTTCCTCGAGCGTGCCGAGTTCGACGAGCTCGTGCGGCGTCGCGGCAGGCGCGGTGCCCGGTTTGTTAGCAATCTGACCGGTAACAAAAACGAAGCCACCCGCCTTCGTGCCGTGGCACGTCGTTCTCGAATAAGTGCCGCCGATCTTCGGCGACTGGATGATTTCCTTCTTCATGTTTTCTCCTTCATGAAACCGGCAGGCCCCCAATTGAGCCAGCGCCGAACGTAAAGACTGGTGATCAAAGCGGTAGCATCTGCAGTCGCAGCACCTGAGCTTGGCGGATATGCGCGCGCGCCGCGGTCTCGGCAAGGTCCGAGTTACCAGCAGCGATCGCGTCGACGATCGCGCGGTGCTCGAGATCCGCTGTTCGTGCCCGGCCGCTGACAGAAAAGGTCGTGCCGCGTAGCAGGGCCAAAGCGTCGCTCAATTGGTTGAGCGACTGAAGCATGTAGCGGTTGTGCGCCGCGTCGCAGATTGCAACATGCAGAGCGCGATTGATCTGGGCGTGCTGCTCAGGATCCCGCGTCCTTCGGAAGCTTGCCAGCAGATGTTCCATATGCGCGATCTCTGCTGGGGTCGCATGCTGAGCGGCGAGCCGCGCAGCGGCACCCTCGAGAAGCTCGCGCATGGCGTAGAGCTCCAGCACCTGGCTACGATCAAGCGCGACGACGCCCAGTCCGCGCCCGAATGTGACGTTCAGCAACCCGTCGCTCTGGAGTTGGCGGAGTGCCTCCCGTACTGGCGTTCGACTGACCCCGAGCAAGCGAGCCACGTCTTCTTCGCGGACCCGGTCGCCTTGGCGAAAGCGCCCGTCCCGCATCGCCTGCCGCATCTGCTGATAGACAAAATCGGCGCGCGACCCTCCCTTGAACGGGTCGGCCTCGCCTTGGCCGGCGATGCGACGCGACCTCGGGTTGCGCGCTGGCGATTTGGCCTTACGTTTGGCTTGCCGCGCCGGCACGCGCCGCGACCCCTGACTGGTTTCCACGCTAGTTCCTCACGCCGACACGGCTCCAGCGACGTCGGAAAGAACCGACGCGACCTCGTCGGCCTGTGCTTCGGTCATCACGAGCGGTGGCGTGATGCGCAGTACGCACCCGTAGTTGCCGGTGACGCCGATAATGATTCCCCGATTCCGCATCTCGACCTGAATCCGCTTGGCAAGCGCAGGAGCTGGGCGTCGGCTGGTCCGGTCTTCCACCAACTCGATGCCGATCATCAAGCCGAGTCCGCGCACGTCGCCGATGAAATCATGTTCACTCATCGCAGCGCGGAATCGTTCCATGAGACGATTGCCGATCGTCTCTGCGCGTTTCGGCAGATCCTCGTCGGCTATGACGTCGAGCACGGCGTGCGCGGCGGCGATGCCGACCTGATTGTTGGCGCCGAATGTGGTGAAATGGTCGCCCTCTTCGAGACTGGCGGCGACGTCGTCCGTGGCAACGAAGCCCCCGAGCGGAATGCCGCCGCCGATCGCCTTGGCGAAGGTGACCATGTCAGGCGCGACGTCGAAATGCTGGTGTCCGAAGAGCTTGCCGGTACGGCCGAAGCCGGTGAAGACTTCATCGTGGATCAGCACGATCTTGTGGCGTTTCAGGATTGCCTGAACCTTCGGCCAATAGTCGGCCGGCGGCACGATGGCCCCGCCGACACCCAGGATCGGCTCGGCGATCATGATCGCGGCCTCGCCCGGCACCTTGGTCTTGATCACGCTTTCGATCTCGTCGGCGCAGCGTGTGCCGCAGCTTGACGGTTCGAGTCCGAGCGGGCACCGGTAGCAATACGGCGCAGGTGCATGGACGATGCCCGGAAATGCGCTGTACGGACCGAACCCCTTCTTGCGCGCGGCCATGCCGGTCAGCGACAGCGGCAAGGACAGCCTGCCATGGAACGAATGCTCCAATGCGAAGATGCCGAAGCCGCGCTTACCGGTCACCATCGCGTGTTTGAGTGCGACTTTGATCGCGCCGTCGTTGGCTTCCGCACCGCTGTTGGAGAAGAAAGCCCGCTTCAGCCGGTCCTGGAACAACCCGGCGATACGCTTCGCCAGTCGGAGCGTCATCGGGCTGTGAAAGCGGCCGGGACTTTGCAGGAGACGCCCGGCCTGCTCCCGGATCGCTTCGACGATCCGCGGATGGCAGTGGCCAACCGAGGCAACACCCGGACCGGCTTCGAGATCGATGTAGCGCTGCCCATCTTCGTCCCAAACCTCCGCCCCGGCGCCCTTCACGACAACCGGTACCGAGTTCGAGTTCGGCATCAGATAGTCAACCAGTTCCTCGATCTCGGAGATGTTACGCGTCGGGTGGTTGGTCATCGCTCGCACCTTTGTTCGAATTCGCGATCGGCAGAGCCGGCCTTACGGATTGATCGTGACCAACCGCTCTTCGGTCACTTCCCTGATCATGTAACGCGGCCCTTCACGCCCGAACCCGCTGTCCTTGACACCACCGAACGGCATGGCATCGCCGCGCGCGCTCGATGCTTCGTTGATGTGCACGGCGCCGAAGCGCAACAACTTCGACGCCCGCATGGCCGCACCTATGTCGCGCGTGAATATTCCGGCGGAAAGCCCGTACGGCGTGGCGTTCGATTGGGCGATTGCCTCCTCGAGCCCGTCGAACGGCACGATCGAGAGAACCGGCGCAAAAATCTCTTCGTCGACGACACGCATGCCGATCCGCGTATCCGCAAGCAGCGTCGGCTCCATGACCGAGCCCGTCCGGCCGCCCCCCGCAAGAACCCGAGCCTGTCCTGCCAACGCCTCCAAAACCCAGCTTTCGGCGCGGATCGCCGCTTCTTCTGCGATCATCGGCCCAATCCGCGTTTCGGGTTTCCAGGGATTGCCCGCCGGCAGCTTGCGGATCTCGGCGACGAGGCGATCGGCGACGCCGCCGAGGACGGCGCGTTCAACGTGCAGACGTTGCACTGACGTACAGACCTGACCAGCCTTGCGAAACGCGGCCCCGGCAATTTTTGGCGCTGCTCGATCGAGATCGGCGTCGGCGCAGACGATGGTGCTGGCGATACTGCCGAGTTCGAGCTGCGTCCGCCGTAACCCGGCCGCCTGCTGCACGATCCGGCCGACGCGCGTCGAACCGGTGAACGCATAGAATGCAATCGCCGGCGTCGCCAGCAGATGGCGGCCGACGGTGTCGCCCGATCCTTGGAACAGCGTCAGAAGATCCGGCGGTAACCCCGCCTCGAGGAAGGTTTCACACAGAAGGGCGGCCGTGAGCGGCGTCAGGTCGGATGGTTTGACGACCACCGCATTGCCGGCCGCGAGCGCGGGCGCAACCTTGTGCAGAACAGTGTTGAGCGGCGAATTGAACGGCGTGATCGCGCAGACGATGCCGACCGGCAGCCGCAGCGTGAAACCGATCCGGTCCTGCTGGCCCGGCGAAGCGCCAAACGGCACCATCTCCCCGACCGTGCGCGTCGCCTCTTCGGCAGAGAGCTGCAAGGTGACAATGGAGCGGTCGATCTCCATTTTCGCATCCGGGCGCGTGAAACCGGTCTCGGCGACCATTAGCGTCTCGAACCGGTCGCGGGTCTGATCGATCAGCTCGGACATGCGCCGCAGGATTTTCGCGCGATCCGACGGTGGCGGCGCGCCGCGTTCAAAAGCGGCATGCGCCGACACCAAGGCTGCTGCGATCTGCGCTTCCGCGGGTTCGACGACACGCGCGATT
>Ga0187892_10008054_pt1 | contig 14630 bp, 13 predicted proteins | sample MA1701073metaG_FD_139345 | JGI IMG/M metagenome (GOLD analysis project Ga0187892, IMG submission 139345) | Bio-ooze microbial communities from a basaltic lava cave in the Kipuka Kanohina Cave System on the Island of Hawaii, USA - MA170107-3 metaG ... | reverse complement strand
CGGGACGTTCCTGCCCGTGCTGATCGCCTTCGCCCTGCGCCAGTTCGACATCCTGTCCGGCCTGACGCTGGTCGCGGTCGTGCTCGGCATCGGCGTCGTGGGCCGCCTGCTCCTCGAGCGGCTGCGGCTGCTCCTCGTCCCGCGGCTCGCCATCCTGCTCTGCCTCGTCATCCTGACGGTGACGGGCTTCGCGCTCGTGGCGCGCTCGACGGAGATGCGCGAGTTCCTGGCGGGCGTGCTCTTCCCGATCGTGATCCTCACCACGCTGATCGAACGCTTCTCGATCGCCGTCGCCGAGGAAGGGTGGCGGCCCGCGTCGGGGCGGCTCGCCTGGTCGATCGCGGCCACCGTCGCGGTCTATCCGGCGTTTCGCAGCGTGCAGGTGTCGCACGTGATGTTCTCGTTCCCGGAGCTGGTGCTCTGCTTGATGGGCCTCCTCGTCTGGATCGGCGGCTACACCGGCTACCGGCTCTCGGACCTGATCCGCTTTCGGTTGCTGGCGCGGCCGGAGAGCGAGCCGTGATCTTCGCGAGCCTCCGGCGCGCGGGCGTGCTCGGCATCAACCGCCGGAATTCGCGCTACACGCTGCGCTGGAATCCGCGGCGTTTCTATCCGCTGGTGGACGACAAGCTCGCCACCAAGCGGCTGTGCCGCGAAGCGGGCATTCCGGTGCCGGGGCTGCTCGCCGTGGCGCCGCACCACTTCCAGATCCGCCAGCTGCTGCCGGCGTTGGCGGACCACGATTCGTTCGTGCTGAAGCCGGTTCACGGCGCGATGGGCAACGGCATCGTCGTGGTCACCGGTCGCGAGAACGGGCGGCTGGTGCGCGCGAGCGGGCGCAGCATGTCGCCGGAGGCCTTCAACTATCACGCGGCCGGCATCATCTCGGGCCTCTACGCCCTCGGCGGGCAGCCGGACATGGCGATGGTCGAGGAACGGCTCGAGACGCATCCGCTCTTCGACGGCCTCGCGACGCAAGGCGTTCCCGACGTGCGCGTCATCGTGTACCGTGGTGTGCCCGTGATGGCGATGACGCGGCTGCCGACTCGCGCCTCCGACGGCCGTGCCAACCTGCACCAGGGCGCGCTCGGCGTGGGCATCGACCTCGCCACCGGACGAACGAGCTTCGCCATCTTCCGCGGACGGCCCGCCACGAAGAATCCCGACAGCGATCGGATGGTGATCGGCGTGGACATCCCCGCCTTCGAGCGCATCCTCGACATCGCCGTTCGCGCCGCCGACCGCACGCATCTCGGCTACGTGGGAGCGGACGTGGTGATCGACGCCGCGCGCGGCCCGGTCATCCTCGAGCTGAACGCGCGCCCCGGGCTGGCCATCCAGCTCGCGAACAGAAGCGGGCTGCGGCCCCGGCTCGACTTCGTGGACGCCACCTGGCAACCGAACCGGAGCGTCGAGGATCGCGTCGCACTCGGCCGCGACCTCGCGCACCGGTGCCAGGCCGCGCGCGCATGACGCGCTCGTTGCTCGGGCTGGTGCTGGGACTCCTGCTGGCCGGCACCAGCGTCGCCGACGACGCGCGCTGGGAGGTGCTCTGGGACGTGCACATCGTCCCCACCGAAGGCGTCGCCCACGTGCACATGCGGCTCGGCGCCAACGCCAGCGTGGTCCAGTGGATCGACTTCCAGATCGACCCGGAGCGGCATTCGGGGTTCGAGGGGGACGGCGGCATCGACAACACCGGGAGCCGCGTGCGCTGGATGCCGCCGCACGAGGGAGGGCAGCTCCGCTGGACGTTCCGCATCGACCACCTGCGCGACTCCGCGCGCTACGACGCCCGGGCCGCGAAGAAGTGGGTGCTCTTCCGCGGCGACGACCTCGTCCCCCCCGCGCGAGTGCGCATGACCGAAGCCCGTTACTCGGCTTCCACGCTGCACGTGCGCGTGCCCTCGAGGTGGAAGGTGGTGACACCGTATCCGAAGCGTACCAACGGGACCTACGTCGTCGAGCACGAGCACCGGTTCTTCAGCCGTCCCACCGGGTGGATTCTGGCCGGCCAGCTCGGCGCACTCCGGGAGAAGGTCGCCGGCTCGTCCGTCACGGTGGCGGGACCGGTCGGCCAGGGTGTGCGCCGGCAGGACATGCTGGCGATGCTGCGCTGGACGCTGCCCACGCTGCGGCGGATCGTCGGCGAGCTGCCGCCGCGGCTGCTCGTCGTCAGCGCGGGCGATCCCATGTGGCGCGGCGGTCTCTCCGGCCCGCAATCGCTCTTCCTGCACGCGGCGCGCCCGCTCATCACGCCCGACGCCACGAGCCCGCTCGTCCACGAGGTCGTACACACGCTCATGCGGGCCCGCGCCGGTGACGACGGCGATTGGATCGTCGAGGGCATGGCCGAGTACTACTCGCTCCAGGCGCTGGTGCGCTCGCGCACGATCAGCCAGCGGCGCTACGAGCGCGCGCTCGCGATCAAGCGCAAGCGCGCGCAGGGAGCGGACGAGGTCCTCGTCGCCACGGCGACCCGCGCGGTCACGGCCAAGGCCGTGATGCTGCTGGTGGCCCTCGACAAGCGCATCCGCGAGGTCACCGCCGAGCGCGCCTCCCTCGACGACGTGCTCGTCCGGCTGACCAAGTCGCGGCGGCCCATCACGACGGCGCGGCTGCGGCGCATCACGGAGAAGATCACCCGCCGCAACTTCCAGACGTTCTTCGCGCGGGTCCGTTGAGGGTCAGCCGTCGGTGAAGAGGCGTCGTCGCACCGACGGGATGGTGAGCGGCAGCAGGATCGCCGCCGTGAGCGTCAGCGAGACCCAGAGGAACTCGGGGGTCGTCGGGTCGGCCAGCGTCGCGCCGAACGCGGAATACGCGAACGCGCGCACGGGGGCTCCGAACACGATCGCGAGCACGAACGAGGCGAAGCTGATCGACGAGAGACCGGCGCCCCAGTGAAACGGCGCCATCACGCCGAGGGGGTGCGCCGTCGACAGCCCGATGACGACCGGACCGAGCCGGTCGACGCGCCGCCCGAAGCGCTCGAAGGCGGCGCCGAAGCGGGCACGCACCCAATCGCGCCCCAGCCAGCGTGCGAGCGTGAACTTCATGCAGCCGGAGACGATCAGCGCGCCGCCGCCGAGCAGCGTGCCCATCCCCGTACCGAAGCACAGGCCGCCGGCGGGCAGGAGCAGCAACGACGGGATGGCGAGGAACTGGCGGAACATGGTCAGCCCGAAGAAGACCAGCGGCCCCCACCACCCGAGCCGTCCGACGGCGTGTTGGATGCCGCTGGGCGACAGCTCCATGTCGAGGTGCCCCCGCACGAAGTGCCCGAGCAGGAGTGCGAGACCGAGGATGCCGAGCCCGATCAGCGGTACGGACAGATTCGAGGACGGCGGGCGCTCGGTCACAGGCACGTCGCGTGGGTACTTCAGCGCCGCCGATGCGTCAACCGGCGTCTCAGCGATCCTCTTCGTCCTGCCAGTAGGGGACCTCTGCCGAGGCGTCGAGGTAGCGCTTGAGCGTGCTCTGCTCCGGCGGGCCCCCCGGCGCGGCGCCGACGAACACGCCGATCTTGCCGGAGTCGGGGTAGAGCACGACGTCCGGCGTCTCCATCGTCGAGATGCAGAGGAACACGAAGTCCGCGTCGGACTCGTTCAGCAGCCGATGCGCGTGGGCCGCGCCCACGGGCATCGTGACGTAGTCGCCGGCGCGTAGCGTCGCGCGCTCGCCGTCCATCTCGAGCGTGCCGGTCCCCTCCAGCACGAACACCGCTTCTTCGTTCTGGAGGTGACCGTGCCGCGGCCAAGCCCGGCTGCGTGCCGGGATGCGATACAGGCTGCACCCGAGTCGCTCGCCGCCCGTCGGCAACGAGAGGCGCTTGCGAAAGAACCGGATGCGGCCCGATGGCGAGCCTTCCGTGGTCCATTCGAGGTCCGCGTGGTTCACGACGTGGCGCATGCCTGCCGCATGCGTCACCCGCCACTCCAACGCAAGGTGTCGTCGGCGAACGCGCGCAGCGATTGACGACCCCGGCCGGCGCTGGCTAGAGAGCTTTCGGGGTGGCGGATCCGCAGTCGACGTCCGTGCGTCCGATCCTGTGGGGTTCCGAGCTGTCGCCGTACGCGCTGAAGGTGCGGGCCCTGCTGGCAGCGGCCGGCATCGCGTACGAGTGGCTTCCGGCCGACGGAGGGTTTTTGCGCGACTACCTCGTGCTGGCGCGCATCGAACGCGCGAAGCGTGCGCGCACGGTCCTGCGCTACCCTACGACGACCGCGCTCGACGAGTATCCCCTGGTTCCCTATCTCCTGATCGACGAGCGCGTGCTCTACGATTCTTCCGGCATCGCCCGCTATCTCGACGACCGCCGCGTACCGGGCGTGGCGCCGTTCGTACCGCGCGAGCCGCTGCTCGGCTTCGTCGTCCGGCTGGTCGACGAGGCGTTCGACGAGCTCGGCCTCTCCCTGGTCCATCATCAGCGCTGGGTGACGTCGGCCGCGACCAACGACGCGGGCGAGCGACTGGCGCGCGAGTGGAGCGCGATGCTGCCCCCGCTGGCCGGCCCGCGCTTCGCGCGGAGCTTCGCCGAGCGCCAGGTCCGCCGCCTCCCGTATCTCCTGAGCGTCGCCCCGCCCGGGTACACCGCGCCCGTGCGCGACGCGCTGGTGCCGCCGTCGCTGCCGGGGTTTCCCCCGACGCATGCCGTGCTCGACGAGACGTGGCGCTCCTACGTCGACGCGGTCGGTGGCGCGCTGGCCGGGCGGCCGTTCCTGTTCGGCGCGGGGTTCTCGGTCGCCGATGCGAGCGCGTACGGGCAGCTCGGCATGAACCTGGCCGATCCGACCGCGTGCGACATGCTGCGCGCCAGAGCACCGCGCCTCCACGCGTGGCTCGACGAGACGTGGCGCGACGCCCACGTCGGCAAGGCCGGTGCGCTGACCGTGCACGACGACGTCGTACCGCTGCTCCGGCTGATCGGCCGCACGTTCGTGCCGCTCATGGTCCAGAACGAGCGCGCCTATCAGGCAGCGCTCGCCGCGGGCGAGACGGTCTTCAACGAGCGCGCCTTCGACCGCGGCTCGTCGCTCTACGACGGCGAGCTGCTCGGGCATCCGTTCCGTGCCGTCGTGAAGACGTTCCAGGTGCAAGTGTGGCGCGAGCTGCGGGCCACGTATGCGGCGCTCGACGCGGTGGACCGCCGTCGCGTGAACGACTGGCTGGGCGCCGCTCCGCACGGCTTCGACGCCGCCGCCTAGCGCGCCGCGCGCCGATCACCCCTGCTGGTCGAGCGACAGCCAGAGCCGCAGCAGGTGGCGCTTGCCCGAGGTGCCCGGGGCATCGTCGTAGGCGGTGCGCGCGTGCAGGACGACGTGATTGGAGATGAGCTGCAGGTCCCCGGGCGCGAACTGCATGTCGAGACGGAGCGCGGGCGACGACGCGATCTCTTCGTAGAGGTCGAGGAGCGTGCGCTCGGCCTCCGTGAAACGCGGCGCGTCGGCGTGCCGCACCACCGAGCGGAAGTAGTCGCTGTGATAGAAGGTACGCAAGGTCCCGTCCGCCCAGCGGCACGGAGGGACGGGAACCCAGGCCGGCCCGCGCGCGCCCTGTTCGTTGCGGCTGTCGAGTAGGAACGGCTCGTAGAGCCTGGGCACGAGGTCGGGACGCCGTGCCAGCAGCTCGTTGTAGACCGACACCGAGCTCACGATGCGGCTCGCTCCGCCGCGGCGGGCCGTGCGGAGGCAGAGCAGCCCCACCGCGTCCGCGAGGTCGCAGTGGTAGGCGATGTCGCCCGCCGTGCGATAGCGGCGCACGAACGGATCGGCGGCGTCCTCCCCCGTGTCGACGACGTGACCCAGCAGATCGCCCTGTGGGTTCTGCGCGCCGGGACGGCCGAGATGGAGCCCCATCCCCCAGTAGACGATGGACGAGCGTTCCTCGCCCCAGGCATCGACCGGCAGACCACGGACGAGCAGGAAGCCGCGACCGGTCGTCAGCTCGCGCCCCCACGCCGCGATGCGGGAGGCGAGCGTCGCGAGCGGGAAGTCGTCACGCCGCATCGCCGCCAGCGACAGCCCCCGCACCCGAACCGCGTCGGCGGCACCGTCCAGCTCCTGGATCTCCTGCGGCGTGAGCTCGACGATCCAGTCGCGGCGGCGCGCCATCTCCTCCCCGCGCCACGCCGCCGCCGAGCCAATGGGCTCCCGGCGCACGCCCTCGTGCGCGCGGTCGAAGTAGTGGAGCGCCTGCTCAGCGAAGCTCGAGTAGCTCGCTCGATCCATCGTCCGATCCGCTGCGGACGGCGAAGGGCATGCCCTGCAGGATCGCACGGACGGCCGCGTCGACGTCGGGGGTGTCACCCGCGTGCTCCGGAAGATGGCGCCAGCGCAGCACGCCCGTCACGTCGATGCCGAAGGTGCCGGCCTGCTGCCAGCGGTTGCCACTCGGGTGGCGCAGCCGGATGCCGCGTGTGGCCAGTGACGCGGCCCGGCACATCGAGCGCAGGCCGAGGAAGTGGCGCAGGTTGGTGAGACCGAGGCCCCACGCTGCGTACACCCGTCCCTCCGGATCGTCGATCACCATGACGCCTATGCCCATCTGCAGCTGGGCGCACCAGTGCCGCGTGGCGGCGGGTGTTCCCTGGCTGACGGCGAGGAACTGGACGTGCGGATGACGCGTGCTCGCCTGATCGAGGGTCTTCATGGTGAGCTCGGCGAAGGGACAGCCGACGTGCCGGAGGAACGCCACCACGCGCGGGCGTCCGAGCGCCGGCGGCGCGCCTGGAAGCGGTGGCGTAGGCAGGCCGATCACGGGTAGCGGCGCAGGCGGTGGACGATCGGGCCTGATGAAGGTCCGGAGATCCATCTCGTTCCCCCCTCGCTCTTCACTCGCGCCCGGCACCGCCGCTGTCAAGCGTATTCCGTGCGTCTCCGTGCGTCATTGTGACATCTGCCGTCGTGCATCACGATACCGCCGTGCCGGATCGGCTCGACGACATCCGACGACAGTTCACGCGGCAAGCCGATGCCTATACCGAGATGCCGCAGACGAAGGACGCCGCCGTGCTCGACGGACTGGTCCGCTTCGTCGGCACCGGTGCTGGTGATCGCGTGCTCGACGTCGCCTGCGGACCGGGTTTTCTCACGATGGCATTCGCAAGCCATGCGAAGGAGGTCGTCGGCGTGGATGCCACGCAGGCACTCTTGCAACGCGCGAGGAGCGAAGCGGAGCGACGCGGCATCCACAACGTACGGTTCGAAACGGGCGATGCGACCGTCCTTCCATTCGCCGACGCCGCGTTCGACGTCGTCTCGTGTCGCGCCGCCTTCCATCACTTCCCGGATCCAGAACGCGTGCTCGGCGAGATGCGGCGGGTGGCCAGGCCCGGAGCCCGGCTGCTGGTGGCCGACATGCTGGGAGCGGACGACCCCGCGAAGGCGGCGTACCACGACGGGATCGAGCGGCTCTGCGACCCGACGCACGCGCGGGCCCTGCCCGCGGCGGAGTTCGAACGGCTCTTCGTCGCAGCCAGCCTCGACGTGCTCGCCAAACCCATCGGCACGATGGACTACGAGGTCGAGGCATGGATGACGCACGGCGGGCCGCCGCCGGAGGCAGCCGCGGAGATCCGTCGGCGCTTCGAGGCGTCGCTCGCCACCGATCGATCCGGCTTGTCCGTACGGCGGGAAGACGGCCGCCTGCGCTTCAGCCATCGGGTCGTGGCGTTCCTGCTGGCGCGGCCCGGCGCGTAGCACGGGCCGTCTCGCGGCGGGTCACCCGTCGAGCGACGCCGGCGTGCCGACTTCGTCGGTGATGGCGACGTGTCCCGGCTGATCGCGCACGCGCGCGAGCCAGCGCTCGACCGCGGGAAAGCGCCGCAGCTCGAAGCCGCCCTCACCCGCCACGTGCGTGTACGCGTAGAGCGCGATGTCCGCCACCGTGTAGCGCTCGCCGGCGAAGAAGGCGTGCGCGGCGAGATGGCGCTCCATCACGGCCAGCGCCTGGTAGCCGCGCTCCACCTTGTCGGGCAGCGCGGCCCGGTTCGTCTCGACGAGCCCGGCGAAGTGCCAGAAGCGGACGACCGCGATGTACGGCTCGTGGCTGTACTGCTCGAAGAACATCCACTGCAGCGCCTGCGCGCGCTCGAAGGCGTCCGCCGGCAGCAACGGGGTCCCTTCGGCAAGGTACACGAGGATGGCGTTAGACTCGGCGAGCCGCCGCCCGTCCGGCCACTCGACGAGCGGCACCCGCCCGTTTGGATTCTTCGCGAGAAACGCGGGGCGGCGCGTCTCGCCCGCCAGAATGTCCAGGGCCACCCGCTCGAAGGGAATACGAAGCTGCGAGAGGAGCAAACGGACTTTGTAGCAGTTGCCGGACTCCCAGAAGTCGTACAGCCGGAGCATACGGACGGTTCCTAGTCGCGCGTCCCCGCCGTCGCAAAGGTCGTGTTCGTGCGAACGTCGATGACGCGGGAGGGGGCGCCTGTGGAGCGCCTCTGACGCGCCGAGCGCCCGATCGCTTGTGGGATTGCGTGCGGGGGCGCGGAAGCGAAGCGGAACAGGCGCCCTCTCCCGCGTCGCCTACGATCGCCCGAGCGAATCACTACGCCGGCGGGGGCGGCGGCGGGAACAGAGCGGAAAGCTCCGCCACACGACTCGCGGGAGTCCAGCTCGCCATACCCGTTGCCCATACGAGCGAGTCCGGCTTCACGTCGCCGCGCGCGATGGCTTGGGCGAGGTGTGTCGATTCGTAGGGGCCGTCGGGGCGACCGTCCTTTGCCACGTACCAGGCTCGTTGTGTGCCGGGGACGGGGGGCGGCGTGCCGATGCCGGCGTATGCCATGCCCATGCCGAGGCCGACGCCGGCGCCCGCGAGTCCTCCAGCCGGGTTCGCCGCGGCGACGGGCGTGGACTTGGCGAGCTGGTAGCGGCGATAGAGGTCGACGTCGCCGACGGCGCCGAGGCTCACGCGCGCGTCGATCGCCTGTTCGACCTCTTCGGGAACGGACACGTTGACGATGTAGAGCTGCGGCACGGCGAGCCCATACTCGTCGTCGATGCGCTCGGCCACCACCGCGCGGAGCCGCTCGGACAGCTCGGCGTAGCGGCGCGACAGATCGACCACCGACAAGCCCGCCGTCGCGACCAGCTCGGCGAACGCGTTGGCGATGATGCCGCGCAGGAGCACGCCGATCTCGGCGGCCTCGATCTGCTCGCTCGTCCCGACCAGCTCGCGGAGCAGTGCCCGCGGGTCGAGGGCACGCAGCGTGTAGGTGCCGAAGGCGCGCACGCGGATCGGACCGAAGTCGGGGTCGCGCACGAGCACGGGCTGCGGCGTGCCCCACTTCAGCTCCGTCACCTGCCGGGTGGCGACGAAGTACACCTCGGCCTTGAACGGGCTGTCGAACCCGTACGGCCATCCTTGCAGCGTGGAGAGCACCGGCAGGTTCCCGGTCTCGAGCGTGTGCGTGCCCGGCTCGAAGACGTCGGCGATCTTGCCGCGATGGACGAACAGCGCCAGCTGTCCGGGGCGCACGATGAGCTGCGCCCCCTGCTTCAACTGGTTGTGGTAGCGCGGGAAGCGCCACACGAGCGTGCGGCGGTCGTCGTCGACCCACTCGACGATGTCCACGAATTCGGCCCGGATTTTGTCCATCAACCCCACGGCTCACCTCAACGCGGTAAAGATCTTCTCGATCATCGTCACCCAGGGCGAGACGGCGTCGCTCGGCTCCGCCCCGCGCAGCACGATCCGCACCTCGTCGGCGCGATTCGGCTCCTTCTCCTGCTCTTGCTTCAACCCGCCGGCCGCGACGAACGCCGCCACGCGCTCCAGCTCGTCGGCATCGAACCACGTGCCGTGCGCGCCGCACCAGTCGACGATGACGCCCGAGGTGCGACCGAAGTTCTTGCGCACCATGTGCTGGCGACATGCCGGACAGCGACGGTACACGACCGCGCCGTCGAAGGCCGCGTTGCGCGTCGGACGGGTGCCCAGCCCCTCCGATGCCTCGTGCTCGCGCGCGTCCTTCATACGCCGCACGAGCGCGTCGAGACTGCTCGACGGCACCCAGAGCCCGTCGCACCAGGAGCAGGCGCGCAGCCAGACGGTGCGGACCTGCTGCGAGACCAGCGGCTCTTCGCAGCCGGGACACGGCGTGGGATCGCTCGACGCCAGCGGCGCCTGCGGGAGGAACTCGATGCCGCATCCGGTGCAGAACGTGCCGCCCTCGGCGTTGCGCGCCAGGCACTCGGGACAGACCAACGACAGCCGCTGCGGCTCGCGGACGATCGGCGACTGGCAGTAGCCGCAGATCTTCGCGCGCTCGTCGATCGACGCACCGCAGCCCGCGCACCGCCGCACCGTACCCGCCACACCTTCCTGCGCCACGGCGTCCACCGTCGTCCCGCACGGGCAGTGGACGGACGCGTCCGCCACGTCGGTGACGTCGAGGTGGGTCTTGCAGGAGGGGCAGGCGACGAGACGCACGAGGGGCCTCGGCGGGGGTATCGGCTGGTCGCTCGCGCTACTTTAGCCAGCAGGCGCCGCGCTACTCGTCAGAAGTAGTAGCAGGTCGGGGCATCCATCTCGACGTAGCCGCGCGTCACGATCTTGCGTCCCCAGACGTAGCCGACGTAGGTCGCTTCCGGAACGCGCGTGCCTTCGAGCTTGATGGTGCGCTCCGGAGCGAGAATGCTGATCGACACGCCGTCGCCGTAGGAGTGCTTACCCATGCGCACAGCGTTGCCTTCGCCGGCGACGTTGATGAGGAAGGCTTCGCTCGAAGGACTGATGGCGCCGCAGGCCCCGATCGACACCTTCCCGACCACGTCCAGCACGACCTCGTCGTCTTGGCTGCCGATGAGCTCCAGGTACGCGCCGTCCTGGTCGGAGTAGAGGCACTCGTAGGTGTATCCGGAGGACACCCGTGACCGAACGCCTTGCAGCACGAGGGATTGCATGCGGATGACACCGCCCCCGGGTGGCACGTCGATGCTGAGATACTCGCCCTGCCGCACGAGGACGTCGCCCAGCTCCAGCACCGCCGGCATGGCGCGGATGGCGTTGGATTGGTCCACGGCGTCGACGAACGCCTGCGTGCACGAGGAGACGATCGGGTTGGTTCCAGTCGTGTCGATCGTGCCGAAGAACGGATCGTCGGGCGCGCCCTTGATCAGACCGCCTCCGGTGACGATGTCGTCGTTCATGTCGTTCTCTTGGCACTCGTAGCGGGCGCTGTCCTTGAAGGCGATCGCCGTGCCGGTCGACTGCGTGGCGACGAGGACGGACCGGTCCAGGTGGAACGGTTCGAGGATGACTCCGTTGAACGTCACCTTGGGCGCGCACACGGGTCCCTTGTACCAAAGGCCGAACGCGCAATACGTCGCGGGCAGCGGCGTGGAGACGCGCGCACGGATGCCCTCTCTCCCGATCATGGCGAACGGAGCCAGCGCTGCGATGGGGTCGCAGGCCGGCCCGGCCACGGTGGGGAGCGGCGCCCACACGATGCCGGCAAACAGAACGATCACGCTCCAGCTGACGTTCGCACGTCCCATACGGTCCCCCGTGGGGGACGCTCGCACGTCCCACGCTTTACCGTCAATCGAAACCAGCCCCCGACGCTTTGCGTCAGTCTCTTTCAACGTAGCCGAGCGCGCGCAACCGCTCGAGGGTCGCCGGATCGAGCGGGGGTTCATCGTGCTCCGGGGTCGGCTCGTGACGTGCCGCACGCATACGCAGCTCGGCGATCCGCTGCTTCGCGTAGCCGACCAGGATCGGATGCGAGGACGCCAGGTTTCGCTGCTCGCCGGGATCCGCGCCCAGGTCGTAGACCGCGGGACGCTCCGGTCCGTGCACCGGGACGATCACCTTCCAGGGTGGGACGACGAGCGCGGTGAGTGGGAGTTGCCCGAACCAGGTTTCCGAGAACGCTTCCGCAGGCGAGGCACGAAGGCGTCCCTCGGCCGAGAGCAGCGCTTCGCCCGGGAGGTCGCTCGGCCTCGGCAGTCCCGACAGCTCGAGCAGCGTGGGGAGGAGGTCGATCTGCCGTGCGAGGGTCGCCGAGCGGCGGCCCGCCTCCGGGCCGCCGGGGACGGCGATCAGCAACGGCACGCGCACCAACTCGTCGTAGAGCGTTCGTCCATGCTCCAGTCCACCGTGCTCGAGGAACTCCTCGCCGTGGTCGGCGACGAACGCCACGACGGTGCGATCCGCGACCCCGAGTTGCTCCATGCGCATGAGGAGCCGACCGATGGCCGCGTCGAGCCCGGCGATCTCACCGTCGTACTGGCTGCGGAGGAACGCCAGGTTCGGCGGCGTGAGGAGTCCCGGCCGGTCATGGAGCCGGCCGGGCGACATCGTCTCGTCGATCGTCGCGGCGGGACCCGCATCACGAAAACGGGCCGCCTGCTCGGCCGGGGGCCGGTACGGCGCGTGTGGGTCGGTGGCGTGGAGATAGAGTAGGAAGGGCTGCTCGCGATGCGTGTCGAGCCAAGCGAGCGCGCGCTCGTGCAGCTCGTCGGCCGGGGTGTGCACGTGGGGCGAGTCGAGGTTCTCCGCGAGGTACTCGAAGGTGTCGAATCCGCGCCCGAAGCCAAACCGATCGCCCACGTTGACGTTGGTGACGAATCCCGCCGTCGCGTATCCCGCCGTCTGGAAGATCTCCGCCATCGTGGGAGCTCCGGGACGCAGCCGATCGCGCAGCGTGACGGCACCGTGGTCCACCGGATAGCGCCCCGTCAAGATCGACGCGGTGGCTGGCCGCGTCCAGGACGATTGCGCGATGGCGCGGTCGAACGTGATGCCGCCACGCGCGAGCCGCTCCAGGGCAGGCGTGGTCGGATGGCGGTATCCGTAGACGCTCAGGTGGTCCGCCCGCATGGTGTCGGCCACGTACAGCAGGACGTTGCGCCGCGGGCCGCGGGACTCCACCGGCTGGGGGGCGGGATTCGAGGCGATCACGACGGCGCGCGCGATGCGTACGGGACCACCGGCGTCCGCCGGGACGGCGAGGCGAACGCGCGCGACGGCGCCCGGCGTCAACGCGAGCGCCAGGTGCTCGTCGAGTCGCGCCCCGATCGCCGCGATGGTGGTCGTCTGAGCACGGCCGCCATCGGGCTGCACCTCGACCTCGAGCCGCGCCGGCCCACCCGCAGGAGCCATCGCTTCGAGCCGCAGGTGCGCCGCCGGCGACGCGCGCAGGTAGAAAGCGATGTCGGCACCGGGACGCAGAACGATGCCATGGGGATCCACGGCCACGCCCGCGGGCGCGGGCCCCGGATCGAGAGCCGTGAAGACGAGACGCTGGAAGAGGAACCGCGGCCTTTCGGGATCACTAGGGCGCCTGGTGGGTTGTCGTCGCTGCCGAAACGACACCACGTTCGCGCCAGGGACGAGCAAGCTTTCGGGCAGGTTGACGCCGACGCGGCCGTCGCGCCGCGACAGCTGTCCGAGCGATACGCCGTTCAAGAGCACCCACGTCCCGGCGGGCGAGCGGGCGCCGCTCGGAGCTGCCACGCGCCGGCGGTCGAGCTCCATCCGCAGAGCGCGCGGGCGGGGACCGGCGTGGAAGACGACGACCCCTTCGGACGAGACGAGCCAGGTTCCGAGCACGCCGTCGTCCAGGGTGACGGGCTCGCTCCAGCCGCGCCCGAGATACGGAAGACTCGCGGCATCGCCGAAGTCGACCGCCACGGTACGCTGCGCGTACGGGGTGAACGGGACGAGCCCCAGCAGATCGAGCGCAGACGACCCGGGGGACGGCGGCGTCTCGCCATGGCAGGCCGCGAGCATCGCACATGCGAGCGATGCCGCGAGAAGCAGGCGCACACGACGCCGGGCCGTCACGTCCCGAGCACGCCCGGCTCACCACCCGCCGCTGCGCGTGCTGATGCCCCCGTCGACCGGGAGGACGGCTCCGGTCAGATATGCCCCGGCCTTGGACGCCAGATAAATGGCCACGCCGGCCATGTCGGTGGCCTCGCCGATGCGCTTCATCGGGCAGCCGGCCACGATGTACTCGTGAAACTTCTCCAGGGTCTCGTGCATCATCTTGCTCTCGAAGGGACCCGGGGCCACGGCGTTCACGGTGATGTGCTTCGGCGCCAGCTTCTGCGCGAGCACGCGGGAGAGATGGTGGACGGCCGCCTTGCTCGACGAGTAGGCGTAGGTGTCCATCTCGGGGGCGCGGAGCCCGTCGATCGAGCCGATGTTGATGACGCGGGCCGGGTCGGCATGCGTGGCCGCCTTCTCCAGCTCGGGCAGAAGCGCACGCGTCAGATTGAAGACCGACTTCACGTTGAGCGCCATCACCTTGTCCCAGGCCGCGTCGGGATACTCCTCGAGAGGCGCACCCCAGTTCGCTCCGGCGTTGTTCACCAGCACGTCGAGCCGCTGCTCGCGCTCGCGAAACGCCTTCGCGAGCGCTTCGCAGCCCGCCAGCGTCGAGACGTCGGCCGGCAGCGACACGCAGATCCCCTTCTTCGACAGCCTCGCCGCAGCGGCATCGCAGGTCTCGGCTTTGCGCGAGGAGATGTAGACGTTGGCGCCGGCCTCGCCGAAGCCTTCTGCGATCATGAGGCCGATGCCGCGGGAGCCGCCCGTGACGAGCGCCACTTTGTTCTTGAGTCCGAAGAGATCCTCGATGTAGCTCACGCCGCTCCCATACCAGCGGTCGGGCCCGG
>Ga0187892_10008053_pt1 | contig 14630 bp, 11 predicted proteins | sample MA1701073metaG_FD_139345 | JGI IMG/M metagenome (GOLD analysis project Ga0187892, IMG submission 139345) | Bio-ooze microbial communities from a basaltic lava cave in the Kipuka Kanohina Cave System on the Island of Hawaii, USA - MA170107-3 metaG ... | reverse complement strand
GCACGTCAGTTCGCGTGCTTCGCGGCGACACTCGCAGAGCGAGTAGTTCTTTGATCTCTTTCAGCGAAAAGCCCAGTTCCTGGGCGCGCTTGATGAATCGCATGCGACGCACACTCTCAGGCGTGAATTGCCGATAGCCTGCGCCTGAACGCGGCGGCTTCGGCAATAAACCGGTTCGTTCGTAGTACCGAATGGTCTGCAAATTCACTCCGCCTTGCTTGGCTAGCTCGCTGGTGCTGATGTGACTTGTCTTGTTCATGGTAGTGCCACTTTACACCCTGTACTTAGGTACAGAGTCAAGTCCGCGGGAAGTATCGATCGTTCGGCGCGTCGGTTTGACGTCATCGTGACTGTCGATCGCCTTTACCATTGACATCTTACCGTTTACGATTCACTAACTGATGAAGCGCTGCCCGACATGCAACCGCTTTGAGACTGACGACGCTCTCGCTTTCTGTCGCGCGGACGGTACGGCCCTGATTAGTGATTCTGGTGCTATCAGTGGTGACGCGGGCACAGTTAAGTTTGGTTCTGCTCCGGTTTCGACCGAGATTGAAACCAGCATTCTGCCGCAGACTTCTGCTGCTCCTGAGATCAATCGCCTTACGGCGCCAACGACCGTGCTTCCCGCGCAACAGACTCCGGGTACAACGCGCGAGTCGAGTAAACCGAAGCGACGCGGATTTGTGATCGCACCGCTTGCCGTGGCTGTAGTCGTCATCTCGATTGCCGGCTATTCCTACTTCTCGCGAATGAACAACGCGAGCATTCAATCAATCGCGGTGATGCCGTTTGTGAACGCCAGCGGCAACGCTGATCTGGACTATATTTCCGACGGGATGACGGAAACGCTCATTCGAAGTCTTTCACAGCTACCGAATCTGAATGTGAAGGCGCGCTCGTCGGTGTTTCGTTACAAAGGAAAGGAAGCGGACGCAAAAACTATCGGCAAAGAATTAGGCGTTCCGGCGATCCTTAACGGACGTTTCACGCAGCGCGGCGAGCAACTGACTCTCAATCTCGAACTCATTGACACACAAACTGAGAATGTAATTTGGACCGATCAATACGACCGTAGATCGTCTGACCTAATATCACTTCAGAATGAGATCGCCCGCGACGTCTCGAGCAAACTCAAGACAAAACTGTCGGGAACAGACGCGCAGCAATTGGTAAAGACTTATACGACAAACCCCGAGGCCTACAGGCTCTATCTGCAAGGACGTTTCTACTGGAACAAGCGCGAGGAGAAGGATTGTCGGAAAGCGGTAGAGTACTACAATCGGGCCATCACGGTCGACCCAAACTATGCGCTGGCTAACGCAGGGCTGGCAGATACTTACGCGTTGCTTTCCACGTTTGGCTTCATGCCGCCAAGGGAAGGGATGCCGAAAGCGCGCGAATTCGCCGACCGAGCCTTATCTTTGGACGACAGCATGGCGGAACCGCACACGACGCTCGCATACCTATCGATCACATACGATTACGATTTTGCGGCCTCGGAGCAAGAATTCAAGCGCGCGATCGAATTAAATCCCAACTATGCCACGGCGCATCAATGGTACGGCGAAATGCTCCTCAATGCCGGCAGGTTTGACGAAGCATCAGTCGAATACCGTCACGCCTTAGAGTTGGAACCGCTTTCCCTTCCCATCAACTGGGATTTCGGCAGGTTCCTTTACATGAGCCGAAGGTATGAGGAATCGATGGCGCAGCATAAAAAGACGATCGAATTGGATCCAGGTTTTGCACGGGCGCATCGCACTCTGGCTGAGGTCTATCGTGTCAAAGGTGACTATGCGAACGCTGTCGAAGAACGGGCGAAATTTTTCGACCTGATCGGGCGGCCGCAAAATGCCGCATTGATTCGAGCTACGTTTGCAAAAGATGGCTGGCTCGGATTCTTGCGATTGGTGACCGCAGAAGACTCGCCGCTCAAGGACGGTAACAATAACTGGGTGGTGGCCAAAGCGTATGTGCACCTTGGGCAGAAAGACAAAGCTTTTGCGGAATTGAACAAAGGTTACGAGAATCGATTATCGAGTTTATGCTGGCTTAAGGTCGAGCCTCAGCTTGACCCTTTACGATCCGATCCGCGTTTTCAGGAACTATTACAAAAAAACGCGGTTTCCGCAGTGAGCGATAAAATTACAGGCGAAGCGTTTACAGAAGATTGTTTGGTCGAGGAAAAGAAAGACAGAGGCAAATGAGCATGGCACAGAGTAGCGGCACTGCGCCCGCCAGCGAGCAAGCAATTGATCCCGTCTGTGGAATGACGGTCAACAAACAAACCGCCGCTGGTTCGTTTGAGTACGAGGGCCAGAAATACTTCTTTTGCAGCAATCATTGTCTGGAGAAATTCCGCGCAAACCCTGATCGCTTTGTCAAAGATGCCGAACTGCAAGCCAGCGACGACTCCAAACAAAGCCCATCCGCAAAACCGGACTACACCTGCCCGATGCATCCAGAACTTCACGTGGACCAGTCGGGCTCGTGTCCGAAGTGCGGCATGGCCCTCGAACAGGTTGCGCCACCAAAAGCACAAACAAAGATCGAGTACACGTGTCCGATGCATCCACAGATCGTGCGTGACAAGCCCGGCAACTGTCCGATCTGCGGCATGGCCTTGGAACCTCGCACAGTGACACTCGAAGAAGAAGCCAATCCCGAACTCGTCGATATGAGCCGGCGCTTCTGGGTGGGCGTGATCTTGACCGCGCCCCTCGTGATCATAGTGATGAGCGACTATCTTCCGGGACGCCCGCTTGAGCGGTTGATCTCGATGCAGACGAAAGGCTGGATCGAACTGGCGCTGGCGACGCCAGTGGTGCTGTGGGGCGGATGGCCGTTCTTTGTGCGCGCGTGGCAATCAGTCGTTAACCGCAGCCTCAATATGTTCACGTTGATCGGGTTGGGAGTGGCAGTCGCGTATGCCTACAGCGTTATTGCCAAACTCTTTCCGAGGATGTTCCCGGAATCGTTCCGCGAGATGGGCATCGTTCCAGTCTACTTCGAAGCCGCCGCAGTAATCACAACTCTCGTGTTACTCGGCCAGGTATTGGAACTGAAGGCCCGCAGTCGCACCGGCGCGGCGATCAAAGCCTTGCTTGGTCTCGCTCCCAAGACGGCTCGACGACTTCGTGAAGACGGAACCGAAGAAGACGTTCCGCTTGATGACGTGCATCTCGGCGATCGATTGCGTGTACGCCCCGGTGAAAAGATTCCCGTCGATGGCTTTGTCGTAGAAGGAGGAAGTTCGATTGACGAATCGATGGTCACCGGCGAGTCCATTCCCGTGGAAAAGCACGAGGGCGATAAGGTGATCGGCGCAACCGTGAATGGCACGGGTTCTTTTGTGATGCAGGCCGAGCGCGTCGGCGCTGAGACGCTGCTTTCACAGATAGTGCAGATGGTCGCCGAAGCACAGCGCAGTCGCGCGCCAATCCAGAAATTGGCGGATCTAGTCGCCGGTTATTTCGTGCCAATTGTTATCGGAGTTGCGATCGTTACCTTTATTATTTGGGCGACGCTTGGACCTGAGCCGCGCCTGGCTCATGCCCTAGTGAATGCGGTCGCTGTTCTGATCATCGCGTGTCCGTGCGCACTTGGTCTGGCGACTCCAATGTCGATCATGGTCGCGATGGGCAAAGGCGCAACCGCTGGCGTTCTGTTCAAAAACGCCGAAGCGATCGAAGTGATGCGCAAAGTCAACACGCTAGTCGTTGACAAAACGGGAACTCTCACCGAAGGCAAACCGAAGCTAGTCTCGGTCACGTCAGCCGAAGGTTGGGAGGAACAGAAGCTTCTGCGTTTGGCCGCGAGTCTTGAGCGCGCCAGCGAGCATCCGCTGGCTGCCGCGATTGTCAGCGGCGCGGAAGAGCGCGGAATTGAATTATCAAAGGTAGAATCGTTTGATTCGCTTACTGGGAAAGGCGTGCGCGGCAAGGTTGACGGACAATCGGTCGCGTTGGGAAATCGCGCACTGATCGATGAACTTCAGATACAGGCTGGTGATTTGGTGAACAAAGCTGAGGCACTCCGCGCTGATGGACAGACCGTTATGTTTATCGCCGTGGAGGGCAGGATAGCCGGGCTGATCGGCGTCGCCGATCCAATCAAGAGCACCACACCAGAAGCTATTCGTAACCTGCATGCAGAAGGAATTCGCCTCGTAATGATGACCGGCGACAGCCGCACGACCGCCGAAGCCGTAGCCAAGAAGCTCAACATGGATGAGGTTGTTGCGGAGGTGCTGCCGAATCAGAAAGCTGAAACCGTCAAGCGCTTTCAAACCGAAGCACGCATTGTCGCCATGGCCGGCGACGGCATCAACGACGCCCCGGCGTTGGCGCAAGCTGAGGTCGGAATAGCAATGGGCACCGGAACCGATGTCGCAATGAAGAGCGCGGGCGTGACGCTGGTGAAGGGCGACCTTCGCGGCATTCTTCGCGCACGCCGCTTGAGTAACGCCACGATGCGCAACATCAAACAGAATCTTTTCTGGGCTTTTGTCTACAATGCCGTGGGTGTACCGATCGCTGCCGGTATTCTCTATCCGTTCTTCGGAATTCTGTTGAGTCCTATCATCGCCGCCGCCGCCATGAGTTTCAGTTCAGTGTCGGTTGTTGGAAACGCACTTCGCTTGCGGACAGCAAGACTTTGATAGGAGTAACTATGAAGCGCTGTCAACGATGTGACCTTAACTTCCCGGACAGTCTAAACCTTTGCGAAGGATGTGGAGGCGCGCTGATGGAAGTTGCTTCTTTGCGATGCCCCGCTTGTGGCGAGGCGTCTCAGCCAGGATGGAAGTTTTGTGTTAAGTGCCGCTCGCCTCTGTCGTTTTCGGATATTGGTGATCTAACGAACGCGACGGAGAGACCAACTCCGCCACCGACCGTTCCACTCGTGTCCCCGGAAACAAGTTCTACCGAGCAAGAAGAAGAGACCACGCGCACACCGCTGCAAGAAACCGTTAGCAACTTTCAGATTCGTGTCCGTTGTCGGTCGTGCAGAAAACTGGTCGATGAAGACGCGGTTTTCTGCAAATACTGCGGCGCGAGCATGTTCGAAGATCCTGTGTCGTCGCGTACTAAGTTCCCACCGGCGTCCCTGCCGTTACAACCCCCACCTTCTCAAGCTACGACAGTGCAGCCACCGATGTCCGTTTCACAACCTGCCCATGACAAAACTCCCCCTTCACTTACAATGTTGGAAGCCTATGGTAGCGCGCCGGACACTTCGCGAGCATCGTTTCGCTGGTGGCATGGGCTGATCTTATTGGTGTTCCTCCTGGTAATGGTTGGCGCTCTAGGAGCGGGCGGTTGGTGGTGGTGGTCCAACCGCAAGCCAAGCGCGCAAGCTACGGCGGCCGCCCAACCAAAACGCTGGTCAGTCAGATACAAATGCGGCGAACTTTTCATCGCCATCATCCGAAAGAAAGTCCGGACAGATGGCGTCTGAGGTTTCCGCGGACGATGAGGTGAAGCTGCTACAGCAACGCCTGGGCAACGCTAACGCCTCGGACAAAGGCGATGTGATCTCGACGATCAACAAAGCCGAAAACAAATATCCAAATGATTACCGCTTCACGTACGAGCGCGCAAAGCTAATTGGCAAGGGCTTGATTTCTCATGACGAAGCCTTCGATGCTCTTTATCGAGCGGCGCAGAAAGCGATCGACGGTGGCAAGGCCCAGGCGATGCTAGATGGGCTGATGGCCGATAAGGATGGCGCCTTTTCCCGATTATCGAGAGGTCATCGTGATTGGGGAGTAATCACGCAGGCGCTAAGCAGTAAGGACAGAACGGCGCTCAAAGGACATGCTCATTGAGTTCATGAGGTCGTCTTATTAATGAAAGACGGGTACAGCGTCAAACAAGTCATCGTCAACTTCTTTGCTAACGATTCCAGCTCCTGATTACCAAGCGATGAAGCTTTGATGAGGATTTATTACATCAATAATTGAATGAACTATCTGATCTCAAAGGTCAACGTCGCCCATTTTGATTCGTAGTTCAAACCAAGCTCGGAAACTGGTTCCATGTGGATCATCTTCACGAACCACTTGCCTGCGCTGGATAATTTGAAACGCGCGATGCCTTTTGCATCCGTCCGCGCGTTGACTGAATTGAGCTTGCCATCCCTCGATTCCCAGCCTGCAATCACAAATTGATTTACCAGCGGCTTTCCGTCTAGCAGGCACAGCACGAGAATTGTCTGACCGACTTTCAGGGAGTATGGATTCTGCTGTGGAATGATCTCAACCGGATAGTTCAGCGGTCTCTTGTAATCATCGGAAAGTTTGTCGCCCACTTGAAATACCGCGAGCACATGTTTGGAATATCGCTCCTTTGCGTCCTTGGCTAATTCGTTATTCTTCGTTCGCGCCGCGAGAATGTTCGGGAGGCCGTCCTCTTTAAGATACTCATTAAAGTCGGCAGCTTTAAGAGCAATCTCACGGGGCTTGGTTGAAATCCCGACGAGGTAAGTCCCAGCGCCGCCAGTCTGAATCTCCATTACCGAGGTCTTCTCTTCTGCGCGCCACACAATTGACTCTGCGCTCGCAGCCGTAAGACCCGGACCGTGCAGGCTTAGATCGGCCAACCGTTCGCGCGCAACCGCGCCCTCGCTCTTTTGAAAAGTTCCATTCATCACGCGCACAGTGACTTTCGAGTTCGGATGAAGGAAATACGAGTCCAACTTCAGGAAAAGATCATGAGCTTGCGCCGCAGTTATGATGAGCAAAAGTGCGACACATCCAGGGATAGCTTTACGCATCATTTCGGATTCCTTTCTTGTTTACTCGCAAAGTTCTAAGACTTCAGTCGTTGCAACGTCATTATAATTCGCGTGTCCGCTCTCGAACACCGTCAGTGACTCGTCGTTGACCCAGACTTTCGTTGCTTCAGCAGTATCATTCTTTTCAAAACTTGCAACGCTCCTGAGTAACACATCCCGCACTGCTGCCTCATCGCACTGAGGAGAAGCGGAAGTCACCCGATATTCGGCGACAAGTCCAAGGCTAATCGCGAACGCTACAAGCGCGATTGCCATGATGCGAAGGTTGAGGCGGTTTGTTGATTTCACAGCTCTTTCTCCTTTTCAGTTTTGGACATTGTTTGACTTAGAACGACGGCCTACTCCGATAATGAAATCCCCAAAGAATCTTTCGACCAGATTCTCACCAACAATGCTATTGCGCTCAAGCTCAGCAATGAACGTCTCCTTATTGAACCAGTCCTGAGATTGAGGATGTTCCAGGAACCTTCGATAGAATCAGCCCCCCAGCGCATGGCTGGTCACCTCTTCGAAATAGAACTTGCCACCGGGTTTCACCACACGAGCTATTTCAGCCACAGCGTCTTTCCAATCCGGAATGTGATGAATGATGGCGAAATCAAAGACAGCATCGAACGACGCGTCGGGCTCATCGATCGCAGCCCCATCCCCGACATAAAGTTTCAGGCGATTCGGGGAGTAGCGAGCGAGCCGCTTGCGCGCCCGATCGATCATGTCGGGATCAAGGTCGAAGGCGTGAACCTCGGCCGCGCGAAACCGTTCAAAGATAATCTTAGTGCCAACTCCTCGGCCGCATCCGATTTCAAGCACCCGCTTTCCCTCAACGCGTCCACCAAGACGTTCCAAGAGTCGCGCCTCGTACCGCCGCTGTAAAGCCGCACGAACGGGATTGTTCATTAGCGCTTTCTCGACTTGATTAAGTCTCACGTTCCCTCTACTTCATAATAAGATCGCTATTAATTCGGATGGCGGTGATGAATGTCCGGGTAATGATGATGGCTGTGAATCACCTCCCCGTGAACATGCGGATGACTGTGTGGCTCGGTCAACGAAACCGATGAATCATGCTCATGCTGATGATGCTCGTCGTGAACATGCATGTGCTCACGTGCAAGCTCTTCGTGTTTGTGTTCGTGCACATGCCTTTCAGTTAAGTGCAGCCATACGCCGATGCCCATTAGGGCTGCGGCTACCAAGAAATAGGGCGTGACGCTATCGCGCAAAAGTACTATGGAGATCGCCGCCTCGACAAAAGGTGCCAGCGAAAAGTATGCGCCTGTCCGCGCCGTTCCGATCTGCCGAAGCGCCAGCACGAAAAGCGTAAGACTTAAGCCGTAGCCAACAGAGCCCACAATCGCTGCTGATGCGATCGTGATGACTCCGGGTCTCGCACTCCCCAAAACAGCGGCGATCGAAAGATTGACAACACCGGCAACGAGACCCTTAGCCGCAGCAATCTGAACCGGATCATTGGCCGAGACTTTTCGCGTTAGATTATTATCAATGGCCCAGGCGAAACAGGCTGCCGCGATCGCCACAGTGCCCCAGGGAACTCCAAACTCCAATCGTCCCGGCCAGGAAAGCAACAGACCCCCAGCAGTGATAGCTGCCATCCCGAATGCAATGCGACGGTCAAAGTTCTCTTTGAAGACAAACCACGCGAGCACCGCCGTCAATACGCCTTCAAGGTTTAGAAGCAATGAGGCAGACGATGCCGGCGTTTGAAGTAATCCAATCATCAACAATACTGGACCAATAACACCGCCCGATAGAATTGCTCCGGCAAGCCAGGGTAGATCAGGCAGTTTCAAACTGGCTTCTTGGGCGCGGTCGCTTCTCAAATGGCGACACAACCAACGCCAAATCAGCAAGCCAACACCAGAGCCCAGATAGAGCAACCCGGCTAACAAGACGGGCTCCGTCTTTCCCAATAGGATTTTTGCAAAAGGCGTACTCGCGCCGAAAAGGACAGCCGCGCCGAGGCCAAGAGTGGCACCACTCCGCCATGTTGGACTTGAACCCTGTTTCAAGACTGTCTCCAATTCTCAATAGCGTTGAGCTTCAACAGACTTGGCGATTTATCGAAACTGGTATCGCTCATCAGCCTTGACCGACTGGTTCGATAAGCTCCTTTTGGCTCGCGATAGCTGATGAGCATTAAGGCTGCGACGACCAACAAAACTATCCACGGATACGCAAGCCATTTGAATCTTTTGCACCACAACACATCCGCCGCCCGGTTGAGTGGATCACTGTGCCGACATAAATCATGATCGGCGATGGCGACCCAATCGCTTGAGGTGACGCAACGGGTGAAGCTGACGGAGAAGGCGACGCCGCGAGAGAGCCGTTCAACTACTGGTTGGTTAAGCGCGGTAAGCTTTATGTTGATGCTGATCGATTGCCGCCCGAGACGCTGGCCGAGATGAAACGGCCCACGCATCCAGAAGCGCAAAGAATGCGAGGAGCGCAGTCGGGCGCCGCCGCTCATAGTGTTTCCACAACGCGCGCTCCCCGCGCGCGCTCAGCGGAGGGCGGCGCGCGGCACGCTTACGCAACAATTGGTCGGAACTAACAACGAGGAGCGCACGACCGACCTGGGAGACGCGCTCCGTTTCATATGTTTTGTGGAGGTACACACAATGAATCGCATCCTGTTTTACGCAATGTTGATAATCGTCGCCCTGCCGGCGGCGGCAATGGCGCAGGGCAGCGGAGCGGAAATCGAGCGACCGCCGGGGGGCAACGCCGAATTCGACAGAGTCGAGGCGCCGTTTATCGTCTATCGTTCGATGACCGGGAAGGTCGTCGAGGTCAACGCCGAAGTGCGCACCATCGGTCGAAGCGAAAGACGGCAAACATTACGGCTTCAAGCTCGACCGCAAGACGAAGCTCAAGGCCGACAAGCAGACCTTGTTGAGCGAGAAAAAGAACCTGTCGCTCGAAGATTTCACCGTCGGGCAGCCCGTCAAGGTGACATTCATTCCTGCGGAGAAGCGCGTCAAAATGCGCTCCCGGCGTGAAAAGAGTTGATCTCGCGTTGGGCGTTATCTGATCAAGCGAGGCCACACGACATGACGACTGAAAAGGACGCACGCGGGTGGATGCGTGGATGTCTTTCTCTTCGTTATGTCCAACTGACGTTGAACTACTTCGCCACGTACAGCGCAGGAAGCTGCTTGCGGAGGTTTTCCACTTTGGGGAGGTCGTGGATGACGATGTAGGGCTGATTCGGGTGAGCGGCGGCGTAGTCCTGATGGTAAGCCTCGGCCTCATGGAATGCTTTGAGTGCGGCGACTTGTGTGACGATTGGACGGTTAAAGAGTTTCGCTTGATGCAGTTGGGCGATGTAGCTTTCGGCGATGCGCTTTTGCTCCTCGTTCGCGTAAAAGATGGCCGAGCGGTAGTGCGTACCCGTGTCCGGCCCCTGTCGATTTAGTTGAGTCGGATCGTGCGCGACGGAAAAGAACACCTTGAGGAGTTGGCCGTAGGTGATCTGAGACGGATCGTAAATGATGCGGACGGATTCGGCGTGTCCGGTGTCGCCCACGGTGACCATTTCGTAATTGGCTGTGTTGGACGAGCCTCCCGAATAACCGGACGTAGCGCCGGTAACGCCTTTGACGTGCTCGAAGACGGCTTCGACGCCCCAGAAGCAGCCCCCCGCGAGAACGGCGGTCTGTTCGCCCCTGACTTTCGCCAGCGGCGCGTCCACAGACGGGTCGGGAAGCGCGACGAAAGTATCGTTGGCAGTAGCGGCCACATTGCAAGCGAGCGGCGCGCCGACGAGCAAGACGGCAAGCAGCTTGAAAAGATGACGGTTCATATTCATTTCCTCTCAAAGAGGCACACCGCCCGTCCTCAAGTAAAACGCATGAATGCGGAGTGCAAATACACGGATTCCAGTGTGTCGATTGTGTCGAAATTTTCGGTCTCAGGCCGCGTTCCCGACGGGCGCGTGACAGACATTATGCGCGGCGGCGGCATCGTTCGTTGATGTGATACCGGGCGCGGCGTGTTTTATTCCGGGGCCGCAAAAAAAATCTCGACGGGAATGAAATGGGCCGAACTCGGCATCATTCAGTTTTAGGACGCGCCCCTCCCAGACGCATGACTCGAAACATCTCGGCGAAGAGTTGTTGCTTATCGTCAGGGCGGACTAGATTGAGCACCCAGTTGGAAAGGATTACGTCAACCAGATCGAGCACTACGTCGCCTGGGCGAACGTGTGCTGAAGGATCACCGCATCCATAATCGCGGTCCAGTACTTCGCGCGGGATTGCTCGCAGCTACTGCGGGTCAGACTCAACAGGCCAGGCGGCACAAAGAGTTGAGCCGGAGTTGTGTTGTCCGTCAACTACGCACGTCTCAACGGCAGCGATTGCAGGCATTGCCGGGCCAGCCCTGAACGTCTCAACCGGCACACCGTGCTTGAGTTGGTGAAGGCGTGGACCATTACGCCGCTCGCCGCGGGGTCAATCGCCGCCGCGAGTTACCAGATAGGCTCACGACTCTTTAGTTGAAGCCAGTTGTACCCTCGTCAATACTGTTTGCGGGTCGCAGCGATGTGTCGCCCGGTTAGCTGTTCAGAAGGACACGCGCAGCCCGAATTGGACGGAGCGTGCCAAGCCCTGCGAAAAGCTGCCCGAGCCTAAGCCGAGCCGGTCTGTCCTTTGCCCCCGCGTGGTGCCGTTAATCTGACCGGCTGAGCCGCCAAGCTCGCCGCTTAAGAGGGCGAAATTCGCTACATTGAAGAGATTGAAGATGTCGGCCAACGGCTCGATGCGGACGCGCTCGCCGATGCTGAAAGTTTTGCTGACCCGCACGTCAGTGGTAATGAACGAGTCGTTTTCAACCTGGCCCGCAGGTGCCAGTGGGACCCGTTGCGCAACGAAGCCGAGCGCGCGCAGTTGATCAGCGGTGAAGACGCCCGCCGTTACTAGCGACTGGCTGGCTGGAGTCAGAGTTCCGGCGACTTGGCCATTGAAGCTCGAGATCAGCCCGTTCAACTCACCCACACTGCCGATGGTGCGTCCGAAGGCCCCGCGTCCCGCGCCAGGAAGGATGTCGCCGCCGATGCCGTCTCCGTCCAAGTCGCTGAAAAAGATCTCATCGCCGCCGCCGGCAGTTTCGGTGAGAAAAGGCGTCGTCGGCAGAGCCGTGCGGAAGTTGATAATGGTGTTTAGATTGATCCCGAAGGGCAGGCCAAGCAGCGTGTTGGCAGTGATTTGGTGTGTGCGGTCCAGCGAAGTCGGCCCGAAGTTGCGCGGGTTGAGGAAGTCGTCGTTGAACTGCGTTGGGTTGATGAAATCCTGGTCGCCAGCCCCGCTCGAGCCAATCCCACCGCCGACGCCGTTGAAACGCGACAACGCATAAGAGACATCGAGCAGTAGGTTGCGCGCCAGGCGGTTTAGACGGTTGAAGCGCCCGGTCAACCGAACCTGCAAAGCGTTGTACTCGGAGATGCCTGAAGTAGTGATCACCTGCACCTGCCCGAACTGGGGGAAGTTGCCCGGAAAGGCCCCGCTGAGGCCGCCGAACAGACTGAAATCCTGACCAGCGGCAATCGCCTGATTGACCCCGGCCACCCCGGGAGCGAAACCGGCGTCTACGAGCGCGGCGTCCCGGAACGCTATCGCCGCCGCCCGGTCGAGCGTGTTCGCCGCGAAGACGCGGTTGTAGTCGCGCACGATGTTGGCGTGGGTCGTGCGATTCCGCACGTAGTCAACTGAGAGGATTAGTCCCGGTTCCAGCTCACGCTGCACGCCAACGTTGAGTTGAAATGCGACAGGCGAGGCGAAGTCCCGATTGAAGATTGGTCCCGCTGCCGTCGTGCCTGAAGCCTCCAGCAGCGCGGGTGCATTCGGATTGACGGGGATGGCTGCCGAAGCCTGTTGAAAGAGTTGCTGCAACTGCCCGACCTGATTGAGGCCCTGACGAATCGGCTGGCCGAGGATGGTGTTCAGGTTGATGTTCGAGACGGGCTGCCCGTTCGGAGCGAGCAGACGCCCTTGTGCGTCGAGGCTGTCGAAGGGCGGATTAGCCGTCGCAAAGCCGAAGCCGACAGGCAAGCGATTCGTGCGATCAAAGATCGCGTTGTTGAAAATTTGCGTTTCATAGTAAAAACCGGCCCCGGCGCGCAGCACCGTCTTACCCGCGCCGCTGAAGTCGTAGGCCAGACCGACTATTGGTCCGAAGTTGTTCTTGTCGGCCCGCGTTGGCCGTGACTGTCCCGGTCCGACAACCTGCTCCAAAAACGCCGGCCCAGCTAGGTCGTCGTTCACTTGTCCGGGGTCCACTTCGTATTTCACACCGAAGTTGAGAGTGAGGTTCGAGCGGGCGCGCCAACTGTCCTGCACATAATAGGAGAAGCGCAGATTGTTGATGCCGCCGGCGGACCGCCCGTTGTTGGCGATTTCTGTGAACGAGCCTTGCCCGTTGCCGAAGACGATGAAGCTCGCCGGATACTCCAGGGGATCGAGCGGGTTGCCGCCGCGTGCGATGATGGCGTTGCGGTTAGCAGTATTAAAGGTTCCGCGCACCTCCGGCCCGACACCAAAGAAGCTGGCGAACAAATTGACGCGGATGTTGTTGAACTCCGCCCCGTAGCGCAGCGAGTGGCGGCCGCGAGTGAAACTGCCGTCGTACTTGAACTGATCGTTGGTTTGGAAAGTGCTTTGCGGCGCGAGGCGATTCGGTCCGCTGAAGAAGACGCTCCGGCCCGCGCCGAGCGAAACCGAGACGGGCGTGCCGTTCGCCGCCTCGAAGACGGGCAAGCCGAGCGTGGCTGGCACTATGTGATTGTCGAAGCTCGTGTGACCGTAGCGAAACGAGTGTGTGAAAGGTCCGTGCGTCACGTCGACGCCCGCCGCGATAACGTTCGTGTTGTTGTCGTTGACGAACGGCGCGCAGCAGAAAGCCGAGCCGCCGAAGCCGGTCGCGGCGTCGTTCGAGTTGTGGCTGAAGCGGAAGAACGCGCGGACGTTATCGCTGACGTTCAAATCCAAACGTGCAAGTCCCAGATTTTCGTTGAAGGGCGTCGTTACGGCGCGCGCGAAGTTTGGGAAATTCGTCGGGCGCGTGAAAGTCGTTGAGTCCTGATTGCTCTTCTCGTAGTTGATGAACCCGAAGAGACGATTCTTAAGCAATGGGCCGCCGAAACGAAAACCGCCCTGCTCGCGGTCGAACTCCGCGCTCCGCAAGTCGCGGTCAACCGCTGGATCGCCGGTAAACGTGACTGGGACTGCGGCCACTTCCTCGTCGCGGTAGAAGATGAATCCGCTGCCGTGAAACTCCTTGCCGCCACTCTTGGTGATGATGTTGACTGCGCCCGAAGAAGTCAGGCTGGTCGAAGGATCCAAAGACGACTGGCTAAGCTGAAACTCTTGCAGTGCGTCCTGCGAGATATTCTGTGTCGTCGTTCCGACGGTTTCATCGGAGATGTCAATGCCGTCGATTTGTATCCGCGTCACGCGACCGGAACGACCGCCGACTGAGATACCGGTGAACTGGTTCTTCGTCGGGTCGAACGAGCCGCCGTCGACGATCTGCACGCCTGGTTGGAGTTGTGCCAGATCGAGGAAGTTGCGCCCGTTCAATGGCAGGTTGTCGATCTGCCGCTCGGTAACTACGCCTTCAACTGTGTTCGTCGTGGTGTTGACCGCGACCGCCCCATCGCTCTGCACATTGACGACTTCGGACGGCGCGCCGACTTGGAGTCCGACATCAGCGGTGGCCACCTGGCCCACCTGCACCACGACTTCGCGCACGGCAGTCTTGAATCCGCCGGCCTCAACTCTCACCTCATAGCTGCCGGGCTGAATCCTAATTTC
>Ga0187892_10008052_pt1 | contig 14631 bp, 10 predicted proteins | sample MA1701073metaG_FD_139345 | JGI IMG/M metagenome (GOLD analysis project Ga0187892, IMG submission 139345) | Bio-ooze microbial communities from a basaltic lava cave in the Kipuka Kanohina Cave System on the Island of Hawaii, USA - MA170107-3 metaG ... | reverse complement strand
GACGTGGACCTCATGGCGCGCGTCCTGCGCGAGCAGTTCATCCGCGTCCATACGGAGTTCACGCTCGCGAAGCTCTACGAGGACTTGAAGCGCCAGGCACCGGAGATCGACATTCCGCCGCCGGCGCTCGGGACGCTGGATCTCGCTCAGGTGCGGGAGTCGGAGTACTTCTTTTCGTAGCCCTTCCCGCGCGCGCGGAGGCGAGCGCGGGCCTTCGCCCTTCGGGCCGAGCGTAGTGGTCGCGAGGCGACCGTTGCCCTTCGCGACAGCGCTATCTCTCCGCTCCCTTCGCCTTGCGCCAGCAATGTAGCTCTCCCTTTCCCGACCTTCGGTCCGCTGACCATTTCCCCTCCCTTTCGCCGCTTGCGGGAGCGCCAGCACGAACGGTGACGACCCCGACAGGTAACCGTATAAATACAATTATATTGAATATACGATACGGTCGGTCTATAATCCAACCAATGATGGTCCTCGATCTATCTCGATCCGAAGCGCGCCGGCGGCTATTCAGTCTTTTCTTCGCTGATCCGGCGCGTGAGTATCACCTGCGAGATTTGGCACGACTGATCGGCATGTCGGTTGGCGCTGTTCAGAACGTCATTGGAAAACTGGACCGGGAAGGGCTGCTAAAGCGCCGCCCGCTCGGAAACTTGGCTCTCTTCTCGCTGAACCAGCAACACCCGCTTTATGGCGAGCTGGAGGCTGTGGTGACGAAGACCATCGGCATTGCGCCGCAGCTCGCTCGCGCGCTTGCCCAGACTAACGGAGTGCGCGTTGCCTTCATTTACGGGAGCTATGTCTCCGTCTTCTCCAAGTCGGGGTCGGCGTGGACCGCCGAAAGCGATATCGATCTTCTCGTGGTCGGTGACGCCGACCCGCGAGCCATCAGCAGCATCGCGCGGGATATCGGGGCACTGACTAACCGACAGATCAATTACACCGTCCTCGCTGCACAGGAACTCTTGGAGAAAATCGCCAAGCGTGACTCATTCATCGGCGAGGTTCTGTCGAAGCACATCCTTCCGCTCGCCGGGTTCCCCAACTCGGGGTCAACCACTCTGATCCGTCGCAAACCGAAGGATCTCGCGACAATCCTGGAGCAGCCCGCATGAACCAGAAAGCCATCGACAAGTTCGTCGCCGAAAAGCGACTGCGAAGACTGTCGAAGCCGCCCTTCGACCAAGTGGACCGGCTCCTGGCTGCCGCGCAGAAGGATCTAGGAAACGTCCGCAAGTTCCTGCAGATCGATGAGGCGAAGGCATACGACACCGCGTACGACGTGATGTTCAAGACGGCGCTAGCACTGATGCGCGCCCATGGCTATCGCCCCGCGGCCTCGCTACAGCACAAGACAACAGTCGAATTCTGTGAGGCGGTGCTTGACCCCTCGTGGAAGGCCACCCTCGACTACCTGGACGACATGCGTCAGAAGCGCAACCGGCTGACGTACGAGGGCGACGTAGTCATCGGGCGTCCCGAAGCTGAAGCAGCAATTGCGGAGGCCGAGAAGTTCCACGTCGCCCTCGTCAAGACGATCGCCGCGCTGAGGCCAACGCCTCATCCTGGAGGGTCAAGGCCGTGAGGGTGCCTGGAGACTCGAGAGTTTGTCGAGGATCTTGACTCGATGCGCGGAGGAGCGGAGCTGATGTTCCCAGACACGAAAAACTTGGAAGCCGTGGGCGCGAAGCCGAGCCGTGACGCGGCGCGCGCGTTCCTTGTTCAAGTCGATCTTCTTCCGCCAGTAACCCGCATTGGTTTGAGGCATAGGGCGATCACAACGCGGGCAGCCGTGCCAGAAGCATCCATCCACGAAGACGGCGATCTTGAGCCGCGCAAAGACGAAATCCGGAGCGCCTGGAAGCTGCGCATCGTGCATCGTCCAGTCGCGGACGCCGCGGCGTACGAGCACTGCCCGGAGTCTCCACTCCGTGGACCGGTTGCCCTTCGATCGCACGGCGCTCATGCGTCGACTGCGATCCAACTTACTGAGAATGTCCATCGGAACGGACTCGCAAGGCTACGAACAACATGAAGGTTGATAAACGTCTACGTCTAGTCGAATTGTACGCGGGTACCGCGCGGTCCACCCAGCCCTTTTTGAGCTGGAGACGCTGCGTTCCGGCGCTGCTCATCGACAAGGACCCCGTGGCATCCAGAACCTACCTGCACAACTTCCCGCGGGCGCCCTACTTGCTCGGCGATCTCACGCGCATAACGCCGGACGCCCTCATTTTGCTCGCTGGCGGCCGCGTCGACATCCTGCTGGGCTGTCCGCCGTGCCAGGGGTTCAGCGACACGGGCAGTCGAGATCCGCACGATCCACGAAACTCGCACATGACTCTCTTCGGCGCCATCGCGGAACACATCAAGCCACTCGCCGTAGCCATGGAGAACGTGCCACTTGCTGCGGGAACCGGCCAGTTCAAGTACCTAGCTCGGCGAATGGAGCGGGCGGGGTATCTCTGGACTGCGGCGATTGTGAACGCGGCTCTCCACGGCAGCACCCAGTGTCGGCAACGGCTCGTGTACATCGCGATTCGCAAGGATGCTGGCGTTGCTCCAGTTCTCTCGGCACCGACGTACGGAGGGACGCGGGAGTATTACAGTTACTCGCTCGGTTGTATGAAGCCGCTCGACAGCGATCGGATCGGAATGCTAGGCGAAGCGCCGGCAACCCAGCGCCTGCGTCGAAAGCTCCGTCATGTGGAGGACAGGTTGGGTACGCGGGACATCCCATATCTCAGCGAAACGCTTGAGGATCTTCCCAAGATCGGGACGCCTGCCGCGCGCCAGCTGGGCCACAGGGCTTGGACGCATTCGCGGAACCAGCTGCTGAGAATGGGCTCGGTTCCGGAGGGGGCGCGCTGGTCGGGCGGCGAAGATCATTTCTCCCAAAGCTACGGGCGGCTCCATCGGCGCGGGTTGGCTAGAACCATCACGACCTATTTCGCGAATCCAGGGAGCGGACGTTTCTGGCACCCGACGGAAAACCGCGCGCTGACGCTGAGGGAGGCCGCAAGGTTGCAAGGCTTCCCTGACTCCTTCCGGTTCCCAGTACCTGCGGCCGCGAGGCTTGTTGGCAACGCCCTAGATGGAGCGATCGCTGAGATCATCTACCGATCCATCCGAGCAAGCCTCGAATGAGAATCTTCAGTTCTGCAGACGATTCTCCCTTGACGTACTAACACAAACGTGTTAGTAACATAACAGCTCAACTTGGGAGGATTGGATGACCAACGATACTGATCCGGGCGGCGGCGTGATGAACCCCGGCTCACAGCCGACCCAAGCTCTCGCGACCCGGATTGTCCCCGACGATGCGACCGCCGATACCGAGCCCGCCGTGCCGGCGGGTTTCGAAGTCATGGGGCACGTCGTTCACTGGAATCAGACGCCGAGCTTCATCAGCGTCGCGGCGCTGCTTGAGCCGGGTAGTGAGGTGAAGCCGGGGCAATTCCTCGGCGTCTGGCACGGCAAGCGGAGACAGAACGTGCTGACGATCGCCCAAGTCGGAAACTCCTTCGAAGTGAACCCCAACGAGGTTCCCGATCTCGCCGCGGCGCGCGAGGCTCTCGGATTGGGTCGGGGTTATGGTGGCGAGGGAGTATCGACTCGGATCTTCCGGCTCGCGGAGTGCTCCACCATCGAGGAGTACGACATCCGCGAGGCCGCCGGCGGCCCTGAGATCGCGAGCGATGGCAGGGCGCCCGTGCTCCTCGCCAGGGCGGGTGATCCCGTCGTCCTTCTGTCGCCGGAGATCACCATGCAGGTGATCGGCGGTCGCCCCGACCCGGATGGCGGCGTGAATCTCGGCGAGACCTACGGATCGACGGCCGTTCCCGTGACGCTCACGCCGCAGGTTTTCCAGATGCACATCGGAATCTTCGGAAACCCGGGCAAAGGCAAGTCCTACCTCGCCGGCGACCTCCTCGAGGAGGCGATCGCTTGGGGCATCCCGACGCTCGTGCTGGACATCAACGGCGAAATGCTTGAGGCCGCGAGAGCGCTGAAAGGGCTCGTGATTACCCTTCCTGACCAGCGCCAATTTGGCATCTCGCTCAACCTCATGACTCCACCAGAGCTCGTTGCAGTAACGCCGAACGTGCAGCAAGGGACGATCTACGCGGAACTCATCGAACTCGCCCACGACCAACTCCGCACCGAAGCTCAGGGACGACGCATCACCTTCGAGGCGCTCAAGGCGCGAATCGGGGAGCTGGCAGAGTCGACAAAGGCCACCAAGACGAGCGTCGGCGCCGCGATCTCGCGCATCAGCACTCTGGAACGCGATCCGATCATCGGCGGCAACTTCGACTTCGTGAAGGAGGTGCAGGAGCGCCGCCTCGTAGTCCTGGACTGCCGATTCCTCTCCCTGCGGCAGACGCAGCTCATCGCGGCAGCTGGCGCGCGCGAGCTTCAGCGAATCGGTCGTGAGATGGCACGCAAAGCGGAGGCCGGCGACAAGGAGGCGGCGAAGTGGTTCGCGCTCTACTTCGTGGACGAAGCGCACGCGGTCGTGCCGGACGATGAGAAAGTTGTGAGCACACAGGTTCATTTCGAGCTCGCCCGCATGGGCCGTCACGTGCGTACAGGCCTTGTCCTATCGAGCCAGTCGCCGCAGGACCTCAATCCGAGCGTCCTCAAGCGACTCCAGACCCGCTTCGTCTTCGCGCTCGAACGCGATCAACTCCGCTCGATCCAGGGAGTCATGGCCGACCTTGACGAGAGGCTCGCGAGCCAGTTGCCGAAGCTGCCCCGCGGCGTCTGCGCGGTCTCCGGCTCCGGCGAGCTGGTTAGGCACGGTTTCCTGCTGAAGGTGCGCCCCCGGAAGACGCCGGTAGGAGGGAGTACGCCCGGCGTTTTCGAGGGCCGAAAGAAATCCAAGATTGCGGGAAAGTGAGATGAGCCAGACCGAAGGCAACGGGGGTCTCACGCTGACAAGCAAGGATCGCCGCGCGCTTTTTCTGGAGATGGCAGGTCGCGCTGAAGGCGTCAGTCCGTTGGAAGTTTACAACCGCGCCGTGGATATGGGTGACACGGCAACGGAGGAGGCGTACTACAACCTTGCCCGGCGCCTCCAGCATCGGGGTCTCATAGCGCAGGCGCCGTCGGAGCACGGGGCTAGGTACACGCTCGGCGCTTACTCGGACAGTCAGTGGCTGGAAGAGGACCAGCTGAGCTCGTTCGTCGACCCGGAGTATCCGCTCCTCGCGCTCACCATCTGGCGCGAATCACAGCGGCAGATCCACGATATCCCGGAGGAAGTCTGGATCGAACTCCGAAAAAGGATGGCGCAACAGCCCGCGCGAGAGCTCTTCTTCCAAGCCATCGTCAGCTACAGCTCGGACCTACACGCCCAGATTTCAGATTTGGTACAGTTGGAGGATAAGCCGACGCCCGAACTGCCCAGCCTCAGACAGGAAGCGGAGAATGGCCGCCTCCTCATGCTCGGGCTCGCGAAGTATGGCCTCGGCCTCTCCAGAGAAGCCGTAATCGTGCCCTTGAGCCTGGATTCCGCAATTGCTGAATTCAAGCGGAATCGGCCGGACTCGTACGTCAATGAGACCCTCCTGCGAGAGGAACTTGCGAGGCGGATCGCCCCCGAACCATTCGTCGTCGACATTGCGGCAACGGCTCCCGACAGGCAGTTCCTCATCGGCGCCGTTGATGGTTCGACGAGAAGCGGCATTCTCTCCTTCCTCGGCGAGGGCGGCGACCTCGGGGTCGGTCACGCCCCGATGATCGCCATCAATACCTCGGTGGGACAGGTCAACCGGTCGCTCCAGGAAAAGCGGCGCTCCATTCCTATCTTCATGAGGCTCCCTGAGAAGCCGGAAGACATGCAGCGCCAAGACAACCGCTACACCGTGATGGCGAAACTCCTCCACCCGGACCTGAGCGACGCCGAGTATATGCACTCCATCTGGAATGCCATGGATCTCATCGAGACGAAGGCCGCCCTGCGCCTGCTGGACCGGTGGGACGGCCCACGGCCCAACCTCGAAGTGCCGCCTTCAGACATCGTCCTCCGAGACGGCCCTGTTGCGCCTCAAGACCGCGATTTCAATCACTACGCCTTGCTCTCCTCGTACGGCAAGATCGTGAGGGACATGATCAGTACGAACTGGAAGATCGCGGGAAAGTGCCGCGATGATGGCCAGACTCTTGCCGGCGTCGTGAAGATGGCGCAGCTCAGTGTCTTCGGTCCGATTTTCAATTGGTTCGCCAGTCAGATCGCGCGAGAAAAGACTGGCCAGCTAATTGCGTGGCCGATGCAGAGCATGAATCTCGTCCCCGATCAGATCCTGATGACGCGGCTGCTGACATCCGGGCGCGGGAAACGCGATCCTTGGACACGCACCTGCTTTGTACTTCGTCCGTTTCAAGCAACGACTAATTATGCCCGAGCATATTCCCGGGCAAATCCTCCATCCGCCATCATCCTCTCGCTCCATAAGGCTGCGATGGAGAATCCGGATCAGGTTGACCAGGAGAAGAGGATTTTCTGGGAGTCGTTCCGACCCGAGAGCGATCCCTACGTTCGGATGCTCGACCATGTCTTTTACTGCGGTTTTTTCCTCGGTGCCGTGCCGAGGTTGGACCTTGAGAAGAACCTGCCGCGCTTGGAAGTTCTGGTGACGAGTCCAACCGATGAATCGAAGGAAGATCCGTCGCCTGCTGCTCTGGCCCACGTGACGCGCCTGATCGCCGCCCTTCAGCAGAACGGTTTCGAAGTCTCGGCCGAGCACAACATGTTCCAGGACAAGGCGAAAATCGACATTCTGCCCGCGCTCGTGATCAAGGTTCACGACACGGTCAAGCATTGGGCCGCGGAACTGCTCTCTAGGGTCCAGGAATACGTTGGATTCCTCCTCGCGCGCCATGTGACTACGCAGAAGGTCCGGGGCGTCAGGGTCCGCCCGTTCACGAGGAGCGAGTTGGAACGTCTCTACTCGCAGCTCAAGCAGGAGCGCGAACTTCAGGCAGGAGGTCTCCCGCCGAAGCGGATCGAGGCACCGGAAAAGTAAATCGAGATTAGGGAGGCACGGATGCCAGGAGCACCGCAGCGCGCCTACACGCTCCGACTCCGGGGTGAAGGTACGGCCTGGCGAGAAGCGCTCTGGGCGACTCACGAAGCCGTCAACAAAGGGGCCAAGGCCTTCGGCGACTGGCTGCTGACATTGCGCGGAGGGCTCTGCCACACGCTCGTGGACATGGACGTCCCCACAAAGGGTAAGAACCCGGCAAGGAAGCCTACTGACGAAGAACGGCGGGATCGACGCGTCTTGTTGGCGCTGTCCTGGCTCAGCGTGGAGCACGAGCGCGGCGCGCCCAAAGCAGACGGGTTACGGGTCGCCACGGGTAAGGATTCGGCTGAGGCGCGGGGCGAAGCGGTCAAGGCGACGCTCCTCGAGATCCTCAAGGGCCGGGGGGTCAAGGCGAGCGAGGTCACGGGCTGGTTGGATGAGTGCGGGGCGTCGCTGGAGGCGCGCATCCGAGAAGACGCGGTGTGGGTGAATCGGAGCAAGGCCTTCGATGAGATGATCAAGAAAGAGGATCAGGCGAAAGCCCGGGAGGACTGCCGCATTCTGCTCTGGTCGCTCTTCACCGACGACTACCTTGCACTGCCACGAAAGCAGGCCGAGCCCAAGGAGCCTGCCGGCAGTGAAATTGACCAACAGGACGAGCAGTCCGAAAACACAGTGACGGAGCAGCGACTGGCAGCGGTGGTGAAATCCGGCAAGGGAGCCGGCCAGCGTACCCGCCATCCCTTCTCGCACCTCTTCGGAGAGGGGAAACCGTTCGGGAATCCGAAACGGTCACTATCGCTGCGCGATTTCTGGAACTCGGTTCTTAAACCGCGCATTGAAGAGTCCGGCATTCCGCTACGCCCTGTCGACAAGAAGAGAGGCAACAAGGGGAGCGAACTGGACACTGGTCGCTCACAGACGGAGTTGCACCGAGAGATGTTCTCGAAGGCCGCGGCGAGACTGGCTCAGATCTGGACCAAGCAGAAGCAGCAGGATGTTGAGCGGGAAGAACGAAGGACGGCAGATGAAGCACTGAAAGAGATGGAGCGGAAACCTGCCTACGCGGACGCCTTGAGATCTCTGAGTACGTATTCCGAGCAGTACCGCATGAGCTCCGGCGCCGTCGGCGAATTCCGCATTCGACCCGCACAAGTGACGGGCTGGGATCGCGTTGTCAAGAAGTGGGCGGCAATCAGCGAGAACAACGCCGAGCGGGCCGAGGAACTGCGCATCGACCTCGCCAAAGGGCTTCAGGACGATCCCGACGAGAAGTTCGGCGACATCAACCTGTTCATCCGGCTCGCAGCCAGCGAGTATCGCTCCGTGTGGTGGCACAACGGAAAGCCGAACGCGGACATCCTCATGCGCTTCATCAGGGCGAAGAAGGCGAGGAGCGACGCCGAGCGCCTGAAGGTGGCCTCGTACCGGCACCCGCATCCGTATTACAGCCCGGTGTTCTGTCAGTTCGGCGTGTCGCGGCCCACCATCGAATTCCGGCGTCTCAAGGACTTCACGAACAAGCCCGCTGGCCAAGACCTGCGTGCGGTCGGCTTGCTCTTGTGGGATGGGGCCGAGGCCGATGTCCACGTCTTGTTGGGGCAATCGAAACGTCTGGACGCGGAGATCGGATCAGCTTGCGATTCCGCAGTAAAGGATGGATCACATCTGCCGGAAGTCTCGCGTCGCACACGGCTCGGCGCGGCCGCAGCGGGGCTTCCCGCTGGCGGGCTATCGAAGGTTGCTGGCGTTTTTGACCCCAAGCCCGTCAAGAAGCGCGGCGCCGACGTCGGCGAAGAGGAGGGAACAGAGGGCAAGGTCAAGCAGCCCAGGTGGAACGGTACACTCTCGACGGATCGGCGAGCCCTGGAAGTGATCGCTGCTTTGCTCGATCGCGCACGACGGGCGAAGACCGATCCCAGCGAACGCAAGAAACTCGAGCAAAGGGCCGACAAGCGCCGGCAGCAGCTCCGCTGGACACTGACGGTCTCCATGGAGCTCGAGGCCCACGGGCCGTGGTACGACTTCATCCGGAACGCGCCTGACAAGGCTCCCTTCGAGCGAACCGTCCGCAGGGACCAATTGAACGACAAGGATGACGAATCAAGCGGGCTGAGACGGAAGGCGGGCGACAGGTACATCTCTACGGAGGGTTGGCCGTGGGAAGAGGTCAACAAGCCGCTCAAGAACAAAGAGAATCTCAATACCGGAGAGAATCCCTCTCTGGTCGACGATAAGTCCAGGGCGCGAGGGAGCCACGCCCGCTTGGTCCTCTGCCGCCTCCCCGGTCTGCGCGTTCTCGCTGTGGACCTTGGCCATCGCTACGCCGCCGCATGCGCGGTGTGGGAGGCGATGTCGAGCGACCAATTCGCCAAGGAGCGCGAGCACGCCCGCGAGCAGGGCGCGAAGATCGAAAGCACCGACCTCTACGTCCAGGTGCTCTGGCCCGAGCGGGAGACGAACGCCGCCACGAAGAAGGCCAGGCAGGAAGGCCGAGTCAAACGCTTCCATCCGCTGACGGTCTACCGCCGAATTGGGGCGGACAAGCTGCCTGACGGCGCAGACCACCCCGCCCCTTGGGCGCGGCTCGACCGCCAATTCCTCATCAAGTTGCAGGGCGAGGACAAGCCCGCACGCGAGTCGTCCGACGAGGAGATATGGCGCGTTCATCGGTGGGAGGCGGGGATGGGCCTGGCCGCTCCGCTTGTCGATCGACTCATCCGCGCGGGGTGGGGCAAGACCGATAAGCAATCAGCGCGGCTCGGAGCGCTCAATGCACTCGGATGGACTCCGCTGGCCGAGTCCGCCGCCGCAACCGAGGCCGCGCGGACGAAACGTCCGCCGTCCCTCAGCGTGGACGAGCTGATGTCGGCCACGGTCCAGAACGCGCGCCTCGCCCTCCGCCGGCATGCCGACCGTGCCCGGATCGCTTTCGGCCTCATGTCCGACCACGAGCCCATGCCCGGCGACCGGAAGTTCTGGTTTCACAAGCCGCAGGACGACGACACGGAGCCGCAGAGCGATGCTGACAGCAAGGCCACGAAGCGAGCCGCGAGGCACACCGACTACCTTCAGGACGTGCTCGTGCTTTGGTACGAGCTCGCGGTCTCCGGCAAGTGGCGCGACGACGACGCGCTGACAAGGTGGAACGATGCGATCCTACCCCTCATTCAGAAGGTCCAGTTCACCGGACCGCCGCCGCTGAGCGAAGAGGACCAGAAGAACAAGGACAAAAGCGAGCGGCACAAGAACAAGGTGAAGCGTTGGCGAGACATCTGGGACAACATCCTATCCAAGGCGCTCGCCCGTCCGGGCGCTGAAGCGGAAGACCTCCGCGAGGGCCGCGAGCGAAAGGCTGATCGCGAAGCCCTGCACGCGCTGATCGAGCCCGCCGCTCAGGCGCTCCGTCAGAACGAGCAGCTCCGGAGGGAGCTGAGCACGAAATGGGCCGATCATTGGTTGGGGGACGAAGGACCGCGTCGGTGCAACGACAATGACCCGGCCAGGAGCGACTTCAGCCACATCGAAGGCAAGGACGCCCACGATAGGAAGGCAAGCACGACCGCGCCCAATGTCACCACGAGCGGCTGGCACGCCCGCCTGCGCGAGATCGGCGACTGGCTGCTCTCCAGCGGACCGCGGGGGCCCGGGCCCGATACCGACGCGCAGACCAATGCCCGTAGAGCGCGCGGCCAGGCGATGAATGTCGGAGGCCTCTCGCTTATCCGCATCGACGCGCTGGTCGAGTTCCGCCGCGCCCTCGTCCAGTTCCGCACGGCAGGGACGCCCTGGGGCCGCGTCGAGATCGGCAAGGATGCCAAGCCGACGAACACGGCCCGTGTCGCGCCCGAGAAGTACGCCCAGCGCCTGCTCGATGTGATCGACCAGTTGCGCGTGCAGCGTAGCAAGCAACTCGCGAGCCGCGTCGCCGAGGCGGCCCTCGGCGTGGGAAGGGAACATCTCCGACCCACGAGGAGAGAACCAATCAGAAAGTGCTGGTGTGGACTCGCTCACGGCAAGAAGGACCCAGAGCGCATCGGTGAGCGCGCCTATCCTTCGTGCCATGCGGTGGTGATCGAGCGACTCGACAACTACAAGCCCGATGAGATCCGGGGAAAACGCGAGAACCGTCTCCTTGCCTCCTGGCGCAAGGCCGAGTTCAAAAAACGGCTCGCGGAGGCCTGTCAGCTCCACGGTCTGCACCTCCGTGAGGTTCAGCCCGGCCATACCAGCCGCCAGTGCTCCCGCACCGGCCTGCCCGGTCTTCGTTGCGACGACGTGCGGGCCGATGACTTTCTGATGGCGCCTTGGTGGAGGAAGGCCGTCAACTCTGCGCGCAAGCGCATCAGGGACGGTGGCAAGGATAGGCTGGACTGCCTTTTCGTTGCTCTCGATGAGAAGTGGAACAAGATAGGCGCGGAGGAACTGAAGAACGTCGATCTCTTCCGCCTGGCGCGCAAGGGCGGCGATCTTTTCGTTGCGGCACCGCCTCCCTCATGCCTTTCGAAGGGCCATGACCCGTGCCCGCTGTGCAACGGCAAGCGCGCCCTCCAAGCCGACCTCAATGCCGCCGCTAATATCGGCCTCCGCGCTCTTTTCGACCCGGACTGGCCCGGTCGCTGGTGGTACGTGCCCTGCAACCCCGCGGACTACAAGCCGCACAAGGAGAAAGTCCATGGAAGTAACGCGATCGGCCTATCCAACGGGTTGAGGGAATCCCAATCTCAGAGGACTACCAAGCGCAAGGAGGACAAGAAGGACAGGGAAATCGTCAACCTGTGGCGAGACCCGTCGGGTGATCCGATCAACGCGCACTGCGGACCCTGGGAGGACCATTCGAAGTACTGGAATGGGGTGAGGTGCCGGGTGATCCACGTGTTGCACAAGCATAACGGTCTCGGGGGTGCGCCTTGACGGAGGAATCTCTCTGGCCCGCCAGGAATGTCGCCGAGTACGCGTACTGTCCTCGCCTTTTCTACTACATGCAGGTCGAGGGCATCTTTCTCCCGAACGCCGACACGGAGCAGGGAGTTTACGTCCATCGCCGGGTTGATAGAGCAAGTGCCGCAAATGGCAACGGGCACGAGGACGCGGACCCGGGGCGGCCCCGAACGGTTCGTAGCCTGGCGCTCACAAGCAAAAGACTGGGCCTGACGGCCACGCTGGACTTGGCCGAGATCTCAGGTCAAGTCGCTGTGCCGATTGAATATCGCAAGGGTCACCCCAAACGTGCGTTGCCTGCGCAACCGCCAGACGACCCAGGCGAGGGCGAGGAGCCAGCTCCGCCTAAGGCTGAACCGTGGCCGACGGATCGAGTACAGGTTGGCTTCCAAGCGATCCTCCTGGAAGAGGCTGGCTACACCGTGACGGAGGCGATCATTTACTACGCCGAGGAGAAGCTGCGCCTCAAGATTGCGATCGACGCCGATCTGAAGGCGGCCGCTCTCGCTGCGCTGGATGCGGCCAAGAAGTGCGCTCAAGGCCCTCGGCCGCTTCCGCTCGTCAACGACAAGAGATGCCTTCGCTGCTCGCTTCAACCCATTTGCCTGCCCGACGAGGTGAACCATCAACGGGCTGCGAGCGAAGCAGAGGAAATCAGTCCCCGGAAGATCTGGCCGCCGCGGGACGAGGGTATCCACGTTGTAGCCCAGCAGAACGGGACCAGGATCGGAGTCCAAGGCTTGTCGATGAAGGTGACGGACAAGAACGGGCTGACGCTCAAGGAGGTCCCGCTCGCGAACCTGGAGAGTCTGGCGCTATTGGGTTCGGTGCAGGTCTCCACGCAGGCGGTGCACGTCCTCGCTGGGCGGGGTGTACCGATCGCCTTCCTGTCGGCCGCAGGTCGTCTCGTCGCGATGGTCGATCCGTTGGATTCCGTCAGCGCGGAGATCCGTAGAGCTCAGATTCGGAAATTGGATCTGGAGGAGACCTGTTTACAGCTCGCTCGGGCGCTTGTCGCCGCGAAGATTTCCAACCAGCGCACCCTCCTGTTGCGCAATCACGCCAGCCTGCCCGCAGGAGTCGCGGACGAACTCGGAAGAGAGGCGGAGCGGGCGACGAAGGCGGAGTGTGTCGATAGCGTGAGGGGGCACGAAGGGCAGGCTGCGGCGATCTACTTCAAGCATTTTGCGGGGATGTTCAAGGGGGCTCTGGCCGCTGAGTTCGACGGGAACGGCAGGCAGCGGCGTCCTCCTCCAGACCCGATCAACTCCTGCATCTCGATGGCCTACTCGATGCTTACCCACGAGTGCGTGGCCGCTCTGCGGACGGCAAGGCTCGAACCCTCGATCGGCGGGTTCCACATCTCGAAGCCCGGCAGGCCAGCTCTCGCGTTGGATTTGATGGAGCCCTTCCGTCCGTTGATCGCCGACTCCGTGGCGATTTCCGCCTTCAATCGCGGCGAGTTGACGGAGGGACATTTTCTGCGCTCGGCGGAAGGGTGCATGCTCACGGATGAGGGGCGACGCGCTTTCTTCAACGCCTACGGCCGCAGAATGGACACGGAGGTAACCCATCCGGTGTTCGAGTACCGCTTGAGCTATCGGCGGATGCTCGTCCTCCACGCGCGAATGATCGCTGCGTGGTTCATAGGAGACGTTCCGTCGCTGTCGTTCTTGACCACGCGATGAAGTTCGCAGGAGAGTGCCGTGAGAAGCTGTTATCTGGTCTGCTACGACATCCGTGAGCCGAAACGGCTGAAGCGCGTTCACCGCGTCATGAAGGGGTACGGGGAGCACTGGCAGTACTCCATTTTCTTCTGCGTCCTCAAGGACATCGACCGGGTTCGGATGCAATCGGACCTAGAGGACGAAATGAACCTGAAGGACGATCAGGTGATGGTCGTGGACCTGGGTTCGAACGAGTCGGAGGCGCGCGCCGCAGCGAATATCATTGGGCAACCGCTTGCGGCGCTACAGGAGAGCGGAGTCGTTGTCGTCGGCTGAGCATTGCTGCCGACTGGACGACAGGTTATACTCCATCCGCCTCTACAGGAGGCAAGAACACCACGGTATGTGTCTTCCCCTTCGATGGGCTTGCCACCGTGGAGTCGATCAGCTTCGCCCGGCCGTAGGGCAGGCTCCTTGATAATGGGGTCCGCGAGCGCGGAGGTGCTGACAGGGGGCGCGGGACGTGCTCGCGCTGCCGAAATCTCCTCGCCATGAAGGGGTTGGCGCCACTTGAAAATGTTCGTCAACAAGCGGCAGTCCAATGGAATCCGGCCCTGCTCGCGTGGCGGCGTACAACCGTCAGGCCAGCAGGGGGTTGGGAAGCCGGCGGGCGCCGACGTCGACGCGGACCTGATCGACGGACACGGCGTTCCCCGGAAGTCGTCGAGAGCGCTCTGGTAGGCGCCGACGTCGACGCGGACCTGATCGACGGACACCGTAGTATCAAAAGGGATCGTCAGCGTTTGCAAGGCGCCGACGTCGACGCGGACCTGATCGACGGACACGTAATATCCACGTTCCTTCCGAAGTTGAGTTTCTCGGGCGCCGACGTCGACGCGGACCTGATCGACGGACACTTTGCAGCCGTAGTCTGGGCAACAAACATGTCCAGCGGCGCCGACGTCGACGCGGACCTGATCGACGGACACAGCGCG
>Ga0187892_10008051_pt1 | contig 14632 bp, 15 predicted proteins | sample MA1701073metaG_FD_139345 | JGI IMG/M metagenome (GOLD analysis project Ga0187892, IMG submission 139345) | Bio-ooze microbial communities from a basaltic lava cave in the Kipuka Kanohina Cave System on the Island of Hawaii, USA - MA170107-3 metaG ... | reverse complement strand
TCCGCCGGGGGGCGGGCAGGGCCCGCCGGCCGGAGGTCGCGAATGCGGCTCTACCTGATCGACGACGCGGCGGAGATCGCGCGGCGGCGCAAGCTCTGCCCGCCCGGCCAGATCGTCGAGGCGTGGCCGGATCTCTACACGGCCGGCGAGTTCTGGGTGGGCGAGAGCGCCAAGCACGCGCTGGACGCCGTGGGCCCACCGCTCCGCCCGAAGCTGTCCCTGGGGGGCGCCGCCTTGTCCATCTACTACGGGCCGCGGCTCGACGACGTGGGCTCGTTGCCGTCGGAGGAGTCGCTCGGAAGCCGGGTGCTCTCCGCCCACGGCATCGCCGTCGCCTGGATCACCATCGATCAGTTCGGCGAGCGCAACCAGTACGAGCCGCAGGGGCTCACGGACCCGGTGTTCTACCTGCGGCGGCCGACCGGGGGCTCGGCCCACGTCTGGCGGCTGTTCCGCACCAGGCGCGAAGCCCACGTCTATATGGCGGAATACTACGGCCGGGACTCGGAAGGGCGTGACTGGGCGGAGGCGCTCGCCGTGGAGACGTTCGACGAGCTGCTGGCGCGCCACGCGGACCCCGGCGAGGGCCCCCTTTCTGACGGAGATGGGGGCCATTGACGGCGCGCCTCGCCGAGCGCGCCTCACGGGGCCCGGCTGCGCGGGTCGCTAGGCCGCGAGCTATCTTCGTGAAAAAAAGAACATTCTGTGGAAGATTCACTTGACACCGCGGGAACCCCTCAGTACGGTAGGGCCACGCCGCCGAGGGAGTCGTGTATCTCGGGGCGGGAGTAGTGTTCCGGGGCGTGTGCCCCACGCGCCGCACGTGAGCCGGGGAGAGTGGACACTCGGTCCTGATCGCGGCAGGAGGTTCATGATGCCCGCAAAGCTGTTCGTCGGCAATCTCTCCTTCCAGGCCACGGAGGAAGACCTTCGCGAACTGTTCCAGCAGGCCGGCACGGTGGAGTCGGTGCGGATCGTGACCGATCAGTTCACCGGGCGGCCCCGCGGGTTCGGCTTCGTCGAGATGGCGACCAAGGAGGAAGCCGCCAAGGCCGTCGAGATGTTGAACGGGCGCCTGTTCCGCGACCGCAACCTGGTGGTGGACGAGGCCCGGCCGCAGCCTCAGCGGGGGCCGGGCGGGCCGCGGGGCGACCGCGGCGGGCCGCGCGGCGGCGGGGGGGGCGGCGGCGGCTGGCGGCGGTAGGTCGACAGAGCGAATCGGAGGCCTCGGAGCCCGGCGCGTCCGAGGCCTTTGCTCGTGTCCCGAACACTCATCACATGATTGGCTCTGATGTCCCCCGGCCCGACACCGGAGGCACCACGCCCTGCGGCGGGGAACGCCCGCGATTTCAGCCGTTCGAGACCACGTCACTGCTGAACCGGTTGAGGAGGGATCGCTTCCCGTTCGGGTGGACGGCGAACCCCTTTCGGGGATGCGAGATCGGCTGCCGCTACTGCTATGCGCGGCCGACGCACGAGTACATGGGCCACGCGGACCCCGGTGAGTTCGAGGAGCGGATCTACGTCAAGGCCCCGGCGCGGCCGCGCCAGCTGTCACTCGGCTGGTGACGCGGGCGCCTCGTCGGCCTCGGGATCGCTGACGGCCACTAGGCCGTCCTGCTCGATCAGCGGTCGGAACCGCTCGTGGAGCTCGTCGAGCTTGGCGACGTAGTAGGCGGTGTTCTCGTCCGGGGCCCGCGGGTCCCAGTGGCTGGCCAGGCGGGCAGCCTCCACGACCTTGACGCGCGGCGAGTCCCCCGTCACGTAGTACGAGACCTGGTCGCCGGGCTGATAGGGGCGCCGGGCCGCCAGCGCCAGCTCGTAGGCCGCGGCGGGGTTGCGCTGGCCGGCGGCGACCTTGTCCCGGTAGAGGCCCAGGGAGTCCTGCAGCGTCTCGGTCTTCATGAAGTCGCGGACGGGAATCCGGTGGGCGCGGAAGTCCTCCCGGGCGCGATCGAGGAGGGCCGGGATGTCGTCCCGCCGCCCGGTGAGCAGGCAGCGGAACATGTCCTCCATGAAGCGACGCTGGAACAGCTCGAGGCCGCGCGACCGCAGGCCCGATCCCTTCACGAGGAGCTTGCCGCTCGGGTCCAGCAGGGCGTAGTTCTTCATCCGGTAGCTGAGCATGGCCGGGAACGGCCCCCCGAGCTCGAGCTGCATGCCGGGCGGCAGGGCCTCGGCGAGAGCGGGCAGCAGCGCGTCCTCCGCGAGCCCGGGCGGGGGGACGAAGTAGAGGCCGTCCGTGTCGACCTCGATGACGGCGGCGCCCAGGGTCCGCAGCCGGTCCACGAGCGCGGTGACCACCCGCCGGCCTTCGCCGGTCACGCGGTTGGCCGCCTCGAAGTCGTTCCAGTGCCCCGGGGTGAACGCGAGGTAGCCGTAGAACGAGTTGATGAGGACCTTGAACGTCTGCTGCAGCGCACCGGCCATGAGGCGCTCGCCGGCCTCGCGCGCGTCCCGGGCGCGCGCCTTGGCCGCCAGCCGGTAGGCGCGCAGGTCGGCGAGGAGCCGGGCCGCGACGCCCAGATGATCGCGGGAGGGGAAGAGGCGCAGGCTCAGCATGAGGGACGGGTAGAGCGAGGCCACGTCCACGTGGAGCACGTCCCGGGCGACGCCTGTGTGCAGGACGGCGGTGTAGCCGCCGGCCACCGGGCGCGGGGCCTCCGGGGCGGGGATCGCCCGTCCCTGGAAGAGGTACTCCCGCAGCAGCAGGGCGTCGATCTTGGTGGCGTTGCCGCGGAGCACGGTGGTCTCGAGGTCGAAGGGCAGGGCCTGGGCCTGGACGAAGTAGGGCGGCAGCAAGATGGCGGACAGCGCCAGCGTCTCGCGCACGTCGTCGAGCGCGTAGGCCATCAGGCGCGCGGGGTCCTCCCGGAACACCCGCGGGATGTCCTCGGGGGGCAGGTAGGTGCGGTCCGCCGCGGCCACGCCGAAGTGGCGCGCCACGTCCTTGAGGCCGTAGGAGGGCAGGTCCCGGGCGCCGACGTCGTAGAGCTGGGAGAGGATCCAGGTGTCCACGATGTGGCGGCCGGGCAGGCGGTAGCGGCGGTAGCCGATGCTGCGCTCGGCCACCTGCATCCGGGCGGCGTGGCTCCGCAGCCGGCCGCCGGCCCGGCCCCAGTCCAGCGGCACCCGGAGCCGCCGCGCCCGCGCCTCGATGTAGGGGAGGTCGAAGCGGAACACGTTGTGCCCCTCGAGCACGTCGGGGTCGCGCTCCCGGAGCAGGCGGCCGCACTCGGCCAGCAGCTCGGCCTCCGACAGCTCGGCGCCGGACAGCACCCGCGCGAAGCCGTCGGAGTCGGCGAGCGCGATGGCGACGATGCGGTCCGACGCGCGGGCCGCGTGGGGGAAGTCGAAGCCCGGCGCCGTGAGCACCTCGATGTCGAGGGCGAGGCGCCGGAGGTCGCCGAGGCCGATCCCCTGGAAGGAGGTGCGTCCCGTCCGCACGAGGTGCTGGTGCACGGGGTCGACGAGGAAGCGGTAGGGCGCCTCGGGGGCCCCGGCGCCGTGGCCGGACAGGCGCTGGCAGTGGTCCCGCGCCTGGAGCGCCTCGCTCCACGAGGGGGACTCGACGAGCCAGCGCAGCGCGCCCGGCCCCTCCAGCGGCGTGACGGTGGCGTCGCCCTTGAAGCCGCGCAGGAGGTCGGCGTCCCGCAGGAGCAGGAAGGGCCGGAAGGGCTCCTCGGTCACCGGGCGGGCGGCGCCGGCGTGGCGCCACGCGCGCACCAGGGTGTCGGCGGCGTCGAAGGCGAGCAGGCCCGGGACGGCGGCGCGGCCGAACAGGAGCGGGTTGTCGTAGAACGGCAGCGGCAGCACCGTCAGTTGAGCATGCCGCGCAGCCGGTGCAGCTCCCGCCGGGCCAGGGTGTAGCCCGGCTCGATGGCGATGGCCGCCTCCAGCTCCCGGATGGCCTCCCGGATCCGGTGGCGACGCACGTGGACGCGGGCCAGGTTGAAGTACGGATAGTGGCGCGGCTCGTAGCGCGGCGCGGTCTTGGCCCGCTCGAGCCACGGCACCGCCTCGTCCAGCCGGTCCAGCTCGATCAGGTAGGCGCCGATGTCGTTGTACGGGTTGCCGAAGTCGGGGTCCACCTCGATGGCGATCCGGCACTGGGCGATGGCGTCCTCGGTGTGGCCCTGGAAGGACAGGGCCCAGCCGAGGAAGGTGTGCGCCTCCGCCGTCGGGTGAACGGCGATGGAGCGGCGGTACGCCTCGACGGCCTCGTCCAGGCGCCCCGCCATCTGGGCGCGGTAGCCTCGCTCGAAGGCCTCCCGCGCCTCGTCCGGCACGCCGGGCGGCAGCTCCATCAGCGAGTCGCGGCCTCCACCTCGACGAGCATGTCGCGCGCCTCCGCGCCGGATTGTACATGAGCGCGCGGGACGCGGGCGGCCCGGCTGCGGCCTCCGGCGGCCGACGCCGGCGCGCCGGCGGCCGGTCCCGCGTTGCGAGGCCCGGAGCCGCATGCTAGCGTGGTCCCCGGCATGGACGCGCGCGTCGGTCTCGTCAAGGAGGTCGTGGGCTCCGTGGTCAACGTCCACGCCGAGGTGGCGTCCGGCCACCCGTCCACCGCCATCCTCGGGGACGAGCGCATGGGCAGCGGCGTGGTCATCGACGCCAGCGGCCTCATCCTGACCGTCAACTACGTGGTGATGGGCGCCAAGCGCCTCGAGGTGACGCTGGGGCGGGGCCGCGCCCTGCGGGCCGAGATCGCCGCACAGGACTTCGACGTGGGGCTGGCGCTCCTGCGCGTCCGCCGGCAGGGGCTGCCCGCGGTCCGCATCGGCCCCTCCGCCGCGCTCGCCCGCGGGATGCCGGTGTTCGCGCTGGCGTCGACGGGACCGCGCGAGCGCCGCGTGGCGGGCGGCGTCGTGACCTATCTCGGCGAGTTCGACGCGTACTGGGAGTACCTGCTGGACCGCGCGGTGGTGACGTCGGCCCCGAATCCCGGCGTCGGCGGCGGGGGGCTCTTCACGCTGGCGGGCAGCCTGGTCGGCGTCGTGTCGCTGAACCTCGGCGAGGTGGGGCGCACCTCCTTGGCCATCCCCACCGAGTGCTTCGAGGACAACCGCCAGGAGTTCCTCCGCTACGGGCGCGTGGTGAGCCGCCCCCAGCGAGCCTGGCTCGGCCTGTTCGCCGAGGCGGTGGAGGAAGGGGTGGTGGTGGCCGGCCTCGTGCCCGACGGCCCCGGCGCCCGCTCGGGCGTGCGCGAGGGCGACGTCATCGTCTCGCTGGACTCCCGCGAGGTCGGCTCGCGGCGCGAGCTGTACCGGGGGCTCTGGCAGCACGGGCCCGGCGAGCGCATCGCGCTGGAGGTCCTGCGCGACAACGAGCTGCGGCTCGTGCACGTCACCAGCGGCGACCGCGCCGACTTCTACAAGCAGATCTCCTGAGGGCGTGGTCATGGATCTCGGACTGACGGGCAAGGCCGCGCTGGTGGTCGCCGCCTCCCGGGGGATGGGTCGGGCCTGCGCCACCGCGCTGGCCGCGGAAGGGGCGCGGGTCGCCATGTGCGCCCGCGGGGAGGGCGAGCTCGCGGCGGCCGCCGAGGCCGTGAAGCGCACGACGGGCGCCCAGGTGCTGGCCGTCCCCGCCGACGCGGCGCGGGCCGAGGACATCAGCCGGGTCGTGGCGCGCGCCGCGGAGGCCTTCGGCGGCGTCGACATCCTCGTGGCCAACGTGGGCGGGCCGCCGCCCGGCCCCTTCGAGCAGATGGGCGACGCCGAGTGGCGGCAGGCCTTCGAGCAGGTGCACCTGTCCACGGTCCGTTTCGTCCGCGAGGTGCTCCCCCACATGCGCCGCCGGCGCTGGGGGCGCATCCTGACCATCCAGTCGAGCTCGGTCAAGCAGCCGGTGGAGGGGCTCGTCCTGTCCAACGGCATCCGCCCCGCCGTCGCCGGGCTCTTCAAGACCCTGGCCGGCGACCTCGCCCGGGACGGCATCACCGTCAACATGGTGCTGCCCGGGCGGATCATGACCGACCGCTTCATGCACCACCAGCAGAACCTCGCCGAGCGGGCCGGGCGGACGCTGGAGCAACAGCTGGAGGCCGCGTCGGCCGACATCCCGGCCGGGCGCGTCGGCACGCCGGACGAGTTCGCCAGCGTCGTGGCGTTCCTGGCCTCGGAGCGCGCGTCTTACGTCACGGGCGCCGTGATCCAGGTCGACGGCGGGCTGATCAAGAGCGTCGTGTAGCGCCGGCCGGGCCTCGCGTCCCGGCCGCCGGCGCCGCGGGGGGCTGTGGTAGGGTGATGCGGCCGGCGCCCCAGGCCCGGCCGAGACGCGGCACTCCGGGAGGCAGCCATGATGCTCAACGACAGGGTGGCGGTGGTGACGGGCGCGGCCCGCGGCATCGGCCGCGAGATCGCGCTCTTGATGGCGCGGCACGGGGCCAAGGTGGTCGTCAACGACTACGGCGGCGGCTCCGACGGCTCCGGCGGCACCCGCGCCCCCGCCGACGAGGTGGTGCGCGAGATCAAGGCGGCGGGCGGCCAGGCCGTCGCCAACCACGACTCGGTGGCCGCCATGGCGGGCGGGCAGCGGATCGTGCAGACCGCGCTCGACCACTTCGGCCAGGTGGACATCGTGGTCAACAACGCCGGCATCCTCCGCGACCGCATGATCTTCAACATGACGGAGGAGGAGTGGGACACCGTCGTCGACACCCATCTGAAGGGCACCTTCGCGGTGACCCGCGCGGCCGTCCCCCACATGCGGGAGCGCAAGTCGGGGCGCATCATCAACATGACCTCCACCTCGGGGCTCGTGGGCAACGTGGGCCAGGCCAACTACGCCGCCGCCAAGCTCGGCATCGTGGGGTTCACCAAGGTGGTGGCGCTGGACATGGCGCGCTACAACGTCACCGCCAACTGCATCTCGCCCTTCGCGTGGACGCGCATGATCGGCACCATCCCCACCGAGACCGAGGCCCAGCGGGCGCGGGTCGAGAAGATCAAGCAGATGGGGCCCGAGCACATCGCCCCGGTGGCGGTGTTCCTGGCCTCGGACGAGGCCAAGGACGTCTCCGGCCAGGTGTTCGGGGTGCGGGGCAAGGAGGTCATGCTCTTCTGCCACATGCGGCCCGCCTTCCGCATCCACTGCGACACGGGCTGGACGCCCGAGCGGCTCGCCACCATGTTCCCCGGGACGCTGCGCCACCACCTGGCGCCGCTCGACACCTCGGGACAGTACTTCAACTACGACCCCCTGGTGTGACGCGCGCGTGGCCGTGATCCGGCCCGCGCTCCTCGGCGCCCTCATCGCGGTCGCCGCGGTCGGGGCCGCCGGGGCGGAGCCCCTCGTGACGCTGGGCGAGGTGGGCCCCACCGAGGCCGTGCTCTGGGTGCGGGGCGGGAGCCCGGGCCCGCTGACGGTGCGGTACGGGCCGGCCGCGGGCGGGGCGGTGCGCGAGGCCACGCTCCGGGTGAGCGCGGCCGAGGACCTGACGGGCAAGCTCCGGCTCGAGGGCCTCACGCCGGGCGCCCGTCACCGCTACGTCGTCCGCGACGGCGAGGGGACGGTGGAGGGCGAGTTCGTGGCCCCTCCGCCCGCCGACGCCGCCGTGCCCGTGCGCTTCGCGTGGAGCGGCGACCTCGGCGCCCGCACGACCTGCCGCCACCGCTCGGAGGGCTACCCGATCTTCCGCGCGCTCGCCCGCATGCCGGCCGACTTCTTCCTGTTCGTCGGTGACACCGTGTACGCCGACCACGCCTGCGGCGGCGCCGACCGGGTGCCCGGCTACGACTTCGTGGCCACGACGCTGCCGGCCTTCCGGGCCAAGCAGCGCTACAACCGTGAGGACGCGGCCGTGCAAGCCTACTTCCGCCGCACGGCGGTGTACGCCATCTGGGACGACCACGAGGTCAAGAACGACTTCGCCGGCCCCACCGAGCCGCTGATGCCGCTCGGGCGGCAGGCGTTCCTCGACTACTTCCCGATCCTGCCGCCGGCCGAGGAGCCGGGCCGGCTCTACCGGCGCTTCCGCTGGGGGCGCTTGCTGGAGGTGTTCATCCTGGACACGCGCCAGTACCGCAGCCCGAACACGCTGCCCGACGGCGACGACAAGACCATGCTGGGCGCGGCCCAGCGCCGCTGGCTGATCGACGGCGTGGCCGGCTCGGACGCCGTCTGGAAGGTGGTCGTGTCCAGCGTGTCGCTCTCCGTCCCGACCGGCCGGCCCGAGCGCCGCGACTCGTGGAGCAGCGCCGGCTTCTTCGGCGGCCCCAACGCGGAGGGGACGGGGTTCGCCGTCGAGCGCGACCGGATCCTGGGCGAGCTGCGCCGACGGGGCGTGCGGAACCTCGTGGTCGTGACGGCGGACGTGCACCACGCGGAGGTCATCCGGCACCGGCCGGCGCCCGACTGGTCCGTCTGGGAGCTGATCGCGGGCCCCCTGGCCGCCAGTCTCGGGCAGCCCCGCCCCCTGGACACGAGCCTGAACCCGACCTCGCTGTTCGCGATGGGCGGCGCCGAGAACTTCGGTGAGGTCACGGTGACCCCGGCCGGGCTCACCGTGCGCATCATGGACATCCATGGCGGCGTCCGCTTCACCCACGCCATCCCCCCCGCGCCCTGATCGCGCGCGCGGCGGCGCGCGCGGCGGCGCGCGCGTTGACAACCCGCGACACGGAGTGTTAAGTAAGGCAGGTTTGTCGGTGACCCGGGCACGGCCGGCCCGGATCGTGCAGGCGCGATGCGGGGGCTCAGATCCCCTACCGATGGAGAGGCCATGGAGCGGGCGAGCGGTCCCCCGGCCCGGGGGATCCCGGCCCGCGCCGCCCGTCCCCTTCGCCTCCCCCGCGACCTCGAAGCCGCGCCCCAGCGATTCCGGCCGCGATGAACGCGAGCGCCGGCCCGAGGGCCGGACGGAGAGGAGACGCCATGGCCGTCGTCGTGCGGATTCCCACCCCGCTTCGTAGCCTCACCAAGGGCGCCCCGGAGGTGCAGGTCTCGGCCGACACCGTCACCGCGCTCATCGAGGACCTGGAGCGCCAGTACCCCGGGCTCCGCGACCGCCTCGTCGACGAGGCCGGCGAGCTGCGCCGCTTCGTGAACGTGTACGTGAACGAGGAGGACATCCGCTTCCTCGACGGGGCCCGCACGGCCCTCAAGGCCGGCGACCACGTGGCCATCGTGCCGGCCATCGCGGGCGGCCGGTGATCTCAAAGCGCGTCCAGGGCTTCACGGAGTCCGTGATCCGGGAGATGACCCGGGTCAACGCCGAGCACGGCGGCATCAACTTGGCCCAGGGGATGCCCAACTTCCCCCCGCCGCCGGAGCTGGTGGCGGCGGCCCACCGGGCGCTGGACGGGGACTTCCATCAGTACGCGATCACGTGGGGGACGCCCCGGCTCCGCCGCGCCATCGCCGACAAGTACCAGCGCTTCTACGGGATGGCCGTCGACCCCGAGCGCCAGGTCACGGTGTGCTGCGGCTCCACCGAGACCATGCTGGCCACGCTGCTCGCCGTGCTGAACCCGGGCGACGAGGTGATCATCTTCGAGCCGTTCTACGAGAACTACGGGCCCGGCTGCATCATCGCGGGGGCCGAGCCCGTGTTCGTGCCGCTGGCCGCGCCCAGCTTCGGCTTCGACCCGGACCGCCTCCGGCGCGCCGTGACGAGCCGGACGCGCGCCATCGTCTTCAACAGCCCCAACAACCCGTCGGGCAAGGTGTTCTCCCGGGCCGAGCTCGCGGTCATCGCCGACTGCTGCCTCCGGCACGACCTGCTGGCCATCACCGACGAGATCTACGAGCACATCGTCTACGACGGCCAGGAGCACGTGCCCATCGCGACCTTGCCCGGCATGGCCGAGCGCACGATCACCGTCTCCGGCATCTCGAAGTCCTACTCGGTCACCGGCTGGCGCGTCGGCTACGCCGTGGCCAGCGCCGAGCTGTCCCTGGGCATCCGGCGGGCCCACGACTTCATCACCGTCGGCGCTCCCCACCCGCTCCAGGAGGCGGCGGTCACCGCGCTCGAGCTCCCCGACCCGTACTATCGGGGGCTGGCCGAGGGCTACCGGCGGCGGCGGGACCTCTTGCTGGGAGCGCTCGAGGCGGCCGGCTTCGTCGCCTACCGCCCGAGCGGGGCCTACTACATCCTCACCGACGTGGGGCACTTCATGGCGCGGCACGGGATCCGGGACGACCACGGCTTCGCCATGTTCCTGGTGAAGGAGGTCGGCGTGGCCACGGTGCCGGGCTCCTCCTTCTACGCCCACCGCGAGCTGGGACGCACCAAGATCCGCTTCTGCTTCCCGAAGACCGACGACGTGCTCGAGGAGGCGGGCCGGCGGCTCCTGCGCCTGGCGCGGTGAGCCTGCGGGCCGCCGCCCGCGAGATCTTCGACGCCGGCCTCGCGGCGGCCCGCGTCGGTCCCCTGGTCCGGGCGGCGCTCCAGCGCCGGGATCCGCCCGGCTCCGGCCGGGTCCTCGTGGTGGGGATGGGGAAGGCCTCGGGCGCCATGGCGGCGGCGGTGGAGGAGGCCTGGGGCGACCGGATCGACACCGGCGTGGTGGCGGTGAAGGACGGCTACGGGGCGCCCACGCGGCGAGTGCGGCTCCTGGAGGCCGGCCACCCCGTGCCGGACGGGCGGGGGGCCGCCGCCGCCAGCGCGATCCTGGACCTCGTCGCGGAGGCCGGCCGCGAGGACTTCGTGCTCGTCCTCGTCTCGGGCGGGGGGTCGGCGCTGGCCCCGGCGCCGGCCCCGCCCGTCACCCTCGAGGACAAGCAGGCGATCACGCGGCTGCTCCTCGCCGCCGGCGCCACCATCGGCCAGATCAACGCCGTGCGCAAGCACTGCTCCCGGCTCAAGGGTGGGCAGCTCGCGCGGGCGGCGGCCCCCGCCCGCGTCCACGCCCTCGTCCTCTCCGACGTCATCGGCGACCCGCTGGACGTGGTGGGGTCCGGACCCACCGTTCCCGACGCCTCCACCTTCGCCGACGCCCTGGCCGTGCTCGACCGCTTCGGCCTCCGCGCGGCGGCGCCGGCCACGGTGGTGGACCGGCTTCGCCGCGGCGCCCAGGGGCAGGCGCCGGAGACGCCCAAGCCCGGCGACCCGCTGTTCGAGCGGGTCGGCGTGGACGTCATCGGCAACAACGCCCTGGTCGTCGAGGCGGCGGCCGCGCGGGCCCGCGTGCTCGGCTTCACCCCCCACGTGCTGACGCGGGCGCTGGAGGGGGAGGCACGGGCGGTGGCCCTCGATCTGGTCGCGCGCGCCCGCGCGGCGCAGTCGGGCCGCGGGCCGGCGGCGCCGCCCGCGTGCCTGATCGCGGGCGGAGAGGTGACGGTGACCGTGCGCGGCCGGGGAACGGGCGGTCGCTGCCAGGAGCTGGGACTGGCCGCGGCCATCGCCCTCGCGGGCGTCGAGGGCCTCGTCCTCCTGGCGGCGGGGACGGACGGCACCGACGGCCCGACGGCGGCGGCGGGCGCCATCGTGGACGGCGGGACGGTGGCCCGCGCCCGCGCCCGAGGCGTGGACCCGGCGAGCCGGCTGGACGACAACGACTCCCACGCCGCCCTGGCCGCCGCGGGCGACCTGGTGGCGACGGGGCCCACCAACACCAACCTGCTGGACCTCTACCTCGTGCTCGTGGCCGGGCCGCCTCCCCGCGGGGGAGACCTGAGCCGCGACCCACGCGCCCCCGACGCCTGCCGCCGCGGCTAGCGGAGCACCCGCACCGATACGTGGACCTGGCCCGGCAACTCCCCGGGGGCGGTGGGCGCCCAGCGGCCGATGCCGCGCAGGCCGGCGTCGAGCCGCTCCCACGCCGAGCGCGGCACGACGAGCTGGACGACGGTGGCGTCGCCCTCGTCACGCCGGGCGATCCGGGCCGCGCCGACCTCGGCGGCCAGCCGGTCGAGCTCGGCCAGCGCCGCCGGCGCATCCGCCACGACGAGGCTGCCGTGCACGTCTGGGCCGCGCAGGAGCGGCGCCGCCGCCGGAGGGGCCGGCGCGGCCAGGAGGCGCTCGGATCGGGCCGGGCGTTCTCGCGCCGGCGGCAAGGGGGGCGCCTCGCGGGCTTGCACGTCGGCGGCGGCGTCGCGGCCCGGCGCCGCCCGCGCCTGCTCGGCCGGTCGAGAGGGAGCCGGCGCGGGCTCGGCCCGGATGGTTTCGAGGCGCCCGGCGCCCGCCGGCTCGGGCGCCTCCCGGGCCCGCTCCCGGAGCGGCGGGGCCGGCCCCGGCCGCGCCGATTGCCTCGGCTCGCCGGCGCCGCTCGGGGCGGTGGGCCCCGCGTCGAGCGCCCGGAGGGCAGGAGCGCTCGGCGGGTCCGGCGCCGGGGCGGGGACCGCCGGCGCGCCGGGCCCGACGTCGCGGGCCGCGTCGCGACGGGTCGCCTGCTCGAGCTCGGGGCTCCGGTCCAGGAGCTGGAGGGCCAGGACGGCGAGGACGAGCGTCGCGGCGGCGTGAAGGGGAAGCTTGACCGGGAGGGGGAACAGCAGGCGCCGGACGAGCCGGCGGTGCCACGGCTCCCGTCGCGCTTGCACGACGGCCATGACGCGGTCGACGAAGCCCGCCGGCGCCCGCGGCCGCTCCACGCGCGCGAGCAGCGCCACCGAGCGCCGGAAGCGGTCGAGCTCCCGGGCGCACTCCGGGCAGCCGGCGAGGTGGGCGTCCAGCGCCGCCCGCGCGCCGGGGTCCAGGGCGTCGTCGAGCCACTCCGAGAAGCGCTCCCGCGCCGCGTCGCACGTCATCCGAGGAAGCGCTCCAGCTTGTTCTTGAGGTCCGTCCGCGCGCGGGACAGCCGCGAGCGGAGCGTCCCCGGCTCGAGCCCGAGCGTGCGGGCGATCTCGTCGTAGGAGAGCCCCTCGAGGTCCCTCAGCACCACCACGATGCGGCGCTCCTCGGGCAGCTCGGCGATGGCCCGCTGGAGCGCCGCGTCCAGCTCGCCCTGCTCGGCGGCGGCGTCGGGCCCGGCGCCGGGATGGGAGAGCCGGAGCAGCCCCTCCTCGCCCTGGCGGAAGGCCCGTCGCTCCGCCGAGGCGAGCCGGGTGAGGCACAGGCGCGACACGATCGCGTAGAGCCAGGTGGTGAGCCGGGCCTCGCCGCGGAACTCCGCGAGGGCGCGGTGGGCGCGGAGGTAGGCCTCCTGCGTGACCTCCTCGGCCTCGGCCGCGTTGCCCAGCATCCGCAGGGCCACGCCGTAGAGGCGATGCTGGGTGAGGCGCACGAGGTCCTCGAACGCCCGCTCGTCCCCTCGCCTGAGCCGCGCGGCGAACTCGACGCCATCGACGGGGGACTCGTCACGCACGGTTAGACCATACCGCGGCGGCGAAGTTCCCGGCAAACCGCCCGTGCTCGCGGCGTGAGCAATCAGGGCTTACCCCGCGACGCGCCGAGGATTCTTCGCGGCGCCCACCGGGTTTTCCACCGGCCGCCCACAGGATCGGTGCAGAACCGCGTGTGCTATCCTGCGGACGTATGTCCGCGCTGGAACTGCTCGATCAGCTTCCCGACGAGCTCGAGGACCTGGCCGAGTCCCTGGGCGCACCCCGCTACCGCGGCCGACAGGTCGCGGCGTGGCTGTACCGGAAGGGCGTCACCGACCCGCGCGCCATGTCCGACCTGCCGCGCGCCTTCCGGGAGGCGCTGGCCGAGCGGGCGCGGGTGACGCTGCCGGCGCGGGAGCGGACGGCGGCCGCGCGCGACGGGAGCCAGAAGCTCGTGCTGCGCTACGAGGACGGGGCGCGGGTGCACGCCGTGCTGATGCCCGACGCGGACCGCCTCACGCTCTGCCTCAGCACGCAGGTGGGCTGCGGGTTCGGCTGCGCCTTCTGCTTCACGGCCCGCATGGGGCACCGGCGGAACCTCACGGCGGGCGAGATCGTGGGGCAGGTGCTCGTCGCCGTCGGCTCCCTCGCGGACGGCCAGCGCCTGACCCACGTCGTCTACATGGGCATGGGCGAGCCGCTCGCGAACTACGCGGCCACCGTGCGCTCCCTCCGGCTCCTCACCGACCCGCGCGCGTTCGGCCTCTCGCCCCGCCGGGTCACCGTGTCCACGGTGGGGCTGGCCGGGGCCATCGAGCGTCTGGCCCGGGAGGACCTCAAGGTCAACCTGGCCGTCTCCCTCCACGCCGCCACCGACGAGGTGCGCGGCCGCCTCATGCCGGTGAACCAGGGCTTCCCCATCGCCGCCCTCCTGGCGGCGTGCCGGCGCTTCCCGCTCCCCGCCCGCCGCCGCCTGACCATCGAGTACGTCCTGCTCGACCGCGTCAACGACGGCCTCGAGGACGCGCGGCGGCTCGCGCGCCTGTTGACCGGCCTGCGGGTCAAGGTCAACCTGATCCCGTTCAACGACTGGACGGGCGCGGGATTCGCGCGGCCGCCTTTGCCGCGCATCGTCGCGTTCCAGGCCGCCCTGCTCGAGCGCGGCGTCACCGCGACCGTGCGCTGGTCCAAGGGGGAGGACGTGGGCGCGGCGTGCGGCCAGCTCCGCGAGGAGGCGCTGGCCGGATGACGCCGGGGATGACGGTGGCGATCAGCACGCTCGGCTGCCGGCTCAACCAGGTGGAGTCGCAGGAGCTGCGCAGCCTGTTCGAGCGCCACGGCTTCCGGACGGTCGAGCCGGACGAGCGCCCCCAGGTGCACGTGGTCAACACGTGCACGGTCACGGCCCGCGCGGACGCGTCGG
>Ga0187892_10008048_pt1 | contig 14634 bp, 21 predicted proteins | sample MA1701073metaG_FD_139345 | JGI IMG/M metagenome (GOLD analysis project Ga0187892, IMG submission 139345) | Bio-ooze microbial communities from a basaltic lava cave in the Kipuka Kanohina Cave System on the Island of Hawaii, USA - MA170107-3 metaG ... | reverse complement strand
TGCGCCCCGCGGAAACGCGATGCGGGGGCGCAACGGGAGCGGACGAGTGTAGGTCAGCAGTAGACTTCGCCTCCGCGCCCGCCGCGCCACCTCGAAAGACCGATTGTTACCGCGGACTCAACCGTGGTACAACCGGCCAAGCACATCGTGGGGGAGGGGATGACGACACCGACCAGCAAGCAGCTTGCCGCCGCGCAGGAGGCGGCCGACCTGCGCACGAAGCGCACCATCGAACTCTGGCAGAAGTAATCTCGCCGCCCTCTCACGCCTGAGGACGCGCGCGAGATCGAGACGAACGTGGTCGCCTACTTCGAGTGGCTGATTCGGGCCCGTGCCGCGGACCCCTCGCCGCCGCCTCCTCGACCCACTTCTGCTTCACGATCGAAGCCAGGACTTCGATGGTGAAATACTTCGCCGCAGACTCAAGGATACCAAACGATTTGCCGATGAAAGACACAGACCCTCCCTCTGCCTGAAAGGCGGTGACATTCCTTTCATCGGCAAGAGGCTTCAGGGTCTTCTTCTTTTTTCGCCCGCCTTAAGTCACCGGTATTGAGGCTAGCTCGCGTGTCGTTCTTTCGTCACGAGGTGGTTCTCTTCGGAGCGTCCTACCCGCACGCTCCTCGCGCGAAAGCCGGGTCATGATACCGCGCGGGCGGGGGTTGCTGTCAATGGCAAGCGCGTTCGAAGCGCGCTCGGGCATTCGTATCGCGGAGCTTCTATGCTACGATCAGAAACTCATGGCGAAGAAACACTCCAAGGGACCGAGGTCCCCGCGCGATGCTGGCTTCATTAGCGAGTCGGATGTCGCTCTTGTTAAGGAGAAGGCCGTACTGCGCGCCGCGGAAGCGGCTGGTCTTGAAACGGGCTTGATGGCCCGTAGTGAGATCGTGGGCTCCCTCCGTGTGCGCAATCCGGAACTCTCTCAGGCACTCCAGGGCTTTGTCCAAGCCCTAGATGCGTGGTTCAACTTCCATCTGCGGGTTTCCAACCGTTCTGGAGGGCTCACCGAGCGCGAGAACGAGCAGCTGATCGATTTTATCCAACGAAAGGAAGGTAGCCGGGAACGTCTGGTCGCGTTGACGGTGATCCCTGGGCGTGAGATGGCGCGCGTCTGGATAAACGACAGCCTCAATCCCATTCTCGAACGCCTACTCGCCGAAATTCCGAGACTTGAGCAACGAGCATGGACCTGGCGTTTTCACACGCGGGAATGTGACGTGATCTTCGCTCTCGCTCCATTTGCTCAGCTGATCTTGAGAACGCAGACAGTAATTGCGGCTAGCTTGAGGGAATTGCTGCAAGAGCATGACGGGAGGCTCCTAGAGCTCTTGGCCAAACTGCAGGAAGCACAACAAGCTCTCGAGCAGGATGGAGTATTCACGACGAAGGTCACTGAGAAACTCATCGCTCATCGAGCGAGATATCCCACTGACCGGCCGTGGGGCGCCTTCGCGGAAGATCGTATCATTCCGCTCTGCGCTCAGTACATCCTGAACGGCACGGAAGACGTGCCCTTGGGCACAACAACCATGGACAAGTTCTGGAATGAAAATCGCGGGGAGATTGCCAGCGTCGTGGACGTCAGGCGCCTTGAGCCGCCTCGACCCGTTGGGGATCAATTGCTGAGTGTGTGCAGACGACTGCAGACAGAAGTGGAGAGGCTGAGAGACCGACTGGTGAGACTGCACGACATTGCTTCCAGTTCGGCAGCCCCCCTCAGTGTACCGGAGCGATTCTGATACGAGCGGGAGATGGCGCAAGGTATCCCACTCAAGGACGCGATTCGCCGAAAGGGGATCCTACTTGACACAAATGTGCTCCCCCATTTCTTCAGCGGTCCGCAAATCGGGATACTGAAACAGTACGGTGCTTACTACAAGCCCGGAGCACTGAAGTACGAACCGGTTCGGAACCGCTTCAAGGGCAGGTTCTACACGTCGATCGTGAACGTAGTTGAGTGCTTGTGCGAGAAGTCGGCGGCTCTCGATGTTGCTCAACAAATCCTGAAAGCGATTACGTCATTCGCCACACCATGCTTTCCTCGCAACCGGCACGTCTTGGACGTGTTTGCTGATAAGGGCGAGAGCTTTGCGCTCCTATGGAATGACAGGAGCGCGAATGCAATCCGTGCGCTGGAGACAGTCGAGCTACAGTTGGCTGCGGCGGACAGGGCGACGCTGAGAGAGTTCGTCAAGCCTTACGCTGCTCGCGACCGTGGCTGGGCGGACATTTACACAGCGCAAACGGCCATCGATCATCAACTGATCGTGCTCACCGAGGACATAGCGGACTTCGAGTCGATCAGTCGACTCGAGTACCTGACCGACTACAGTGCAACCGGCTAAATTGTCACTGTGGGTCATCGGTCTTGGGATTGCATCGCCTCTCCACCCGCGCCTCCGGCGGCGTTGGCGCGTTGGCGCCTTGGCGCTGTCAGCCCGTGAGTAGCCATCGTGGCCCCAATATGAGGACGGCCACCGCCCGCGAGGGTTCGCAAGCGGTGGCCGCAGCAGTTACGTCTTACCTGTGCGTGGTGCATCCGGGGCGTGCGTTCGTTCATGCGGTCCGCCATTCCTTGTGCGGGACGTACACGCCGGCGTGCTCGCCGGGGCGTCCCGCGGCTTGAGAAGGCGTCCAGCGGTAGACGCCCATGACTTCGGTTCCGAAGTTGCGACCGTCGTGGAGGTCCCAGAGGGTCTGGATCTCCTTCTCGGTCAGCGCCGGATGGAGCTCCCAGCCCGCGGGGTCATCAGGCTCGAGTTCGGTTCGAGCCTGGACGATCACGATGTACGGGGGCGCGGCGGTGCGATTGGTCGCCTCGACCACGCCCAGGTCCCACCAGGGGTCGCCGTATTCGTCCGACCGCCAGTCGGCCGAGACAGCGCCATGGCGACGCAGCCACTCGGCGATGCCGTCCCAGGACGTGTGGTGCCAGACCGTGTCGGACAGCCAGATCTCGTCGCCGTGAACGGCGACGTACGGCTCCGCGTTCATGTCCGGCAGGTCACCGGCGCAGCAGTTCATGCCGGCGTCCGATTCGATCGTGCGGCACTGCTCGCCGATGGACTGCCACGGCACCATGCCGTCGAGGTCATGAAACGCAGCGACAAGTTCCGCGCGGCGCTCCGCGCAGGACCGCTCGCCCTCGAAGCGGATCGACTGCCAGCGCTCGTTCAGCACGTAAAGCCGAGCGATCGCCTTCTTGAACTCCTCGAAGACGCGCGTGGCGTCCTCGGACGTGGGGAAACTGGCCTTGAGATAGAACGTGGCTTCACCCATGACTCCCTCCTGGGAAAGTCGGAGGCCCGACGAGCGGGCCTCCGACGCGAGATGAGCTACGCCTTGTCGGCGTCGCCTTCGTCGCCCTGCGGTTCGCCGTCCGTCTTCTCGGAGGCGGGCACGGGCACCTCGACGCGGCGGTCGAGGAACTGCACCCGATCGGCCATCACCTTGAGGCGCGAACGGTCGGTGCCGTCCTTGTCCGTCCAGCGGTCCTGCTGGAGCGATCCGACCACCATGCAGGTGCTGCCCTTCTTGAGCATCTGGCAGCAGAGCTCCGCCTGGTGTCGCCAGACGGTGGCTTCGACGAAGCTCACCGTCTTCTTAACGCTGCCGTCTTCCGTCGCCTGCTGGCGATTGACGACGAGCGAGAGGGTCGCGTACGGCAGTCCACCGGACGCGGCGTACTTGAGCTCCGGGTCGCGCGTGAGGCGCCCGACCAGGATGACGAGGCTGTAGTCGCTCATGCGACCTCGCAGTCGTCCAACCCGGACGTGAGCCGGCGGGCCACGACATCGTCGCGGACTTCGCCGAGGCGCCTCTCGCGCCACCAGATGTCCCGCTCGATGTGCAGGCCGTGGGGCCCCGTGGCCTCCTCGAGCTCGTCGAGCGAGAAGCAGCCCAGCTCCACGTCGTGGCCGTCGACGAGGCCGAAGAACTCCCGCGCCGCGGGGTCGTACTCGGTCGCGTACCACGTCCACGAGGAATCGGGCGTGAAGAACTTCGCGACGACGATCGCGTCGTCGCCCTTGCCCTCCTGCGATCCGATCTCAGCGAAGCGGCGCAGGAGTTCGTCCGTAAGCAGTTCCATGCGATTTGCCTTCCGTGCCGGAATCTCCGGCCTCGGGAAAGTGCGTCAGGGCCGTCCTACCGGAGCTGGCCCTTGCGCACCGCGACATGGTCGAAGAAGTAGTCGAACAGCCGCTCGAGCGGCTGCAGGACCTCGGGGGCGGCGACCAGGAGACCGAGCTCCAGGTTGTAATGGATGCTCGTGTCGGTCAGGTTGGCCGACCCGACATAGGCCCGTTCGCCGTCGGCGATCACGAGCTTCGCGTGCATCTGGAAGATGAGCGCGCGGTCGCGGCGCTCGTTGAGGTAGCGGACCGCGAGGTCGTACATCGACGCGCAGCGCTCCAGCACCGGGTTCGGCCGGGGCGGCCGCCCGGGCGACGGCGTCGTCACGATCCGCACGGGGGCCTTCGTCGCGGCGACGAGGGCCGTGAAGGTCGGATCGACGTAGGGTGCCATGACCTTGAGCGATCGCCGGGCCGACGAGAAGAGATCCGCAAGCACGGACGCCGTCGTCTGCAGACCCTGAAGGTAGTGCTCCCGCAACGCCGGCGGGAGGGTGACTACGGGGATAGCCAGAGGTTCCTCCATCTTGCCGCTTGCGCGGCACAGTGCAGGGTGGGATGGCGTCACTCGACGCCAGACCTGCCGTTGGTGAGTTCCATGACTTCGAACTTCCCACTCCATTCGAGGTGGGCCGCCAGCATCCACGCCCTCTCGCGCCGCCAAGTCCAGCAGACGATGATCGGCTCGGTCCTCCGTGACTTGCGCCACGTGAGAACGAATTGAGGAGTGCGTGGGCTGATCACAGTGCGGGGGTGGGATGGCGTCATTCGACGACCCCTTCGCCGACGAGATCCTCGTGGTCACGGACGGCTTCGTCCATCGTCTCCTCGGAGACGTCCAGATCGTCGAGGGCGGCGGCCGCCCAGCCCAGCTCGTGCTGGCCTGGCGCGATCCGGCCCCTCGCGACCGCCTCGATCATGAGATAGAGCCGCGCCGCCACATAGTGGGGGCTTGCGGCCTCCGGCGCGGCGCTGGTCGCCGCACGACCGGGCTTTCGCATCGTGGGTTCCTTCCGGCCGGAAGCAATCCGGTCCCGGGCAAGAGAAGCTTCCCGCTTCTCCGTCAGTGTCCGCGTCTCCGCGTCCTCTCCGGCATGGCCGGCTTCAGGCGGCGGCCAGACGCCGGCCGTCGATGTGATCGATGCGGCGGAGCCGTTCGCCATCGAGCCGGCTCGTCACCGTGATCCGGATCCCCGCCGCCTCGAACGCCCGCAAGTAGCGGTAGAGCGTCCGCCGCCGGCACTCCGTCTCTTCGAGCAGTTCCTGAAACGTCAGGCCGAAGCGGGTGCGGGTCAGCGCGGCGAAGACCTTGAGGACGCGTACGAGCGAACGGTTCCGTCCGCTCTCCGTGCGGTGTCGCCGTCTCTTCATGGCTTCATCGGGAGCGGAGGGGGCCGCCCTTGCGGGCGGCCCCGGCCGCGATCACGCCTGGCCGCTTGGAGCGGTCAGGCGCGCGATCTCCTCCGAGAAGCCGTTCGAGGGCAGCGCCACCGCCTTCCAGCGATTGCTCACGTCCATCCTGGGCATGAGATCCTCCTCATATGCGGCACTCTGCGTGCCGCCTCGTGGAAAGTGGACGCGACGTCCACCGGGATGAAATGGGCCCTCTACAGGGCCAGCTGAAGTTGGGTGTCGTTTCGGACTTCGACGCGCACCGGCTTCCTGGGCAGCGTGAGGTCCACCCGATCCTGGAAGAGATCGAGCGTGATCAGCTCATCCGCCGCCGCAGCCGCCTCCGTTTCCGGAGCTGCCGGCTCGACCAGCGCGGGCGCCGTGGAGATGAGCGCGGCCTCGCCGGCGGTCAGCCGGCCTGCGGTCCGCTCGCTCCTCCAGTACTTCTCCGCGGAGTCGACTCCGTCGAGGCCGTTCATGAGGGCCTTGGCGAGCGCCGACATCATGTCCTCGCTCTGCGTGAGCGCCAGCAGCCCCTCGGCGCTGAACTTGCCCTGGAGCGACATCGTCGCCTGGACCTTCCGGCCCATGAGCCGCAGCGCCGCTTCCTGCAGCGTCCTGCCGTAGCAGGAGTAGCGGACCCGGACGGGATGCTCCTGCCCGATCCGCCAGCTGCGGCGGCTGGCCTGCATCAGCGTGAAGGTGTTGTACCCGCACTCGTAGAAGTAGAGGCTCGGGAATTCGAGCAGGTCGAGGCCGGTCTTCACCAGCTCGGGGTTCGAGAAGACGACCTGGGCGCCCTCGCGGACGCGGTCCCGGACCCAGCGTTCCCGCTCGGCGAGCTCGACCGTGTCCTGGCGCAGGACGGCGGTCCTGAGGCCGCACTGCCTGCGCACGAGCCCGTCCAGCCGCGAGACGACGTCTTTCGTCCCGGTGAAGGTGGCGAAGACCCAGACCCTGCGATCGAGCGCCAGCTCGGACGTCACGAAGTCGAGGAGCGCCCGCTCCTTGGGGTAGGTGACGTCCTTGGGGAGCGCCACCGCCCGCCCGATCTCGGGATAGGGGTCGTTGTCGAACGGCCGGTCCGGATAGGCGAGAAGCCCCATGAGGTAGGCCCCCATGAGCTTCGCGGCCGTGGACCGGCTGGCCATCGCACGCTTGAAGCGGCTCTCGAGGTCGGCGTACGCCTTCCTGAGCGGCTCGGACATCTCGACGACGGCCGCCTCTTCGCTGAAGGCCGGAAGGCTGTCCGACACGTCTGCCAGCTCGACGAAGACCGTCGAGCCCAGGAGATGCCTGGCGAAGAGGAGCGGCGATACGCCCGGCCGCATCCTCGTGTACTCGCGGGTGGTGGAGCCGCGCGCCGTGCGAAGGCTCGGCCCGGCCACCTGCTTCTTCGAGATGTACTCGATCGATCCGTAGCGGGCGACGAAGTCGTCCACCTGCGCGTACTTCAGGTTCTCGCAGAGCAGCGCACGCGGGCTGACCCGGTAGAGGATGTGGAAGAGGTGGCTCGCGTAGCCGCCGATGAGCGTGCCGGTCAGGCAGAGCGTCTTCTTCGCGGCGGAGGCGAGCATCCCGAGCACGTTGCCCTGCGCCGTGTCCTGTCCCTTCAGTTCGTGGACTTCGTCCGCGATGAAGAGGTCGAAGACGCCGCGCATGTGCCGCTTGATGAACTCGGCCGGCGGGTACCGCCGGAGCCGTCTGCCGTCCGCCTGCCAGAGCGCCTCGCCGCACTTCCGGCAGAAGTGCCGCCTCGCGGCGAGCTCCTCCTCGGTCAGGGGCGTGCGCCTGCGCTCGTTCACGACGAACTCCGCGCAGCGCGGGCAGGCGACGTAGGTCGAACGGTCGAACTCCTCACCGCGGGGCGGCTTCCGGTACGGATGCCGGCGCGGGAGGAAGGCGGGCCGCGTGCAGAAGCCGAGCTTCGCGCGGTCGCGGCCGATCACGTAGTACTCGCGGCCGGCAGGCCGCGTGCGCGCGTCGGCGAGGGGCTCGATGTCGGAGACCCGCGCGACGATCCGCGCCGTGGCGTCGGGGACCGTCTGCGTCACCTCACGAGCCCACTTCTCCACCAGGTGGCCGGGGCACATGATGAGCACGCGGTAGCGATCGCCGAAGAGCAGGTACGGAACCGCAGAACCCATGAGAGTCTTGCCGACGCCGCACTCGCCGCAGAGGAAGGCGCTCGCCTGGCGCGACAGCGCCCGGACGAGGCCCATGATCGCGTCCCCCTGCGCCTTGAAGGGCTGCCGCATGAGCCCGGCGATCCTCCGGTCCCACGAGTCCTTCGCGGGATCGTAGAGGGGCACGAGCTCCCGGGTCAGCCGCCGGGTCAGCTCGGGGACGAACGCCTGCAGGTAGTCGTCGACCGACTTGATGTCGGCGAGAATGTCCATCATCACATCCTGACGGCGCCGGTTCTCACGCCCTCGGCGACGAGGGCGTCGAGACCGGCCTCGGTGAGCGAGACTTCGACGCCCGCGGCGCCGAAGCCGGCGAGGGGCCGGACCCTGCCCTGGTCGGCCAGCTTCTTCGCCATCCAGTCCGCCCACTCGGGCAGGGCCGGGAGCGTGAAGCGGCGGGCAAGCTCGCGGAAGATCGCGGCGGGCGAGTCGCCCAGCATCGCGAAGCGTGGAGCGTCCCGCTCCAGGAGCGCCGGCCCCACGTAGAGGCCGTGCACCAGACCCGGCGCCAGAGGCGCCGTGAGGATCCGGCCGCCGCCTTCGCGGGAGCCGGTGAACTGCGCCTTCGGCATCCCGTCCGTGCGGATCGAGGTCCCAGTCGCCGCCGCCGCCAGAAGCGCCTTGACGGCGCTGTGGGGGCCGGCGACGGACAGGAGGACGATCGTTCCGTGGGACTCGGAGCCGATGGCGAGAAACCGATCGCAGAACGCGCTGACGCTGAGTCCGCGCGCCGGATCGTGGAAGAACGCCCTCATGGGCGGCCTCTTTCTGTGCTCTAGACGAGCTTCACGACCTCGCCCGTCGGGCGGAGGAGCTTGATCGCGACGCGGAACGATTCAAGCCGCTTGTGGACGCTGTACCTGTTGCCGCTCGCGTCTTCTTCCTCGTCGGCGGTCTCGACGATGTGCTTCTCGGGCTTGCCGGCCACGATGTGGCGGTCCGGCCCGGTGCCGACGACGCCGTTGAGGCGTCCGGCGGCGAGGAGGAGCCCCAGGTGCCCCACATGGAGGGGCGTCGGCGGCTGCGGAAGCGCGCCGAGTTCGGGCGGCTCGACGATGGTTTTCAGCCGCTCCCAGAGCGGCGATCGCTCGACCAGCTTCGCCAGGGCCTCTCGCGGCATCTCGCGCCGGTGGAGGAGGCTCTCGGGGGAAGGCGGGATCGGGCAGTGCGGGTAGGAGGGCGCGGCGAGCGCCCGCAGGTTCTCCTCGGACGCGGATTCCAGAAGCCCTGCGGCCGGGAACTCGGGATCGACGGGCCACGCGTTCCTGCGGCCCAGGATCACGATCTGGCCGAAGCGCTCGTACTCCCCGTCCGGGAAGCGGTGGACTTCGAGGCGCGAAAAGTTGGCGCCGAGGAGGAGGGCGACGTCCTTCGTCAGCCGCTTGCGCGGGATGACGTAGACGAGCGCTCCGTCGCGAACCAGCGTCTCCATCGTGTCGCGGAGGAACTTGAGTTCCTTCCGTTCACCCTCGTCGTCGTCGTAAGGCGGATTGAGGTAGAGAAGCCCCATGCTCTCGGGCGGCATCTCCACGTCTTCGTAGCCGGCGTGGATGACCCGCGCGAGGCGGCGCTTCGCCTCCTCCGCCCGGGCGGCATCGAGTTCGATGCCGTAGGTGATGGCGCTCGTGCCTTTCGCGAGCGCCTCCAGGGCCAGCCCCTCGCCGCAGCAGGGATCGAGCGCGCCGGCCTTCGCGTACGTTGGGAACGCGAGGAACCCGCGCACGAGCTCGACCACCGCGGAGGGCGTGGGGTAGTAGCCCATCTTGACCTGTCCGTGCAGTCTCATGTTCAGAACCACGAAGCGAAGAGCGGCTCGTCGCCCGTCAGGACGTACTGCCGCACGAGGTACAGGGCGTTCGGATAGCTCGCCATGAAGTCCCTGTGCCGGTGTCGCCGTCGGACTGCCCGCCCGACGGCGCTCTTCGCGTCGCCGTGGAAGCAGGCGTCGACCCACTCGCAATGATTGGGCGAGCGGTTCGTCGCGTCCGCGACGATCCGCGCCGCGAGGCTCGGGGTGGCGTAGCCCAGCGAGTCCGCGATGACGTGCGCGACGATCCTTGGCCAGCGCCGCAGAGCGTCCGCGCGGGTGACTGGAGTCTGTCTCATGGGGATGAAGAAGGGGCGGCCCTCGCGATGAGGACCGCCCCGACATTCTCGATCGGTGAACCCACCGGGATGCTGTGATCCGGTTGAACCGCGCGGGACCGGTGCGGAACAGGCGGATCGCCGGCGGGAAACTACGCCGCGGCCTCGACGGGCTCGGCGGCGTCCTTCTTGATCCACTCGTCGATCGTGCGGCTGGTGCTCGCGACGTCGGTCAGGCCGTTGAGGGCCTCGCAGATCGTCCGGGCATCGGCCTCCTGCTGCCGCAGGGTGAGGTACAGCTTCTTCCACTGCGGCCAGGTGCACCTGCCGCGGTCGACGGGCAGGTTCTTCTTGAGCGCCTCGATCTTCTCGGAGGCAGTGGCGTCCTCGAGGATCTTGGGCGTGAGCTTCACGTCCCGGCGGTTGAGCAGGTACGCGTAGAACGCGATCTGGCCGGGCGTGGGCGGGCCGGAGGGTTTGCCGCCACCCCCTGCCGCGCCGCGCTTGCGGTAGCCGCCGTAGAAGCGGCGGCCGGACTGCCCCGCGGCCGCGTCGGACGTGTCCTCGGCGACCCTGGCGGGGGCGGGCTTTTCCGGCTCGGCGGCGGTCTTCCGGGCGGCGGGCTTGCCGAAGCACATGAGGACGCCGCGGGCGGACTCGCCGTCCTTGCTGGTGGACTCCACGCGGAGCCGGTCGGTGAAGAGGGTGAGCTTCACGAGCTCGCCGATGCCGGCCGCTCCGAGAATCCTGGCGACGCTCTCGGTCCGGAACGAGAGCGCGATGCTCTCGCCCTTCCCGAAGATGCCGTCGTTGCGGTAGTCGGGGAACTCGGCGGCGACGGGCTCGAACCCGATGGGGGCCGAACCCTTGTCGACGACGAGCGCGTTCTTGTCGCCCGCCTTCACGGCGTCGACGCCTCCGTCGGGGGCCTTCCTGGCGGCCTCGCGGGCGGCGCCGGCGGGAAGGATGAAGGGCTCCGACGTGTCGTCGGCCTTCCCGTTCGACTTGGGCAGCGCGACCTCGACGAGCATCCCGCCGTCGGAGGCGGCGGCGACGCCGCGCTTCGGATCGACGTAGATGCCGGTGAGGGCGACTCGCTTCGGATCGCTCGACGCGATCCGGGCGAGGTTCAGGTTCTCTTTCGAGAGCCGCATGGATTCGCTTCCTGTCTTGGTGAGCCGGTCCCCCGGAAGATCGGGGGACCGGCCTGCCTCTGCTCGACGCGCCTACGAGGCCTTCGCCGAGGGCGAGAGCGCGTAGCCGCCGAAGAACTCGATCAGCTTCGACGCCTCGCGCGGCGAGAGCGACGCGAACGGCTTCTTGAACCGCTTCACGGCGAGGTCGGACAGCTCCTCGCTGGTCCATCCCTCCTTCAGGGCCAGGTCCTCCGCGTACTTGAGCGCTTCGGCGGATGCCGAGCGCCCGTCTTCGTCGGAGGACGGCTCCGGGGCGGGATCGTCCTGGAGCTCGCCGGCCTCGCTCTCCTCGGGAGCCGGAGGCTCCACGGGGGCGCGGGCGGCGGCGCCGTTGGCCGACTTCGCGGTGGAAGCCGCCTTCACGGGCGAGATGGCCTGGATGACCCACTTGCCATCCTTCGCGGAGTGGACGAGCGACAGCTCGTACTCCTTCCCGACCGCGTCCTTCGTGAGGCGCTGCCCCGTGAAGGTGCGGCCGTAGTTGTGCCAGGTGCCGTCGACCTTGACGCCGTCCGCGTTCACCCGTTCGACGGGATGGCGGACGGTCTTGCGGTCTGCCACGAGCAACCTCCATTGCCAGGCCGGCGCGAGTCGCGGGACACGCGGTCCTGCGATCGGCCGCCTGAACGAGAAGCCCGGATCACGCGGGGATGTCCGGGCCGCTACGCGACGAGCGCGAGCTCGTGCGTGGGAGCGAAGCGGCGTCCCTTGCCGCCCTTCCTGGGCGGAAGCGGGAGCCAGAGCGTCCTGAGATGGCGGGGCGAGACGACCGTCTGCGGGGAATCGGGATCCCTCCGCATCGCGGCGTAGCACCACGCCTGCTCGGACTTCACGATCGCTCCGGTGGGCAGGACGTTGGAGAAACGGACCCTGCCCGTGGTGCGATCGGCGGGCGCGACGAGCGCCCAGTACCGGTGCCGTCCCTCGCAGAGGTAGACCGGCTCCCTCGCGGGGGAGGCCAGTCGCACCTCGACGGGCGGCCGCCAGGTCGCCTGCAGCGACCTCGGCGTGACGAACGTGTGCGGGGAGCCGGGGAACCGTCTCGCCGCCGCGTACGGCCACGCCTTCTTCGACTTCACGACCGCTCCCATCGGCAGGGCGTTCGACAGCTCGACCCTGCCCCGGTAGCGGTCGGCGGGCGCGATGAGCGCCCAGCAGTGATGCCGTCCTTCGCAGAGATAGACGGACGGCTCGACGCGCGGGCGGTGATGGACCGCCGCCGGCAGCCGCCCCGCGGCTCCGGCGTAGAGGCCCTCGTACTCGCCCGCCAGAAAGAGATGGAGCGAACGCCGATGCGGCGCTCTCATGCGAAGCTCCTCGCCCGGAGGGCGGAATGGCACCGCCCCTCGTCGGAGGGGCGGTGCGAAGTTTCAGGATGAAACCCCACCGCCCCGGACCCGACGGTCGCGGAGCGAGGAACGGCCGGTTTGGACTACCAGACGATCGGTATGCCCGAACCGGTGAGTTCGGCGTCCCGGCTTAGCAGCGGGACGTCGAAGAGCGGCCCCACATTTCCCTGCGGGCCGCCGCGATGTCTTCCTCCGAAAGATCGATGCCCTTCACCAGATTGCCGAGCCGCACGGGCCGATTCGGACCCTGCGTGCGAGCCAACTGCTGCACGTAGAGCTCGACCAGCTGCAGCTGGTCTGGCGGGAGCCTGTCGATGGCTTTCTTGAGGTCTTCGCGCGTCATGCGCTTCACACCTACCATCTGGGGCGCCGTTCAGGCCGCCCCGCGCACTACGGATGCTGCGGATTGAAGCCGATCTTCTGACGGATCGCTTCCGGCAGCGCTTCAAGAAGCTTGCCGTGCTCCGCGAGCATCTTGCCGTGTTCGATCAGGATCTCCTCGATGTGCGCCATTCGGCGCTCCACATCGGAGAAGCGGGTCAGGAACAGCGCTTGGTTGTGGATCAGAAGCGCCATGGCCTCAACCAAGTGGCTGCCGGCCTCACGCTTCGTGCGCCCCACCATGTTCATGTCCTTCCACGACTTACTCTATCAGGTGAGTCTTCGTACAACAAGACGCCCGACGGCGTCCTTCATGCGGCCTCCGCCGCACATGCGGCGAGGCGTTCGATGACGCGCCTCCAGCCCCGGGCCGCGGACTCGTAGAGTCCCGCGCGAAGCCGGTGGCGCTCGGCCGCCCCGTCGCGGACGGCGGCGCTGATTCTCGCCTGGGCACGCTCGATCGCCGCGCGGGCGTTCAGCCGCTTGTGAAGCAGGCAGGCCAGCGGCAGCGCATCCTTCGGCCTCATCCACTGCCAGAGCCGGCGATCCCAGCCCCAGAGGAGAGACTCCGCGTGCTCGTCGATCCTTCGCCGGACGTGGTCCGGCAGAATCGGCTCGTTCTCGTTCATGGCTACGCCGCCCTCGACCAGGTGTCGCCGTCGCGGCGGTACCCGAGGTCGCGCGCGAGCTTCGAGAGCTCGGCGCGGGCGGCGTTCTTCGTGTCGGTGCCCTGCGTCCTCCACTGGACCATCGCCAGGACCTGCATCACGTCGTCGTGGGCGCGGTCGAAGAGGAACTTGAATTCCTCCATGGCGAAGCGGACAAGCGGGACCGGGACCATGAGAAACCTCCTCGCCCTTGTCGGGCGGTTGAAGCGCCGCCCCCCTGCTCCGGGGCGGTCAGTGAAGAACCTCCGCGGAGCAGCGCGGGAAACGAACGCCTACTTGATCCTGCGGCGCCTCGCTCGCGCCGGCTTCATGCGTTGAAGCCCGGCCGAGATCGACGCGGCATCGAAGAGTCCACAGGCCGCGAACGCGCGCGCCCGATACGCCTCGTAGGGCGTCGTCGCGCGAGCCTTCGGGCCGTCGCGTCCGTCTTTCACAGACGCCTCCTTGCATGCGCACGGCGTGTGCGCCTCGTGCCATCGGCGGTGAGCGATCGGGACCGAAGGCTCACGCCGCGGGATGACGCGCTCGACGAACTGCCGGGCGCGTCGTTCATTACGGCGATCCGAAGACCGCCTTCATCGTTCGACGGCCTGCGCGAGCAAGCCGCCGTCAGTCCAATCCGCCGGCGCGCGGTCAAACCCGGGCGGGCGGAGGAAGAAAGAGAAAAAGGAAAAGTTTTGTTTGCGTGTTGTGTGTTGTTCCCGGTTTTCAAAGATCGCTTGGGCTCAGGCCGTAGGCCCGAGCGCGGGGAGAGCCCCCGAGATGGAACCTCCTTCCACCTGCGGGGGTAGTCTCCGCGCTCCCCTTCGCGGCCACGCCCCGGCCTCACGGGCCGGGGCAGCGCCTCGCTCGTCGAGCACGGGTCAGGGCCCAACCCCACTTCACGGCGGGGGGATACCGTGCCGCCCTACAGGCGGGCGCGCAGGGCTCTCCCGATCGCGTGTGCGGGCCGGGATGAGGGTGTCCTGGTCCACGATCGGGAGAGCGCTTCACGCCCGGTCCGGCCGGTCGCGCGCGTGCGCCAGAGCCGCGCGGCAGAGCTCCCAGATGAAGCGCTTGGCTTCGAAGCTCCGCGCGTGCTCGCGATCGGCGAGGTACGCGATGAAATTCACCCGTTCCGTAACCGTCCGGCCTGACCATGTTTACGAACCGTCGCGTCTCAGCGATCCTTCGTGTGCCCATGACGGGCAGAAACGGAGGAGTCGATGGGTTCACGCGAAGTTGCTGAGGTAGCGCGGCAG
>Ga0187892_10008047_pt1 | contig 14640 bp, 14 predicted proteins | sample MA1701073metaG_FD_139345 | JGI IMG/M metagenome (GOLD analysis project Ga0187892, IMG submission 139345) | Bio-ooze microbial communities from a basaltic lava cave in the Kipuka Kanohina Cave System on the Island of Hawaii, USA - MA170107-3 metaG ... | reverse complement strand
GTTCCTGGTCGGTGGGGCAATGCCTCATGCACCTGGCGACCGGATCCGATGCGGTCCTGCCCGCCATCGACCGGGCGATCGAGAAGGGCCGCGCGAAGGGCTGGCCAGTGCCTGTGAGTCCGGTTCGGTTTGGGTGGATGGCCCGCCTGATGGTGACGTCGATGGAACCGCCCCCCCGACGGCCGATGAAGACCTGGCCCATGTTCGAGCCGCCCACGGAGGTGCTGCGACGGGATGACGTGATCCGGTCGCTCACCGCCGCACGCGATCGCCTCCTGGAGCGGACGCGCCAGGCCGAAACGGTCAATTACCGCAAGGCCATTGTGGTGTCGCCCGTGTCGTGGATGTTCCGGATCCCGTTGGGCGGCTATCTGGCGTTCCTCGCCGCTCACGACCGGCGGCATCTTTATCAGGCGCGGCAAGTCACCGCCGCCCCGGGGTTCGGCGCCAGCCAACCCGGCTGACACAATCCCGACACACCGGCCGCTGCAACCGTATCACATTCCGGTGCGTCTAGGTGGTCGACTCCCCAGACCCTGAGGCGATATGACCGTCCCCGTCCGTTTCCTGCTCCTCGCCGGCGCGCTGCTCGGGTGCGCGGGCAGCCAGAACCCCGTTGCCGTGGTCGGCCCCCAGGCAAATATCTCGTCGCGCAACAAGCAGGCGAGGGACGCCCAGCGCGGTCGCTGGCGGGTCGTCCGCAAGCGCCCGTGATCGTCGCTCCCGTTCTCGCGGCGGGATTGGTCATCGGGCAAAGTCCGCCCCGTCCCCCCGCGGACACGCCTCCCGTGGCGCGCCCCCTGACGGCCCCGCCCCGCAAGCAGGTGGTCGCGACGCGGGTGGACGCCCACGGCATTGAGGTCGACGGACGGCTCGACGACGCCGTCTGGACCACCGCCCAGTGGATTCGCGACTTCACGCAGAAGATGCCGGTCGAGGGAGCGCCGCCATCGGACAGCATGCGGATCGCGATCCTCTATGACGGTCACGCGGTGTACGTCGGCGCCCGCATGCACAGCCGCGACCCGGCGCGGATTCAGGCCCCGCTCTCCCGGCGCGACAACACGTCCCAGGCGGAGCACCTGTGGGTGTCCTTCGACACCTACCGCGATCGCCGCACGGCGTACTCGTTCGGGGTCACCGCGTCGGGCGTGCGCATGGACTGGTACCACCCCCAGGACAACGAGTACACCCTCGATGCCGGGTTCGACCCGGTGTGGGTGGCGCGCGCGGTGATCGATTCGCTCGGCTGGACGGCGGAGATGCGGATTCCATTCTCGCAGCTGCGCTTCAACGAGCAACCCGAGCAGGTGTGGGGGTTCAATGCGGACCACTGGATCCCCGCCCACAACGAAGACGTGTTCTGGATTCCCGTTCCCACGAACCAGACCGGCTGGTCATCCTGGATGGGCGAGCTGACTGGGATCTCGGGGATCAAGCCGTCGCGGCGCTTGGAGCTGCTCCCCTACGTCGCGGGAAACTCGACGATCACGGGGGCGCGCGATCCGCTGAACCCGTTCGACGACGGCAGGAACCTCGCCGCCCGCATGGGGGGCGACCTGAAGATGGGGCTCGGGCCGAACATCACGCTCGATGCCGCCGTGAATCCCGATTTCGGCCAGGTGGAGGCCGATCCGGCGGTCGTGAATCTGTCGGCGTTCGAAGTGTTCTTCGACGAGCGGCGACCGTTCTTCACCGAAGGCGGCCAGCTGCTGCGGGGCAACGGGCCCAGCTACTTCTACTCGCGGCGCATCGGGGGCCCGCCGCGCGGCTCGGCGGGCGGCGATTTCGTCGACTATCCCCGCAACACGACGATCCTGGGCGCGGCCAAGGTGACCGGCCGGCTGGCGTCGGGCTTCTCGCTCGGCGCGCTCGGCGCGGTCACGGGCCGGGAGGCCGCCCGCACCGTCGTCTTCGACTCGAGCGGCGTCCCGTCCTACGGGCGAACGCCGGTCACGCCGCCGGCGGGATACGGCGTGGTCCGCGCCCAGCAGGAGTTCGGACCGAGCGCGTCGGTCGTCGGCGTGACGCTCACCGGCGTCGCTCGCGATCTGCCCGGCGGGGATCCATTGGAGGCGTTGTACACCCGCCGGGCCATCGCCGGAGGCGCCGACTGGGTGCTGCGCTGGGACCGGGGCGAGTACGAAGTGCGGGGCTGGTTCGGCTTCAGTCATCTCCAAGGCGCGGCACCGGCGCTCGACCGGGTGCAGCGCTCGGCGGTGCATTTTTTCCAGCGCCCGGACGCCGGTTACGCCCACTATGATTCGCTGCGGACCTCCTTGACCGGCACCGTCGCCAACCTCCAACTGTCGAAGACCGGCGGCGGCCGCTGGTTGTACGCGCTCGGGGCGGGGTGGGAATCGCCGGCCTACGACCCCAACGATGTCGGGCGGTTGAGCAGCGCCGACGAGCGCTTCGGATACGCCGCCCTGCGCTACCGGGAGACGCGACCGACGCGGCGGCTGCAGAATTACTCCTTTGGCGTCTTCACCAACGGCGGCTGGGACTTCGGGGGAGACCGGCAATACCTCTTCACGGAGTTATCCGCAGACTTCACGCTCCGGAACTTCTGGACCATCAATAGCTATTTCGACTTTCTTCCACGCTCCTTCGACCACTATGCCACGCGCGGTGGTCCCACCATGGCGACTCCGCAGTCCTGGAACGTCGTCACCCGGGTGGGAAACAATTTCGGGGCCAAGACTTCCTGGAATGCCCGCGTGTACTACGGAGAGGACGAGCTGGGGGGGGAGACGTATCGCCTGAGCGGAGGACTGTCGCTCCGGCCTGGACCGCGGTGGCAGTTGTCGGTCACGCCCAATTACCTGCGGGACATCACGTCCCGGCAGTACGTCGATTCGGCCCCCAACGGACCGGCGGCGACGTATGGCACGCGGTATCTGTTCTCGGTCATCGATCAAAGCACGTTCTTGATGCAATTGCGATTGAATTACACGCTGCGGCCCGATTTGACGCTCGATCTGTACGCCGAACCGTTCGCGGCGAGCGGGCGGTATGACGGGCTGGGTGAGCTGGCGGCGGCGCGCGGATTCGGGCTGCGCCGCTACGGGACGGGCGGGACGACGATCGCTCGGGATGCCGCCGGCGACTACACGATTACGGACGGCGCCGATACGATCCGCGTCGCCAATCCGGACTTCAACGTGCTGTCGTTCCGGTCCAACGCCGTGTTGCGCTGGGAGTGGCGTCCCGGCAGTACGCTGTTCCTCGTGTGGCAGCAAAACCGGTTCGGCTTCGACACGCGCGGCGTGCACGTGGGCCCGAGGGATCTGTGGGATTCGTTCCGCGCTTCGGGCGACAACTTCCTGGCCGTCAAGGCGAGCTACTGGTTTTCCGTGCAGTAGCCGCCTCGCGCTCCAACAACAGCCGTTTCCGCTCCGCTCCCCAGCGGTATCCGGCGGGCGCGCCGTCCTCCCGAATCACCCGGTGGCAGGGGATCGCGATCGCCACCGGATTGGTGGCACAGGCGCGGGCCACTGCCCGGGTCGCGCCGGGCTGGTGGATCGCCCTGGCGACGTCTCGATACGACCGCGTGGAGCCGTAGGGAATCTTCCTGAGCGCCGCCCAGACGCGCTGCTGGAACGCGGTCGCGCGGATGTCGAGCGGCAAGTCGAGATGCGGCTCACGCCCCTCGAGATGCCGCACGACCGTTTGCGCCCATCCCGCGAGGGGCCCGGCGCTCGCGGTAATCGCCGCTGCCGGAAACTCGCCCCGGAGGTCGCGCTCCAGGGCGGGTGCGGAATCGCCCAGGCTGATGCGGCACACGCCCCGGTCCGTGGCGGCGACCAGCAACAGGCCGAGCGGCGACGGGACGACGGTGTAGCGAATCGTGGCACCGCGCCCGTCGCGGCCGTAGGTGGCGGGCGACATGCCGAGCGCGGCGTTGGCGCGCTCGTACACACGGCTCGACGAGCCGAAGCCCGCTGCGTAGATGGCGGGACTCACGCGGAGACGCTCCTTGAGTGACGCCTTGAGCAGGGCGAGCCGGCGCGCATCCCGGTACTCACGGGGACTCACACCCAGCACGCGCCGGAACGCGCGCAGGACCTGATACGGCGAGCGTCCCAGGCGACGGCCGATTGCGGCCAGGTCGGCCGGCGCGTCGGGCCGGGCGTCGATGGCGCGGCACACGTCCCGGACCAGCGCCACGGCGGCATCCGGCGCGGGCACCTCGGTCGGCCGGCAGCGCCGGCAGGGCCGGAACCCGGCGGCCTGCGCGGCCTCCGGAATGGGGAAGAAGCTGACGACCGAACGACGCGGCCGCCGGCTGGGGCAGGACGGGCGGCAGAAGATCCTGGTGGATCGCACCGCGTAGACGAACGCGCCGTCGTAGCGGCGGTCGCGGGCGAGCACGATCCGCCATTGCTGGGTTGGTGTCTGGTCGGAGGCGACCGCGGCGTGGCTCACGGATAGGAACCTAACGCGGGCGCACGCCGCCTTCTATCCGGTTTTGACGGGCAAACTCCTTGCCGTCGGCCATGCGCGGGTTGAATCAGAAGAAGAACCCGCTGCGGCCCCCGAAGCGGGGATTGACCACGTTGTTGAGCGTGGATCCGAAGCGATAACTGAGGCTGATGTAGGCAAAATAGCTGTACGAGGTCAGCAGCTCACGCCGGCGCAGCAGGATCTCCGAGGGCGTCGCGCCGGCGGCCGGCAGGGCGCGCTGGTCGTGGATGCGTTCGATGACACCAAAGATGTTGAGGGATAGCCCTTTGATAAGCCGCAGGTTGGCATTACTGAACAGCTGAAGGCGGTTTTGCTTGAAATCACTCAGCAGGTGGGAGCCGTTGAGTGACGCGGTTGCCGACCCCCAGGGTTGGGTCACGCTGAGCGCGGCCGTGAAGCTCTGACGGACGATCGTCTCGCTCGTTTTTCCGTAGATCGTCGTATCGATGTAGTTGGCGTATTGGGGCGTGACGCTGTACTGGAGGGTCAGTTGCCGCCGGGTCGACTGGTCGTACGGGTAGATGTCGTATTCCACGGCGGGACCGATCGACGCCTGGAGGTCGAGGTTGCCGAAGCTCGAATGGCTGGCCGAGCTACGAACGCCCGCCGACCAGTGCGGCCCCAGGCTCTTGACGACGAGCGCCTCGCCGCCGGATCGGCGCGAGAAGCTGCGGATGTCATAGCTGCCGATCTGATTGCCCATGGAGTCGAACAGCGGGATGTCCTTGAACACATCCTCGGAGTACGATTCGTAGACGGAGAAGTCGAGCTTCCAGTTCGCCGTGGTCCGGTTGGCGTTGATCGACGCATTGATGAACGTCGAGCGTGTTTGTTTCTGGCCATTGAGATTGGTGCTCGCCTCAACGGTGAACACCCAGGCATCCCACGGATCGTGCGGTGCGGCCGTTTGCGCCGCAGCTGGTGCCTCGTAGCTCACCGTGATTCGGCGCGCTTGCGGTGTAGCGGCGGCGTAGGCCAGCAAGCCAAGCTGCAAAGTGTGTACCAGGCCGCGTCGTTGCTCATCCTGGGTGCTCGTCCCGGTCGCGTAGTACTGCAGCGTGTCCATCTTTCCCGTGAAGCGCCGCAGCCCGATGAACGACACCGTGTACTCGTTGCCGCCGCCGCCGGTGGGTTGCGTGGTGACGAGCACATGCACGTCGGCGTCTTCGCGATTGCGGACCCAGGTGATCCACGTGATCTCGGTGCGCACGAAATCGAAGTCGCATCCCGGCCCGTAGTTCGGACAGTCGAAGAACACGCGCACGGCCGAGTCCTGATCGGCGATCGTGGTGTCTGGCGGGACCTGCGCGACGGCGATCGAGGCGAGCACGGGCAGGACGCTGGACAGCGCGGTGCGGCGGATCATGGGTAACTCCCCCGTGAGGGACTGCAATCATGCGTTCGCTGCTCGCGAAAGGGAAATGGATTAGCTTGCCGCGCAGCATGGGAACGAGTGGCGCCGCGGACGCGCTTCGAGACCGGCTGCAACGGGCGCTCGGGGAAGGCTTTGCCCTCAAAGGTCGCCTCGGCCGCGGCGGCTTCGCCCTGGTGTACGAGGCGGTCGATGAGCGGCTGAAGCGCCGCCTGGCGGTGAAAGTGCTCCGCGCGGAGCTCGATGAGGCGCCCGGTGCGCGCGAGCGGTTTCGGCGGGAAGCCGAAGCGGTGGCGGCGCTGCGCCATCCGAACATCATACCGATCTATAGTGTCGGCGAGGGCGAAGGTCTCGCCTTTATCGTCATGCCCCTCATCGACGGCGGCAGCCTTGCCGACCGGCTGGCGCGGGAGCCCCGGCGGTCGGCCGACGAAGCCCGCCGCATCCTGCGCGAGGCGGCGGCGGGTCTCGTCGCGGCGCACCGGGCCGGCATCGTCCATCGCGACATCAAGCCTGACAACATCCTGTTGGACGGACCGGACGCCCGCGTCGTGCTGACGGATTTCGGTATCGCGAAGGCGCTGAGCGGGGAAGCCGGCCGGCTCACGCAGACGGGCGCCGTCATCGGGACCCCACACTACATGAGTCCGGAGCAGGCCAGCGGCGATCGGGTGATCGACCATCGCTCGGACCTCTATTCGCTCGGAATCGTGGGCTACCAGATGTTGGCGGGAGCGGTGCCATTCAACGCCGACACCGTTGCCGCCGTGTTGCTGCGCCATCTGACGCAGGCGCCGGCGTCGCTGGCGAGCCACCGCCCCGATTGCCCCCACGACCTGGCGGCCGCGGTGATGCGCTGTCTGGCCAAGGCCCCGGAAGAGCGGTTCGCGAGCGCGGACGACCTGCTGCGTGCAATCGATCTCTCCGGACAGCGCGCACCCACGAGGGTCGCGCGGCGGTCATCCGGGGTGGCGGGACTCGCCGCCCTGGCGCCATTGCGTCGCTTTCGCCTGGTCATCGGCGCCGGGCTCGGCGTGGTCGGGATGCTCGTCCTGACGGATGTGGTCACGCGACGCGTGCTGCTCGGGCCGCTCGGCGCCATCGTGGTCGCTATCACCGTAGCGGTCGAATATGGGCGCCTGTGGATGGCGGGTTTCACCTGGCGCCACGTGCTGATGCGCGAGCGGCCCACGGTGGCGCGCGTGGCCTCGCCGCTCCCTCTTGACGCGGCGGAGCTCGGGCCGCACAGCGGCGTCATTCAGCAGGCCCGGACCGACCGTGCCGCCACGCTGGCGGTGCTTCAGAAGTTCCCGGCGGCGGAGCGCACCCGCCTCGGGGACGTGTTGCCGGCGGTCGACGCGCTGATCGCGCGGGCGACCGACGACGCGCGTCGCCTCCACGTGGTGGAGCGTCAGCTTGAGCCTGGCAGCGAGGAAATCGCGCGGCGCCTCACCGAAACCCGCGGGGAGGCGCCCACCCCGGGACGCGAGCAGCGCGTCGCCGTACTGGAGCGGCGGCTGCGGGCGATGACGGAGATGACCGGACGGCGCGAGCGATTGACCGGAGCGCTCGCCGCGCGACTCGCGGCCGTCGTGCGCATTCGCTTCGAGCTCGAGCGCGCCGTGTCGACCGGGCTCGGGCACGCGCCCGCCGAGGTCGTGGCGGCGCTCGAGGAGGGCCGGCAGCTGGCGCAGACGATAGGCGGAGACGACGGCTAGCTCACCTGGCGGCGCGCGGAGAGAACGCCGGCAGCACCGACCGCTGCGGCCACCAGTACCAGGCCAAACACCAGGGACCCGAACCGGATCACGGGCCCGAAGCGTGGTCGCTCGATGGCGCTCAGCAGCCAGCGACTGGTCCATTGCTCCATGGCCGCGCCGAACGCCCGCTGAAACGCGCTGTCGACGGGCAGGCTCGACTGCCAGAATCGCGCGAACGCATCGCGGCCCTCGAGCCGGACGAGCTCGCTGAGGAACGAGGCGCCCAGGTCCTCCCGCGCCCAAGTCCAGTGCCGCGCGACCGCATGACCGCGCAGAATCTGTCGGGCGTCGCCGAACGGGGAACGCCACAGGTCTCGGCACTGCGACGTGGTGCCGTGAGCGCAGGCCCGCGCTTGCAGATTCAGGTTCCCCATCTCGAACGCTCCGCTCGACCCTTGCCGAAGCATGTCCCAGACGGACGTCCAGTTCAGGCGCTCGAGGTCGCCGCGCTCCGGGCCCGTCACGCGGGCCGGCGGATCTGTCCAGTGAGCGTTGCTGGCGGTCGCGTACTGCTGTGCTCGCAGCCATTGCTCGATTCCCGGGCCCGGCGCTCCGAACGCCGTGTAGAACGCGCACGGCCCGAGCGTAACCAGGAGCCGAGCCCCGACGTCCTCCGAGGGCGTCGCAGCGGTATCGAGCAGAAAGTTCACCAGACGTCCCAGGTCATAGCGCCGCGGCAGGGCGAGGCAGACGCGTCCATTCGTGGCCGCCGGCATGATGTACCACGTGCCCAGCAGGGAGACCCGGCTCCCGGAGGGCAGCTCATACGTGGTGTCCGGGAGCGGGACGACGACGGTGCGAATCAGCGGGTGCGCGGGTCGCAACAGGCGCGTCACGCCCGTAGTGGCGGCCGCCAGGCGCGCGGCGGGGACGGGACGAGGTGGGGGGAAGCGAAACTCCACGGGTCCGGCGTCATCCGGCTGATTCGCGAGCGCTGTCAGAATCCGGTCCCGGAGCTGCAACAGGACGACGCTCCGACCGAGGGCGCCCTCCAGGGACGTCCGGTACTGAAGGGCCCGGTGCGGACGGGCGAGCTGTGTGTCGCGGGACGCGTCTTCCTCGGCGGGCCCGCCAGGCCAGTAAATGACGGCGATCGCGGCGCACCCGAGCAGCGCGAGGGCGAGCCAGCGTCGTGCGCTCAACGCCACCGGGTGCTCCGCAGGGCGGCCAGCGCGAACAGCACGCACCACGCGACGGCGCCCCAGGCGGCGCGCTCGTCGGCGGCGACGGTTGTCGGGCGGGTCGCCAAGGCCTCATCGCGCCATCGCGCGACCAGGGAATCGATCGGGGTCCCGGCAGCGGCGGCGAGCCGTGCGTCCATGGGGCGCTCGGGACTCTGCAGCAGGCGGGGAAACGCATCCGGTCCTCCCGCATCCAGCGCGAAGGCCAGGAGCAGCAGTCGCGCCGTCACGCTCAGGGGTGGAGACGCGTACGGGTTCGGCGCGAGTCGCATCAGGGCGACGCACTCGTCGTCATTCCCACGGGCGCAGCGGTCGTAGCGGTCGGGCGGCACGGGCAGGTATTTCAGGTTGGTAGCGACGATGTGGCGCCGGTCCGCCGCGTCCAGCCAGTCGAGCACGGGATCCGTCCCGCTGATGCCCAACGCCGCGCGACAGTCTTGAATCGCGCCACGGAAACAGGCGCGTACCGACTGCCAGGGGGCGGTGGCCAGCTCGGCGTAGAGCGAAGCCCGGCTGTTGCGCAGCAGGCTGCCGGCGGTCCCACGGCTCGTGAACGCGTAGGGATGCGGCACCCATTGCTGCAGGCGTCGATCCACGCTGCGGTAGATCGTGGGACTCACCCAGCCGAGGATGCGATCGGCGGTTTCGTTCGTCCCGGAGTGCGGCGGGATGAACAACGACGCCCCGGGTGAAGTCTCGAGCGGGATCTCGCCTTCCGCCTGGTCGGTGTACTGCACGACGATCGGCGCCTGTCCGGCGACGGCCGCCCCCGCGCCAAAGCGGCGGCCGAGCGTTTGCCAAACCGTGTCCACCGCGGGCCGCACTCGGTCCCTGACCGAAGGGGCGACCAGGACGACGAGCGTCCCGGCACGAATCGTGTCCAACGGAAACGCCTGGCCGCCGCCCTGGTGCAGGATGGCGAGAGTATCGCTGACATGACGCGAGTAGCGAGTCAGCCGGTCGAGCCGCTCGCGGAGCTCGGCCGCGGTCTGCGCGGCTCCAAGACCGGGCGCGGCCAGCAGCGCCGTCACGATCGCGCACCGGCGCACCCGATCACACATCGAACAGCATCCAGCGACCGGTGAAGATCTCGAATGGACCGGGCCAGAGCACGAGCCGCATCAGCACCGACTGCAGGAACAGCGTTTCGACTCCCAGGGCATCGAGCAGCAGCTGGCACAGGATAACGGCCGCAATACCGGCCAGAATGATGCCGGCGGTTCGATTGGTCCCCGCCGAGATCGCGAAGATCACGGCGTAGGCTACGAGCGCCGCCAGCGCGAAGCGCAGGGCGAGGATCGTCGGATACGCTTGGAGGCTCGGGGGAAGGGTCGTTGCGGCCGTTGCGATCAGGGCCCCGAGCCACAGCGCCAGGACCGGCGCGGCGAGGAGCAGCGTGCCGGCCGCAAACCGCATCAACACGAAGTCCCAGCGCGGCAGGGGGAGCGAGAGGGCATAGACGTGCCTGCCCTGATGGTCCGCACCCCACGTTGCGCGCGCGAGGGTCAGCCCCAGGAGGCCCGCGAGCGCCGGATAGACCAGGCCCCAGGTTTGGAGGTTCGAGAGCACCTCTTCGATGCGCCAGTTGTCCTGGCTGGCGACGCTGGCGCCGCCGGTGGACAGGAGGGGGAGCGCGAAGGCCGCGAGCACCAAGCCGAGCAGCGGCACGCGCGTCCACTTCCACTGGGAGAACAGGATCGCGGTGAACATGAGGCGACGCTCCTAGCGCTGAGGCTGGCGGAAGGTCCGCAGCAGCTCGACGAAGCCTTCTTCCAGGTCCAGATCGACGACGTCGCGCAGATTCGCCCCGACGCCTTCGAAGTACTGCCGCATCGGCGCCTGCCAGCCGCGCACCACCCACGATTCGAGGCCGCCGTCGGTCGGTTCGCGGGCCAGCACGACGAACGGTGTGTCGCCGGGCAGGGCCGGCGGATTGGTGATCCGCAATCGCTTGATGCCGTTCTTGAAGCTGTGCATCGGCAGCTCGGCGACGACCCGGCCACGGTCCATCACGCCGACCCAATCACAGATGCGCTCCAGCTCGTGGACCAGGTGACTCGAGATGAAGACGGTGGCGTTTTGCTGGGAGACGTACTCCAGGAGGGCCGTCAACACGTCCCGGCGCACGACCGGGTCGAGGCCGTCGGTCGGCTCGTCCAGCACGAGCAGCTCGGGTCGCTGTGCCAGCGCCAGGAGCATTTCCAGCTTGCCCATCTCGCCTTTCGAGAGGCGCGCGAGCAGCCGCGGCCGTTCGAGGTGAAACTCCCCGATCAGCTCCTCGGCCCACTTCCAGTCCCAGGTGCGATAGAACGCGGCGTGATACCGCAGCGCTTCGTCGACCGTGAACGACGGGTAGAGATGGGGCTGTTCGGGGACGTACCCCGTACGGGCAAGGACCCGCGGCGCTTCACGCGGGATATCACCGCCCAGCACGACGATGCGTCCGGCGCGCGGACGGAGCAGCCCCAGCATCAGACGGATCGTCGTCGTCTTGCCCGCACCGTTGGGGCCGAGGAATCCGTACATCGAGCCCGTGGGCACATTGAGGGCGAGCTCGCGAATCTCGAAGCTCTTCCCGGCGCGATACGACAGATCGCGGATTTCGACGGCGTGGCTCATGCGACTCTCACCTCGAGCTCCTGCGCTACGGCGGCGACGATCTCCCTCGTGGACAGTCCCAGTCGACCGGCTTCGGCGACCATGTTGCGCACCAGTGCCACGGCCTGCCGAGCGCGCTCACTGGCGCGTTTGTCGGAATGGACATCGCGCACGAACGTCCCCGCGCCCTGCCGCATTTCGACGAAGCCATCCGCCTCGAGCTCGCGGTACGCCTGCACCACGGTGGCCGGGTTGAGACGCAACCGTGCGGCGAGCTGCCGGACTGAGGGCAAGGCGTCGCCCGCTCGCAGCTCGGCGGCCGCTATCGCCACGCGGATGCGCGCCGCGATCTGGGCATAGAGAGGTGTGGGACTGCGCGGATCGATCTGGTCGAACACGGTGGGCTACTGTATCGTTGTTTCGATACAGTATGACAATCGCGGATCCTTGTCAATAGCCGCGGCCCATATCATGATGGCAAAACAGGATAGCTTTGCCGCATGCGACTGTTGATGTCCGGGGCCCGCGGGCTGATCGGCTCAACCCTGACTCCGCTGCTGCAGCAAGCCGGTCACCAGGTTATCCGCCTGGTGCGCCCACCCAAGCCCGGAGGACCCGATGCCGTGCCGTGGGACCCCGCCACGGGCTGGATCGAGGTCGGCAAACTCCAGGGAATCGACGCGGCCATTCATCTCTCCGGCGAGACGGTCCTGGGCCGGTGGACGCCGGAAAAAAAGCGTCGCATCCGCGACAGCCGGGTCGGGAGCACCAGGCTGCTGGCGGAATCGCTCGCCGCTCTGAACCCGCGCCCCCGCGTCCTCATCGCGGCATCGGCCAGCGGCTACTACGGCAACCGCGGAGACGAGCTGCTGAGCGAGGAGAGTCCGCTGGGGACCGGGTTCCTGGCGGAGGTGTGCCGGGACTGGGAAGCGGCGGCGGCGCCGGCGGCGGACGCCGGAATCCGGGTCGTCCACGTACGCACCGGTCTCGTGCTCGCCCCCGACGGCGGATTGCTCGCCTCCATGCTGCTGCCGTTTCAACTCGGGCTCGGAGGGCCGATCGCGGACGGACGCGCGTGGTGGAGCTGGATCGCGATCGCCGACGTCGCCGGCGCGTATCGCTTCGCACTGGAGCGGGACGACCTGCGCGGTCCCATCAACGGCGTGGCACCGGCGCCGGTCACCAACGGCGCGTTCGCTCGCGCGCTCGGGAGCGTGCTCGGCCGGCCGGCGGGATTGCCGGTTCCCCGCCTGGCTCTGCGCCTGCTATTCGGGGAAGAGGCGGCGCGAGAAGCCACGCTCGCCAGCGCGCGCCTCGTCCCCGCCCGGTTGCAGCAGGCGGGGTTTCAGTTCGAGTTTCCCGAGCTCACAGCCGCGTTGCGTCATGTGTTGGGAAAGCAATCTCCGGGGCGCGGCCCCGGGGACAACCCACCCTAAAGGAGACCTGTCTTGCAACGTCGCAACATTGCGAGCGGTATGCCCTGGGAGCCGATTGTCGGGTACTCCCGCGCCGTGCGCGTGGGCGATGCCGTGCACGTCGCCGGGACCACGGCCACCGACGAGCAGGGGAAACTCGTCGGCATCGGGGACGCCTACGTGCAGACCAGGCAGGTGTTGCGCAACGTCGAACGCGCCCTCGTCAAAGCGGGCGCCACGCTCTCCGACGTCGTGCGCACGCGGATCTACGTGACGAACATCAAGGATTGGGAGCAGATCGGCCGCGCGCACGCCGAAGCCTTCGGCGCGATCCGTCCCGCGGCCACGATGGTGCAAGTGAGCGCGTTCGTGGACCCGGCCATGCTGGTGGAGATCGAAGCCGAAGCGATCGTCGGGGCCCGGTGACGGTCACTGTCCCGTGTCCCTTTTGCAGCACGCTGAACCGCGTCGATCTCGACCGGGTCGATGACACGCCGCGCTGTGGGCAATGCTCGCGCCCCATCCTCCTCGACCGGCCGCTCGCAGTGACGGACGCGACCTTCGAGCAGGTGATCGGCGCGAGCGAGGTCCCCGTGGTGGTGGATTTCTACGCCGACTGGTGCGGCCCCTGCAAGGTGATGGCGCCGGTTCTGGACCAGGTCGCGCACGACCGCCAGGGTGAGGTGTTGGTCCTGAAGCTCGACACCGACCGGAATCCGGTCACCGCCGGACAGTTCAACGTGCGCAGCATCCCGACCCTGATCGTCTTCGAGCGGGGGCGCGAAGTGGCGCGCGAGAGCGGCGCGATGCCGCGCGGTCACCTGGACGCCCTGCTGGCGCGCGCGACATCTTAGTCCCGTGACAAACCTCCCTACCCATTATGACGGCGACGACGAGGCGTTCGAGGAGCTCCCCTCCGTCTCGGAGCGGTCGCGCACCGTGGCGCTGGTGCTCGCCTCGCTGGGCGGGGTGTTCGGCTTCCACCGCTTCTACGTCGGTCGTCCGCAGAGCGGGGTCGCCATGTTGCTCACTTTTGGCGGTCTCGGCATGTGGTGGCTGTACGACATGATCACCATAATCGCCGGGGAATTCCGGGACGCCGACGATCTGCCGGTCCGCAACTGGAACGTAGCGGAGGGCGCTGTCCCCCCCGGCATCAAGGCGCGCGACGTGGAAACGCTCACCCGGCATATCGAGGAGCTGCATCGGCAGATGGGGGAGCTGGCCGAACGCGTGGATTTTGCCGAGCGCATGCTGACGCAGCAGCGCGACCGGCAACGCCTGACTGAGGGCTCTCCCTAGTTCCTTTCCAGCCTCGCCACCGCCTCTCGTGCCGCCTGAACTCGCGGCTGCAGCTCGGTGTCGGCCCGATTCCACAACGCGATGAAGTTGCGATACGCGCGGATCGCGGCGGCCCGGTCCCCCTGTTGCTCCGCAATCTGTCCCTTCAGCTCTTCGGCTTCCGCCCGGTGCAGCGTCAGCCCGGTGAGGTAGGACAGGAACTCCAGCCGGCGTCGAGCCGAGCCGAGGTCGCCGGCGGCGCGCTCGAGCTGGGCGAGCAGCACGGCGATCCGGTCGGCCGGGTCGCCCCGGGCTCCGCCCGATACGGTGAGCACGGTGTAGGGGATGACGGCGAGGACCGCCGGCAGCAGCGCGCGCGCCTGGGCACTGTCGCCGCGCTGCAGGGCGGCCAGCCCGGCCAATCCGGTGAGCAGGGCGGCCTGATACTCGGGGAAGAGCTCCGCCGGAAGCACCCGGCGGAGCAGGGATCCGGCCAGGATGGTATCGCCGTCCAGCGCCGCCGCCCACACCGCCGTCATGACGCCGCCGAACCGCGCGGCGTCGTC
>Ga0187892_10008046_pt1 | contig 14641 bp, 8 predicted proteins | sample MA1701073metaG_FD_139345 | JGI IMG/M metagenome (GOLD analysis project Ga0187892, IMG submission 139345) | Bio-ooze microbial communities from a basaltic lava cave in the Kipuka Kanohina Cave System on the Island of Hawaii, USA - MA170107-3 metaG ... | reverse complement strand
TTGCGGGTAGCGAAGCCTGAACTTCTCTTTGACGCGGAAAATCTTCCACGCAGAATAATATCCCTTGAGCAGCTTCGCTGTTCTCTTGCATGGTACTGCTCACCCGCTTCGCATATATATTCAACGTTAAGTGAGCGCCTGATTTTCTGCTTAATGCGCCCGCCGGGATTCCTTGAAGAGCTTCGCTCTTCAGGGCGCTGGAGAAGCTTTGCTTCTCCTAGCGTGAACCAAGGTTCAAATCCCCTCAGAATGCGCCCGCCGGGATTTGAACCCGGATCAGTAGCTTGCTTCGTTTTCCGTCCACGCTTTTGCGCCAGCAAAAGGGTGGCTTGGAAGGCTACGGTCCTGCCGTTAGACTACAGGCGCTTGTTACGGTCCTGCCGTTACATGCAGGACGCCTGCGTCCTGCAGTACAGCAGGAGCTTTGCTCCTGCTTGTAGACTACAGGCGCTTTTATCATACTTGCGACATGCAAGCAAATCTAACTTGCAGCGATAGGAATATTAAGTTAGTTTTTAGAACTCAAGCGTTGCAAAGAGCAAGTATCTCTTCTGCGCACGCAGCTATCCTGCCGTTGCCAGCCCTTTCAATTATCTTCTCAAGGACATTCTGCAGCCTCTCCCTGCTGCAAAGATTGCGTGCAAGCAGCCCAATGGTGCGGGATGAGAGCTTACACTCTTTTGCCGGAGGCTCCGGGGAAGGTTCGGGAGAAGGCTCCGGGAGTTCAGGCGGAGGGTCATTAATAGCGAAAGGAGAACACGGATGAATAGTCCTCCGTGCCGGCCCCGTTGCTTGCTACAAATACAAGCGTTGAGTTCGAGCCAATAGACTCCCCGATATCTGAGAGAGCTACACCCCATTCACGGTCAGTGCCGTTGGTGTTCATGGTCACGGCCTTCACCCAATTCCAGTTCCAGCCGCCGCCCGCGTGCTGGTACAGGTTTGAGTTTTCTATGAAATAGTCAGCGCCGATTCCGCTGATGCTATAGCCCGTACCGGAGTTCTGGTCCGTGTCAAGGAATATCTCGTAGAAGTATGAGCCGCTGTAAGCGCCGGCAATGTTCATTTTATAATAAGCCAGGCTGCTGTTTACGGTCTTTGCATAAAGGTTGAGCATGTCAAGCGCTGACAGGCTTACGTCGCCGGACGGGTCCGTCCCCAGAAGCGTGTAGCTGCTTGAGCCGTTGCCGCCTCCGCTGCTGCCGTTTCCGCTGGAGCTGTTGTAAGTGTAATTGAAAACAGAAGAGTAGTCCTCAGTTCCTGCTCCGTTGCCGGCTACGAACAGGACCTTTGTTCCCGAGCCTTCGGACTCGCCTATGTCGGAGAGCTGCGCAATGTATTCGCGCTCAGAGCCGGCTGTGTTGGAAGTGATTGCCTTCACGAATGTCCAGTTCCATCCTCCGCCGCCGTGCTGGTAAAGGTTGCCATTCTCTATGAAATAGTCGGCGCCAATCCCGCTTACGCTGTATCCTGTGCCTGCATTCTCGTCCGAATCAAGGTAGACCTGGTAGAAGTAGCTGCCTATGGTACCGGCAACTTTCATCTTGTAGTACGCAAGGCTGCTGTTTACCGTCTTTGCAGACAGGTTAAGCAGGTCTATGTCGGCAATTGCGACATCGCCGGCCGCGTCGGTGCCAAGAAGCGTATAGCCGTTCGTTCCATTGCCTGTTCCGTTTCCGCCCCCTCCGCCCCCAGAAACGCTGCAGTTAATTCCCACGCAGAACGGTATTGTGGCGTTATGCTTGTCGTTGTTCATGTCTTTGAGCGTCATGTTGGCGGTCCAGTTGCCTGTGCTGCTTGAGATAAACTTGTAGTCAGTAGTGTAAGTGCAATTGTTCGTAGTCGTCAGCGTACCCGACTTTATAGTCTGCGTACCTTTCTTTAGGACGTAGGTCTTTGCTGTAAGCTGGGCGCCCTTGGTGTCTATCTGGTTGCTCCATATCCTCATGTAAATCCTGTCGCTGGTGCTGAAGGATGTGTCATTCGTGCTGAAGTTGCTGTTTTTTGATATCTGGGCCCCTTCGCCCTTCACGACGCATCGCGGAGCGACCGTATGCATGAATACCTGGTCGAGCGCAACAGTCGATGCGTAGTACTTGAAGTCAAACATGAATGCCCTGTTATAATCCTCGCGTATCATTGTCGTGTTGGTTGGGAATGAATAGTCCAAAGCAAACACAGTAAAGCCGTAAGTATTTCGCAGGCCCACGAGCTCATTTGCCCTGTCTGTTGTCCACTGGAAGTCTGCGCCCTGCCAGAAAATATAATTATTGTTTACCCAGTTGTAGTGCGAAGTGAAGCTCTCGAACATGAACCCATCAATGTAAGGCGCGAAACTATTGGCCATGGTAAATCCGCGGTTGGTGACAAGATAGAGCGATGAGTATGCGCTATCCAGATCGGAGATTAGGTCTATCATGCCGGACCTTGTGCCGGTGTAAATGTCGGCAGTTTCTAAAGTGTCAAGGAAAAAGCCGTCGCAACCCTTGTTGGCTATCGGTGGCGTGATGTTGTTCAATATCCAGTCCTGCCATCCCTGGTTGGAGGCGTTAGCATAGTAGGCGCCGAAGTTAGGGTTCTGGTCAGGCTGGTTGTCGCCGTTAGCATCGAAGTACCATGAGGCGTATCCGCCGGGTCCCTGACCATCGCCAACGTGCAAGACAGGGTCCTCGCCTATGCTGACATAGCATATTGTGCGCGTGCCGTTGGATTCTATCTGGGTAATGTTGGCAGAAGTATACTGGTTCGACTCAATTATAGCCACGTCAAAGGTTTTGAGGTTGTTTATCTGTCCTGCCCCATAGTACACGACGTAGTCGTCTACGTTGGGAATGCCTGCAGAAGCTGCTCCTGCAGCCAGAACAACCGCAAATAAAAGCACCGCTATGCTTTTTCTCATAGCTAGAGAACTTGCATGCGCCTTACTTAAAGCTGAAAAATTATGGCTTCGAAATCACCGAAAAATAGCAAGAAAAAGTGTTCATTTCGAAGGAACTACAGGGCGTTACTCCCGCTTCGAAACTCCGGCAGGACTTTATTAGGAAGCGAAAGAGAATGAAAGCATGGAATCAAACCGCCTCGCCATCACGCTATTCGCAGTTTTCGTCGCAGTAGTCTTCATTTTCCTGATTTCTCCAAGCGTAACAGCGACATTAACAGCAAACCAGGCAAACGGAACGCCTGCAACAGGCTTTGCAGTGCTGGTAGCAATCTGGATTTTCCCTGTGATCCTCATCGGAGGAGCAATTGCATTTTTCGCCTTCCAGGCAATCAAGGGCAGCCATTCCGAGGCTTAAGCATCGGTTTATCCATCCATGAATAAACTATATATAGAGGGCAAATCCGTAGGTTAACTTAGAAAAAGATGATCCCGGCGACTACGTCAGCTGACAGCGACCTGCCTTATTCTAACGGACGCAGGAATGGCTTAGACGCAATTTCCAAACTCATTCTCCAGATCCTCCACGATGCAGCCGAGCCTCTGGAAACCAAAGATTTGGAAGATCGCTGCAGGAATTTCGACCCCAGCATAACCCGCATCAAAGTATTCTACCGCCTCCAGAACATGCGCGCAGGCGGCCACCTGAAGGGAAAATTCATCGGCTCAGGCAAGGGCTCGTGGATCTGGTGGTCGCATAAGTTACCGAGCAGCAGCGCTGCGAGCAATTCTCCCCAACCTCATGGTGAAATTCGAAATGCCTAGCCGAAACTATCACAAAGAGCCCGAAGAGGGCAGCGTCGTGATAGCCGTAGTCAGCCACAGGGGCACCGCGGAAGCACGGCAGAAAAGGGCGCAGAGGGCAAGCTTCAGCCTGCCGAAAATCGCCTTTGTCTCAGCCCTCATAGTCGCGGCGATAGCTCTTTCGTTCAACACGCCATTCGCCCAGCTAGAGGCACCAGCAACAGAAGTCCAAGGGAATTTCATCGTGCTCACAGCCACCGCCGTCACATCATCGGCAACAGGACCCGCGCCTGACGCGCAGTCCTGGCATTTGCTATACTGGATGCTGCTGGCAGCGGCACTGATACCGCTAGAATTGGAATGGAGAAAGAAGAATGACTAAAAGAGAAGGCCTGATTAACGCCCGAAGGAGGGCCCTTGAGAAAAGGATAGAAAAAGAAAGGCGACGCGAAGCCAAAGCCATCCAAAAGAAGTCTGAGGATCTGCAGGAAAGGCAGGTACAAATTCCAATGTCAAAGGCGGAAAGCAGGCCTGCCGCAGCCCTTACACAGCCTTACGTGAAAGCACAGCCGAAGCATAAGGCTTCCGTCAGGCGCATGGGCCACTTTGACTTCGGAAAAGGCGGCAAGAAAGCTGTCATGGTTGCGGCAATTGTAATACTTGCATTCGCTTCGCTATCGCTCATCAACGCCCATACGGCAATGCTCACCGAGCTGCAGTCAGTCGACACCATGAAGCTAAGGACAGCAAGCGGCGAAATAGAAGCTTCGGCGAAAGTTGTCAGCATGGATTCCTTTGCCCTGTTTTCAACAAACGCAAAAGTAAGCCTCCAGCTTTCACCCAAGGAAGGCCATCCAATCAGGGAAATCCAGCTGAAAGGCGTCCCGTCTGAGCAAATAACAGAGAATTTCGGCCTGGCACTGGACGACGTCCCTGAGACGGTAAATGGAGAACGGGCCCTGCCGTTCGTGGAGATTTACGCAATAGACCCGACTGCAATAGATTTCGAGAGCGCCGAAGTCACAGTAGTCGCAAAGGGCACCGAGCTCTACAAGTGCAAGGAATGGGAATTCAACGAGCAGAAGTGCACAGGAGAATGGGTGCTATTCAGGAAGGGGCTCGTACCAGGCGAGGCTTACACTTTCGAACTGACGGCAGACGATCCCGGCTTCGGCGAGGCTAGCCCCGACGAAGGAACTCCAGACGGCGGCGGGGCGGAAGCCTTTGGACAGGGCTTTGATTCTACAGCAGGCACTTACACAGCAACGCAGAACAACGACGGCACGCTATTCTCGGTCAGGCAGACCAACGGAGGGGGCGCTAACGTTGACCTGCATGCATGGATGAACCTCAGCTACAACCTTACACCGATATTCAGCCTGGGCGCAGCTTCCAGCGACATATCAAACCTAACGTTCAACATAGAATACTGCATAACCATAGACAATAGCGACCCGATAACATGCGGCGGCTCCGCAGTGACGGGCGCGACTGCCGAAAACCCGCAGGGGATAGCCCTCTTCAACTGGACTTCGAACCAATGGCAGACTGTATCCAATTATAATATCAGCCTCGCAAGCTCGGCTGAAGTAAACCTCACGTTCTCCGTTCTAGGAGGCTTCTCAGATTACATAGACAGCTCTAGCAAAGAAGTCCGTGTCAGATACGCAGTAAACGTGACAATAACCACGAACGGAGCCGACGCATCGTACGGCATAGATTACGCGCCTCTAGCAGTGACGTATGTGGTTTCTACGCCTGCGATTTCGGGAGTGAATTCAAGCTCAACTAATGCAACGGCTAACATCACATGGACCACGAGCGCAGCCTCGAACTCAAGCGTCAACTACGGCACAGGACCTGGGCTAGGGACTGTCGCATCAAACTCAAGCGCCGTTTCGTCGCATATCGTGGGGCTCACAGGCCTTGTTCCGGCAACCACATACTATTACAATGTAACATCGTGCACTGAAGGCGGCTGCTCCACATCAGGTCCTTACAACTTCACGACAAAAGCAGAGGTAGAGCTCAGGATAATAGATGCCAATAACACTACCGTAAATACAACTTTGCAGATTTTCGACAAGGACGACAATCTGAGCCTCGAGGCGAGCTATTCAGGCGGGCAGTGGAACGGTCAGCTAAAGCTCGGCAAGAAGCGCATACGCACTTCTCACAGTACAGGCCCTGTAAAGGAAATTAATTTCACGAATGTCTCTATTATCAGCGGTGGGTCGTTTTCTATAGGCTATGACGATACCCCCGAATCCGTCGTGCCTGTAATAGATGGCGGCGCAACCCAGAGCCTTTATGCCATAGACCCTGATTCCTTGAACTTCACGTCAGGGGTACTGACTGTCACAGCCACAGGCACGCGCCTCTATAAGTGCGCTAGCTGGGACTTCTCCGCAAGGGCGTGCCCTGGCGGATGGGCGTTCCTGCAAACGGTGACGCCAGGCGAGAACTACACTATAATGATTAACGCGACAGACCCAGGCTTCGGCGAGCAGAGCGGCTCTGCTCCAGTTGTAACGCTTAATGCCCCTGCAAACAACGCAGTGTTCCCCATCAATACAACTAACATAACGCTCAACGGAAGCTTTACGGACCCTGAGGCGGACACCCTTGTAATCAGGCTCTTCGGCGACAACACCACAACCCCCGGGAACGAGTCCCTGCTTTTCGAGGACCGGGTTGCAGGAGGCGCCAATCGCACTTACAACTGGACGTCCCCAATCCTCGCGAGGGAAGCCGCGACAGTCCTGCTGCTTCACTTCGACAACCGCACGGAGTACAGGGAGAACGCCTCGTTCGTGCGTGATTTCAGCGTCCATGGCAACAACGCCACGTGCTCCCCCATAAGCGCCTGCCCCGCCTTCAACAGGACTGGAGGGAAATTTTCAGGCGCCTTCGTCTTCGACGGCGTGAATGACTCATTCATGACGGCCTTCAACCCGCCCGGCCTGAATTTGACCAGCGCAATTACAATCGAGGCGTGGATAAAATGGCGCGGCGAATCGAATGGAACATTCAACCTGCAGAATATCGTAACGAACGGGCATAGCCAGCGCGCCTTGAGAATAACCGAGCCAGACCACTTCAACGGCGGCAGGCAGATACTTGCCCACTTCAATATAGGAGGAGCGGAGCAGACTCTGTACTCGACGGGAACAATAAATGAGAGCCGCTGGTACTATGTTGCAGCCACGTACAACGGCTCCGTGCTCAGCGTTTACATCAATGGTGCACTTGACAAGAACCTGTCGGTAACAGGCCAGCTTATCGGCACAGCTGCAGAGACTTTCATAGGAACTGAAGGCGTAGCCAGTTTCTTCAACGGAACCATCGATGAGGTCAGGATAACTAACCGCAGCCTAACAGCCCAGGAAATACAAGAGAATTACAGGCTCAAAAACGGCACGTGGTACTGGTACGCCACGGCGAACGACAGCACAAGCCTTACGACAAGCGCTACGCGCCAGTTCAGCATCGGGACCTCGACCGACGCCTTCCCGCAGTCTTCAGGATTGGTTGACAATTCCACAACAAGCACTCCAAAGAAGTCGGAATCGATACAAATTAACGTCACCCTCACAGATGATAGCGGGCTAAGCAGGTTCATCTTCAGCTGGAACGACTCAGGCAGCTACGTGAATGACAGCGCAGTGGGCATAAGCGGAACGTCCGTGGAAGTAAGCCTTAACCGCACGTTCAACGCAACAAAAGGCACCATGGTCGGCTACAAGTTCTACTTCAACGATTCTGCAGGCCGGATGAACGTGACGAGCACAGGAAGCTTCACCGTCAAGAACACTGCGCCTGCAGTGCCGGCTCTGGGCTTGCTAAGAAACAGCACAAATACCAGCAGCAGCACTCCTGCGTTCAACTGGTCCGCATCAAGCGACGCAGACAGCGATAGCATAACGTACCGCATCCAGATAGACAATGACAGTGACTTCAGCAGCCCTGTGAACGATACGTCGGGAATAGGCGGGACAAACTTCACGCCCTCGGCAATCAGCGACGGCGTATATTACTGGCACGTACGTTCTGAAACCAGCGACGCGAACAGCAGCTACAGCGAGACAAGGCTCTTCACAATCGATACGGCCAGCCCGACAATAGCCTTCGTGAGCCCGACGCCGGCAAACAACAGCCTTCAGTCGAGCATATCCGTAATCATTAACGTCAGCCACACCGAAAGCAACCCCGACAAGATAATTCTTGTAGTCAATGGCGCTGTGAATGCGACACTTAGCTACTCAGGCACAAGCACCCTGTTCCAGCGCAACCTGAGCTCGGGCGTGCACAACTTTTCCGTGACAGCCAACGACACCGCAGGAAACAGCGCAAGCACGGGCACAAGATTCGTCACCATAGACATAGCTTTGCCGCAGATAGGCAGCGTGAACAAGCCCGCAGACCCGTCAACTTTTTCAAGCACAGCGACATACCGCTTCAATGCGACGATAACAGACAACATCAACATCAGCAACGTCATCTTCGAGTTCAACAGCGTCAATTACAGCCTTGCATCGGGCCAGGTCAGCCAGAGCGGCAGCTTATATAACAAAACCATCGGAACAATACCAGCAGGAACCTACACTTACCGATGGTATGCAAACGACACTGCAGGCAACGTCAACTCGAGCTCATCAGCTACGTTCACGATAGACAAAGCAGTTACTGCGCTCAGCCTCGACTTCAGCCCATCCAGCTCCGTCTCATACAATACAACTACAACCGTAACATGCACTGCAAACAACGCGGAATCTGTGCCTGCAATGACCCGCAACTCGAGCAGCGTAAGCAACCCTGAAACCTCAGTGCTTCCTGCAGGGACTTGGAACTATGCATGCACTTCCAGTGCAACAGAAAATTGGACAAGCGGCAGCCAGACGAGCTCGCTCACGGTAAGCAGGACAACGACCAACCTAACAATCACAATCGTCCCTTCATCTACTGTGAATTATGGAGCGACAGTCAACGCCAGCTGTGCCGCTACGAACCCCGAGGTTAGCCCGCAGCTGTTCAGGAATGCTGCAGCAATAAGCAACCCGAACAGCGCGCTTCTGGCAGCCGGAAGCTATACGTACAGTTGCAACAACACAATAACGCAGAACTACACTTCAGGCTCCAACAGCACCGCGCTCACAGTCAGCCAGGCCTCAACGTCTACAACGCTTCTGCTGAACGGTTCAGCGCTCAACCAGCAGGCAGTATACCCGACAGCCACAAATGCCACCGCAACGACGGACGTTCTCACAGTCACGCTCTACAGGAACGGCACTAACGTGAGCAACCCGGAGCTCGCGACGCTCAAGGCAGGAATATGGAATTACACCGCGATAAACCCGGGCAACGAGAACTACTCGCTCAGCGACTCAACGCTGTTCCTCACGATACTCAAGGCGAATACCACAATCAACCTCACGCTGAACGGCGCCACGGCAAACCTTTCGGTACTCTACGGCACCTCAACGAACGCGAGCGCCTCAACGAACACGCTCAGCGTCGCCCTGACAAGGAACGGCGCAGGCGTAAGCAATCCTGAGGCAGGAATCCTGGCAGCAGGCGCCTACAATTACACCGCAACGAACGCAGGCAATGAGAACTACAGCTCCAGCACGCTCACATACGAGCTGAGAATTAGCAAAGCCTCCAACGCAGTCAGTTTGAACATCAGCGGCAGCGTAAACCAGAACTTGACGATTACCCTCGGCACGGCAAGCAACGTAAGCGGAACAGCTGCAGCGAATAGCCTCGCTCTTTACAGGAACAGCGCAAACGTCTCCAACCCCGACGTTGCCACGCTGGTCGCAGGCGCTTACAAGTATTCAGCCAACAGCACAGGCAACGAGAACTATACGGCAAACTCAAGCACGTTCTACCTTTTCGTGAAGCCCAACATTACGGCGACAAAGTTCAACGGAACCAGCACGAACCTGTCCAGCATCCAGGACACGACGCAAATCCTGGACTTCGTCCTGGATATAGCAAGCTACGGCAAGATACAGTGGGGGCAGGCGAACTTTAGCAACAGCACCAGCCTCGACCTGCACGTCGACATCACAAGCAATTACACGAGAGTAAATGCAACGGCGCTGCCCGGCTTGAATAGCACGGCGACTATAACGCTCTACAACATAGAGCTCAACGACCCCAAGCCGCAGTACGACCTTGAAGATGACGGGACGTTCGAGGACTGCCCGGCTTCTGTATGCACGGAGATCAGCTACGCTTCCAATATATTTGTGTTCAACGTGACGCGCTTCACCAGCTACAGGGCTGCTGAAGCTTCGCCTACCAGTCCGCCAAGCCCGCCCTCAGGCGGAGGAAGCAGCTCCGGAGGCGGAGGAGGGGGCGGCGGAGGAGGGGCAGGAAGCGGCGGCTGCGCCGATTCATGGACGTGCACTTCATGGTCTGCATGCACGAACGGCAATAGGACCAGGTCCTGCACGAGCTCCAACTTCCTGTGCACGGACTTCACCAAGCCCGCGACTGTAGAATCCTGCACGGCTGCATGCACGGAGAACTGGGTATGCGGCGATTGGAGCACATGCACGAATGGAGTAGAGACACGCTTCTGCACGGATAACAGCAAGTGCAGCACAACCGCACTCAAGCCCGCAGAGGTCAGGGACTGCGTGCTTCCGGGTCCGAGCTGCAACGACGGCATCCAGAACCAGGATGAGACAGGAATAGACTGCGGCGGCTTCAATTGCAGGCCATGCACGTCCGACATAACAGGACGCATCATCGAGATAGAATCCCAGAGGGCACCCAGCCCGCTGCTTGCGACGCTCACGATAGTCATGCTGCTTGCGCTGATAGCCGTCGCATCGCTCAGCAGGACGCAGCTGTCCAAGAAGGCAAAGATACTGCTCGAGGGCATGCACGTGCTTCTGATACTCTCGCTTGTGATACTTGTGGCCATGGCCGTGAGCAGCACTAACATCCTGTCCAATATAGTGGCGGACCCGTCGTCGCCCAACGCAATGCTCGTTTACGCCATAATCGTCGGGATAGTGGTCTTTATAGTGGCTCTAACGAAATCCAAATCTATAACAGCGAGATTGAAAGGCATGGAAGGAAGGAAACACCGCAAGCAGAAAGGCGAGCTTGAGACAGAATACCCGGCAATACGCTTCGACCCCAGCAAAGTCCACGGGTCCAGGGCTGCAAAAGCGCTGGAAAAGCTCGCCCAGGACATCGGCAAGGGCGCAGCGGACACAAGGAAGAGCCTGGGCAAGGCGTTCCAGCTGCCCGAGCGCAAGGAGCCGGAAATACACCCGTTCCACGCGAAGATGACCGAATTCGAGCACGAGCTCACCAGGAAGCTGGGCTTCATGGAAGACTCGCTGAAGACCTTCAGGAAAGCAGTGCTCGCGACGCACAGCGACGTCGCCCGCCTGCACAGGCACAACCGTTCACTTCTCAAGAAGGCTCACGTCAGGAAGCAGGGCGGCCATGCCAAAATAATCCGCAGGAAGCTCAGCGAAAAGGCAGGAGCTGCAGCAAAAGCGGCCAAAGCCAGGCTTCCGGAGATTCCAAAGCTGCAGGCACCAAAAATCAGCATCCCCAAAGTCCAAGCGCCAAAGATAAATGCAAAAATCCCGAAGCTAGGCGGAAAGCTGCCCAAGTTCAATTTCAACATTCCCAAAATGCCGAAAATCCCCGAGCTGGAGATGCCCGGGATCCCAAAGATGCGGAAGGAGGCGCCAGCCAAGAAAACCGCAGAAAGCTTCAGGACGTTCAGTGAAGCAGAGGAAGCTCCAAAAATCACAAAACTTCCTGAAATCCCCACAGAAGAGCTCTCAAAGCTAGGAAAGGAATTGAAGACAGTCAAGAAAAAAGAATCCTCGGCAAAAGCACAGCCGAAAGAACTGGATAAGCCCATACTCAAGCCCGAAGAGGCGAGATACGTCGAGCATCTTCGGGCACGCTACGGGATTGCGCCCAGGAAAAGCGCAGCCCGCAAAGGTGGAAAGAAGAAATGGTAGGAAAAACGGCAGTCTACAAGGCTGAAGTGGTTATCGCCATGCTGCTTGTGGCAGTCATCGGCCTTAGCGTCTTCAGGGTAAGCTCGACAGGCTTCGTGCCCGCAAATGTGCAGCGCGAGCCGTTGGGCATAGTCATTGACCACAGCCAGATATACCACGTGCGCTTCTCCGAAAGCACGGCATTGCAGTCTTTCGGAATATCAGGCACGGTAGAAGGCGACGGTACAGCATATGTCTTCCTTGACAACAAGGACGGAACAAGGCTGTTAGTCTACACGAACGTTCGCCAACTCAGCAACCTGGAGAATGCGCGCCTGATAACAGGCCTGGCTACGGCCAGCATAGAACGCGGCAGGACGACAAGCGACCAGATACCCCTAAGCCCCGACGAGGAGATAATATCGGGGCCCTTTGTGAACGAGTGCTATGAAAGTTGCACGACGCCTCCGGCTTTCAGCAGGGACTCATACGAACTTGTGTTCGTGGTCCAGCCCGGAGTGCGCCTCGAGCTATCTGAGATAGTCTACATCACAGAGTAAGGCGATAAGAACAATACCACAAAGTATATAATGTAGGAGAAGGCGAGGTTTGGATATGAAGAGGAAGCTCGGCACACATAAGCACAGGAAAGCACAGGAAACCGAGATACTTGCAATAGCCATGCTGGTCATTTTCTCCGCATACGTCTTCATGCTTGCCAACAGCGCCGTAGGCGCCACGGCAATGGCAACGGGTTCAGTTTCTTTTGCCCAGGACGGCATAGGAAGCACAGGCCTCATAACCAGCGGCAGCAACGCCTATTCCATAGTGCTGATGTTCGTGCTGTCGCTCGCCTTCCTGGCTCCTGTAGAGATCTGGCTAAGAAGGAAGTAGTTTGTTTTCTAATAAGGCAAAGGTATTGGACTACCCGAAGAACTTCCTCAGTCCCGGATGCATCTCCTCAACATATCGTGAGGCGATTATCTCGTAGAAGTTGTAGATTATCATGACCGTGAGCAGTATTCCTGTTCCGGTGCCTATAGCTCCTGTCAAGTCGGCAATGGCAGAGAGCGCTCCTATCGAGACTCCGCCCATCACGGCAAGGTTCGGTATGTACCTGTCAAGGACCTCCTTGACTATGCGCGGGTCGCGCCTGAAGCCGGGTATCTGCATGCCCATGTCTTCTATCTGCTTGGCGACAGACTCGGAATCCATTCCTGACGTAGTGACCCAGATAACGGAGAATATGACCGCGAAAACTATGTAGAAAAGGGTGTAGGTCACTGCCCTGATTACGTCCAAGGCAGGAGGCAGCCCTGCGAACGAGTTGGCAACCAGTATTGAAATGACTATTCCTGCAATTATTGACCCGAGGAAGATAGGCTTGAGCGTCTGGGCCTTCCTCCACCATGCGATGAACGTGATGGAAAATATGACAAGCACAAGCGTGAGCACGAGCAGGTGCAAGGTGGTGGTGACGGGCGGCGTAAGGAAGTACATCAGCCCTCCCGTAGGCTGCCCGGACGCATCGAACTGCCCGAGTATCGCGAAGCCGCGGTTCGCAAGCATCGAGCCGACAAGGCTCATGTTGGCCACGAGAGCCGCGGTGAGTATGACGGGCATGTTGGAAGTGTAGATGAACTTCAGAGGCCACCTTCTTCCGAAGCCTCGTATAGACGTGAAGGCAAGAGGTATGTCGACCTTTATTGCCTGGATATAGACCGTGACGAAGAATATGAGTATTGTCGCAATGACGGGCAGCATAGCCAGCGCAGCCAGCGTTATCTCGCCTGTGCCTATGTAAGTGACAAACGCAGGAATCGCTCCTGCAGGCACGCCTGAGCCGGGCGGCGTTATCGGGTTAAGTATCCTGACAAATATCTGTTTTCCTACTCCTGCTGCTATGAACAGCGACACTCCCGAGCCTATGCCCCACTTGGACACGACTTCGTCAAAGAGCAATACAAGGAATCCTCCGAATGCAAGCTGGCCTATGAGCAGAGCGTAAGTCACGGGGTTGTTGTTGACCGGGGCAATGACGCCGAAGTTCACATATGCAAACGCCTCAAACACGGCGAATGCGATGGTCATGAGCTTCTGCACGCCCTGGAACTTTGCCTTGCCTTCCCTCGACTTGAGGTCCCATGGAAGGACTTTCGAGCCTACCAGCAGCTGCAGTATGATGGATGCTGTCACTATGGGCCCGATACCCAGCGTGAGCAAGGAGCCCAGCTTTGAGCCCAGGATGAGTTCCAAGAAAAGGAATCGCTCAGCCTCGGTAGGCGTGACTCCGTAAACAGTTATCTGGCTTAGCACAAGGAAAACGAAAAGTATTATTCCCGTCCACTTCAGGCGCTGCTTGAAGTTCAGGTGCGTCTTGGGCTCGCCTATTGTCGGCAGCCTTCGGATGATCGCATCGAGGATCGAGATTCTTGGAGCTCCAGAAACGCCAGGTTGCTGAGGTTGTTCGCCATCAGTCATATCATAACGAGCTCCAAAGCGAGCAATTATTCTTTCTCTCCTTCTCCGGGAGGCTTTTCAGAAAGTATCAGCTTGCCTTTAGCCTCTTTGACAGCCTGCTTTGCCTTTTCAGAAGCCTTTGCAATCGTTATATGCAGCGCGCTTGAAATGTCTCCGCGCGCAAGGAGCTTGGTGTATCCCATCTCGGTGAGATTGAGGTCCTTTTTGCCTAGTTTCTTGGCGAGCTTTTCGACGGCATCAAGGTTGATTACATTCTCCCTCTCAGCAGACTGGGGAGGCCTGAAGCCCTTGTAACCGAAGTGGTCGGGCGCATATTTTACGGTAAAGGACCACTTGTGCTTGTGCATTCCGCCGTGGCCGCGGCCTCCGTGAGTGCCTTTTCCTCGGTGGCGCTTCTTCTCGCCGTATCCGTGCGTCCAGCTTCCTCTCATTTTCCTGCTTCTTTTTCTTTGTCTCGGCATTCCATTCATGTATCATTACAACTCTGTTGCAATTT
>Ga0187892_10008045_pt1 | contig 14642 bp, 8 predicted proteins | sample MA1701073metaG_FD_139345 | JGI IMG/M metagenome (GOLD analysis project Ga0187892, IMG submission 139345) | Bio-ooze microbial communities from a basaltic lava cave in the Kipuka Kanohina Cave System on the Island of Hawaii, USA - MA170107-3 metaG ... | reverse complement strand
CGCCGACCCGGCCTTCCGCGCCGGGCTGGACGACCTCCTCCGGACCTACGCGGGCCGGCCGACCCCGCTCTACCGCTGCCGGAACCTCCCCGCCGGCTCGCCGGCGCGGCTCTGGCTCAAGCGCGAGGACCTGCTCCACGGCGGAGCGCACAAGACGAACCAGGCGCTGGCGCAGGGCCTGCTCGCGAAGCGGCTCGGCAAGCGCCGGATCATCGCGGAGACGGGCGCGGGACAGCATGGGGTCGCGACCGCGCTGACGGGGGCCGTGCTCGGGATCCCGACGCGGATCTACATGGGCTCCGTCGACATGGAGCGCCAGCACGCGAACGTCTCCCGGATGCGGCTCATGGGCGCCGAGGTCGTGCCGGTCGAGACGGGCTCGGCCACGCTCAAGGACGCGATCAACGAGGCGCTCCGGGACTGGTCCGCGAGCTACGAGCACACACACTACCTGCTCGGCACCGTCGCCGGGCCGCACCCGTTCCCGCTCCTGGTCCGGGACTTCCAGCGGGTCATCGGGGACGAGGCGCGCGCGCAGTTCCTCGAGGCCGAGGGCGCGCTCCCCGACGTCGTGATCGCCTGCGTGGGCGGCGGCTCCAACGCGCTCGGCATCTTCACGGCCTTCGTCCCGGACGCGGGCGTCCGCCTGGTCGGCGTCGAGGCCGCGGGCGAGGGCCTCGACTCGGGACGGCACTGCGCGACGCTGGAGCGCGGCCGACCGGGTCTCCTCCACGGCGCGTACAGCCTCGTGCTCCAGGACGACGAGGGCCAGATCAGCGAGAGCCACTCGATCGCGGCCGGGCTCGACTATCCCGGCGTCGGTCCGGAGCACGGCTGGCTCCAGGAGTCCGGGCGCGCGACCTACGTCTCCTCCACCGACGAGGAGGCGCTGGCGGCCTTCCACGCGCTCGCGCGCGCGGAGGGGATCCTGCCGGCGCTCGAGTCGTGCCACGCGCTGGCCGAGGCGCTGCGCGTCGCGAGGGACCCGGCGGGCCCCCGGCGGATCCTCGTGAACCTGAGCGGGCGCGGCGACAAGGACCTCGACACCGTGCTCGCGCGGCCCGGAGGCGGTGGGTGAGCCGCGGCGCCCGCTACGCCGCGCTCTTCGAGCGGCTCGCCGCGCGCGGGGAGGGCGCGTTCATCCCGTTCGTGATGCTCGGGGACCCCGATCCTGAGCGGAGCCTGCGCGTCGTGCGGACGCTGGTCGCGGCGGGCGCGGACGCGCTGGAGCTGGGCCTCCCGTTCTCCGATCCCGTGGCCGACGGCCCGGTGATCCAGGCCGCCGCGCGGCGGGCGCTCGACTCCGGCGCGCGCCGGGCCGACGGCTGGGCCATCGTGCGCGCGGTGCGGGACGGGCATCCCGGGCTTCCGATCGGGCTTCTCGTGTACGGCAACCTCGTCTGCCACCGGGAGCCGGCCGCGTTCTATCGCGAGGCGGCGGGGGCGGGGGTCGATTCGGTGCTCGTGGCCGACGTTCCCGTGGCCGAGAGCGGGCCGGTCGCCGGCGCCGCGCGAGCGGCCGGGGTGGCGCCGGTCTTCATCGCGCCGCCCAACGCGGACGACGCCCGGCTCCACGCGATCGCGGATGCGGGGGAGGGCTACACCTACGTCACGTCGCGCGAGGGCGTGACCGGCGTCGACCGGGAGCTCCGGCGCGATGCGTCCGCGCTCATCGCCCGGCTGCGCGCGCTCGGCGCGGCGCCCCCGGTGCTCGGCTTCGGCATCGCGACCCCCGAGCAGGTCCGCGCCGCGCTGGCCATGGGCGCCGCCGGGGTGATCAGCGGCTCCGCCGTCGTGCGCCGCGTGGCCGCGCACGCGGACGATCCCGCCGCCCTCGAACGGGAGCTCGCGACGTTCGTCCGCGCCATGAAGGACGCGACCCGGGGCGGCCTGGGCCCCCCTATACTCATCCCCCGATGATCTCGGACGAGCGCCTTCCCCCTGCCGGGAGGCGGGCCGCGCAGCACCTCTGGTGGCAGCGCGGGGTCCTCTACCAGGTCTATCCGCGGTCGTTCATGGACGCGGACGGGGACGGCGTCGGCGACCTGCGCGGGATCATCGCGCGCCTCGACCACCTCGCGTGGCTCGGCGTGGACGCGCTCTGGCTCTCGCCGGTCTTCCGCTCGCCGATGGCGGACTTCGGCTACGACGTCTCGGACTATCGCGACATCGACCCGCTGTTCGGGACGCTGGCCGACTTCGACGAGCTGCTCGCCGAGGCCCACCGGCGCGGGCTCAAGGTGCTCCTCGACTTCGTCCCGAACCACACCTCCGACCGGCACCCCTGGTTCCTGGAGTCGCGGGCGTCGCGCGCGGGCGCCTGGCGGAACTGGTACCTCTGGCGCGATCCGGCGCCGGGCGGCGGGCCGCCGAACAACTGGCGGAGCGTCTTCGGCGGCAGCGCCTGGGAGTGGGACGAGCGGACCGGCCAGTACTACTACCACGCGTTCCTCAAGGAGCAGCCGGACCTCAACTGGCGGAACCCCGCGGTCCGCGAGGCGATGTTCGACGTGCTCCGCTTCTGGCTCGACCGGGGCGTGGACGGCTTCCGGGTGGACGTGATCTACCACCTCGTGAAGGACGAGCTGTTCCGCGACAACCCGAGGAACCCCGACTACACGCCGGACCTCTCGCCGTACCGGGAGCTGCTCGCGGTCCACAACTGCGACCAGCCCGAGGTGCACGAGATCATCGCGGGGATGTGCCGCGTGCTCGACGCCTATCCCGAGCGGATGATGGTCGGCGAGGTCTACCTCCCGGTCGAGCGGCTGATGGCCTACTACGGCTCGGGGGGCGGCTCGTCCGCCCACATGCCCTTCAACTTCCAGCTCCTCCGGCTCCCCTGGGACGCGCGGCGCATCGCGGAGACCGTGCGGCGCTACGAGGAAACGCTGCCCCCGGGCGGCTGGCCCAACTGGGTGCTCGGGAACCACGACAAGCCGCGCATCGCCTCACGCGTCGGCGCGGCCCAGGCGCGCGTGGCCGCGATGCTGCTCCTCACGCTCCGCGGCACGCCCACGCTCTACTACGGCGACGAGCTGGGCATGCGCGACGTGCCGATCCCGCCCGAGCGCGTGCAGGACCCGTTCGAGAAGAACTTCCCCGGCCTCGGCTGCGGCCGCGATCCCGTGCGGACCCCCATGCAGTGGGAGGGCGGGCCGAACGCCGGGTTCACGACGGCGGCGCCGTGGCTGCCGCTCGCCCCGGACCACGAGCGGGTGAACGTGGCGGTCCAGCGCGGCGATCCGCGCTCGATGCTCACGCTTCACCGCCGGCTGCTCGCGCTGCGCCGCGCGGAACCCGCGCTCTCGATCGGCGCGTGCCCGCTCGTGGAGGCGCGGGGCGAGATCCTCCGCTACGCGCGCCAGGCGGACGGCCGCCGTCTGCTGATCGCGCTCAACCTCGCCTCCGAGGCGGCGACGTTCGAGCTGGAGCCGGCCGGGCTGCGCGGCCGCGTCCTCCTCTCCACGCACCTGGACCGGGAGGGAGAGGCCGTAGGTCGAGGGGCGCTGCTCCGGGGCGACGAAGGGGTGATCGTCGCTCTCGACGGGAAGTGAAGCAGGGGTCAGGACCCGCCGCTGGTCCTGACCCTTGGACTTCCTACGGACCGGTCAACACGAAGCAGAGCGCGTTCGAGAGCCAGAGCGCGGCCGGGGACCCGCACGTGCCCACCCACTGGGCCGAGAGCGGGAAGCCGCAGAGGAGCGGCGAGAACGGAGGCGAGAGCGGGATGCTCGCGGCGCCGTTGCAGCCCGCGGGTCCGCCCAGCGCCACCGGGAAGATGAGCGGGGAGGGCGGGCCGAGGAAGACGCACACGGGCCCGCAGAGGCCGAGGTTGAGCGACGTGCACGGGCCGAAGCCCAGGAAGAGCCACGCGCTCCCGGGCGACGGCGCGCCGGAGAGCGTGATCGAGAACCCGATGGTCCCGATGGTCGGCTGGCCCGTGTACCCGATCGCCGGCGTGCAGGCCGGAGAGCAGACCGACGGGACGCACCCGGACCCGCAGTTGCCGGGCTGCTGCGGCCGGATCGCCAGGCCGGTCGGCTGCGAGCTGGTGTTCGGCACGGCGCAGCAGGACCGCGTCAGCCCGCAGGGAGCGGCCGGCGTGAGCGGCTGGGTGACCACGACGGGGAGGATCGAGCCGGGTGGCGGCTCCGTCACGATGTAGAGCACCCGGGCGCACGAGTCATAGGTCATGCCGGTCGGGCGTCCCGCGGCCCCGGGGGCGGGGCATTGGATGCGCGCCTCGCAGCGGAACATGCAGCCCGCCGGGCCGATCGGCGAGAACTTCACGATGAGCCCGAGCGCGTCCACGCCGAAGATCTCGTCCGCGAAGGCGTCGTAGGCGAGACCGGTGACGGGCGGGACCAGGGGATTCGGGATCGGGCAGCGGACCGGCAACGTCAGGCAGGCCCCGCCGATCGTCCACATCGTGATGAACCCGTTGGTGTCCGCGGTGTACACGCGACGGCGCACCGAGTCCACGGCGAGCCCCGTGAAGACCATCGCGCCGACGTTCTGGGAGCACCGGATCCGACAGTTCCGGTCGATGTTGGCGATCGTCATCCCGTCGGTCACCCAGAGGGTGTCGGTGGCGCTGTCGTAGTCCGCGCCCCCGAAAGGGAAGGGGTGGCCGACGAACGGGTTGGGCGCCGGCGGCGTGCACACGTTGCGCGCCGCGCAGGGCGCGGGGACGACGTTGATCAGATCCACCTGGGTGCCGCCGTCCCAGGACCACAGGTTGACCTGGGCCCAGGAGGACGCCCCGAGCAGGAGCAGGGCGGCGACGGACGTGCGGAATCGACGTGCCATGAATGGACCTCCTTCTTCGTCCCGTCCCCGGGCCGGGCGCGCCCGGCCGGCGCGCGGCCCATCTCAGGACACGGACGCAAACAATCCCCGGCAGCCGGGGACCCATGCTACCGCGGGCGCGCTCGGGGGGAAGCTCCCGCTCTCATTCCTTCTCATTCCGGCCGCCCCACCACGGCGGCGCCGCGCCGTCCGTCCACCAGGACCCGGAGCGGCGCGTCGAGCCGCACGTGGCGGACGAAGAGCCCCTCGCTCTCGGCGCTCTGGCGCGCCAGCCAGTCCCAGTCCACGCGGCCGGCGTCGCCGTGCCGCGGATGGATCGTCAGGTAGGCCGCCTGCGCCGCCGTCAGGTTCTGGAAGAAGTGCGTCCCCTGCGAGGGCGTCACCTCGAGGTCCGGGAAGCACGTCTCCACGATCACGCGCGCGCCCGAGATCATGTCCCAGGTGACCGGGATCCCGAGCCAGGGGTCGGCGGACCCCCAGCGCCCCACCCCGATCAGCAGGTACGGGCGCTCCGCCTCGCGGAGCGTCGCGTTCCGCTCGGTCACCTCGCGCGCCGCCTCGCGGCTTCTCGATCGGTCGAAGCGCGCGGGCGGGAGATAGACCACGTCGCGGATCCCCTCGAAGGCGCCGTTCCCGAGCGCCAGGTCGCTCCGCGCCAGCACGCGCTCCTCCGGGACCTCGCCCAGGTCCACGGCCGGCTCGCTCCCGGGAGGAGCCAGCGGTCGGATCTGCACCAGCGCGAACTCGCGCACGGGCGCGGTGAGGCTGACGGCGAACTCGAACTCGACCGGACCGCCCATCGCCCAACGGCCCATGTCGAGGAGGTACTCCAGGATCGCCGCCAGCGGGAAGACCTCGTGCTTCAGCACCGGCGCGAAGGTCACGAGCGGCGCGCCCCCGCGGGCCACCCCGTCCCGGAGCGCCTGGTCGTCCGCGGACCACGTGGAGGCCACGGCGTCCAGCGTGCCGTCCGCGGCTGCCGCGTCGAGGTCCCACTCGCGCGTCCCCGACCCGTCGAAGGACAACGCCAAGAACGTGCGGGGCGCGCCGGCCAGGAGCTGCTCGGTCGGCGGGAGGTGCCGGGGATACCGCGGACAGAAGCGGAGCGCGCGCCCTCCCTGCACGACCATCTGTCCCAGGCCCAGGGCCGCCGCGGCGACCCCGTCCTCGGCGGCGGCCGGCGGGACCGGGTAGTGGTTGACCGAGCGGGCGGTGCCGGAGAAGTCGGGATAGAAGCGGTCGCCGTGGCGCCGCCCGGTGAGGCGCTGGACCACCACCGCCATCTTCTCCTCCTCGAGACGGTACGGGGTCGCGCGCAGATACGACCGCGCCCGGGCGCGGAAGGTCGAGGCGTAGACGCGCCGGATCGCCGCGGACAGCGCGCCGACCCGCGCCGCGAGGTCGTCCCCGTCGTTGGCGAGCAGCACGGTCTCGTAGACCCCCGCGAGCGGACGGAACTGCGAGTCCTCGAGCAGGCTCGAGGAGCGCACCGCCAGCGGGTAGCGGGCCGCCTCCAGGAAGACCTCGAGCACATGGAGCGTGGACGCCGGCAGCTCTTCGTTCAGGAAGCGCTGGTCGATCTCCTCGTCGCTCGCCTCCTCGGCCGCGAACCGCGTGAGGTCCGCCTGCTGCAGCCAGCGGTCGAAGAGGTCCGTGGTCAGCACGAGACAGGGGGGGACGCCGATCGCGACGCCCGGGAAGCGCTCGCGCACCCGGTAGCGGCTGAGCAGCACGTTGAGGAAGGCCAGGCCGCGCGCCTTGCCGCCCAGCGATCCGCCGCCGAGCCGCGCGAAGCTCGCCTGCGGATCGAAGCGGGAGGCGTCGAAGTCGGCGACGAGGTCCCGCTGGATCTCGCGGCGATACGCGCGCAGCGACCCGATCAGATCCTGGCGCAGGTCCTCGATCGTGGTGTAGTCCGAGACGCGGCGTGGGCGGAGGCGCTCGGCGAGCGCGAACTCCGCGCGCGCCTTGAGCCAGTTGGAGAAGTGGTTCCGCTCCGCGTGGTAGCGGATGCTCTCCTCGGGCACGTGGAGGAGGCGCTCCTCGAGCCCGCGCAGGTCCCAGGCCCGGTCCACGACCTGGCCGTCAGGGTGGCGGAACACGAAGTCGCCGAAGCTGAAGTTCTCGCGCATGAAGTCGCGCAGCTCCTGGAGGAGCCGCGGCGAGTCCTTGCGCAGGAACCCCGCGCGGCCGGCGCGCGCCGCGGCCTCGTGGCCCGGATCGGTGGACTGGAGCAGGACCGGGATGTCGTCGTGCGCCTCCTTCACCCGCCGCGACAGCTCGAGCCCCGCGGTCGGATCGCGGGAGCCGCCGCGCGGGAAGTCCACGTCGGAGATCACGCCGAGCACCTGGTCGCGGTAGCGCTCGAAGTCCTCCCAGGCGCTCTCGAAGCTCGTGGAGAAGAGGACCTTGGGCCGGGCCTTCATCAGGAGGAGCTTGTGGGTGAGGCTGATCCCCTCGCTGAGCACGCTCTGGGACTGGCGGAGCAGCTCGGCGAAGAGGAGCGGCAGGTAGGAGGAGTAGAAGCGCGCGGAGTCCTCGACGAGGAGCACGGCCTGCACGCCTCCCGCGAGGATGTCGTGGGGGGCGTTGCGGCGGTCCTCGAGCTCCTTGACGATCGCGAGCAGGATCCGCACGTCCCCCTGCCAGACGAAGAAGCGGTCCACCAGCGCCGCGTCGGGATGCGCGAGCAGGTCAGCCGGCTCGCGGTCATCGTAGGCGAGCGCCACCACCGGGAGGTCGAGGCCGTGGGTCCGGACCGCGCGCGCGACGTCGAGCGCGCGCCGGTCGCCGGTGCGCGTGGTCGCGATCAGCAGGTCGAACGGACGCGTCCCGGCCGCGAACAGCGCCTCCTCGGCGGTGGAGACCCGGTGGACGCGGGGCGCCTCCTGGAGGTTGAGCGCCAGCCAGCGGTCCTCGATCAGGTCGCCGAGCTGTCCGTCCTGCTCGAGGATGAAGGCGTCGTACGGGCTCGCGACCAGAAGGATCTCGCGGACTCTCCACTGCTCGAGCTTGTGGAAGGGCTCGAGCGGTCGCGGCGCGCCCGCGTCCCAGGGCATGGGAAGGCCGGGGGAGCTTCGCTCCCCCGGCGGCTCAGACGATCCCCTGGTCCAGCATGGCGTCGGCCACCTTGAGGAAGCCGCCGATGTTGGCGCCGCTCACGTAGTTCCCGCGCGTGCCGAACCGCTCCGACGCCGCGACGCACTGGGCGTGGACCTTCTTCATGATGTCCTTGAGGCGAGCGTCCACCTCCTCGCGCGCCCAGCTCGTCCGCATGCTGTTCTGGCTCATCTCGAGCCCCGACGTGGCGACCCCCCCGGCGTTGGCCGCCTTGCCCGGGCCGAAGAGGATGCGGCGCTCCAGGAAGACCTGGACCCCCTCGGGGGTCGTGGGCATGTTGGCGCCTTCCGACACCACGTAGACGCCGTTCTTGACCAGGTTCTTCGCGTCCAGCTCGTTGATCTCGTTCTGCGTGGCCGACGGGAAGGCGCACTCCGCCTTGTGGTCCCAGAGCGGGTTGCTCTTCGCCCGGGCGTCGATCGGCGTCCAGGTCACGCCGCGGTACTTGTCGGCGTACTCCTTGATGCGCCCGCGCCGGACGTTCTTGAGGTCCATCACGAAGGCCAGCTTCTCGGCGTTGACCCCCTCGGGGTCGTAGACGTGGCCGTCGGAGTCCGAGAGCGTCACGCACTTGCCGCCGAGCTGGTTGACCTTCTCGACGGTGTACTGGGCCACGTTGCCGCTGCCGCTGACGAGGCACGTCTTCCCCTTCATGGTCTCGCCGCGCGTGCCGAGCATCTCGGCGGCGAAGTAGGTGGCGCCGTACCCCGTGGCCTCGGGCCGGATCAGGCTCCCGCCCCAGTTGATCCCCTTGCCGGTGAAGACCCCGGTGAACGCGTTCGTGAGCTTCTTGTACTGGCCGAAGAGGAAGCCGATCTCGCGCCCCCCCACGCCGATGTCCCCGGCCGGCACGTCGGTGTCCGCGCCGATGTGGCGGTAGAGCTCGTTCATGAAGGCCTGACAGAAGCGCATCACCTCGGCGTCGCTCTTCCCCTTGGGGTCGAAGTCGGAGCCGCCCTTGCCCCCGCCCATCGGGAGCGTGGTGAGGCTGTTCTTGAACACCTGCTCGAAGGCCAGGAACTTGAGGATGCTCAGGTTGACCGAGGGGTGGAACCGGAGGCCCCCCTTGTAGGGCCCGATTGCGCTGCTCATCTGGATGCGGTAGCCGCGGTTCACCTGGACCTCCCCCTGGTCGTCGGTCCACGTGACCCGGAACATCACGACCCGCTCGGGCTCGACGATCCGCTCGGGGATGCGCGCGCGGCGATACTCCGGCTGCTTCTCGAGCACCGGTTCCAGGCTCTCGAGCACCTCCTCGACGGCCTGATGGAACTCCGACTCGCCGGGGTTCCGGCCCTTGACGTGGGCGATCAGCTCATCGACATAGCCCATGCGGTGGTCTCCTTTGTTGCAGCGGACCGATCGGCCCCCTCGCGGGGGATTGCATGTCATTGGCGGCGCGGCGCGGCGCGGGCGCGGGCGCGATTCTACCGTCGAGGGGGGAGCCGCGCTCAGTAGCTCCCGATGAGGAGGTCGAGCGCGTTGGTCAGGCCGACCGCGCCCTGCGCAGTGGCGGAGCCGGCCTGCGAGAAGAGCTCCGGGCCCGTCGAGTTGATGGCCCAGAGGGTCCCGACCGGCCCGATCTCGAAGCACCCGATGCCGGGGAAGGCCATGAGCCCCTGCGGCCCACCACCGTGCGGACCGCGGTCGCCTTGTCGAAGCCGAGCCCCACGATCGCGCTGGCCCGGGTGTCCCCGACCGCGGTCGCCGCGCCCGAGAACCGGGAGATGGTCACCAGGAAGCCGCTGGCGGTCATCCCCTGGGTGGTGACGCCGCCGTAGAGGGCGCCGTCGGGCGCGAACGCGAGGCCGCCGATGGCCCCGAAGCCCGTGACCGTCCCCACGGTGGTGGCGATCCGCGTGTTCGTGTCCAGCCGGAAGAGGATGTTCCCGCCCCGGATGCCGTAGAGGATGTCCCCCGCCGCGGGTGCCGCGGCCAGGAACCCCAGTGCGAGCACGCCCGCCACCCGCGCACGCGACAAGGTCGGGACCATGAGATCTCCTCCTCTGGATCGGGCCGGAGCGGCACCCCCCTGGGATTCTGCCCGGCTCCCCCGGAGCATGAGGAGGAGTTTCAGAAACGCAAGAGCCTGATCAGGCTGCGCTCTCAGCCTGGAGCGCGAGGTTCTGCTCGAGGATCGCTCGGAAGAGCTCGAGGTTCCCGGCCGCCGGGCGTCGCACCGCGACTCCGGGCGCGGACAGCGCGGCGGCGGCCGCCCGTGGCTCCAGCCGCTTCAGGGCCCGCTCGGTGGCCTCGACGGCGGCAGCGAGGCGTTCCATCTGACCCATGATCCGGTCCAGGCGCTCGTCCCCCCTCCGCGGCTGCGCCGGCTCCGCGCTTCGGGCCTGAGCGGCCATCGCGGCGACCTGGCGGAGGAGCGCGTTCAGGTCCGGGACCTCGGCGGGGGAGATGCCCGCTTCGCCTTCGGCGGCACGCCCCAGGAGGTCCTCGAAGCGCTGCCGCGACTCCGAGGCGACCAGGTCGCGCAGGAGACCGTCGTCGGATTGGAATCTGGTTGCCATGTCGATGCCCTTCCTCATGCAGGTGGTCGGATGGGGCCATTCCCTCCCCGGCGGACGGGCGCCCAGTCTAATCGAGGACCTGCCGGATCCGATCGCCCGGAGGTCTCGATCTGCGACGGTGTCTCAGGCTTCCTCCCAAGTCCTCCCGGGCCGGGACCCGATAGGGGCCCGATGACAAGTGCAAGGGGCCCTTGTCGTTGAGGCATGAAGAGGGGGGCTCACTTCCCCCTCCGAGAGGAAAGGACCAGAGATGCCCACCGCTCCTCGCGCGCACACGACACTGTTCTTCCTGCTCGCGCTCGCCGCGTCGTCGGCGGCGCAGAAGTCCCCAGCGTCCTGGGTTCCGATCGCCGACCTCAAGCCGCGGGGGGTGGCCTGGGACGAGGCCGAGCAGCTCCTGGGCGCGGGATGGCAGGTCCGGTTCGCCGAGGACCAGGTCACGCCGGAATGGGTGCTCGGCCCGGGCCTCGCGCTCGGCCGCACGGTTGCCGCGGACGACGGCTCGATCGCGCTCGCGCGCTCGCTGCTCGACCGGCTGGCTGACGTGCTGCGGGTGGACGACCCGTCCGCCTTCGTGCCCGACCGGGCGGCCGGCGTGCCGAATCCGCACGGCCACGAGCTCGTGACCATCCAGTTCCGCCAGACCTGGGAGGGTCTCGAGGTGCGGACACCGCGCGGCCCGGCGCGCGTCCACTTCACCTTCAACGGAACGCTCGGCCGCCTCGTGGCCTTCGGGTCCGGGGCGATCGCGGACCTCCGGGCCGAGAAGCCGGTCCTGCCGCCGGTCTACGCACTCGGTGCCGGGCTCCGGCGCCTGCCGGCCCTCGACCCGGTGGACGACGCGGTGTCGAAGGTCGCGACCTACGTCTACGCGCGGCCCGGCGTCGAACGGCTCGAGGTCGGGCCGGTCCACGAGGTGCAGGTGCGGACGGCGAAGCCGGCGCACCTCCACGTGCTGATCTTCGACGCGGTCACCGGCGCGCTGGTCGAGGCGCGCGACGACCTCCGGACCACGGACATCACCGGGAGCGTCTCGGCGGGCATCTGGGACGACTCGCCGCCGGGCGCCTTCTCGACGCGGCCGATGCGCGCGCTCCGGGTGGACCATGCGGTCTCCGGCAACGCCTGGACCGACGCGAGCGGGAACTTCACCCTCGCGAACCCGGGCTCCTCGCCCGTGAACATCTCGGGCCGCTTCCTGGGATCGTGGAGCGTGGTGAACGACAGCTCGGGGAACGGGAACCTCTCGTTCAACGTGTCGGCGACCCCGGGCACCCCGTTCCCGGTCATCCTGAACCCGCTCGCGGGGTCCGAGTACGAGACCGCCGAGGCGACCGCCTATCACTTCGTGACCGCCACGCGCTTCTTCATCCAGGCGCGCTTCCCGGGCTTCAGCGGTCTCGCGTCCCTGCCCACGAACGTCAATCTGAACAACACCTGCAACGCCTACTGGAACGGGAGCAGCGTGAACTTCTTCCGCGCCGGCGGCGGCTGCAACAACACCGCCTACGAGGAGGTCGCGGCGCACGAGTACGGCCACGGGTTCCACCAGTGGTTCCACGGCAGCACGAACCCGGGCGGCTTCAGCGAGGGGATCGGCGACCACTTCGGCCTCTATCTCTCCTCGCGGGACCCCGCGGGGACCGCGACCGCGACCCAGCGCGTGATCGGCCGCGACTTCTTCACGAGCGGGGGCGTGATCCGGGACTACCGGATGGGCGGCGGCGCCAACAACACGCAGTGGCCCTGCACCGGGTGCGAGGTGCACAAGGCGGGCGAGGTCTGGGGCGGCTTCCTGGCCGACCTCCGGGACAACCTGGTGGCGAGCCTGGGGCTCGCCTCCGGCGCCGACGTGGCCGAGATCATCACGATCGGGCCGTACGTGCTGAACCCCGCGGACGAGCCCGCCGCCGTGAACGGCGTGTTCCTGCAGGACGACAACGACGGGAACCTGAACAACGGGACGCCGCACTTCTCGGACATCGCCGCGGCGGCGGACCGGCACTCGCTCCCGCGGCCGAACGATCCGCACAACCTGACCTTCGACCACATCCCGCTCTCGTGGTCGCAGGACCTGGTGAACGCCTTCGAGACGCGCGTCACCATCACCTCGACGGCCGGCACGGTCACCGCGGCGCAGCTCCGGTACACCGTGAACGGCGGCAGCGAGCAGACGGTGGGCCTCACGCCGACCGGCACCGCCGACGAGTACGGCGGCGCGATTCCTTCGCAGGGCGCGGGCGCGAAGCTCGTCTACCGGTTCACGGGCCAGGACACGGGCGGCAGCAACGAGAGCAGCGACGCGTTCAGCTTCCAGGTCGCGCGGCCCGGCACGATCACGACCTACGACTTCGAGGCGGGCGCGATGGGGTGGACGGTCGCGGGCTCGGCCACGACCGGCCAGTGGGAGTGGGGCAACCCCGAGGGGACGACGAACGGCGGCACGCCCAGCCAGAGCGAGGACGACCACACGCCGTCGTCCGGGGTCAACTGTTTCTGCACCGGGCGGCTCGCGGGCGCCTCGGCCGCGACCTGGGACCTCGACGGAGGGCCGGTCTACCTCGTGAGCCCGACGTGGGACCTCTCGGGCGCGAGCTCGGCCACCGTGAGCTTCTGGTACTGGTTCCAGTTGTTCGCGCCGCTCAACGACACCTTCCGGGTGGACGTCTCGAACGACAACGGCGGCGGCTGGACCACGGCGTTCACCCAGACGGTGGGGTCGGGCGAGTGGCGCCAGGCGACGATCGACCTCGGGAGCGTGCTCCCGCTCACGAATCAGATGAAGGTCCGGTTCGTGGACCAGGACAACCCGAACGACTCGATCAACGAGGGCGCGGTGGACGACGTGGTGCTCTCGGTCGCGGACACGACGCCCGCGTTCGCGGCCAGCTCTCCCACGCCTCAGATCGGGACCACGCTCACGCTGGACCTGTCGGTGCCGGGGCTGCCCGGGAGCCTCGCGGTGCTCGCGATCTCCGAGACCGCGGGTCCGGTCTACGCCTGGGGGGTCGGGACGCTCGCGCTCGGCGACCCGGTGCACCTTCTGACGCTCGCGTTCCTGGACGGGACGGGCGCAGCCGCGGTGCCGGTGCCGATCCCGAACGACGTCGGGCTGGTCGGCCTCGCGGTTCGCGCGCAGACCTGGGTGATCGGGACGACGATCGACCTGCTCACGAACCCGGTCGCGGTCACGTTCACGGGGCCGTAGTCTCTTTCGGCTCAACGACGAGGGGGGGCGCCGCCGCCCCCTCGTCCTTGGGCCTGTATCCTGGAGGACCGGATCGACTGGCGCCTGCCGTCCGGCGCGATCGGTCGCCTGATCGCGGGCCGCGCCGTGCGTGCGAGGCTGGAGCGCCTCTTCGAGCAACGCCACCGGATCATGGCGCGCGACCTCGAGCGCGCGGAGGGAGGGAGCATGCGCATCCTGGTCAGCGGTTCGACGGGACTCGTGGGCGGCGCACTCGTGCCCGCGCTCAACGCGCAGGGCCACGACGTGACCCGCCTGGTCCGCCCCTCCTCGCGCGTCCCCGCCGGCGGCCCGTCGGTGCCGTGGGACCCCGAGGCGGGCCGGCTCGACGCCGCCGCGCTGGAGGGGATCGAGGCGGTGGTCCACCTCGCGGGCGAGAGCATCGCGGCCCGCCGCTGGGACGACGCGCAGAAGGCGCGCATCCGGGACAGCCGCGTGAAGGGGACCCGGCTCCTCGCGGAGACGCTGGCGAAACTCCGGCGCCCGCCGCGCGTGATGGTCAGCGCCTCGGCGATCGGCTTCTACGGCGACCGCCGCGACGAGATCGTGCGCGAGGAGAGCGCGAGCGGGACCGGCTTCCTGGCGGAGGTCGCGCGCGCGTGGGAGGAGGCGGCGCGGCCGGCCCAGGACGCCGGCCTCCGCGTGGTCTTCCTCCGGTTCGGCATGATCCTGAGTCCGAAGGGCGGGGGGCTGGCGAAGATGCTGACGCCGTTCAAGCTCGGGCTGGGGGGGCCGATCGGGAACGGGCGGCAGTGGATGAGCTGGATCACGGTGGAGGACGTGGTCGGCGTGATCCGGCACGCGCTGGAGCGGGAGGGCCTCCGCGGCCCGGTGAACGGAGTCTCGCCGCAGCCGGTGACCAACCATGCGTTCACCAAGGCGCTCGGGCGAGCGCTCCGGCGGCCGACGATCTTCCCGATGCCGGCCTTCGCCGCGCGGCT
>Ga0187892_10008042_pt1 | contig 14644 bp, 7 predicted proteins | sample MA1701073metaG_FD_139345 | JGI IMG/M metagenome (GOLD analysis project Ga0187892, IMG submission 139345) | Bio-ooze microbial communities from a basaltic lava cave in the Kipuka Kanohina Cave System on the Island of Hawaii, USA - MA170107-3 metaG ... | reverse complement strand
TCCGGATGACGATCGCCGTCATGTGCGGGTGCGTCAGCATCATCATGCTTCAACGAGGCCGGAGCGCGCGCGCTCCGGATGACACCCGCGACACGATTCGGTTGCTGATCGCCGAGATCGCTTCAACGAGGCCGGAGCGCGCGCGCTCCGGATGACCACCGTCGGCCTCGTCGACCTCGGCACGCGTACCAGGCTTCAACGAGGCCGGAGCGCGCGCTCCGGATGACCGCCCTCGTACGACTCGACCGTGACGGACGAGACCGAGCTTCAACGAGGCCGGAGCGCGCGCGCTCCGGATGACGAAGACCTCGGGATTCACCGCGAGGTGACCTGCCTGCTTCAACGAGGCCGGAGCGCGCGCGCTCCGGATGACGAGCCGGATTGAAGGCAACGAGCCGGGCGATCGCGCTTCAACGAGGCCGGAGCGCGCGCGCTCCGGATGACCGTTCGAAGCCGGCAAGCTCGGCGCCGAGGAACTGGCTTCAACGAGGCCGGAGCGCGCGCGCTCCGGATGACGCGCAAGAAACCGACCGATGACCTCGAGGACGAATGGCTTCAACGAGGCCGGAGCGCGCGCGCTCCGGATGACCGTCGCCGGCGACGCCGAACCCGCACCCGCAGGCTCGCTTCAACGAGGCCGGAGCGCGCGCGCTCCGGATGACTCAGGCCGCCTGCGATGTGCCGCAAAACTGCTTGTTGGCTTCAACGAGGCCGGAGCGCGCGCGCTCCGGATGACCTCGTTCGAGCCGACGAGCAGTTCTACCAGGCGAGGGGGCTTCAACGAGGCCGGAGCGCGCGCGCTCCGGATGACGTCGCGCATCCGCTCCGAGCGCTTCGTCAGCACCTGGCTTCAACGAGGCCGGAGCGCGCGCGCTCCGGATGACGCAAGCACCGATGCAGCTCCCGCTCGTCGCCGGTCCGGCTTCAACGAGGCCGGAGCGCGCGCGCTCCGGATGACCCGGGGAACAGGTGCGGGATCTTTACCCCGCCGTACCGCTTCAACGAGGCCGGAGCGCGCGCGCTCCGGATGACTCGCAAAGCGCGTCGACGCGATGCGCCCGGCGATCGAGCTTCAACGAGGCCGGAGCGCGCGCGCTCCGGATGACCCGAGCAGTGGGTCTACCTCGGCCCGGGCTTCGTGCCGCTTCAACGAGGCCGGAGCGCGCGCGCTCCGGATGACGCTCGACGGCTCGCACGCGCTGAGCGCCGCCGTCACCGTGCTTCAACGAGGCCGGAGCGCGCGCGCTCCGGATGACCCGCGTCGATGTCGCTCAAGGCGCTGAGCGCATCCCGCTTCAACGAGGCCGGAGCGCGCGCGCTCCGGATGACCAGGCCCTGACCGTGGAACAGGACGAGGCCGACGCCGCTTCAACGAGGCCGGAGCGCGCGCGCTCCGGATGACCACCTTCGACAAGTTCTTCAGGTCCGGAATGACGGTGCTTCAACGAGGCCGGAGCGCGCGCGCTCCGGATGACCCGCCCGATGACGTAGGTTGGTGGCCGCATCTTCTTGTCGCTTCAACGAGGCCGGAGCGCGCGCGCTCCGGATGACGCCGGCGTCGATAAACGCGGCCGGCGATGTTGTTCACGCTTCAACGAGGCCGGAGCGCGCGCGCTCCGGATGACCGACACGGGGTCGGAAAAACTGACCTCGCCGGTGGTGGCTTCAACGAGGCCGGAGCGCGCGCGCTCCGGATGACTACGCCTACGTCGACGGCAGCCCGACGGCGACAATAGCTTCAACGAGGCCGGAGCGCGCGCGCTCCGGATGACCGCTGCGTGAGCAGCGCGAGCAGGCGTTGCAGCCATGGCTTCAACGAGGCCGGAGCGCGCGCGCTCCGGATGACCCCAGCTTTCACGAATCGGTACTACCACTCGACGACGCTTCAACGAGGCCGGAGCGCGCGCGCTCCGGATGACCTCGCTCGACTTCTCCGAGCTTCGTCGCTTCCAGCCGCTTCAACGAGGCCGGAGCGCGCGCGCTCCGGATGACCGCGACCTGCTCGGTCTGCTCGGCCCACAGCGCCATGCTTCAACGAGGCCGGAGCGCGCGCGCTCCGGATGACCAGCGAATCGAGTACCGGGACTTCGCGATCGACATCGCTTCAACGAGGCCGGAGCGCGCGCGCTCCGGATGACTGCCAGTTCGAAATGCGCCAGTAGCGCGTGGCATCAGCGCTTCAACGAGGCCGGAGCGCGCGCGCTCCGGATGACGCCGCGGTGCAGCCCCGACGAGCGAAGCCGGCGATAGCTTCAACGAGGCCGGAGCGCGCGCGCTCCGGATGACCGGCGGTGTCGTTCATGTCGGTGCTCCGGGTGGGGGCTTCAACGAGGCCGGAGCGCGCGCGCTCCGGATGACTTCCTGCTCCTGTTCCTGTTCCTGTTCCTGCTCCTGAGCTTCAACGAGGCCGGAGCGCGCGCGCTCCGGATGACACTCGAGGGCCAGTTCTGGTTCTACGAGCAGAATCCGCTTCAACGAGGCCGGAGCGCGCGCGCTCCGGATGACTCTCACGGACGACGTGATCATGGAGCTCGGCAGCTGCTTCAACGAGGCCGGAGCGCGCGCGCTCCGGATGACATCCGCCCGTCGCGCTCGGCGCGATCAGCTTGGGCGTGCTTCAACGAGGCCGGAGCGCGCGCGCTCCGGATGACACATCGCGGCGCTTGAGCGACATACCGATCTGGTCCGGCTTCAACGAGGCCGGAGCGCGCGCGCTCCGGATGACGAGAACCTCGACGCCGGCAACATGGTCAACCTCTGGCTTCAACGAGGCCGGAGCGCGCGCGCTCCGGATGACGAAGCGATTACTTCCTGGCTTTCCCAGCTCTCGTCGCAGCTTCAACGAGGCCGGAGCGCGCGCGCTCCGGATGACTCTCGCTCGACGGGATCGCGCTGTCGACGTCTGCGTTGCTTCAACGAGGCCGGAGCGCGCGCGCTCCGGATGACCATGCGCGATCGCGGATTCGAGGAGCGAGGAGGCGCTTCAACGAGGCCGGAGCGCGCGCGCTCCGGATGACGAGCGACACGCTGCCGGGGTCGCCGGGGTGTTGCTTGCTTCAACGAGGCCGGAGCGCGCGCGCTCCGGATGACTGGCGCAGCTGCCCGGGCCCGTTGATCGCGAGTGCCTTGCTTCAACGAGGCCGGAGCGCGCGCGCTCCGGATGACACCGTCGTCGCCATCTACGCAGGCGACTTACTGGTCGTGCTTCAACGAGGCCGGAGCGCGCGCGCTCCGGATGACCGTATCGGCTCGCGAGTGTCGCGTCGGTCCAGTCGAAGCTTCAACGAGGCCGGAGCGCGCGCGCTCCGGATGACGTGGCCGCTGCCGGCGAGGCCGTAGCTGAAGCCGACGCTTCAACGAGGCCGGAGCGCGCGCGCTCCGGATGACCGTGCGTCAGCTCGGCGCGCAGGATGCGATCGCGCGGGCTTCAACGAGGCCGGAGCGCGCGCGCTCCGGATGACGAGGCGCAGAAAACGCGGGGGCGAGTGGGCTTGATGCTTCAACGAGGCCGGAGCGCGCGCGCTCCGGATGACGAGCCAAAAGTGTTTTGCTCCCTCGGCCGATCGACCGCTTCAACGAGGCCGGAGCGCGCGCGCTCCGGATGACTGTGCGTCCGCAAGAGACTGCATGAGCGAAGACTGTTGCTTCAACGAGGCCGGAGCGCGCGCGCTCCGGATGACATGATGACGATCTGATCGACACGTCCGGCGCGGATCGGCTTCAACGAGGCCGGAGCGCGCGCGCTCCGGATGACGGTGTACGAGCCGCGCTTCATCCACGACGCCTACTCGCTTCAACGAGGCCGGAGCGCGCGCGCTCCGGATGACGCGGTCTTTCCTTTCCCCACCCGGAGCACCGACATGCTTCAACGAGGCCGGAGCGCGCGCGCTCCGGATGACCCGAGCAGTTCCCCGAGAAGTTCGAGCGCGTGGTGCAGCTTCAACGAGGCCGGAGCGCGCGCGCTCCGGATGACGGCGATGCCTTGGTCGTTCATGCGTCGACCGGAACGCTTCAACGAGGCCGGAGCGCGCGCGCTCCGGATGACGAGTTCGTTCAGTTCGAGCAGCGCGCCCGTGCGGCGTTCGCTTCAACGAGGCCGGAGCGCGCGCGCTCCGGATGACCGCGGCGCCGCCGGCGCCGCCGGCGCCGACGAAAACCTGCTTCAACGAGGCCGGAGCGCGCGCGCTCCGGATGACATCGCCGTCATGTGCGGGTGCGTCAGCAGCATCATGCTTCAACGAGGCCGGAGCGCGCGCGCTCCGGATGACAAGGCGGAATGCAAAGCGTTCAGCGCGGAGATTCGGCTTCAACGAGGCCGGAGCGCGCGCGCTCCGGATGACGGCCCTTGCGCATGTTACTGATTGACCGCAATCCAGCAAGCACTTCGCGAGCGCTGGCCTGCCCATCGGCATCCGCCGTCACCGAAGATCAAGCGTAGGTTCCAAAAGGCTGTGGAACACCCTGATTGTAAAAGAGCGGCCCGCCGCGAGCGGTGGCGGGCCTTGGCGCACCAATGGAGCGCTCGCTCACAAGCGGCGCGGTCACACGATCATCGGTCCCCGCTCGACCACCTCGAACTTCTCGCCGAGGCTGATGAAACGCGGCTCCACATCCTCCGCCGGCCCGACATCAACCACTAGTACCCGATCGCTCTGTGGCGCGATCGCGCCGTCCAGGAGTTGCACCATCTCGGCATGCCGCTTCGCGCTGAGCCGGCATTGGAAAACGGAGAGCTGCAACCACTTGCCGTAGCCCTTCATCAGGCGGAACACCTGCCGCCAGCGCTTTGGCTCCGATATGTCGTACGTCACGATGAAAAGGTGCTCGCGCTCGCGTGGCATGGTCTCACCGCGTGATGAAGTTCGGGTTGTCCGGCAGCTCGCCGAGCAGGTAGCGCCCGAGCATGCGCGCCTGCAGTTCGAAGAGGCGCCGGTAGCTGAGGCGATAGCCAAACTGCGGATGAGCGATTTCCTCTTCGAGTCTGCGCTCGATGGTGGCGATGAATCGTTTGCGTCCGGCCTCGGTGAGCGCGACGGCGTCGGCGACCGACACGAAATCCGTGGGTCTGACCTCGCCGTTGTTGACGGCCATGATGACGGCCGAATCGGCCACCAGTGGTCGGAAGGGCTCCATCATGTCCAACGCGAGCGCGGGCCGCCCATAGCGCGGCTGGTGGTAGTAGCCGCGGTAGGCATCGAACCCCACCGTCGCGAGTGTGATCGTCCACTGGCGGGTCAGGAGTGAATACGCGAACGAAAGCAGGGCGTTGATCGGATCGCGCGGTGGCCGGCGGTTGCGCGCCGCGAAATCGAACCCGAAACCGGCATCCGGATCGCGTTTGAGCAGCGAGCCGAAGGCACCGAAGTACGCCGCGGCGGCCGCGCCTTCGAGGCCCAGCAGCGTTTCGATCGACTCCGCGCGACGCGCGTTGCGCTCCGCCGCCTCGATCTGCGCGAATGCCTCGTCGGGCGGCTTGTCGCCGCGCCAGTTCCTGCGCAGCATCACGCGCTGGTTGCGCGCCTTGGCGACGACCCATCCGCGCGCGAGGCGCAGGCAGGCCGCTTCGTCGAAGCTCGCTCGGTACTGCGCCGTGCGCAGTTCCACGTTCTTGTGACCCAGACCCTGCGTGTGGCCGAGGTACCAGCCGCCGTAGCTCAGCCAGACCACCGGCACTTCTCGCCGCATCAGCTCGTGCAGCACGCCGGTGCTCACGTAGACGTTCCCTTGCAGCACGAGCTGCGACACGTCGCCGAGCCGAATCGTTGTCTTGGGCTTGTCGTCGACTTCCACGTCGAGCGTCTCGCCGGACTTGCTCACCCGCGCCTTGTTCGATTGCACATGCAGCGGAAATGACTCGGTCAGCCCGACCGACAGCGGCCGCAGTGCCGCTTCGGCGCCGCGGAGCGCGTTGGTCTCGTCCGGCAGGCAGATGCCGACCAGCGAGCAGCGCGGGCATTTCGGACTGTCGATCAGCGGCGGCGGCATGCGCCCGCCATTGGCGACCGCGCGCAGGCCATGGATCGCGGAAAGCGTGCGCTCGATCAACTCGTCGTCGAACTCGACCGGAACGCGCTCACGTGAGCCGGCGAAGTAGAGCACGCCCTCGTCGCAGGCGTAGCCGTGCTCGCGCAGGATCAATCCCTGCGCGCAGAGCTGAACGCGCTCGGGCTCATAGGCGCCCTTCGCGACGTGCGGACGCTTGCCCTTCTTGTAGTCGACCGGGACAACCTTGCCGTCCAAGGTCTCGACGAGATCGAGCTTCGCGATCAGGCCCAGGCGATTCGACGACAGCGTGACCGAGCGCGCGTGGAACTGGTCCGCGTCCGCATGTGAAAGCTCGGCCGCACCGGGCAGCTCACCGCCGGGCTTGTCGACGCGCTTGTGGACACCGCGACCCTGCACGGTATCGGCGGTGTCGGCCCATTCACCCTGAACCCACTCGAGATAGGCGAGGCGAGGGCAATACTCGAACTCGTTGACCATCCGCACGGGCATGAGCGGCTGATCGGCGGTGAATTCCGGGAAGGGAAGGGGGAGGGCGATCTGATGCGGCATGCTGCGAATCGTCTGCGAACGTCAAGGTCGACTACCGACGTGCTGCAGTCACTACGCCCTATGGTCAGCAGGGTGACCGGCGGTCACGCACTGACCGCCGCGAGCAAACCCAGTCCAGAGAATCGACCACGACCGATGCACAGCGGCCCAGCAACCCTCACCGGCCAGGTCAACTTGACGTGCAGCCGTGGCGACGCGGCGAGGTGCCCGGGGACCGCGTACCGCGAGGCCTTGTCGACCCCCGCGACGAAACCCGTATCCTGCGTTTCGATGTTGGCGGAGAACGCCAACTCGTCCCCGAGACCTGCGTGGCGCAGCGCCTTGCGCACCAAAGCCTCACGTCGCCTCATCAGGCGCTCGAGCAGCGATCTCTGCTCTTTGTCGTCCTTCACCTTGCGGAGCCGTTCGCGGAGTCCGCCCGGATCATCGTGGCCAGGCAGCAGGATGGGTGTCACGGTCGTCCAAGTGGACGACTCCGAGAGGTAGCGCTTGAGCACGCGGTCGTTGCGCGGTGTCGCAGCGAGCACCGCCTGCACTTCGCCGGTCTTCTCGTCGACGAGATCCATTCCGCCGAGCGCGCGTGCGGCCCACGCGATGTCATGGCTTCGCTCGTCGGTCGAGAAGAGCATTACCCGCCGCACGGCGCTCACTGTCTCGCCGTCGCCGCGGGGTTCGATGCTGGGCACAGGCACGAGCAGCAACCGCGCTTCGTCGCCATCCCCATGCCCTAGCACGGAGGTGCGCACGCGCGCCTCGTCCCACCCCGCGCGTTCCGCGGCGGTGCGCACGGCGTGTCGCAACATACCGGCCACGGCCATCCCGCGGCGCGCGGCATCGAAAGCGCGGAAGTGGTCCGAATCGACTCGCATCAGCGTGAAGCCGGCGATGCCGGCCACGCGCGGCTCTTCCGCTCGCGCGTAGTTGGTGGTGGCGTAGGTCGATAGCGACGGCGGCGGGCGCAGCGTCGGGTCAGCGAGGCTGGTACGAGAAAGAAAGGCCGCGTGCCGCCGGTCGAGGTCGTCCAGTGTCCCTTTGGTCGGTGTACGCAGCGCGCATCGTCCGTTGCCGCGCGGCTCCCAGACACTCAGTTCCGCCGAGATCGCGCCCAGTCGCGCACCTTCTAGGACCGCGCCGTCACCGACCACAAGATCGATACCCCAACCGAGGGCCACCACGCCGCGAGCTGCAGCAATGAGGGCGGGCGCGGCCGACGCTTCGTGTTCGAGTCGCCACGCGTAGTGTACGACCGCATCTTCCGGCAGTCGGGTTGGCCGCACGTTCTTCATGGTGCGGTGCTCCGCCGCCTTGCCTTCGTCGCCGCGACTCCATTGCTTCCCCACGAGGTCCATCGCGTTGTGGGGCACCGAGAGGCGGTAGCCCTCCGCGCTCTCGGCGGCTCCCGAGGCGATGATGATCGGCGACGTACGTTGCTCCAGCCAGGTCAGAGCGCCGCGCATCGATTCCTTTGTTCCAGCGCGCGCCGCGGCCGCCACGACTGCCTGAAAGGCTCGCAGCGGAGATGGTGGCCACTCCGGTGCGTCATCGTCCGCTCGTCCGTGGAACCACGGCGAGAGGAAACGGAAAGACAGCACGAGGTAGCGACTCATTAGGCCTTCGCCTTCTTCGGTGCCTTCCTCTTGCCTACGCCGGTCGTTTCGTCCTTCGCTAGCTTGGTGTCGAACTTCACCGTCCTGCTCTCGCCGACTCCGAATGCCGCAGCCGCCCGCTTCGCGAACGCCAGCGCCGCGTCGTGCGCGAGGCCCGAGTCGTCGCGCCGACCGTCGGGGAAGACCACTTTCGACTCGGGCTTTCTGTCACCGTCCAGCACCAAGTTGCAGCCCTGGCGCAGGAACCCAACTGCCGGCTTCGTGAAGGCCACCAACGCCAGCCCCAGCAAATAGGCGCGGAGCTTCCTCGTCTCATCGTCGGTTGCCCCGCGGAGCAACCGCAGCGCTGCCACCTGCAGCGTCACCTCGCGGCGGATGTCGCCCTTGGCAATGACGCCGCCGTGAGACGCCGACGCCGGCACGTGGCGAAAGCCGCGCTCCGAGTAGGCCTTGAGAGCGTCCTTGTCTTCCGTCTCGTCGAGCAGGCCCTCTTCGACGTACTCGACGGCAGGGTTGTACTGCGCCGAGCGCGTCAGCCTGGCGACGTTGAAGGCGCGAATGGTGGCCGCAAGCAGACGAGGCGCCTTCGCCTGCGTGTCGCGCGAGTCCCACACGCCAAAGACGAGCGAAGTAGGTGCGAGCTTCGCCAGCGGCATGGCGTTGCCCTTCTTCAGCGCCTGGAAGGCGTTCTGCAGCGCGTCCTTCAGTTCGCTGCAGCGGACGATGGCGTCACCGGCGCGGTGACCGGCCTCGAGGATGCTGACGCTTTTCTCTCCCGCCTGAACGACGAGCTGCGGCACAAGTGCCGCGTAGTCGCCCGTCGCGAACGTCGGTTCGATGCGGTTGGCTTGCGAGCCGACCGAGTCGATGAGGCAGACATTCTCTCCGGGGCCCAGCTCGTTTATGTTGTACCCACCGGAGAACTCCCTGGAGTTCTCGGCCGCCGCGAACGTCGGCGGAAAGAAGACACCGTCCCTACCTTCTACCGGCGTCAGGTACTCGCGCAACACGATGGCTGCTGGCGCCTCAGCAGAATCTTCGAGCCACGACTCGATCTTCACTTCACTCATGATCATCTCCATACACGGAAATCGCGGGTGAGAAAGCCTTGTGCTTGCGCTGGTCCGTGCGAAACGCGCTCTCGAACTGGAACAGCGCTCCGTCGTCGGGGAGCGTGTTCGACGCCGCCAGCGCCGCAAGCCTTACCGGAAGCGGCGCGCGCCACGCCCGATACCGGTAGACGCGCGCCTTGACGGGAGAAGGGCGAAAACGTTGGAGTCCCACGAGCGTGAAGAACTCCGTGGCGCTGAAGGCCACCGTTTCCAGCGACAGCGCGTCGGACGAGAATCCAACGTCGAGCGGTAGTGCGGTCGCGCCTCGACGCCCATCGAAGTAATACGGCTCGACCTTCTTCCCGTCGGCACCGACGATAACGTGGCCATCGTCGAAGAAGCCGTCGCTCAACGTGTTGGGCAGATCGCGATGGAGGCTCGCCGCGATGCGGTTGACCGACATGCGCCCGGCCCAGGTCTTCAGGCCGCGCTCGACCTTCCACCAGTCAAGCCGCAGGTCGAACGGTTCTGAAAGGCGCAGCGCCGAAGAGGTCTGGTTGGCGGGCTCCAACACCTCGAGCGACGTGTGCGTAGTCTTCGTCACGAGCTCCGTCAGGTCTCCATCGGACACGACGAAGTGCACTCCCTCGAAGTGTGCCGTCGCACGCGGCCACAAGCGCTGTGCCAGCTCGAACACGCCGCAGCTGCCGAAGAACTGGCCGGGGTTCGTGAGGTCTACGGGGAGGCGGATCACTCGACCACCTCTTCGTCCTCGGAGCCGAGCACGTCGGCAGCCCGGAGGATCGATTCGAGCCACGCAAGACCCCAACGGCCGTACCGGTTCTGCAGCCGGTCGAAGCGAAGCGGCACCTCGCGCACCAGCGCAGCCACGACGTCGTCCTTCAGTTCCGGGTCGTAGCTCTCGACGACCGGAAAATGGGGTCGGGCACGCCCATGGTGTGCGGCGATGACGTGCAATACGAGGTCTTTCGCCTCTTCACTCAAGCCGCTGAAGTTACCGTCGTGCAGCGAGCCGAGCTCGTGGCGGTAGTGGCCCAGCGCCGAGGACTGCATCGGGCCCTTTGCAAGCGGGGGATCCTTGAAGCGCTTGATGCAGCGCTGCCACACGCGCCGCCGCTTCCCCAAGTCGTGCGTGCGCCCAGCGCGAGCCAACGCGTTCTGCTCGGCTTCAGGCAGCGCCAGACGCTCAGCGATGCGAGCCGCCCACTTCTCGGTCCGCTGCAGGTGGACTTCGAGCAGCAACTCCTTGCGGCTGTTGCATGAGCCATCGTCGTCAGCGCGCTGGGAGATCGCGTAGAGGTGCCACCACTGTGGCGCGTTATTCTCTTCGACTGTGCGTCTCACCGAACGGACCAGCCGCATGCCGGCTGGCGCGTCCGGTTCCTCTTCTGATTCGTGCACGAACCGTTCGTTGTCCTTCGGTCCCAGGTCGTAGGCGACATCAGGATCGAACTCGGCGGTTCCGTCGAGGAGCCCGTCGCTCAAGCCTCCGACCTCGGGTGGCAAGACCACGATGGCGTCGTCGAGTGAAGGGTTCCTCTTCGAGTCGTAATGCCCTACCAGTTCGACGAGTTTCACGATCTCTGCGGGCTTGTCATGGCGCACGAGCCACGCGCGCTGCTCTTCGTCTCGATCACGCGCCGCCAGCTTTTCGAGGTGCTTCAGTACTCGACTGGTGACGTCACTCAGCGTCTCTCGACTGCGCAGTGGGTAGTCGGCAAGAAAGTCGTCGAGCTTCTCCCGACCCAGGTGTTCCTTCGTGAGCCATGCCACTTCGCGACGCCACGCGACGGTGGTGCGCGGCGGTTCCCATTCAGCTTTTCCGTGCAACCACTCGGCCACCGGCGGCCGGCCGGGTAGAGCGTCCGTGATCGTGGTGTACGACCAGCGATCGAACAGCAGCGCGTCGACGTGGTGAACGTCGGGTTCAGGTGTCGAGGCTCGAATGCGCGCGTCACGGGGCAACGCGCGCAGCGCGGACGGAGACGCGTTTCTGCGCGCGTCGCCACGCTCAGGCAGCTCGCCCAGCAGTGCCCTGGCGAAGAACCGCGCATCGTCATACTCGTCCTTGCGCTTGCCGGCCGTGTCGTCCTCGTCGTCGCCGCTTTCGCCATCGGTTCTCGATTTCGGCGGCTCCTTCAGCTTCTCGCAGTAGACGTGCACTTCGGCGTCGCCTTCACCGTAGCGGTTGACACGACCGAGCCGCTGCGCGAGTGCGTCGAACGGTGGGAGATCGGTGACAACATGGTCGGCCGAGAGGTCGATGCCCACCTCCCCCGCTGACGTGGCAACGAGGAAGACGGTGCCAGGCTGGACGCTCACGCCGGCGCCCGGTCGCCTAAGGAAGCGCGCGAACACCGGATCCTCCACGAGTCCATCCCGCTCGGCGCCGCGCATGGTTCCGGTCAACGTGGCTACGCTGTGCCTCTTCGTCTTGCGCAGCGCCTGTGCGCATTTTTCGGCGTGGTCGACAGAAGAGAGGAAAACCACCACCTTGCCCTCGAGCTCTACGGCTTTCGCGGCGATTCGTTCGGGCAAGTCCTTTCGATCATCAATATGGTGCAACTGCAGACCCTTCCTGGCGTCGAGTCGCTTCCTCACGATCGCGTGCTGGAGGTCGTCGATGCCGAGCGTGAAGTCCGGATCCGTGCGGCCGGTGGCCGAAAGCGCGAGCACCTTGAGTGGACGCGGCTCGTTGCTGCGCCGCTGCTCGTCCACGACCGCAGTTAGCAATGACTGAAACGCAGGCGCGAGGTGCGCCTCGTCGTGTACCAGCAGCACGTCCTGCCCGATGAAGCCGGCGTGCAGCGGCTTGCTGCGAAAGCCGCAGCCGTAGCCGCCGAAGAGCAAGCGGCTGCCGATCATGTCGACGGTACCGACGATGATGGCGGGCCGGGAGGGATCCCGGCGCCACGCGGCGTTATCGGCGAACTCTCCGCGCAGGGTGCTGATGGCCAGCGGATACTGCGCGGGCACGGCGGCCAGCGCGTCGAGGGCATCGCGCAGGTGTCGCGCCTCAGGCCCCAGAAGTTGGCTACGCAGCCGCTCGGCCTCAACGGTGGATTGGTCCACAACCGTCCGCCGGTTGACGACGTACACGAGCCGCCGCGGTAGCTTCGGGTTCCTGGCAAGCGCGAGCAGCCAAAGAGCGATGACGCTCGTCTTCCCGAGGCCGGTCGGCAGATCGCACACCTTGGGGAAGTCGCCGGCGACCAAGCGCGTGTGCAGCGAGCGCTGCCACGGGAAGGGTGGGTTGCCGGTGAGCAGCGCAAAATCGTCGTCGAAGGCCATACGGTTACTCTCGCGGCGTTCCGAACGCGGTTGAAAAGGTTCTTTGGCCGAGTCGGCGGCGCGACGACTCATAGCGTCTTGAAGTCTCACGGAAAGCGACCCGATCGCGGCAGCCCCAGTCGAGCGCACACCACAGTTCGATCGCGAGGCGGGAGAGCAAGCCGTCTGGCCGTGAGCGGCTCGCTGGCTTGCCCAAGCGCAGAGTGAGCCCGTAGTTCGGCGCCCGCTCTTTGCCCACCGAGACGCCGCGGAATGGTCGTCGCGCGCGCCGATCGGCGCGCACATGCGCCATGGCGCGGAACTCGGGCCAACCGCGCACCGCGCCGATTGCGATCCCAGTGCCGTGCCCGTCCGTAGGCCGCCGGCATTCCGCGAGACGGATCGCCACGAGAGGTTGAGGGGATAGTTCGAGGTCGAAGATCACGGCAAGAGCTTCCGAACACGAAAACTCCAGCGAGCATATGCGGGGTGAGCGGAGTGCGCTTTACCCAGATGGGTTAGGAAACCGCTCGCGAATGACGCTAGCGCGTGTCGCGAGACGATCAGCCGCGCAGGGCGACGACGTCCGGGGCGCGTGTCTCGTGCAACGGGCGCCCTGTGCCGACCGCCAACTGCGTCCGCGGCAACCCCACCGCATGCCCCTGCGCGTAATCGACGCCGCATTCGAGCAGCGCCATCAGCGCGCGCGGGTTCTCGACGCATTCGGCGACGGTCTTCTTGCCCGCGGCTTCGGCGATCGAGGTCAGCGCCGCGAGCACGGCGCGGTCGAGCGGGTCGTCGGGCAGGCCCTGGATCAGCGAGCCGTCGATCTTGAGGAAGTCGGCCTCGAGCTGCTTCAGGTACGCGAAGGTCGAAAAGCCGGTGCCGAAGTCGTCGACCGCGATGCGGCAGCCGAGCGTGCGTAGCTCGTGCAGCAGCCTCTGCACGTTCTGGATCTCGGTGATCGCGCGCGATTCGGTGATCTCGAACACGAGCAGCGACGGGTCGATGTTGTACTGGACCAGCTTGTCGGTGATGAACGTCCCGGTCTTTTCGTGCTCGAGCGACTGCGCGGAGAGGTTGAGCGCGAACACCGTCGTGCGGCCGCCGCGCTGCTCGCGCATCGTGCGGAACGCGCGGTCGATGACCCAGCGGTCGATGTCGGCCATGAGACCGAAACGTTCGGCGGTCGGCAGGAACGCGTTCGGCGAGATCAGCTCGCCGTGCGAGTCCTTGAGTCGCAGCAGCACCTCGTAGAACGCCGGCGCCTCGGGGTTGCGCTCGAGCTGGCGCTGCCAGAGGTCGTGGTCGGCCGGTCCGGGCGCTTCGCGCTCGACGCCGTAGAGTGGCGCGATCGGCTGGAACGCGAGCACGAACTTGTCGCCGCGCAGCGCCTCCTCGAGCCGCGCCGACCAGCCGAGGTCGACGTCCATCGCGGCCTTGCGGCCGGTCTCGGGCGTGTAGAGATGGGTCTGGTTGCGGCCGCCGTTCTTCGCGATGTGGCACGCGATGTCGGCGTGCGCCATCGCCTCGGTGGTCGAGGCGGTGATTGCATCGAGCCTTGCCACGCCGATCGAGATCGTGATGCGGTAGCTCTTGCCGCCGTACTGGAACGGCGCGGTCGTGAGCGCCTTGCGGAAGCCGTCGGCGAGCGAGGCGACGTCGTCGACGCTGACGTTGCGCAGGATCACCGCGTACTCGTCGCCGCCCATGCGCGCGAGGTGATCCGACGCGCGCAGCCGCGACTTGAGCCGCTGGCTCACCTCGATCAGCAGCTGGTCGCCGGCCGAATGCCCGGCCGTGTCGTTGATGTACTTGAAGCGGTCGACGTCGACGAACAGCAGCAGCGAGGTCTGGTCGGTGCGCTTCAAGCGCGCGACCTCCTGCTCGAGCTGCGATTCGAACCACGCGCGGTTGTGGAGCTTGGTCAGCGCGTCGTGCTCCGCGGCCCAGCGCAGCTCCTCCTCGAGCATGCGGCGCGCCGAGATGTCGCGGAACGCGACGACCGAGCCCGCACGCTCGCCGTCGATGCGCATCGGATAGACCGTGCACTCGACCGGCACGGCGCGCTTCGACGCGGTCCAGAACACCGTCTGCCACGCCGGCACCTGGCTGCCGTTCGCGTAGCACTGGTTGAGG
>Ga0187892_10008041_pt1 | contig 14649 bp, 10 predicted proteins | sample MA1701073metaG_FD_139345 | JGI IMG/M metagenome (GOLD analysis project Ga0187892, IMG submission 139345) | Bio-ooze microbial communities from a basaltic lava cave in the Kipuka Kanohina Cave System on the Island of Hawaii, USA - MA170107-3 metaG ... | reverse complement strand
CCTGGAGAGCGTTGAACGGTTCAGCGCTGGTTCGCGACGTGATCGCCGGCGTTCAGTTCGCCGACGGCGTCAAAAAACAAGCCGCCTGATCATGCCCCATCCACAAGATTTGGAAATATCTCGCCTTTGGAAGATTAGAATCATGCGGGTCAAGGAACGCGGCTCGCTACACGGCGCTTTCGGCTTCTTCGCGGATGCGGGCGATCAGGATGAACCATTGATTGGTGACGTCGCTGAACTCGTATTGAAGCAGGTCGGCCAGCAAGACGTGATCGTCGACCCGCAGCGCTTCGCGCACCTGCAGCAGCACTTCCTTGGGCCGAGCGATGATGGCACTGATCGGTTCGTCGCCGACGGTCATGGCGTCGACATCCAGATCCAGCATTTGTATCGACTGCAATACGGCCCGGTGAACCTGACGCCAGACGGTCAGGCAGTCACTGAAGGCCTGCATGCCCTCTTGGGTTTTGCCCTCGGTCAACAGCCCTGCCACCTGGCGGCAGGTCTCCTCGGTTTCGTGCAGGGAAGCGGAGGCTTGGTTCATCGCCTCGCCGATCAGGGCCTGCTTGGTGGACGTGAATAGTTCCAGGCGCGAGCAAGACGAGACCTCCTTTTGCAGCGTGGAGGCCAAGGCCTCTTCGGATACGTCCTCACCGTCGAACCGAAGCCGAACGACCAGCCGTCCGGGAGTGCACACTTCCGATTGCACGTGGCGGACCGCGGCTTCGATGGTGTCTCCCTCAACGGTTTGGCTTTCCACGGGACTATCATCGAGAAAGAGTTTCAAGTTCAGCTCGCAGGCTCGTTATTCGACGGTCACGCTCTTGGCCAAGTTCCGCGGCTTATCGACGTTGCAGCCCCTGAGCACGGCGGCGTGGTAAGCAATGAGCTGTAAGGGGATGGCCGTCAGCAGCGGCTGGAGAGGTTCCAGGGTATCGGGGATGTACAGGACATTTTCGGCCAATTTAGGAATCTCGCGGTCGCCTTCGGTGGCAATGGCAATGACTCGCCCGCCTCGGCTTTTCACTTCGGAGATATTGTTCATGATCTTGTCGTACTGCGAACCGGCGGTGGCGATGACCACGACGGGCATGGCTTCGGTGATGAGGGCGATGGGCCCGTGCTTCATCTCCGCTGCGGGCAAGCCCTCGGCGTGGATGTAGCTGATTTCTTTCAGCTTCAAAGCCCCCTCCAGGGCTACGGGATAATTGTAGCCCCGCCCGAGATAAAGCCAGTTGTCCTGGTCACTGAACTGTTCCGCGGCCGTTTTGGCCTCCTCGGCCTGATCGAGGATCTGCTTCATCTGCTCGGGGATCTTTGCAAGGGCATGAATGAACTGGCCCGCCGCGGAGGTGGAAAGGTGTTTGCGCCGGCCCAGATAGCAGGCCATCATGGCCAACACGGCCACCTGGGCAGTGAACGCCTTGGTGCTGGCCACGCCGATTTCCGGTCCGACGTGCAGGTAGACGCCGGCGTCGGTCTCGCGGGCGATGCTGGAACCGACGACGTTGACCACCCCCAGAGTCAGCGCGCCCCGCTGTTTTGCTTCATTGAGGGCGGCGAAGGTGTCCGCGGTTTCGCCGCTTTGGGAAACGGCGATGACCACCGTGCCGTCGTCGATGATCGGGTTGCGGTAGCGGAACTCGCTGGCGTATTCCGTCTCCGTCGGAGTGCGGATCAGCTCTTCAAAGAGGTATTCGCCGACCAGTGCCGCGTGCCAGGCCGTACCGCAGCCGGTGATGATAAAGCGTTTGGCCCGGGTGAGTTCACGGGTGTGATCCACCAGGCCGCCCAGATGGACCATTTCGTTGCGGGGGTCGATGCGCCCGCGGAGGCAGTTTTCCAGTGCCGAGGGCTGCTCGAAAATCTCCTTGAGCATGTAGTGCTCGTAGCCGGCCAGCTCGATCTGATCGAGCGTCCACTCGATCTCGTGGATGCGTTGAGCCACGGGTATGGCATCCAGCGTGCTCAGCCGCAAGTTGTCCTTGGTGATGCGGGCGATCTCGCCGTCGCCCAGGTAGACCACTTGCGAAGTATGAGCCAGGATGGCCGCGGCGTCCGAGGCCAGGATGTGCTCACCCCGGCCGACTCCAATGATCAGCGGGCTTCCCTTGCGGGCGGCGACGATCACATCAGGCTCGTCGCGGCAGACCACGGCGATACCGTAGGTTCCGGAAACCTCCGCGAGGGCCTGTCGAACAGCCCGTTCGAGATTGCCGTCATAGAGCTTGCCGATCAACTGGGCCAGCACCTCGGTATCCGTCTCGGTTTTGAACTCAATGCCTTGATGTTGGAGAAAGGTCTTCAGTGCCCGGTAGTTCTCGATGATGCCGTTGTGAATCACGGCGATACGGCCCGACGAGTCTTGATGCGGGTGGGCATTGAGGTTGGTCGGGGCGCCATGCGTGGCCCAGCGAGTGTGGCCGACGCCAACGGTCTGCGGGCTATCGAAGTCAAGCTGCTGTTCGAGAACGAACAGCCGCCCGGCCGACTTCCGAACAGAGATACCCTCGCGGTCAACCAGGGCGACGCCCGCGGAATCGTATCCGCGATATTCTAACCGTCGAAGGCCTTCGACCAGAATCGGCAGCGCCGGCCGCGTGCCCACGTATCCAATGATCCCGCACATACGAACTCCTCCGACTTTGGTTCCCCGAAACCGTCTTTATATTATCGGGTGCCAGGCCGCGAAAGCCAAGCCTCAAAAAACTGATCGGTTGGACTCAAGCACACGACCACGGGTAGCATGCCGTAGCACGTCAGCGGTCGCCGCTCGCGCCCATAGCGCCCTGTTATGCAATAAAGGTCTTCATCTTTCGGCCGGAAAGATAAGATTCCATCACGCAATGGGTCAGATCGCCGCTTGTGCAGTAGAAAGCCACGCCCTTGGTGAGCTTGGTCAAATGGTCCACGAAACGCACCCAATCGAGTTGAAAATAGTCATCAATCAGAGCGAAAGTCGAAAGGCGGATTCCCTGGCGCGAAAGCCGCAGACCCTCGGCAAGAGTGGCCAGCGCCGTGGATTCCTCAGGCGGATAGATGAGATGCACTTGGCCCCCCTCGACGTGGGCGGTCGGCTCGCCATCGGTGATGAGAAATACTTGTTTGTTGCAGCCCCCGCGGCGGGCCAGGATTTGCCGGGCAGTCATGAAGCCCATGTGCAGATTCGTGAAATGCTGTGGGGCTTCGGGCAGTTTCGCCAGCGGCACGCGAAGGCGGATCTGAGGATCCCAAAGGGATATGCGTTTGGGCAAGAGCAGCGGCAGGCGATGTTCGGGGATCACTTCCGCACCCGAGGCAAACCCCACCATGTCGACGGTGTCCCGCAGAAATCGCTGGCGGATCAACGCGTAGACGGCCATGGCGCATTTCTTGGCCTGGGTGAAGCGGTCCCACCGGCTCATCGAGCCGGACATATCCAGCAGGATGACGGTGCTGCAGGTGGCCTTCGCCTCGGTAAGATGAACTTCGAAATCATCTTCTTTCAGGGGCAGCGGCAGCAGGGACTTGCCTGTGCGATCGTCGAGACCCAACGAAGAGGCTTGGCGATGGATGGCGTTTCGCAGGGTGGCGCTCAAATCCAACTCACTGAGGGAATCGCCGAACTGGTAAGTGCGAGTGCTCTCGGTCCGCTCGCCGCCTTGACCTGAAAGAAGCGTCTCGTGCCCCTCGGGTGCATCGGGTTTGAGGTTGCGGAAAACTTCCATCAGCGCCTTGCGCTGCAGACTGCTGATGGCCCGCGGGGTCAGCCGAAACCGGACGCCCACTTTGTCGAGCAGCCCTTCCTGAAGCCATTGTTCGATGGTCTTCCGCTGCTCGGGATCCTCCTCGAGCCGGCGCAGGGCCTCCAGGGCCTCATCGCCGTACTCGATCAAGAACTCCATGAAATGGTGGAACGATTGCAGGTGTTCTTGGGTAGGAAACTCGGACCCGTCCCATTCAGTGTAGCGAAAGCGCATTTGGATTCCCCCTGGTCATTAACTCAAAAAACAAGCCTTTCCAAAGCTTCCCCAGCGGATTGCATTACCACGTGGATCGGGGGTCCAACAAGCTGTCGAACGCCGTTTCCTTTGAATTGGCTCCTGCGCCGGTACCTCTTAACGCGAAACTTTAATAGTTCCGCCGTTTGAGAATGAACGCCGAAACTGTTTTTTTTTCGTTGACAAAGCTCGCGGGAGGGATAATAATCGCCGATTCAGGAGGCAGCCGGGCATGGCTGCTCGAAGGGCAAAGGGATTTCTGGTATAGGCTTGTTTGTAGTAGGAGTAGATCATGAGAATACTTGGTTGGTGCGTCGGAATGCTATTCGGGCTGGGACAACCACCTGCCTCGTTGACAAAACCGGCGGCCAAAACGCCACCTGTAATGCTCTCGGCGCTGTTGCCCACTCCAGTAGCGGAATTCGTTCTACGCGCTGGAACGGATTGCCCCCTTGACGCGATCGCAGACCACGAGCTTGTGGAGTTACTCTCACCCGATCCAGATGCTGGCATTGTCCTGGACATCCTCCGGCCAATGTCGCACATCGAAGTTTTTGGCGGCGTCACATTTCGCGTGGACGAGGCATCTCCGGAGGGTGCGCTTACAGAAACTCTGCTAGTGACCGGGAGCATGGTCGTATTGAACGACGGGCGCGAGTTGCCCTTTGGAATAAAGTTACTCTTGGACGATGTCGTACTAAATGGTCTAGTTTTCAATGCAGGTAACGCTCCAGTTATCGTCCAAACATACGATCAGGAATTCCCGCTCGAATCAGGCGAGGTTTTGGAAGCTCATTGTGCTTCTAGTTGCTCGGTAACATGCGGTACGGGTAGTTATTCCTGCTGTAACATAGTTTCAGGCCCCTGTGCCATTTGTGGATGTATCCCCAATAGCCAAGAGCCTCCAACGCAAGGCTGTGCGGCTGGCGGCAAGTATTCAACACAATGTTCGATCGTGGCTCAATAGTCGCATCCGTGTGGCATCACGCAGCGGCGTAATTCGCGCCCTTGTCACAACGTCGGATCTTCGCTAAGCCCGGTTCCATTGCAGAATGTCGGCCACCGGCTTCTTGCGAATATCGGGCACCGTGCAGTTCGCCGCGGGGTATCCGACGGGAATCAGCAAGAATGGTTTTTCGTTGATCGGCCGGGAGAGGATTTCGCGTAAGAACTTCATCGGGCTGGGCGTATGCGTCAGCGTGGCCAGGCCGACCTGGTGACAAGCCATCAGAAACATTCCCACGGCGATACCGATGGACTCCGCCGGATAGTAGTTCTGAATTCGTTTGCCGCCCATCTCCTCCCAATCAATGCGAAAGGGCACGACCAGCCACGGCGCAATCTCCAGAAAGGACTTTTCCGCGTCGGTGCCCAGCGGTTCGAGGGCTTCCAGCCATTCGGGGGGGAAGCGGCGGCCGTAGTTCTCGCGTTCCTCGGCCTCGGCGGCCAAGCGAATCTCATGCTTCAAGCCCGGATCATCGACGGCCACGAAGTGCCACGGTTGCCGATTGGCCCCGCTGGGTGCGGAGTGGGCGATGGAGATCAAACGCTCGATCAGCTCCCTGGGCACCGGTTCATTGCTGAACATACGGCAGCTGCGCCGGCGCCGCATCTCGCCTGATAGAGCATCCGCTTTATCGAGCAATTGACTTTCGGGGATACGACGAAGCTCATACGGTATCTGTCGTGCTCCCATAGCTGGAAAGGCCGGGCCGCTCCTTCAAATCTACTTGGAGGGATTGTCTTGTAAACGGACGCACGGTTCCCGACCGTGCCGATATCTCCAACCGACGAGGAGGCCCGTTGATTAATTCCCGCAAAGCAGCCTCCGAAACTTTCTTTCATGTTCTTCAGAGTCGCTGCTGATATAGCAATGGAGATTGTAGCTTTCGACCCCATGAAGAGCTACGCCCTTTGAGGCTACGCCTGTGTCTGGAACGGTGTGTAGGTTCCGACTGAGAGAGGCCGTGGCAAAATTATGGGCCATCCGAGCCTCAAGCAGCAGCGCGGGGTTTCGAGGGGGCGCTTCAACTCCCGGCTCGGAAACGGAATCTTCAATCCGCAATCGAACAAAAAAGGGCGCTACCTCTCCGCGGCGATCACCCCTGACGTTATTCACTTGGGTAAAAGGGTCTGCGAGAACAAAACTGCGCGGAGGGCAGGATGGGGTGAAAAAACATACGTTACCGAACAAGGTGATCTTGAAGTGTCGATGTAACCAAATTAGTGACTGATCGCGACGCTCGGAGCAGGGGCTTCGAATCGAACTGCGGATGGGATTTGACAAGGCTTTTCACGCAAACCAGAATGGCGCGATGACCATCCGAGGATTGGAGCGAATTCGGCGAGGTATTCAATTTGTCTTGGCCGCGGCGTGTCTGGCCGGGGGTGTCGGCCTGATGGTGGGCATGATCCGCTCCAAGCCGGCAGCGCCCATTCGCTCGGACACCGCCAAGATTCCCGAAGTCGAGGTGGTCATCGCTAAGCCGCGCGTCGAGGCCACGCCAATCGTCGGTTACGGCACGGTCCGCCCCAAAACGCTCGTGCAGATCGTGCCACAAGTCAGCGGGCGGATCATCGAAGTGCATCGCGACCTCGCCCTGGGAAAGATCATTCCCAAAGGCGAATTGCTCTTTGCGATCGATCCGACCGTTTACGAGGCCCGCGTCCGTCAGGCGGAGTCCGAAGTGACGGCCTTGGAATCCGCTCTTGGGCGGCACGATCGCGAGGAGGCCGCGCTGCAAGAACGCCTGGCCAACGCCGAGACCATGTTGAGCATCGACGAGGCTGATCATCTGACGGCCAAGCGATTGTTCGAGGAAGACGACATCGGAACGCGTCGCGAAGTCGATTTGGTTCTTCAAAAACTCCTTAAGGCCAAGGATGCCTTGGCGGAATTGAAGAATCTCCTGGCACGAATCCCGGATCTCCGCGTCGAGGCCCAGGCGCAGCTTACGGCCGCCCAGGCTCGTAGGGACTTGGCGAAGTTTGAACTGCAGAACACGCGGATTCACTGCCCCTTCCGCGCGCGAGTGGAAGCGGTTGGGGGCTTCGCCGCCCAGGTGGTACCGGCCTTTACGCCCATTGCAACGTTGACGGACCTGGAAGCTTTCGAGATTTCCGTCGGCGTGGACCCCGCCCAGATACGCTGGCTGCACCCCGCCGTCCGGCCGGAGGCATTGACGTCCGGGGAGACCCGCGATGCCCCACCGGTGACAATTACCTGGAGCGGTCAAGATCGCAGATACACATGGCCAGGCTCGGTCACGCGGTTCGAGCGATTCGAGGAATTGACACGGGCCGCGCGAATGATCGTGGAAGTTCGGCCCGGCCAAGCGCGTGATGGCCGGCATTCTTCCGAAACCGACGACCTGCCCGCGCCGGCCATCGGGATGTTTTGCCGGGTCGAGTTCCCGGCTGAGCCTCTGGCCGAGGCCCTGCTGATTCCACGGGCGGCGGTACAGGAAGATCGTTGGGTGTATGTCGTTGCGGCCGGCGAAGGAAACGGGCAAGCCGGCGTGGGCCGACTCGAGCGCCGCGAGATCACCGCCTTTCGCAACATCGGCGAGGAGATACTCGTTGACTTTCGAGGCCGCTTCCCTCACACACCCTGCGAGTTGCGAAGCGGCGAGCGGGTTGTGGTTTCGCCACTGCTGAAACCGTCGCTCGGTGCGCAAATCCGCGCCGGTACAGGCCAGGTCCAGAGCCGATCGTCACCTTCGCCAGCGAGAGTCACGACGACTGAGCGACAGCCTGGTGGCACTCAATAAAACGGGGCAGCACCTGATCGGGGGCGCACCGCAGAGCCCATTCGCGGGCCCGGCGGGCATGTTCCTGATGTTGCACCGGATCCCGAACCATCGCCACGCATCGGTCGGCCAGGCCGGCGAGATCGTGAGGCTCCAGGACCTCGACGCCGTATCCGGGCGGAATCGTCTCAACGAAGCCCGGAGACTTCAAAACCACCGCGGGTAGCCCGGAAGCAATCGCCTCGCCTAAGGCCATGCCGAACGTTTCGGTGAGCGATAGCTGCACGTAAACATCCGCTTGTTGGTAAGCCTCGAGCAGTTGGGGGCCGTGCAAAAAACCGGTATAACGCGCTCCCCAGCGTTTCTCCAACGCCGGGCGGTAAGGGCCATCCCCCACGAACACCAGACTGATGCGCGGATCGCAGGCGAGCAATTCACAAACTAGGTCGAGATTCTTTTCTTTCGCCGCACGGCCGACAACCGCCGCTAGTACCGAACCGTTTCTGGCATAGCGGGTGCGAAATACCCCCGCGCGAGTCGGCGCCGGCCGGAACCGTTCCACATTGAGCGGGCAAGGTAGCAACACCGGCTCGCCGGAATAAAAGCGCCGCACCGTTCGGCAGGCCGAAGGACTCGGCGCGAATACGGCCGAGCAAGCGCCGTAGGCGAGTTTGTCGAACCGACAGGCGATGCGGCGAGCAAGCCATCCGCCGGGCGCGCCCAACAAGCTCTTCCCATAAACCGGTCCGATCAGGTGAAAATCGGTGTGGAAAAAACCGACCGAGGGCAAACGCAACTTTTTCGCCACCCGAGCACCCTTTCGCCCGAGGGAGCCGGAGGTGGCGATGTGAATCAACTTTCTCCCGTCCAGCGATTCGACGATGGAAAGCAGCTTGCGGCCCGAAAAAGCGCCGATCGGCATGTCCTTGTAGAGCGGGTTTCCCAGATGAATGCTGGGCCGTACCGGTATCACTCCTTCGGGAATGTCTCTAGCCGGAAGATCCTCGCGGGCGGGACAAAGAACGGTCATCTTCGCCGCGTGTGTCTTGCGGCACCAATCCAGCAAGGTTCGGTAGTAGGTCCCGATTCCGTTGACCTCGAAGAAGGTGTCCGTAAAGACTACCAGTCGAAGTTCAGACGGTCGCGGATTCACGGGCAATGCCATGGACCCCCACGCGGAAGGCGTCCCAAAGGAACCTCAAGTAAGACCGGTAGATAAACGCCCCGGCCCGCCGGTACTCGTCCTGAAGCATGGCGTGCAGCTTCGGCAAGTTGTACCAGGGGATTCCCGGAAACAGATGGTGCTCCAGATGATAATTCAAATTGCACATGAGAAAGGAAACGACGGCGTTGCTAGTGACCGTGCGGGTTTGCGTCAGCGGGTTGCCGGGTTGGGTCATCTGATGCTCGGCCCAGCTTCGGACGTTGCCGAAGACCATGGCCACAAGCATCGGCAGCGCCCAACAGTGCAGCAACACGGGCCAACCATCCAGCCGGATGCAAAGAAGGGCAACTCCAGTGCAAATCACCGCCAGCAGCAGGTACTCCACGATGATGTCGATGCGCTCGAGGCGCTTGCCGCGCTCCAGGGCCGTCTTGGCCACGTGAACCAGATAGATGGGCGTGCCGAAAATCAGCCAGGAGTAGAAGAGCACTTCCAGGGCCGTGCGGTTCTTGGTGACGTTGAGAAACTCATCCGGGTCATCCGCATCGCGGGTGTAACGATGATGGAACCCATGCAGCGTGCGGTAGGCACTGTACGACACGAGCACCGGCACGCCCAGCAAGAATCCCACCCACCGATCCACAAACCGGCTGCGGAAAATGCTGTTGTGGCTGCCTTCGTGCACCAGCACCGCCATGGCATGAATGCTGATGCCGATCACGGCGTAGCCGGCCAGCCTCATCGGCCAAACGGGAAAGGTCCACATCAAGTAAGCGGCCAGGGCCCACAAAACCGGATAAAGAACCACCACGAGATTCCAAGCGGGCGAGATATCATGAAGCGCCCGGATCGCCTGCCGCTGTTCACGGCTGAGCGTGCCCAGCCAGGCGCTGGTTTCCCGGCGGCTCACGCCGTGGTCCGCGCCGCCTGCCGCCGAGTTATCCGGCAGGCGGTCGTTGCGTTCGACCCGCTCTACTTCGGGTATGGGAATAGCAAGAGTCTCTTCCACGAGGTTCTCTGTCTGGTGGATGCCCTGCACGCCGCCCGCGCCCGGCGCGCTTCCATCGAAAGCAAGCTATTCTACCGGGCAAGGGCATGCCCGGCAAGAGGTTCATGCGGCGCACAGAGGCTCGCGGCCGCCAACCCCCATCGGCCGCCGCACCCCGTGCCCTTCCTTGCTCTAATAACGTCAGGGTCATCTCTCCTGAGCGTGCGAAGAGCGAGCGCCCCCTGTTTAGGGCGGAAAACGTCGTTTGGCCATCGGCCCGAAAATGACTGCAAGGCGGATCATCGCGATCTCGCTTCCTCACGCTCCTTTGGGGCAACGGCCGCTTGGGCGGTGGGATGCACATCCACTTTGCTCTGCATCGCCCCTTAGTACAACCAAGGCTTGGATGCGTTGGAACGGGCCCCCGAGGGACAATGGATCGCCGCCAGCGAACGGGTGTTCCTCGACGTGTTCCGGCAACTGATGAAGGAGGGCTACAACTCCTGAAAACGTTCCGTCATCTGAAGAAGCAACACGTCCCTGTCCACGGCGATCTCCTGAAACATCCTTCGAATACCCTACGAACACGCCAGGATTCTGCCAACCACTCCTTGCGAGCGCCGGTAAAGTGTGGCGCGAATCATTCTGCCCTGCCGTCAGAAACGGCCAGACCCGTGCGCAGGCGCTGTTCCAATTTTCGGGCGACGTCCAATGGGACCAAGCGCGAAAGGTGATCGGAGTCGTATTGGCCGATCTCGACGATCTGCTTAATCAGCGTGCTGGAGGTCACAATATGTTGCTGGCTGGTCATCAAAAAGACGGTTTCCATGTCCCCGATGATCAAGTTTGTCGTGGCGATCTCCAGTTCGGCGTGCAGATCGACGGCGTCGCGGATGCCGCGGAGGATGACCCTGGCGCCGACTTCTCGTGCGAACTCCACGGTCAAGCCGCCATACGTTCGCACCTGAACGTTGGACAAATCGCGGGTGTGCTCCTCGAGCATTGCTTTCCGCTCGTCAGCGGTAAAGACCTGGGCTTTCAGCGGGTTCTCGCCGACGGCCACGATTAAGCGCCCGAAGAGTTTGGACGCCCGCCGGATGATGTCCAAATGCCCGTGGGTCACGGGGTCAAACGTGCCGGGAAAGATGGCGATGTTGGACATGGTGGATTGCGGATTTCGCATTGCGGATTCCGGCCGTGCCGCAGTACGCTCCGGCATTTGTGATTTTTCTGTTTTGACGTTTCGACGTTTCGACATCTTGGGGTTCCTTCGCGCCCATTCTATGAAGAGGATGGGTTCTAAGGAAATGCAGAATGTCGAGCCCAATTACGTGTTTCCTTCTGCCTATCGACGTTTCAAGGTTGTGTTTCGCGACCACTCTTTCAATCCGCAATCCGCAATTGACATCTCCCTGCGTCTGCGGCACGCTGTTTCCGCATGGGCACCATTCCCGAAAAGGACGCGGGTGTCGATCTGTCCGTCGATCTAGCCGGGATTCGCATGGCCAACCCGGTCATGACCGCTTCGGGCACCAGCGGGTATGGACCTGAGTATTCGGAGGTGCTTGACCTTGGGCGGCTAGGGGCCTTCGTGACCAAGGCCGTCTCGCCCGAATCGCGGAAAGGCAACCCCCCCGAGCGCGTCATCGAGACGCCTGCGGGCATGCTCAACGCCATCGGCCTGGCCAACGTCGGCCTGGAAGGCTTCGTAACCGAGAAAGCGCCCTACCTGGAGCAACTGGGTATCCCCGTCATCGTCAATGTGGTTGGCCACAGCATCGAGGACTATGTCAAAGTCTGTCGAAGATTAGACGCGGTCTCCTGCATCGCCGGGTTAGAGCTCAACGTGTCCTGCCCCAACGTAGCCGACGGGTTGGAGTTTGGAACCGATCCCGGCCGGTTGAAAACGCTGTTGGCCGCAGTTCGTCCACAGGTGCGCCGGGCGAAGCTGATCGTCAAACTGTCACCCAATGTCACCGACGTGGCTCAGAGCGCCGCCGCGGCCGTCGAGGCCGGTACCGACATTCTGTCACTCATCAATACCCTCACGGGCATGGCCATCAACGTGGAAACGTGGCAGCCAATGCTGGCCAATCGCACGGGTGGCCTGTCCGGCCCGGCCATCAAGCCGATTGCCCTGGCCATGGTGCACCGCGTCTACACGCAAGTGGCCCGCCCTGCTGGCATTCCCATTATCGGCATGGGCGGCATTTTCAACTGGCGCGACGCGGTGGAGTTCTTTCTGGCCGGCGCATCGGCCGTCGCCGTGGGAACGGCTCTCTTTGTTGACCCCCGTACTCCCATCCAAATCTGCGATGGGCTGGTCGAATACTTGTCGCGTAAGGGTTTGAAGAGCGTTTCGGAACTGGTTGGCCGACTTCACTAAAGTTGGCTTCCGCCGCCTTGCGCGCGAAACATAGACACACACTTGGCACGCTCGAGGCCGGGAATTACCGCCTCGCGTAGGCGAATCGGATTGACGAAAGGGCCGCGAAACTGTAGATTATGGACTGATAAACTGTAAGGTCTTCTTAAACACTGGGATTGGCCCAGGGCTTGCGGTGAGGAGGGGCAAGTAGGATGAACATGCAGTTGGCGGTTCTGCGGAATGGCACAAATCGTCAGATCCCGATCACGGCGTGTGCCACCAACGCGCGATTGAGCCGAGAACATCAAGGCAGCGTCGTTGTAGTCCGGTACCACGTTGGCCTTATCATACGCGCTGCTGTAGTACTTGTTGTCATGAGCAGTTTGATGCCCTTTGCCGCCGGCGGCCTTGTGCAAACACGGCCTTGCTGCCTGGCCGATGCATCGTGCCAGAATCTCACGGTGGAAGCATGTTCGCACTTGGGCGGGGTCCCCGTGGAGCCCCTACAACCGTGCAATGAGGGCGCCTGTCCTATTGAAGTCCCCACGGCGTGCTGCGTGAATGAAACTTGTTCGCCGACGACGTTGGCGGAATGCCAGATGCTCGGGGGGATGTTCTTCTACGGCGTGCCGTGCATCGAGGGTCAATGCCCGGGGGATTTTCCGACTGGCGCCTGCTGCGCTGCGCATGGGATCTGCGACGAGGTTATCGAGCCGGTCTGCATGTCCGGCGGGGGCATTTACATCGGCGACGGAACGGCTTGTGCGGAAAACACTTGCGAAGACTGTAACGATAACGGCGTGCCGGATCCGCTCGATTTGCTCCCGCCGCAACCGCAAAAGTCGTTTTTTCAGGATATTCTCGCGGAGTTCGGCGTGGATTTCATCGGCATCCCGGAGGCGAATTGCACGCAACAGAACTGCCCCGCCGGACAGACCTGTCTGGATACCGACATGAACGGTGCGTTGGACCGCTGCGGACGGACGTTCACCATTGACGTACCGGTTCACGGGAACATTGGTGATCTCAATGCACGAGTAACACTCCGGCACACCGCCATCGGAGAAGTCGTCTTGTTGCTCAGTCATGGCACGACGACGGTCAAGCTGATGGACGGCTCACCCGACGACGATTCGAACATCGACGGGTTCATTACCTTTGATGACGAGGCCGCCGAGTCGCTGGACGACGTGGCCGCGGCGTGCGACATGGGCTGCAATATCCCGACGGGAATCTACGGTCCCGACGAGCCGCTTTCGGCCTTTGACGGAGCCGACAAATTCGGCGAGTGGCGAATCGCCGTGGCCGACGACACGGATGGGCTGGACGGCGGCATCCTGCGGCAGTGGAGTCTGCACTTCAACAATGTCGGGATCGGCGGTGACCCGTTTAGCGTCGATTGCAACGACAACGGTATCCCCGACGAGTGCGAGGACCCCGACCCAACCACGGTCGGCGCGTGTTGTTTGCCCGTGAACGGCAATGACAATACTCGAGGTGGTTTTGTTTGCAGTCTGCTTACGGAAGCGGAATGTACGGCAGGTGCCGGCCTGTTCGCCGGTGTTTGCACCGTCTGCGAGGGCGTCCCTTGCAACGGCGCATGCTGCGACCTCGACAAGTGCCTGGATTCCACTCCGGGAGCTTGTGAGGACGTGGGAGGGCAGTTCTTCCCGTTTCAAACCTGTACTGCGACCATGGGTTGTTGCCTGCCGGACGGGACGTGCATTCTGCTTTCGGAGCAGTGCTGTATTGCGCAGGGCGGAACGAGCAGCGGTTCGCCCGGGTGCATGGCGCCGGAGATCACCTGCCCGCCGGATGCGGTCGTCGAGTGCCCGGGGTCCACGGACCCTTCGAACACCGGTACAGCCACCGCGACGGATGATTGCACCGACATTCCCGGCATCGATATTCCTGAAAGCAGCATTCGGCTCTCCGACTGTCCGGAGATCACCGTCACGACGCGAACTTGGCGAGCCATCGACGCCGACGACAACGAAGTACGATGCGATCAAAAGATCACGGTGGTGGATACGCTGGCTCCCGTCGTAACCTGTCCGGAGCGCATCGTGGTCGAGTGCGTTTCGACCTCTGGATTCCCCGTCGCCGATGTAGCCCTGCCCGCAAGCGCCGTTGATGCGTGCGATGGTAAGTTGGCCGTCGCGGATGATCGACCGGCTACCTTCTTCCCTCCGACGTGCGGAGGCCCGCCCACGCTTGTTACTTTCAGTGCGGTGGATGCGTGCTTGCATGTCGGCACCTGCACGACCGAGGTGGCCGTGGTGGGGACGTTTTGTTGTCCGGCCATCATGGATACGGATTTGGCTTTGCTGCCGGGGGACTTGGATTTGCGGCAGGAGACTTTAGGCCCGGTGACCACCAAGGCCCACTTCGACATCTGG
>Ga0187892_10008040_pt1 | contig 14652 bp, 7 predicted proteins | sample MA1701073metaG_FD_139345 | JGI IMG/M metagenome (GOLD analysis project Ga0187892, IMG submission 139345) | Bio-ooze microbial communities from a basaltic lava cave in the Kipuka Kanohina Cave System on the Island of Hawaii, USA - MA170107-3 metaG ... | reverse complement strand
TGGAGGCCAGCTCGCAGGGCTGGCATGAAGGCCGGCACGACCCGAACCCTTGGCTGAACTACTTCTGGGGCGTGTTGCTCCGCGCGTATCGGGAATTCGAAGAGCGCGTCGAAGAGGTCAGGAAGCGCAAGGGTTCGAAGTCGGAGCAGGTGAGGGCGGTCGTGCTGGCAAAGCAGGTGCCGTTCTCGATCTCCGAAATCGAAGGGGATTGCCCCAACGTTTCCCGGCAAACCGTCCGGATTGTGTTACGCGAGATGAGTCGGGAGGGACTGATTGCCTCCACCGGCAAAGGGCGCTCGGCGAAGTGGGTGTGGAAGTCGTGACGAATACCAGTGGGCGGCGGTAAAGGAACAAAGGGAAAGGGAGTGGGATGAGCAACTGGCGCAGCTCAAGGCGAACCTCACCAGCTGGGGTGCGTGATGAACAACTGGGGGCAGAGACCGTAGAACTGGACCAGGTACGAGGGGTGTTGGCTGCCCTCGCCAATCGCGGCACCGCGTTGCTTCAACCCGTCTCGACGAACGCCGTATCGGCGGCGCTAACGCGGCGTAATCGCGTGCTGGAATCCGGCCAGTACTTGGATCGGCTCAGCCGTGTGGGCGACGTCCAACGCCTGCGGGGAGGCTTATGGCTACCGTGCTCCACGACACTCGTGCGCTGTGCTGGCTTGCTGGTGGCGGTGTCCGGCCTTCCGACGCCCCGGCTGGCAACCGAACTCGGCGCGAATCCGCAAACCATCGGTGATAGCCGCGCCGTCGTCGGCATGTCCATTTCCGAGTCCGATGTTCGCTTGCGCGACTTTGAGACTTGGTGCCGCGCGCCCGCGTCCAGTGTCCGCTGGTCGGAAGCCTTGATCGCAAATGCCCAATACTGGCAATGGACGCTAACCGAAGGGATGGAACTGCATGATCACTGGACCACAGGAATCCACCGGCGGTGGACTGAATTGCACCCAAACGTCGACTTGTCGCGCGGCCCGGCGCTGGCCCGGCTCAGGGTCCACGGGGCGGCCGAATACTTCCTATTGCGTCGGTATAGCGCCAGTTTGCAAATGGCTGAAGTATTGAAGGACGAGGGGACAGACCAGCGCCTGCGATATGCGCTGCTAGCGGCTGCAGGCAATCCTACGACATTCAGTTCCAAAGTATCTTCGCATGACTTCAGGGAGATTGGTGTTCCCAGCATTCTGCCTGCTCCAGAATCCATGGTGCTTACCGCGCTGGGGCGTGTGCTCACGCCTCCCGATCCTTGGGAGCAGGTGTTCAGTATTCCAGAGTCCGCTTGGCCGCAAGTCGAGCGGATGTTGACAGCACTTGGCTTGGTTCGGAGTGACTCCGCGTGAGCGACCACAGTTACACCCTGCGCAACCTTGGGCGACAGCTTCCAGAACACCTTGCCCAGTATCTCGAAGCGCAGTACCACATTTACGACGAACACTTGGTCCGGGAGCGCCAGCAGCTTCTGTGGGACGCGGGCGTTATTCACCAGGCGCCCTACGTGGAAGCGACCCCGAGCTATGTCGCGGGCCATTCGTATTCGGAACTTCCGCTGTCCAAAGAAGTAGCGGACATTCTCGCTGCGGCTGTCAACGACCGTAGTACGGGAATTCCGCGTATTCCGTATGCCCATCAGGCGCAGGCACTCGAAGCCTTTTTCCAATCGGGCGAGGACTTGGTGGTGTCTACAGGTACGGGCTCCGGCAAGACGGAGAGCTTCCTGACGCCGGTGCTGGGAACGCTCGCTCTAGAGAAAGCGCGGCGTCCTTCCAGCTACGCACTTCCGGCAGTTCGCGCCCTGCTCCTGTATCCGATGAACGCGCTGGTTAACGATCAGGTGGCACGGCTAAGACGGCTGCTGGACGCGGCCGCAGTAAAGACACACCTGGCGAGGCCAGACTCGCGGTCCGCCAGCTTTGGGATGTACACGAGCCGCACGTTCTATCCGGGTGTCGAGAACGCGGCGAGAACTGAAAGGGATGTTGGTGGGTGGATTGATCGGTTCTTCGCGAAGTACCGTTCCTACGAGGACCGCCTGCGGTCTGAAGGGAAATGGCCAGCGAAGGACTTGAGCGCATTTCGGACGAACTTTGCTACATCTCCCACCGATGTCGAACTATTTACTCGGCAGGAGATGCAGCGGTGCCCGCCGGATGTGCTGGTGACGAACTACTCGATGCTCGAGTACATGTTGCTTCGTCCAGTGGAAGCTCCGATCTTTGACCGCACGGCGGAATGGCTGGAAGCAAATCCCGAGAATCAGCTGATCATCGTGTTGGACGAGGCGCATCTGTACCAGGGCGCGCAGGGGGCGGAAGTGGCGTTGCTGCTCCGGCGACTGGGGAGTCGATTGCGGCTAAAGCGGGATCGGATCCGCTTCATTCTCACGAGCGCCAGTCTGGCCGAGGGCGAGGGCGCAACCGAAACGATCCGTCGATTTGCCGCACTGCTGACCGGTATACCCGAGTCGGGTCGCGCCTTTGCGGTAATCACTGGGCAGCTCGACAAGCCGGAAGCTGCAGGCGTTGTTAGCGAAATGGAAAGGTCGGCATTGGCTGCTCTAAGTATCTCGGCATTGCAGGGGCCAGCTGTCGAGGAAGATGCCGCAATTGCAGCCTGCGGTCGGTTGTTGCAGGACCTTGGTGGGTCATCGCCGCAACCTGGAATGACGTTGACGGAAGGACAGGATGCGCTCTATGGAGAGTTGGGGCGCACGGCCAGTTTTCGGAACGTCGCTGCAGCGATCATGGGGTCGGCAAAGGCGTTTGGTGCCTTGGCGCACCAGGTATTCGGGCATCACCGTGATTCCGAAGAAGCCCTGGACGGTCTATTGGCGGCGGCGGCGTTCGCGCGTCGCGCGAGCGACAACAAGATCCTGCTGCCTAGCCGCGCACATTTGCTGTTTCGTGGCCTGGAGGGAGTTTTCGCCTGCACAAACCCCGACTGCACAGAGCGTCGGGAGCGGGTCGGGTCTAGTACTCTCGGTCGGTTGTACGCCAGTCCGCGCCAGTTGTGCGCCTGCGGCGGCAAGGTCTTCGAGCTGTTGACTCATCGGGACTGTGGCGCGGCCTTCCTGCGAGGCTATTTCCGGCCATTAGACGCGGATTTTCTATGGCACGAGCCGTCGACCGGTGTGGTCGATCCCCGAAACCGGTTGTCGGAACTTCACCTGCTGGTCGAGGCTCAGCGCGACCAGTCGGCCATGAATCGAGTCTGGCTGCACATTCGTTCGGGCCGGCTGCAGCGGCGGCAGCCCGAGGATGCAGAGGGTTGGCTTGAGCTTCGCGAGCAACGCAGCAACCCTGTGCAAATCCAGGGGCGAACAGTCTACACGTTCGACCGCAAATGTCCGGTTTGCCTCGGCAGGTGGCAGGACCAGGCGCACCCAAAGATCATGGACTTGGTAACCAAGGGTGAGGATCCGTTTTCGCATCTCATCGCCACCCAGGTTCGTCTTCAGCCGCAGGCGAGCCTGCCGAGTAGAGCCACTCCAAATTGCGGCCGTAAGACGCTGATCTTCTCCGACGGTCGCCAGCGTGCGGCTCGACTGTCGCGCGATGTTCCTCGCGTGCTGGAGCAGGACGCATTCCGACAAGCGTTGGTATTGGCGGCGAACCAGATCCAGATACTTGACCGGGAGCCCCGTTTAAGCGATCCGTTTATCTATGTGGCCTTTGTGGCGGTGTCGTCGAAGGGGTACCTCAGCTTCTTCGACGGTGACGATCAGCACTTCTTGCTCAGTGCGCAGGACAAGTTCCAGCGCCTGTATCACGGCAACCTCTCCGAGGCGATGCAGGATGGGTGGGAAGATGCTAAGGGGCCTGCGCGATTCCGAATCGAACTAATGCGGACTCTGGGCAATCGACACTATTCAGTGTCCGCGCTGGGAATCGCTTACGTGGCGCCGCGCCGGTTCACTGGGAACCAGATTGCTGAAGGACTCGCGAGGCTCGGCATCAAAGGCGAGGAGGCGGAAGCTCTAGCGATCGTCTGGATACAGGGATTGCTGGAGGACATGTCGATTCACACGAACATCCCCACCACTTGGCGGACTATCGCGCGTGGCGGATTTCCGCGAGATTTGGGTTCGCGCACGGGATTTACGCGGGAGTTCGAGAAGACATTGCGCGACGCGGGTATCGACGCGGCCGCGATTGTAGCCGCCATTGCTGGAGGTGTAGCCCAGGCCGCCCCGGGTACTACGGATCGGTGGCTGCTTGAGGAAGGGGCCGTGAAACTCGTTCCAGCACTCGACAAGAACTGGTACCGGTGCGAGGCCTGCACTTTCCTGTCTCCCGTGGTTTGGCGGAACAGGTGCTCAGCGTGCGGTAAGGATCAGGTTCGAGCCGTCGCTCCGGACTCCGACCCGTATCTTCGGGCGCGCAAGGACTTCTGGCGGAAGCCCGTCGAGCGCGTGCTCAATGGATTAGACCGCCCGCAAACGCTGGACGTTCAGGAGCACACGGCACAGTTGGCCTACCGGGACACCGGGAATATCGAGTCGACGACCGAGTCCTTTGAGAGGCGGTTCCGAGACATTCTCATCGACGATGAGCGCGCGATCGACGTGCTGAGCTGTACCACCACGATGGAGGTGGGGATTGATATCGGATCATTAATTGCGGTGAGTATGAGGAATATGCCGCCGTCGCGGCACAACTATCAGCAGCGCGCCGGCCGCGCGGGTCGGCGCGGGAGCGCCGTGTCGTCGGTTGTGACGTTCGCCCAGAACAATCCCCACGATGCTCACCTGTTCGAGCACCCTGAGGACTTGATTGCGGGGCGACCCTCCGTGCACGCGGTCGATGCCGAGAATGCGTACTTGGCAGCCCGACACGCCTACGCTGAACTTCTGCAGGAATATTTTCGCGATGCGACGATTGCGACCGGCAGGGCCAATGTCTTCGCCACCCTCGGCCGGACAAAGGCATTCTTCGAGGGCACGGAAGCCGGCAGCCTGAACGATCTGCAGGAGTGGCTGAGTCACGATGTGGAAGGTGCACGTGCCGTGGAGAGGGTTGCGCTCTGGCTTCCAATGCAGACCGGCCTGAAAGGAAGGCAGTGCGCCGATCAGTTGCTTAACGTCCTGGATGGGTTGACGCAGAAGGCGTTAGGCAATCTGCCCACCGATGAGGAAAATCTCATTGAATTTCTGTTCGCGAATGGCGTGCTTCCCGCGTACGCATTCCCGCGTGATTTGATCGCGCTAGAGATCCAGAAGCCCGCCAGTCACGAGACGGAGCAACGGCCGCAGCAGGGTGCGCGCGTGGCGCTATCCGAGTACGCTCCCGGTCGCACTGTAGTGGTCAACAAGCGTACTTACCGCGTTGGTGCGGTGACTGCGGCGACGACGGTGAACGACGTGCACAAGGCGCGACCGTTGTTCCAGCACCCCGGTCGATACCTGCAGTGCGCCAATTGTCTGAACACAATGTCGCCGGATACCGGCGTGGAAGGTCAGCCGTGTCCAGTGTGCGCGGCCGCGCCAATGGCACCGATCACCGTAATTCAGCCCGAGGTTGCGTGGCCGCAAGACGGGAGGCCGGTCGATGAGTTTGACGACGAACAGGAGTACACAGAGACTACGCTGGCGCAGCTTCCCGTGCCGGCGAGCGACGATGCCTTTCAGGAGCCACGTCTATTCGGCGTGCAATCAGAGGTTCGTTTCGGGCGGCAGGTGCCGCTGGTAATCGTGAACCGCGGTCCGGTGGTCGGCGGTCAACCCAAGGGGTTCCGCGTCTGCCGCGACTGCGGCCACGTGCCCTTGGCGGACGCGCCATTCGAGCCGCACAGGCGGCATTACCGGTTGCCGCCTTACGTGCGACTTGGCGACAGGTGTCACGGGCAGATGGAGACGGTGTTTCTGGGCTACGAGTTTCGAACGGATGTTGTGCTGGTACGGACGCAGCTGTCGAATCCTTTTGCCGCGGATATTCGCGATCCGGAAAGTGCACCGCAAGTACGTGCCGCGTGCATGTCGTTGTCGGCGGCGCTGGCGCTGGCGGCCGCGGACGCACTGGAAGTTGATCAACGTGAACTGGAATCCGGCTATCGGCTGCGCCGAACCGATGCTGGCGAGTCGTTCGTGGAACTGTTCATGTACGACTCCATCGCGGGCGGGGCCGGCTACTCCAAGGCGGTCGGCGAGGCGTTTGATGAAATCTTCGCGATGGCCCTGAAGCGCCTTGCGAATTGCGATTGCCAAACGTCATGTAGCCGCTGTCTCAGGACATACCAGAATCGCATGAGCCACAGCACGCTGGATCGACGGCTCGGCCATGAGCTCGGTGTGTACATTCAGGCTGGTGTGGCGCCGGAAGTAATGGGCCTAGCCCAACAGGGCGCGGTCTTTCGCCCGCTTGCCGAAATGTTGGGACTGGCTGGTTGGCAGCTTGCGACCTCACACGAATGCGCTTTGGAAGTCGTGCGCGGTGGCGTGCGATCGCAACTTCACTTGCGCCCATCCCTGCGGAATCCGGGCGACGTGCCGAGAGGGAGGGGCCAGGTCGTCGTGTTCAGCCAGTTCGAGGTGGAAAAGGATCTACCGTCGTGTCTGTTGAAGATGCCGTAGCGGTCGTGCAATGGCAGTAGTACGCATTGCAACGCGCGAGGCACGGCTTCGTCGGAAAGTTCGAGATCACTTACGGGAGCTCGGTTACACAAAGGGTCCCGGCGGAATCCTCGTTCCGCCCAACCTGGACAAGGCTAGCTACAGGTCACTGCACCTCTCGCAACGCGAGGAGCGTTTGGCAAAGGACTCCGAGTTTCTGTCGGATCGACAGGACGAGCTTATCAAGCACTTCGCCAGTGGTCCGGAAATCGACCTAAAGCGCTTCAAGGTGCGGCTTGAACTCGTGCACAAGGGCACTTGGCAGGCGAACCTGTTTCGCTTTGCGACCCTACTCTGGAGCATTCCTGTGTCGCAAGGATTCGGGCGCAGGCTCCGGTATCTGGTTTGGGATGACGCGGTCGAGCGCTTGATCGGTTTGTTTGCGCTCACCGACCCAGTGTTCAACCTCCGCGCCAGGGACAAGGAAATCGGCTGGAGTTCCGATGAGCGGAGTAATCGGCTGATCCATCTGATGGACGGCTACGTGGTGGGAGCCGTGCCGCCATACAACCGCATTCTCGGCGGCAAACTCGTCGCCTGCCTGCTGCGCTCCAAGGAAGTTGTTCACGATTTTCGCTACAAGTATGGAGCGACAGGTGGTGTGATCTCAGGGGCGGCGAAGAATGCACACCTGGTCGCTGTAACTACGACATCGGCCTTGGGTCGATCATCTGTGTACAACCGGCTGCGTCTTGCCGGCATCGAATACCTGTGCCCTGTGGGGTACACGAGCGGGTATGGGCACTTTCATTTTCCGGACGCGCTGTTCGCGGAAATGCGCGCGTATCTGAAAGCGAAGAAGGACGCCTACGAGAAGAACCATCGGTTCGGAGATGGCCCGAACTGGAAGATGCGCGCGATCCGGCGCACTTTGGAATTGCTGGACATGAATCCGGCACTGCTGAAACACGGGTTGGCGCGCGAAGTGTTCTTAGGCCGTGTGGCGGACAACGGGGTTGCCGTGCTGCAGGGAAAGAAGGTCAAGCCTTCGTACAAGTCCCTCTTGTCTGCGGCTGATGTGGGAGAGGCGGCCGCTGAGCGATGGATGCGGCCGAGGGCGGGGCGAGACTCTAGTTATCTCTCAATTTCCAGAGACGAGATACTGCGGCAGATGTTGCTTCAGTCGGAGACTCTGGGCATTTCGCTAAGCGAGGAACGGCGTGTTCTTCGCAATTGAACCGTCATCTGGCGTTGAAATTCATGCGGATGCCGCGCGAGCTGGTTGGACCTACCGTTGCCCGACCTGCGGTGCGCGCGTTCGGCTTAGAAGAGGACCCGAACGAGCGGACCATTTTTCCCATTTGCAATGGGCTGCCAAGTCGGATTGCGAGAACTACACGCCATCGCGATTCGAGTATCGGAGGCGTCCACCGGGGGAAGGAAGAACACTCGGGCCTAGTGTTGCCACCAGCTATCTATCGTTCGTCCCGTCGAATGAGGCGCCTCGACTCGCATATTGGCTGCCACCGGCTCCTGTCGCGAATTGGGCCGGAGCAGTTGAATTCGAAGCCCACGACACTTCCCGCGCGTTTCAGGCCAGCAATCTGCGGAACGGACAACGTGTCGAGTTCCCACTTGTCGACGGACAGTGGGAAGTGCGAGACACGGGAAATGTGGCTGACGAATACCTCGAATTGCTGATCCGGGGGCCACAGTCGCTCGACGCCTTGGGGTCAATCTTCGACGCCACAACGGCAGCGGGGCGGCAAATCTTGCCGGGTCAGTCCGTAGCGTACGAACAGACGCTGCATTGGGTTAGTCGTGTGGCGCTCGATCCGCAGGCCCGCGGCGCTAGGCTTTGTGCCGTCGAGAAACTTTGCCTCGCATACGGATGGCACGTGTATAGGGTTCAGTTGCCCGAGGGTGCTTATACCGGCGATGAGTTCATGGAACTCGTTCAATGGTTGGAGCGAAGGATTCGCCCTGCCCGCCCGAAGGCCTGGATTGAGTCGCCGTGGCCGAGGTCAACGACGGCGTCTGGATTTCCAGTCTACGAACCTGCGGACGGTGAGCTGGACGTGCGCTCGGATCGGCCGGTGGACATCAAGATCGCAGATGCCAAATCGGGTCAGGATTTGTTGGTGAAGTTCTCTCGCCAGAGTTTGAGCATCGCGGATCTTCCGGCGGGCGTGTACGACATGTACATAAATGACCTGCCCCATGAGACGTTCGTCGTCGAGGCGGGGAGCTATGGAGACTCTGCAGCCGTTCTTGTCCAAGTGGCCGACCAAGCGCCCGTTGCGCTCGCCTACGCACAACCCGCGCTCAGGGCGTTGATCGCTTCCGGGAAGCGGTCTGTGCCGCTCCTGCTGACCTGGGACCACCTCGCTGTCGGAACCGTAGTAAACCTCAACGGAAAGGCCGTCGGTCAGGAAGGGGTCGCGGGGGCTTCAGTTCTCATGTCGCCAGGAATGCGCCTTGACGCGGCAAATCTCGGCGATCTTGTGTGGCCAGCCGAAAACGTGATCGGGACGGAACCGATCCGCCCCTTCCCTCCGCAGCTGCGGGAACGAGCGGCATGGCTACTATCGGTGGCGAGTTCGTCAATCAGCGGGAGGAGTGAACGCGTCGCGGTCCCCGATTCCCTGCGGGACAAGGCCATATTCCGACGTCTCGCGATGGCATCTTGGCGCCCGGAACTGGCCCCACATGTTCGCGCGATGTCCAAATCATTGAGCGAGTGGCAATGACTCCACACAATATCAACCGCGAGAGATTCGACTACCTCGTAGGGGCGGGTCTCAAGGCCGGCGAACTGAAATCCTTTTTCAAGAACAAACGCCAGCCGCTCATCATGTGCGGGGTCAAAGTGCAGAATCCGCCAGCTGACCCAGCGGCGGCGAAGTCTTTGGTTCACCAATTTTCTGCGGAAGCGCATCGAGTCTTTGGCGCGTGGATACAGGAGTTGGAGGACGAGGAATGCAGCGTCGCTCCCGAGCAATGGATTCCGCGGTACCGTGCGGTGGAAGAGTGTCAGGTGCAATTCCCGGCCGACGATATGGCGGCCATCGCGCGGGCGGGTCTGAAGGAGCTTTACAAGGAGAATCCAAGAGAGGACTGGATTCAGTTTCTATCAACTCCGCCGCACGGCAATGCGGACACCCATGAACCGAGCGATTCAACTGCGCTGCCAGGCGGGGGCGAATGGCTCGCTTTCGGTCAGTGGCTGTGTGGTCTGGGGACTCTCGATGGCGTGGCGTCTCTGGTTCTGCGGGATGCTGCCGCGATCGTGGCGGAGTGGGACCGGCGCGCTCCTCGTATTGAGTTGACCACGGAGGAAGCCAGGCGTGCACTTCCCCTTGTCGAGAAGCTGATCGGGGAAACTGCTCGTACCGCGACGCTGGCTCCGGCTCGTAAGGGCTTGCGTGCAGGGGCGCCGGTCACCCGCCCCAAGGAAGAGGACGTCGACTACCTGGCGCTACCGGTGATCGCAACGCGAGTTCATTCTCCACGCTCAGGTCCGTATATGGCGAAGGTGGAGGCCTTCGTGGGCGAAAGCGGACCGTTCCGCCTGGAAGAGCCCGAACTGCGCGAGGTGATCAAGACGCAGGGTCGAGTGGCCCTATTCCCGGATAGGGGATTTGGGGAACCGCCGCCGGGCGAAGCTGTGATGTACAAGGTCGAGTCTCACGTCACGAACCTGCCTGTACAGGTGCGGGCGAAGGAGGTGCTGGAGACTGGCCTCCTTTCCGTGGTGCGCCTTCCCTACAGTACTAAAGAGGCGCACCAGATTCGCGGAGCCATCGAGCAATACGCGCGTACCGCCCGCGCGCGTCCGGCAGTGTTCGTCACCACGGACGATCTATGCCTGAAGCCGGGAGTCGATTCGTTGACTCGGGTGTCGGCGAGGGACTACGACTGGGTCCTCGATACTTGGGAAAATCTGGACGGATTGGAGCTGTCGAGCGGCACATATGTCTTGGCGCCGCTCCCGCCGCCCACCGGAAAACTTAGTTGTGCTCCACTCGCCGCTGCTGCTGTCCGGCTGCTCCGCAACGGCCTGCGTCGCTCCAAAGCTAACCTCACGAAGGCCCAGGTGAACTTCCTGCAGGAATTGCTGCGCGACGAATCCTTAGGCATAGACGACCCGTCGAGAGAGCGCCTTACGGAGAATATTCGGTTAATAGCGGCTGCCGGCGAGGAATATGACGAACTCGTAGGTCTGCTGATGGAGGCGCCTCTCGTCAAGGCGGACATAGAGCGGCGCGTGGCTTCGCGAGTCGCCGAACTAAACGCGGAGCGTGAGAAGGAAATCAAGGCGATTGCAGGACTGAAAAGCCAGCGAGAGGCGATGGAGACCAAGCTGGAGAAACTGAAGTTCGAGGCGGACGACAAAGCCAAGGCAATTCGTGCAGCTGTCGCCCGGGCGTTCGCTAGGGCTACCAAAAAAGAGATCGAGACATTGGGAGAGGCGTCTGTCCTCCTCGCGCTCATCGGGCGCGATTTACATGGTGGCGTCCGCAATGAGATTGCACCGGTCGGTGCGGACACGGAGGATCCGACGGTTGCGGTCGGCCCCACGGTCCCGACATTGCTAGTCCGGAAAGTTGCGGCTTCGAACGGCGACGTCAGGGAAGTGATAAGGAAGTTCGGAATCTCTGCCGAGACATCCGAGCGCGTTTCCCGCGCAATTCGCGCGGCCGTGTCGCTGGGCTTACCCGTCGTCACGAACGGCAGCGGGGCACGTCGCCTGGCCGAGAATCTGGCGTTGACGCTCTCCAGTAGGGATTGCGTGGTCTGCGATGTTCCTATAGCTCTGGTGGAGAACGCGCGACTGGAAACTCGATTGGAGATGGGCGACGGTGTCGGAGTCGTGATCCTTGATGCGAACCTTTCAGATTTCAGTGTCTATGCGCCGGGTTTGCTCGACGAAGTTTTGACCAGAGTATTGGGTGCAACGGGCACATTGTTGGCACGCCCGTTAGTGTTATCGCTGTCTAGTGGTCCAGCAGGTTTGCCTCTGCCTGCGGAGTTCGATGAGCTTGCAGTAGAACTCAACCTGAATGCATTGAGTGGGGCGTTCGTTGCCGACGATCGAGCCCCACTGCATCCGCAGGGGGTCTTGGTGAAGCGTGTGCTAAGGCGGCTTGATTCAGATCCCGCGCTGGCGAACCTTGATATTACTCCTGCAGTTATTGACGACCTAAACTGGCTCCTATGCCAGCCTGCGACGAATCAGCAGTGATCTGAATCGATCTTCGTGGCGCCGCACGTTCGTGATTTGCGTGCGTGGCCCCGGATTTGCCGCAATACCCGGCCTTCGATTTTTTCGATCCCGACGGCAAGGTGGGCGCATTGCTACCGCTTCGCAGGTCGACGGTGTGAATAGCACGTATTTCGGGCTATTGGCGGAATTTGGCGAAGCCAACATTCCGCTTGATCGCGTGGCGCCGAAGTACTTCGGATTGAGCAGTGCTGAAGCCCGTCGCCGGGCCTCCGCGAAGCTGCTGCCTTGCCGAGCATTTCGATTGGGCGGTCAGAAGTCGCCTTGGCTCGTCAGTGCCACAGATCTCGCTGAGCTGATTGATGCGCGCCGCCAGAAGGCGGGCTAGCAATACAGGGTAACTTGCGCGGCTGAGTGCGTGTGGCGCCTGTGGTCGCAGGTACGATGTCCCGCACGTTCTCGGGTTTCAGGTTCGTGTAGCGCTTGAGCTCGTTCCAGGACTCGTGAAGCGTGAATTGGGCGACCTCATGAATCTGGTAGCCGCGCTCGAACAGGCGGCTGGTGGCCTCGTGGCGCAGATCGTGAAACCGCAGATCCTGAATTCCCAGCAGACGACAGGCCCGCGTAAACGCGGTGCCGACGCTCTTTGGGTCGTAGGGGAATATGTACTCGCTCGTTTTGGGCTGTGCCGTGACTAGCGCCCAGCCCTCGGCGGTGTACTTGAATCGCCGGTGGTTCCCATCCTTGCCCGTCGGGTGTTTGGCGTCCCTGACCATGCCGGTTCGTGTGGCTTTGTCGTTGTCGCGCCATTCGAGGCGGCAGATTTCGGACTCCCGCCGTGCTGAGGCAATCGCGAAATCCACGATGGCCTGCATGGGAATCGTAGCGCGCCTATCACGGCTCTTGAAATGCTCCCGAAGCCGTGTGATTTCCTCGGCGGTCGGCCGTCGTGTGCGATTCCTGGGCCTGCCGACCAGGCGTAACTCGCGACAGGCGGCCCGTGCGTGCTGCACGATCTCAGGTCTCACAGGAAGCTCTTTGACGCTCTTGGCGGCCCTCAGAACGACGCCGATCCAGATCAGGTCATTGATCACCGTCGCAGGCCCGGCACCGCCCGCGCGGCGCGACTGGACATGGCGGATAAGGTCGGCGGACGACAGGGTGTGAGCAACGGACTTGCCGAGCGCATGTCGCTCCAGGAACTCCAGGTGCGTCTGTTTGCTTCGTTGCCAGCGCGAGATCGTCTCGAAGGTGTCGATGTACCAGCGGATCAGCTCTGCAAGGGTAGGAGTGCTTTGCCGCAGACGGGTCAGCTCGGCCGGATTCTCGAGCGCCACTTCGCGGTGCCTGGCCCAGCTCAATGCGGCGGAGCGGTGGGTGAAAGTACGGCTTTCCCGATGCAGGACTTTTCCCTGGCGACGCAGCCTGACGATGGCCGTGTAGCGCGTGGCACCGTTGCCCTGTTTGCGAACTTTGATCGTTGACATTGCCGACAATCCGGGGAGACATGAAGCCCGGAAAGCATCATGTCTCCCTAATGTCTCCTCGGCAAACGATAAACTACCCGGAATACGCAGGAATCCCGCAGAAACGACACGAGTGGAAAACGCTACAAAAATAGGCATTTCCGTCGAGAAGAACGGCGATTCGATTGATCCTCGGCTCTCGGTCGCTCCCATGATGGACTGGACGGACCGGCACTGCCGCTATTTCCTGCGCCAGTTTTCGCCCAGGGTGCTGCTGTACACCGAGATGATCGTCGCGCAGGCGATTGTGCGCGGCGATCGCCGTTATCTCCTGGAGTTCGATCCGGAGGAGCACCCGGTCGCGCTGCAGCTCGGGGGCGCGGAGCCCGCTGTCCTTGCCGAAGCGTCGGCGATAGGCGCCGCATTCGGCTACGACGAGATCAACCTGAATGTCGGTTGTCCGAGCGACCGCGTGCAAAAAGCGACTTTCGGCGCCTGCCTGATGACGCGGCCGCGACTCGTCGCCGACTGCGTGCGCGCGATGCTGGCCGCGGTCAGCGTGCCGGTGACCGTCAAGTGCCGCATTGGAGTTGACGGTCACGACGAATGGGGATTCCTGCGCGAGTTCGTGTCTGAGATCCTCGAGGCCGGATGCCGCACGGTGATCGTGCATGCGCGCAAGGCGATGCTGAAGGGACTGAGCCCGAAGCAGAACCGGGAAGTTCCGCCGCTCGACTATCCGCGCGTCTGGCAGGTCAAGCGCGAGTTCCCGGCGCTCACGGTCGTCGTCAACGGCGGCTTGCGCACGGTGCCGCAGGTGACCGAGCAGCTCGCGCAGGTCGATGGCGTGATGCTCGGCCGCGAGTCGTATCACAATCCCTACCTGCTGCCGGCACTGCATCGCGCGATTCACGATGACGGTTTCACTCCTCCGTCGCTCGAGAGCGTCGTCGCGCACATGCGCCGCTACGCCGAACGGCAGGTCGCGGCGGGGACGCCGTTGCGGTCGATCACGCGTCACATGCTCGGGCTATTCAATGGCCGCGCCGGCGCCCGCGCCTGGCGCCGCGCGCTTGCAGAGGGAGTGCACCGCAAGAACGCGTCGCCGGCTCTGATCGAAGACGGGCTTCGCGCCGCTAGCGCTTGTCCATGAAACGCCGCAGCCGCTCCGCGCCCCTGCCGTCCCTCGGTCCCAGCAAATCGTAAAGCGGAGTTGGATCGAGCCATGGTGGCGCCGGGCGCAAGCCGAAGGAATCGCGCGCGCTCGAATGCGGCCAGTCGATCGCCTGGCGGCAAAGGCCGGCGCGCACGGGCGCATCCAGTGCATGCCGCGCCACCTCGAGCATATAAATGTCCTGGTTCACGATCGTCAAAAGGCAGTGCCCATGGCGCAGGCGCGAGCCGGCGAGTTCGTCG
>Ga0187892_10008039_pt1 | contig 14654 bp, 10 predicted proteins | sample MA1701073metaG_FD_139345 | JGI IMG/M metagenome (GOLD analysis project Ga0187892, IMG submission 139345) | Bio-ooze microbial communities from a basaltic lava cave in the Kipuka Kanohina Cave System on the Island of Hawaii, USA - MA170107-3 metaG ... | reverse complement strand
CGACACGAACATCTCCGACGCGTTATCGAGGCACAACAAACGGTTGACGCGTTGCAGGCACTCGCCAGGAGCGATTCCCCCGAGTGCAATGGATTTCAGCAACGTCCGGCTCATCGCCATGAACAGTGCAGCAGGCACGCCCTTGCCGGAGACGTCGCCGATCACCAGGCCGAGGCGGTGCTCGTCGACAAGAAAAAAGTCGTAGAAGTCGCCGCCGACCTCTTGCGCCGGGACCATGGCCGCGAAGATCTCGATATCGCGACGTTCGGGAAACGGAGGAAAGACGCGCGGCAGGATCGAAGCCTGGATCTCCCGTGCCAGATCGAGCTCGCGGCGCAGCGCGATGAGTTGGTTGTGCTCGTGTACGGCGCGTTCGAGTGCCGCCACCTGCTCCTTGAGCTGAGCGTAGAAACGGGCGTTCTCGATGGCGACGGCGATGCTGCCGGCGAGCGCCTCGAGAAACTCGAGATCGTCGTCGGTGAAGCACGTACCGCCGCGGCGGTTGATCACCTGCACGACTCCGACGACTCCCTGCCGCGAGGCCAGCGGCGCGCACAGAAGACTGCGCGTCACCAAACCGGTACGCTGATCCACGCCGCCGTAGAAACGCGGGTCCGTGGCGGCGTCGTCGACGCGTACCGACGTCCCGCGGCTCAGAACCTCGCCAGCGATGCCCTGATCGGCCGGGAACCGCAGCGTCGCGAGCTGTCGGTTCGCTTCGAAGTCGTCGCCGGCAATGTACGGGAAGAACAGTTCGTTACGTTCGACATCGTGAAGCAGGACGGCAGCACCTTCAGCGTCCAGTACCTCTCGGCAGCGCTGGAGAACGAGCGAGTGGAGCTCGCCGAGATCGAGCCGGGCAGCGAAGGCGCTGCCGAGCTCGTAGAGGAGCTGCAGACGCGCTGTCTCTGCGCCAGAGGTCGACATCGGCGGCAGCCTAGCATGAATCGCCCGATCGCCGTCCCACCACACATCGTCGCGGCTGCGCGCCAACTAAACTGGTCCGCAAGGCACGCCCCCTCCAACTCATCCCCCAACCCCTTCTTGGAAAGACTGTCGATAAACGCCACAGGTCCCTCGATACGGCCGCTGAGAAGACGCGGCCTACTCGGGACGAACGGAGAAAGGTCTTGTAAATCAATGCCGCAAATCCGCTCGTCCCGAGTAGCCGACGTCTTCGGCGGCGTATCGAGGGACCACTCGCGAGAAAATCGACAGTCTCTGGAAAGAGAAGGGGGGCTTTGAATCATTTCATTTTCTGGTTCCCCCTCTCTTTCCAAGAGTTCCAAGAGAGGGGGGTTAGGGGGTGAGTTCGTGTCGACGCGGGATGCTTTCAGGTTGGCGGCAAGGCCCATCGTCGCATCGTCGCTGGGCAGACTAAGAAGACCGCGCAGGTAACAGTTCGCAGACCACCTCCTACTATGCAGCGCGGCAACCGCGGAGCGCGTTGTTCACGGCGACGACTACGTCCACAACCGTGATACCGCCTTCAGCAGTCACGGAACTGCAGGGAATCTGAGAGGGTTGACCGAGTGCGACATTGATCAAGATACCGATCTCGTCGACGGTTACGCTACCACTGTGGTCGCAATCGCCGAAACATCCAGGTGTAGTGGGACATGCGCCGATGCTTAGTCCGATTGAATCAGAGATCTCGAACTCGTCGACGACAGAACCGCTGGTCAGGTCTACCGCCAGGACGCCGCTATGTGTTCTCGTATATCCCCGGGGTCTCTCCCTCTCTAGGACCATCTCTCCCGCAACCACATCGATCGTTCGGAGCACCTGGTTGGTGACTGAACTGATCACCGCGATACCCCTGCCGCTTGGTGCGTAAACCTCATCCGCTTGTGCTGAGAGGTTGATGGCTCTCACGGAGATTTGGTCGACAATCTCGCCGCTTGGGTTCGCAATCACTCGGATATGGTCCGAAAATCGGAGAGTGACAAAGAGCTTCGTTGAGTCGGCGGAGAACGCAGCGTGCATTGCCGCTAACGGAATGGTCTGAACAATCTCGTTGGTGGCGGTATCGAGCACGGACACCGTACCGATGCAGTCAAACCCACAAAACAGGGTGGTCGCTGCTACCCAACGGCCATCCATACTGACTGCCAGACCCATGGCCTGAGGCGGCAAGTCATCGAAGCCGCCAGGGCAAGAGCCGCCTGCGTTCTCGAGCGGGATCGCGTCTTCAACCGTTTCGGTTGCCGTGTTCACGACGAACAGTTTCGATGCAACATTGTCTCCTACGTAAAGATGTTGCCCATCGGGACTGATCACGATTGCAACAGCCCCTCCAGGGACAGCCAGTGGAATGTCCCTCAGCGATTCTCCTGTGTCAGCAGTTATGACCCCGACGCGACTGGCGATGGGACATTGCATTTGGCTCAATGTGGTGAACGCCCCGTATAGGAGTTTTCCGGAGGCGCTTGGAACGATCGCTGAGAGAAGGCGGGCAACCGGAAACCGCCAGCGTTGTCCGTCACCGGTGTCGATCACGACGACCTCGAGTTGTCCACCTAGCGCCGGGTCCGCAATCGTGACAAACAGGCAAGGCTCGCTCGTAGTCGGTGACGCACTACGCGCAAGTCCCAGGAGGAGACCAATCGTCACCAAATGAACTCGAACTGCGCGACTGGTCGTGGAACGAATCTCCACAAGCTTTCCTCCGAACCACTTCCCAGGAAGTGGCTCTACAGCTCCCACACCACCGGTCGCCCGGGATCCGGTTCGTAGCTGCACAGTGTCCCGGTCTTGATGCGCCCGCGCAGGTATGCCGCCAGCGCCGGATCGTGCTCGTTGACCTTCTTGAGAGCGATGGCGATGCGTTTGGTGACGTTGACGCGGGCGCGTTCGACGTGTGAAGCGGCGCGCCGGTGGCGGCCGCCGAGGCCGATACCCTCCGCCAGCTGGTCACTGAGCGCCTCGATCTCGGCGCGCGCCCGATCGACACGCCCGAGGTCGTTGAGCTCTTCGGCTTCCTCGAGCTCCTCGCGCAGATCGGCGAGACGGCGCCGGTACTCCGCTTTCGCCTGCGCATCGATCACTTCACCGGCATCGCCGAGGGACCGTGCCGTCGCCGCATCGGCGGTCGCCGTTTTGGAACCTTCGACCGCACGCCCTTCGATCAGGTCGATCAGGTCGGTGACGTGAAACTCGGTCCTCGGATGCCGCAACAGGTAAGCAATATACGTCAGGCCGAGAATCGCCTTCAGCTGGAAGGCCGTGGCACCGAAGGCAATGTTCCAGAACTCGCCGTTGAGCGTGAAGCGGCCGTTCGTGACTCCGGATTCCGCCCCCGGCTTCGGCACCGACGCGGCAGCGTGACGCAAACGCGGCTCGCGCTCCACGAAGGCATTGATACGCTCTTCCAGAGTTTTCATTCCGATGGCGCGCGCCGCCGCTAACGCCGGCTCAATCAACGCCCGGGCCCGCTCGACCTCACCTTGTAGGAGAAGCGCTTTGGCATAGTGGAACTGGGTGTGCGCCACGGCCGGGCGCGCTCGCATGCGCGTGTTGACGCGCAGGGCGACTTCGAAATGTTTGGCGGCGGCGTCCAGATCTCCGATCGTCGCCGCCAGCATGCCGAGGTAGCGCGCCACTGAACCCAAGCAGGCGATGCCGTAGCCAATGACGACGCAGCGATCTTCATACGGCAACAGCTGCGCATACAAGACTGCAGCGCGCTCGGTGTCAGCGACAAAGGTGCACGTCTCCGTCATGAAGGCGGCGGCCTGAAGGCCGGCGTAGTCGCTCCGCCACGCCGCCCGCGCATTCGGCACCAGCCGATCCAGCTCCGCTCGTGCTTCCGCCGCGCGGCCGAGCTCGGCGTAGACGTAGGGAATGACGTACCGCCAGATCGTTACGGCGGGATACTGCGCAGCGTACGATTGCACCGCGGTCTCGATCTCCGCCAGCCGGCCTTGCTGGATCCGAATGTTGAGCTGCTGTGTGCCGTAGATGAGCACCGCGTCCTGTTGCTGGGAGCGCTTAGGACTATGCAACGCTTCGTCGTTGATACGCTCTGCTTCGGCGAAGTTGCCTTCGAGCAAGTGACGCATCGACGTGAAGCGGCTGATGTACCACTCGAACCACGGCCGCTGCATCTCTGCAGCCAACCGGATGTAGGTTTCCAGCTCGCCGTCCACCGCCGCGATATCGCCGAGCTCGAGGTAATCGACGAGACGCCAGGCGTGCTCTCCGAGGATCATCTCACGGTCGCCCGAGCGTTCGGCGAGCTGCACGAGCTCATCGGCGATGCGCAGACGCTCCTCGATCGTGTCGGGGCCCCAAAGTGCCCAGCGCCAGTCGTTCAATACCCATCGCAGAGTGAGCACGTCACCGCACCGCCGTGCCACCGCCACTGCCTCGCGACAAAGCTCGGCCCGGCGGTCGAACGAATCCGGTTGGAGGTACAGAGCGTAGGCCAGACGCGCGAGCATACGCGCACGCAACGGATTGTCCTCTTCGCCCAGCGCCTTCAAAGCTGCTTCGAGCAGACGGACCACCGCTTCATCGAAGACCACGTGGGCACGTTGCTGGCGACCACAAAATCCCAACGCCGCCCGCGCCATCATCGCCGCCGCCGCCTTTTGGCCGATGCTGGTGACCAGCGCACGAGCGTTGTCTACGGCGAGCTGGAAGGTTTCGCGCGCTCGTAGCAAGTCACCGACACCCCACAGACCGTCACCTAACGAGAGCAACAGCTCACAGCGCGTCACCGCGTCTTGCGGCAACGGCAGTCCGGGACGGAGCGCCAGCACCTCGCGCGCCGGATCGTAGTGCTGGACTGCCTCCTCATACGCCAGCAACGAAAGGGCGCGATCTCCTGCACGTCGCGTGTAGTCGACCGCCTTGTCGATTTCGCCATCAGGCGAGGCGCAGACGAAGTAGTGCGCAATCTCGGCCAGGTGCGGAGCGGGATTGGCGGCCCAGATTTCCTCCAGGGCTTCGCCCACCTGTCGGTGAATTCCCATACGGGTAGCTCGCGGCAGATCGTCAGCGAGTGTGTCCCGTATGAGCACATGGGAGAAGATGTAGCGCGCGACGGTATTAGGTACGCGTTTGATGACGCCGGCAAATAACGCTTCCTCGAGCGCGTCGAGCAGCACATCACGGCGCGCTGTCTGTGAAGCGCGCCGCTCCCAGACACGCTCGAGAACGCTGACGTCGAACTCTCGCCCGATGACCGCGGCGATTTCCATGATCTCCCGCGCAGCCGGCGGCAGCGGTTCGATGCGCTGGCGAATGGCGGTGCGCAGAGCCACCGGCAGATGCAGGTCGTGGCTGCCGGCATCCGTATTCATGGCCAGCAGGTGCAGCACTTCGGTGATGAACAGAGGGTTGCCTTCGGTCGCCGAATAGACGGCGTCGATCGTGTCGCTCTTGAGGGGAGCCGGCGAAGCACGGCCGAGAACCTCGGCGACATCGTCACGGCTCAGGGCCGGAAGCAAGAGGCGTCGGCCTTCGCGCGCAATCGCGGCCAGGATGTCGTTGATCGCCTGATCGCTGGCGCGATCGACGGGCCGCGCCGTCGCAATGATCAGCATCGGCAGACTGCGCAGCTCACGTGCCAGGAACTGAAGCAGGAGCAACGAAGGCTGGTCGGCGGCGTGCAGATCCTCGAGGATCAAAACGATCTTCTCTTGCTGCGCCAGGTTGCGGAAAAAGGTTGTGGTCGCATCAAACAGTTGAAAACGCGCCTGGTCGGGCTCGATTAGCGGCGCTGCCTCCGCTTCGAGACGGGGCCGCAGCTCGGGCAGAATCTGAGCCATGTCGCGGGCACGCGCTCCGAGCTGTCGGGTCAAGATGGCGGGGCCGACGTCGGCGATATAGGTCCGCAGCGCCTGCATCCACGGCCAGTAGGCCGGTGCGCCGCCGCTCTCCCAACAACGGCCCCAGAGCACCCGCGCGCCTTGTTCAACCGCCTTGATCGCGACTTCGTCCGCTAGTCGGGTCTTGCCGATACCAGCGTCGCCGACGAGCATGAACAATCGGCCGCGACCGGCGAGCACGTCGCCGAGGCCGCGGCGCAACTCGTCTAGCTCGGAAACACGTCCGACGAAGATACTCCCCGCATCGGTGGCCATTGGCTTCGAAGGCTAAACTCCCGAGTCGGTTGTCTGTCAAGGAAGCCGGTCAACCTCCGCGGACACGAGAGATATTGCACCGGGCTTCGTGGCGAACGACGATGTCAATCAAAGGAGCTCGCATGCGCTTCCTCGTCCGAATCGCCCTACTCTTCATCTGCTTCTGTACCCAGCTCACCGCCGCGGCTGCCCGCGACGACGAGTATCTGCGCGGCTACGTCGCCGCCGTCGTCGAACGGGAGCTCAACGTCTCCGCCGACGCCGTGTCGGTCCGCCGTGGAGTCGTCGCAATTCACGCCGACCTATCGGCAGCGGACGAAGAACGGTTGCGCAAGGTCCTGCTCGAAGTCGAAGGAATCGAGGAGATCGTGATCCTCCCGGCGGACACGCGGTTGCCTGGTCTCGTATGGTTCCCGAAAAGCAGTCTGTTCACTCCGCTGTTCGCCGATCCGCGCTGGCCGCACTTTTCGCTGTCGTACCAGTACTACATCGACGACGACGACCTCACCCACGTCGCGGCACCGAACTTCGGCGAGTTGTTCCCACTGCTCCACTACGCCCCGGCCTATGGCGGCAGCTGGGAAGTCGGCATCCAGGCGGGCGTGTTCGCGATCTTCGACCTGGCATCCGACTCATTCGATCTGATCAACGCCGACTACCGCGTCGCCCTTCCGGTGACCTACGCCTGGGGTAGCTGGGCGGCAATGCTGCGGTTCTTCCACCAGAGCTCACACCTCGGCGACGAGTACCTGCTGCGCGGCAACAACGGCAACAACCGGATCAACGTCAGCTACGAAGGCTTACATCTTCTGCTGTCGCGCGATCTGCCTTACGGCTTCCGTCTCTACGGCGGTGGTGGCTACCTCGTGCACGTCGATCCCAAAAGCCTCGACCGGGGATCGCTGCAAACGGGTATCGAGTTTGCCGGAACCGGGATCGATCTCGGCTTCGCCATCCCGGTTGCCGGCGTTGATCTCCAGTTCGAGGAAGAGGGCAACTGGCGGCCGAACGTCTCGCCGCGCGCTGGCTTGCAGTTCGGCGAACCCTTCGGACTCGGGCGCAACCTGCAGGTGTTGGTCGAGTACTTCGACGGTAAGTCGCCGAACGGCCAGTTCTACGACCGCACCATCCGCTACATCGGATTCGGAGCGCATCTGCACTTCTAGGAAGGCACGCCCCCCGAACTCATCCCCCGACCCCTCTCTCTTGGTTCCATAGGAGAGGGGGTGAGCTTAGGGGGTGAGTTCGTGGCGACGCGATGCTTTGAGAATGCGGGCAAAGCCGCCTGCGCGAAGCGCTCTACGGTCTTGGTCGCACGGAAAACACGACGTCATCGACGTCGCCGCTGCTGACAACAACAGATTGGCGATCGCCAACGAAATCGCGGCGGCTGAGTTTGTCGAGCGCCAGCTTGTACTGCGCCTGGATTAGGTGGAAGAAGCAGAAACGTCCGTCGACATCCGACATCACCGTACGCGGTTTGCCACCGCCGCCCTTCAATCGCAGCGCAACGTTCGGCGTCGGTGCTCCGGATAGCTCGACTACGCCGCAGAGCGATAGGCTGCCCTCGGTAACCGAAATCGTCACATCCTCGCTGATCGTCTGCGTGATGTCCCTCGCCTCGAAGTGGACACCGGCGTAGCTACCCGACTGGTTGGCGTACGGAAGCCATTGGATGGTACGCGTCGCTGCATCGAACACTGCACCGTCCGGAAGGTTGGATACCGTCACCGAAGTCGTGCCAGGGTCGAGCCCGGGTGTGCCGACGGTGAACCGGAGCCCTTGCTGCTCCGCCAGCGACAGCATGCCGATCGAGCCGATGTCCCGATTGGGTAGCGGAGCGGCGTCGTGCGGCAAGACGAGCTGCGCACGAACCGACCGTCCGTTGACCGCGTTGCACGCCGACATATTGCGTTGGTCACTCCACGCCACAACCGCCGAGCTTCGAATGCTGGCAATATCGATGGCTACGGCGGCACTGGCATCCGACAGCACAGAACCCGGTACGTCGGGATTCGTGACTGTTCCGTCAGCACCAATGCGTGCGCCGAAGACATCATAGGCGCAGGTTGGCGAGACATTGGCCATGAACGTCGCCAGGTAGTTGGACCCATCGAACGCACCGCTGACACCGGGGACGTAGTGGAGGCCGGGGCCTCCCGGATCGTTGTCGACGCCGAAGCCGTTGAGATCGAGCGCACTGCCGTCGCTGCCGACGCGTGCCGCCGCCGCAGTCACCGGACAGATCGGCTGACCGCAGGGGATGTGCGGCCGCGTCGCCAAGATGAGGTACTGACCGCTACCAGCGACGACGTCGTGCTCACGGGCATTGCGCATGAGGTTGAGCGCCTCACTGTCGATCAGCTCGTCGCCGACGAGGCGAGCGCCTTCGATCTGGTCTGCGCCCGTACTCACTTGCCAGGTGATGAGACACTGGCCGTTGTCCAAACATGCGATGTTTGGTTCGTACGGGTAGCGGGTCATGTTGCGGACTTTGACATTCTTGCTTCGCGTCCAACGCGAACCGTCAGTGCCGACGCGTTGCGTGTAGTTGCGCGGCTTGCTGCCAGCGACGCGCTGCCAGACGACGTGGTACAGAAAACCATCGAAGGCAACGCCGATGTGTGCGGGATACTGCTGTACACTGCCGCGGTCGATTGCGAATGGCCCGTCATGGACAGGCCGTCCTTCGGCATCCAGCAGAAGGACGTTGATGTCCGCTGCGCTATTACCGAGCTCGCCCCAGGCGACGAGCGCGCCGTGGCCGCTACTGGCGACGGCAGGGTCGCGCATGATTCCGGTGGCACTGGTGGCGAGTATGTACGGCCCGCTGACGTTGCCGCCGCCGTCGACTCGTGCGCCGCGCAGCTCATTGTCGGCGATCCAGACGACGAACGCGCCGAGACCATCGCTGGCAACCACTGGGCCGCCATTGATGTAGAAAGGGACGTAGTCGAGGACGATCTCCGGGCCGATGCGTTCCTCCACCGCCGTGACCGGCGCAGACAACAGACAGATCGCGAGAAGAACCGTCGCCTCGTTTCTCATCTCGCCCCCTTTCAGAGCCCGTCAAAAAAGAAGGATGAATGGCTGGTTTCTCGTTAGACCGTTCGTTGTGACGGTGTCAACTTGGGTTTGCAGGCTGAGGCTGGGGCGGCTTTGCACAAAAGCTCGTCCTGCAGCTTTCGCTCGGGGCCTTGGGCTTCTGATCCCTCTCCCACCGGGCGGTCATCGTGCCGAGCATATCCTCACACCCAGGATCGATGCGAGGATCACGAACCAGGGAGGAGGTCATGAAGTGACAATCGTACGAACGGAGCGGATGCATTGTGCGAATGAACTGTGGCAGAGTCTTCGACAGCCGGAGGTACTCCATGGTTCGATCGAATTGTCTGTGCGGCGCCGTTCAATGGGACGCCGAAGGTGATCTCCAGTTCATGTCGCACTGCCACTGCGGTCGCTGTCGAAAGGCCCACGGAACAGCATTCTCCAGCGCCGCCGCCGTGGCGGTCAAAGATCTCCTTCTACGCGGCGAGGAGAACATCGAGCGCTGGCGATCCCCCGAAGGCGGTGTGCGCTGCTTCTGCAAACAGTGCGGCTCCGCCACCCCCGCCGATCCGTGGAACGGACTGGTCTTTCTCCCCGCGGGTAACTTCGAAGACGATCCCGGCACTCGCCCTCAGTTCCACATCTTCGTCGGCTCGAAGGCGCCGTGGTACGAAATCACCGACAACTTGCCGCGATACGACACCTATCCGCAGGGAGTGGACGCGGCCGTGCTGCCCGATTCGCAGCCGCTGGACCCACCTGGCGGAATACGCGGCAGCTGCCTGTGCGGAGGCGTTGGCTTCGTCGTCGACGGTGAGCTTTTGCGTTGTCACTACTGTCACTGCCAGCGCTGCCGTAAGGCGCGCTCCGCGGCGCACGCTGCGAACCTGTTCACCACAGCCGACGGCGTACACTTCACCCGCGGCGCGGAGTTACTGAAGTCCTACAAGATTCCGGAAGCGCAATTCTTCACGCAGGTGTTCTGTCGTACCTGCGGCTCGAAGATGCCGCGCATAGACAAGGAACGCGGCTACGGTGTGATCCCTCTTGGTGCTCTGGACGACGACCCGCACTTCCCGGTGCAGGCGCACATCTTCGTCGGCTCGAAGGCACCGTGGTTCGAGATCACGGGCAACGTGCCGCAGTTCGCCGAGAGAGTAACCTGATCTCAACGACCCGGAGTTTCGGTTCGTTTCGCTTCAGCCGGCGTCTGCCGCGCGAGATCGACCACCGCGGCGTGGACCGCGTCGGCGGCCTTCTGCAATCTCACGTAGTCCAAAGTCTCCGGCTTGTCTGAGTCTTGATGATAGTGCGGGTTGCGGAAGTTGGCGGTGTCGGACACCAGCACAGCGGGGAATCCTTGCCGCCAGTAGTTGAAGTGGTCGGACTGCGAAATTCCTGGAAAATCCGGAGGCCCGGAAAGGGTGAAGGCCTTTAGATCGGTAGCAGCGCTCATCGCGGCGCGGATCTGCTCGAGGATCTGCGCGTCGTCTGAGAGTCCGAGAACCGCGACATAGTTGCCGGTCGTCGAGAAGTAGTTTGCCAGATGCGGTTGCGGATACTTCTGCGAGTCGGGTGCGTCGGAGTAGTAGCCCAGCATCTCCAGGGAAAACATTACGACGACTTGCGTACCGCTGCGCGCCAGCGTCCGGGCATGGTGTGAGCTGCCCATGTTTTCACTCCCGAAGTAAGGCGGCTCTTCGAGCGCGAAAGCGACTATCTCGACATCGATTGGCAGCGACTGTGAAGCGAGCTTCGACGCGATCTGCAACAGCGCCGCGACGCCCGAGGCGTTGTCGTCGGCTCCGGGATTTTCTCCGTACACGTCGTAGTGAGCGCCAACGACGATACGCTTGCGATTGCCGGAGCCGACAACGGCGGAGACGTTGAAGTACTGACTCGAGCCGACCATGAACGTTTGGAGCTCCGGCTTCAGGCCAGCGGCCGTCAGCCGCGCGGCAATGAAGCGCGCCGCCCGCTCGAGTGACTCAGGGTGGGCGGCACTGCGTGGCGGATCGATCGTGGCGAGCGCCTCGACGACGCCCCGAGGTGATCCGGCGGGGAAGCGCGCGGCGATGGCCTCGAGATCATTGCGCGGCTGGCACGCCAGAAACGCAAGGGAGAGGAGCGCGACTAGGGCTTGTGATCGGTAACGCGGGTTGGGGCGCATGCTGGCGCCCAGTGGTATCGCGTCGGCCGCACGGAAGAAAGGCACGGGAACGGCACCGAGGCCGTTCCCTATGACGACTTCGGGAAATTCAGGAACATCAGTTGGGTGGCGTAGGCAACCAGGCGGCGCTCTTCGTCCCACAGCTCGATTTCGCCGGAGGCGTAACCGGCGCCCGCTTTGCGACAATGCACGCGTTCGAGAATCCAGTCGGACCGCGTCGTCTCGAATACATGCACCGTCAAATCGCAGCTGAAACCCCAGAAGAGCGGATAGCCCGGTCCCAGTTTCTGTCCGACTCCGCCGGGCATGAAGTCCGCCAGCGTGAAGTAGGCGACCGGGTCCAGCTCACCACTCGGCAGCCGCGGCGTGTCGACGAAACGAATCCAACGCACCGATTCAGCAGGTCCACCGGCCTGCCAATCGGTCTGCCAGGGCGCGTGCCCGCTCACGCGGCGCACCTCGAAATTGTCGAAGACAGAAGCTCGCCAATTGGCATAGTCCGGCGTTGGCTCTTCAGGGAGGGGACATTCCAAAGGAGGCGGTGCGTCGGGGGCGACTATGTCAGTGTACTCGAAACCAGGGCGCGCCGAGCCGAATACCGCCGTCGTCACATGTCCCGGTCCATGATTCTCGCGGCTGCGGACGCGTGCCATGAGCTGCGACATGCCGCGCCCGGTGCGCAAGACCTCCACGTCGATCTCCGCCGTTCCCGCCGGAATTTGCGAAGCGAACACTGTCGTCGCCGTCCGCAAAACGTGCGACGGCTCAGGCAGCGCAATCGACATGGCGCGGACGGCGACGGAGCTCATGATACCGCCGAAAGGGATTATCGGAGCGAGCCACTCGTCGTTGAGCTCGCAGCTGTAGCGCCCCGGAACGCCGGCAATCGGAGTCAGCTCCGTCGCTCTGAGAAATGCGGGAATCCTTCGCGCTTCCATGAGATGCAGTCAACGCCCTCGAGGTGTGCTCCGTCAAGCCGATCCGCCGCGGAAGTTTGGCCGATCGTGGAAGGAGCATAGTTCTGAGGACCGAAGGGAGGATTCGGCGGTGCTCCGCTTGACACCTATGCAGGTCGCGGGCGATGAGCGACCGATGGACTTCACTTCGCCCGACGGGGTCAGGCTTCACTACGAGCTGCACGGCGACAACGGCGATCCGCTCGTATTCGTTCACGGCTTCACCGGCGACATCACCGACTGGCAACACCAGATTCCCGACTTTTCGCGCACGCATCGGCTGCTCGTCGTCGACAATCGCGGCCACGGGCGATCGGCAGCACCGGCTTACGAGTCGGGGATCACCATCGAACGCATGGCCGACGACATCGAAGCGCTGGCAGCCCGTGTCGGGTTCGAGCGTTACCACTTACTCGGACATTCGATGGGTGGTGCGATCGTGCAAGAGATCGCACTGCGCAGCCCGGCGAAGCTCCTGACACTGATTCTGGAGGACACGTCGTATCGCTTCTCAGGTCACAAGCTCGAGATTCCAGAAGCACCACAACCATTGCCCCCCGGCAAGAGCAAGTGTTGGTCCGGATGTCGGGGATGAAACCGGAAACGTTGCTGGCGGGTTGGCGAGCGCTGATGCAGTGGCCGGGAACGGAGCAGCGCGCTGCGGAAATCAAAACGCGGACACTGATCATCTACGGCGCGTGCGACGCGCCGGCACTGGTCGCAGGCAGCCAGCGCCTGGCGGAGCTGATCCCCGAGAGCTTGCTGTATTCCATCGCCGAAGCTGCACATTGCCCGCAGGAGGAGCGACCGCAGGAATTCAACGCAGCACTGCGGGAGTTCTTGAGCGAGAGGTAGCCAGATCCGCGGCGCTTCACGCAGGCGCCAGGCGATAGCGAATCGGCATCGACTTGATTCCGCCTACGAAGCTCGACCTCAACCTCGACACCGCCCCGGCGAGCTCCACCTGCTCTAGGCGTTCCGCTAATTGACGGAACAACACACGTAGCTCCAAGCGCGCGAGGTTGGCACCGAGGCAAAAGTGCTCGCCGATACCGAAGGCGAGATGCGGGTTGGGATTGCGGTCGGCAATGAAGCGAAACGGTTCGGGGAATATCTCTTCATCGCGGTTCGCCGATGGATAGAAGAGCGTGAGGTTCTGCCCTTGCTTGATCTGCTGGCCGTGAACCTCGACGTCGCGGTTCGCGGTACGGCAGAACTGGATGACCGGTGAGGTCCAGCGAACGATCTCCTCGACGGCGATGTCGGTCAGAGCTGGATTGTCGCGCAGCTTCTTCCACTCGCTGGGATTCTGCACGAAGGCCAGCAGGCCGCCGGTCATGGCGTTGCGCGTCGTCTCGTTACCGGCGACGACGAGCAGGAAGTAGAACGACAGCAGCTCGAACTGCGGCACGTAGTCACCGTCGAGCTTGGCGTTGGCGATCACACTGACGATGTCTTCCCTCGGTTTCCTGCGGCGTTCCTCGACCATCTCCCAGAAATAGCTGAAGAGGGCGATGCGCGATTCCTCGCCGGTCTCTTCCGCGGTGCGGCCGTGTTGGTACTCGGGATCGGTGGCGCCGATGATCTCGTTCGTCCAACGGAACATCAGCTCCCAGTCCGACCGCGGCACGCCGAGGAGGTCGGCGAGCACCGACAACGGCAAGCGTGCCGAAACGTTGGTGACGAAATCGCCTTCGTGAGTACCACCATCTTTGGCGAATTCGTCGAGCAGCTCGCGGCTGATGGTCTCCATCGATTCCCGCAAATGTTCGACGCCGCGAGGCGTGAAGCGCTGACTGACGAGCTTGCGGTAGTTGACGTGCTCGGGTGGATCCATGTTGAGCAGGTGGCGAGCGGGGAAATCATCGGGTTCGTCGACCTTCTCGAACTCCGGAAAAACCGCGAGGCGCGGCGCGTTGAGAAAGATCTCCGGTTGCTTGGAGATCCAGACGATGTCGGCGTGCTTGGTGACCGCCCAGAACGGCATGCTGCCCGGGCGGTCGTACCAGTAGATGGGCGCTTCGCGCCGCAGCAGCGCCCAGGCCTCGTGCGGATAGCCGTTCGCGGCATAGGTGTCGTCGCCGACGATGTCGATGGAGTCCAGCGTCATGGTCATCTTCGTTGTCCTTGTTGCGGCACTGTAGGCATAGAACGCCGCTCAGACAATGTGGGCGGACGGATCGCGGACGGCGTATCGCGCGAAGAGCAACAAGCCTGAAGCTGGGATTTGTCGTACAATTGTTGCGACATGCGTCGGTATCGACCCGGTTGCCGTCGTCACACGCTTCGTTGGGCTCCTTGATGCCGTTGCCGCAGACGGCGAAGGGACAGCTCACAGCAGTCTGGAAGTGCGTGGCGTACGCCACACACTCACTGCGCGCCGTCAGCGCT
>Ga0187892_10008038_pt1 | contig 14654 bp, 9 predicted proteins | sample MA1701073metaG_FD_139345 | JGI IMG/M metagenome (GOLD analysis project Ga0187892, IMG submission 139345) | Bio-ooze microbial communities from a basaltic lava cave in the Kipuka Kanohina Cave System on the Island of Hawaii, USA - MA170107-3 metaG ... | reverse complement strand
CACGATGTTTCTCGCTGGCGTACGGATAGGCTTCGACGTCGATCGAGTCATACAGGTCTTCGAGGGAGGAATCGAGGAAGTCTTGCAGGAAAAGCACCGGCGCCGGTCGGGCGGAGGGGTCGCGCTTGCCGGTTTTCCAGAGGACGACGTGGAGGAGGACGTTGCGGTAAGCGGGATCGCGGTCGTGGCCGTGCGCTTTCCAGTCGGACTCGATCAGGTGAATCTCGACGTCGCCGGTCTGGCTGGCGCCGTTGTCGAACTCGACAGTCGCGCGGAGAAAATCGGGTCCGGCCTCGAGGTTCCATTGGCCGGGCGAGATGACGCGCACCTTGCGTCCGTCCGCGGTCTGAAGCCTGTCGCTTTGCAGCCGCTGATCGTACCAGATGGCCTGCACGAGACGCTCGGAGACCGGCAGCGGGCTGTACGGTTCGGGCGATTCGAGCAGGGCGCGGATTTCGGGAAGCCGGCAGGCTTCGTGTCGCTGCAACCGATCCCGGATCAACCGATACTGGAGATTCGCGTTCATTCGCGCCATTCGTGGCTACATTTTTCTTCCGAACTTCTTCTCCAGTTCCGTGTACGAAAGCTGGATCATCGTCGGCCGGCCATGCGGACACGTGTACGGCAGGTCGCAGCGTTCGAGGTCCTGCAACAGCCGCGCGATTTCCTCGGGCTTCAACGGATCGTGCGCCTTGACGGCATGGCGGCAAACGGTCGTGGCCACCATGTCTTCGCTCAACCGCCCGCGCGGCGCATCGCGCCCGGCTTCGCGCAGTTCATCGACGATGTTGCGGAAGAGCTGGCGGAAATCGCCTTGGCGGACAAACGGCGGCAAGGAGTCGATCACGAACGCGCGCTCGCCGAACTCGGAGACGCCGAGGCCCATGTGTTGCAGCGTCTCGATGTTCTCGCGCAGGAACGCTGCGTCGCGATGGTCCACCTCGATCGTCTCCGGCATCAGCAGGCGCTGGGAGGGCAAGGGAGCGTTTTGATTGCGTTGGAGCATCTGCTCGAACAACACGCGCTCGTGGGCGGCGTGTTGATCGACGAGGACGAGACCTTCCTTGCTCTCCGCGATGACGTACAGCTCGCCGATCACACCGAGCAGACGCAGGCCGAAAGCGGCCCCGGAAGGACTGGGAGATGAAGACTGTGGACTGAAGACGGGTCGATCCTGGATGCTGGGTGCTGGACGCTGGATGAGGGTCGGCTGTTGGGGTGGGGAAAGCGGAGATGGAGGATGGGAAATGGAAGATGGGAAATGGGGAATGGGGGATGGGGAATGGAGGATGGGAGATCCTCGATCCTCGATCCTCAGTTCCTTCGGCGCTCCGACCTGGGTCGGCTCCAGCGCGCGGCGCACGGCTTCGACGATCACGGCGCGGACCTCCTGTTCGTTGCGAAACCGGACTTCGCGTTTGGCGGGATGAATGTTCACGTCCACGTCGCCGGGATCGATCTCGACGAACAGGAACGCGACGGGATACCGGCCACGCATCAGCGCGGTGTGATAGCCTTCGAGCAACGCGTAGTTGATGCCCTTGGAATCGACCGGGCGGCCGTTGACGAACGTGTGCTGCTGCGAACGGTCGGCGCGGCTGACGCCGGGTTTGCCGACAAAGCCGGACACGGTGACACCCGATGCGCGATGCGCGACCGGCAGAAGCTCCGCGCAAAGCTGCCCGCCGTACAGTTCCCGGATGCGGTCGAGCAGGTCCTTGCACGGCGCAACATCGAAGACGACGTGATCGTCCTGTTTCAGCCAGAAGGAGACCTGCGGATGCGCAAGCGCGTGCAGCGTGACGATGTGATTGATGTGGGCCATCTCCGTCGGCGGCGTGCGGAGGAACTTGCGCCGGGCCGGGAGGTTGAAGAACAAGCTGCGCACCTCGATCGTCGTGCCGGCGGGCGCGCCGATTTCCTTCACATCATACAGTTTGCCGCCGGAGAGGTTGATCTCGGTCCCGACCGGCGCGCCGTGTTCGCGGGTGATCATGTGGAACCGGCACACGGCGGCGATGCTCGGGATGGCTTCGCCGCGGAACCCGAGCGTGCGGATGCTCTCGATGTCCTCGGTCGTGGCGATCTTGCTGGTGGCGTGGCGTTCGAGCGACAGCAAGGCGTCGTCCTTGCTCATGCCGCAGCCGTCGTCGCTGACGCGAATGAGGCTGCGTCCGCCGTGATGCGCTTCGATCTCGATGCGGTTCGCGCCGGCATCGAGGGCGTTTTCGACGAGTTCCTTGACCACCGATGCCGGACGCTCGACCACTTCGCCCGCCGCGATTTGGTTCGCGACGTTCTCGGGCAGGAGCCGGATGCGGTTCACGCCGCGAGTATGGCAGGCGGCGAGCGGAGAGTCGAGTGCCGAGAGTCGGGTTGGCCTCCGGGCGATGCATCGTTGCCGGGCGCCTTGCATCGCACGGCGATGCGAAGGCCGTATTGCTTGTGCGTTTGCACCAGGTAGGGGTTGACTCCGCCGAGCACGGCAAACGCCATGCGCAGACGGAACGTGAGTTGCCGGATCGCGCGCTTGCTGAACTTCCGTCCGGTCTTTTTCTCCAGCAGGCTGGCGATCAGAGGAAGGGATTTCCAGCCGACGAGACCGTTATCGGGTTTGGACTTGCCCATCGCGAGGATGCCGGCAAACACCGCCAGGGTCGGCGGCAGACGGAATTCTTCGCTCCCATCCACGTGGACGGCGCCCGCGCCATCCGAGAGCGGTCGGATGCCGAAGTCGTCCGTGCCTTTCTCGGCGGCCAGCTTCAGGAGTGCGTTGCCATTGACCGGCTTTCGGGATGTCCGCCGCGCGCCCACGCAAGGCAGCCGGCTTGGGCCGTCCTGCGCAAGCGTCTCCTCAATCTCTTTGAGTTCAAGCAGAACGCTGTCCGCGCGGAATTCCGCCTTTTCGAGCGCGCGGACGATTCTCTTCATCTCCCAGCGAAGGCGGCGAACTTTCTCCAGCAATGCCGCCCGCTCCATCTGTCTTGGTTCCGCCATGATTCGCCTTTCCGTCCGCGGCGAGCATATGCAAGCGAGATGCCAGGCGAGGTGCATCGCAAATACTTCGGGAAACGGCACGACCCGCCGGTCGGCCATCGTTGCTTTGCGAGAAAAGGGTTGTGGGTTGAGTTGAATTGCCCTCCTCTGGTAAGCTCCGCAGCCAATTCAACGGCAGGCGCATCGTGGCCAAACCAAGCGCGATCCCATATGTCAGTTTCTCGGCGGAAGCCGGCCGACTGGTACGGATTCGAGGCAGGCTCAAATCCGACCCGCGTCCGCAACTCGAGGCAGCCCGGCGGCAGGGGTTCCCGTCGGTCCTGGTTGTGCGAGTCGCCGATCTGGCCCGACTCCGACCATGCAGCGGCCTCGTCGAAGACCGGGGCAGCAAGCATCCGAGACGGCGGCTTTCCTCGTATCTGCTCGGCGCGAAGGTGGTCCCCATCATCGATGGCAACTACAGTGTGGCGAACCAGGTGACCAACGGGGTGCACGCCCTGTTGCGACAAGCCCGACAACACGGAGAGGAAAACGTCTATGTCGTCGGGGTGGCCCCGGAACTGTTTCGCATCCTGCGGCGGCGCGTAGTGTCCCGGGCTGGACCGAACCCACCCGACGACCCGCTTGATCCGCCGATCTCGGAGGTCGATGTCTTCTCGGAACGAATGCAACAGCGGCTGCGCCGGGTCGCCGTTCCGAAGGAATTCCGGCACGCATACGTTGGAGAATCGGACGAGGCAGATTCCACCCGTCGCTACGCCATGCTGGCGGCGGCGATTGACAGTCCCGCGCTGATCCTAGGCGAGACCGGCACCGGCAAGGAGGTGCTAGCGCGGCAGATTCATCAGCACAGCGGCGCGGTGGGACGATTCGTGCCGGTCAATTGCGGGCTTGTCCACCGCGATTCCTTCGAGGCCGAACTGTTCGGGCGCGCACCCCTCGGCGCCGGTTGGCCGTCCACGCCTCAGGACGGGCTGTGGCAATCCGCCAGCCGCGGCACATTGTTTTTCGATGAGGTGGGCGATCTGAGTGTCCTGGCCCAGGCGCAAGTGCTCGACGCGATGAAACGGGGAAGGGTGCGGCCGGTCGGTTCCCGGAGCGAGGTCGATGTGAGCGCGCGGATCATTGCGACCAGCAGCCGGGATTTGTACGCGGCGTCCCAGAACGGCGGGTTCAGCTACGAATTGTATTCGTTGCTGAGTTTGTTCGTCGTCACCACTTCGCCACTTCGGGACCACCCGGAGGACATCCCGCTGCTGGCCCAGGTATTCTGGCGCCAAATCCGCGGCAAGAATGCGATGCTGCCCCGGGAGGTGCAGGATGAATTGCAGTTTTACCGTTGGCCCGGCAACGCCCGTGCGCTCAAGACCGTTTTGGCCAACTTCTCCGCGCTCGTCGGCAATACCGAACCGGACTCGGATTTGTTGCAGAGCATGCTGTTGCGGCAGAACCAACTCCTGGCGATGGCGTCAGCGGGCGAGAGCGACAATCTCACGACGGCGCAACTGCAGGAATGCGCTCAGCATCTGGAACGAGTGCTTCAGGTCCTTGGCGCTTTCGAGACGTGCGTGCGACCTGTGCTGGCCGGCCGCCCGCTCGACGCGGCGTCGCGGGCAGCGATTCGGCAGAATGCGCTCGGCCATTACATGGAACTGTCCCGTCTCTGCGCGAGGCGGCAGCTTTTCCTGGAGAATACGTATCACCTGGTCGAGCGGACGCGGGCGAAGTTGTCGCAATTCCAACGCAGGCTGGCGCGCTTCGACGAGTCCATTGCGCGCTTCTGGAAGAACGAGGTCGCCGTCAAACTCGGCCAGGTCCGCCCCGCGATCTTCCGCGCCATCCGTCGGCGGGATCCGGCGGCGTAATGGGTGCCGTCTTATGCGGCGAGAATCAGGATCGCGCCTTCTCGATCTTGTATCCAAGCGCGACGATTGCCTTCAGTGTTTCCATCGCCGCGTTGCGGTCGTACTGCTTTTCCGAATCGGACAAATCCGCGTAAGGCACGAGACAAGGATGCTTCTTGGCTGTGTCATCACGCTTCGGCCCATGCCTCCAGCCATCGGCCAAGCGTTGACGCGCCCAGATGTCGTGGGCGTTCTCGGCGAGACGTTCGGTGAGTTGGATCAGTTCAGCCGGCAGTTTGATTCTGTTGGTTTCAATCGGTTTTGGTGTGTAGCTCATAGACGAGTAATCTTGTACCTAGCTTGTTGCTGTATTGTCTGCCAAAATCGCCGAGCCACGTGACGCGCGTAACGCGTCGCAATCACCACCGTATGATCGTCTCCTTGGGTCGTGCTTCAAGGAAGGTTCCGAACGGGAACGGCTTTGAACTTCGCGATCTCCAGCAGTTGAGGAATGGACCGTGCACTGGCCCGGTCCTTGTCTTGATCACGTGGGGAAAGCCGCGCCCAAGGAACGAGCGAAGGATGGTGCTTGAGGTCATTGTTGCGCTCTTCAGCGAAAACCCATCCATTGGTGTTGCGTTCGGCCCACCAGCCAAGATGCTCTGCTTGGGCGAGGAGGTCGAGGTGTCTTTCGATGGACGCTTCGAGCGGCGCCTTCCAAGAACCGTCATCGCGGGGACTCTGAGACTCAACAGTGTAACCGATTAGTGCGAGGTGGTCCGGGATTCGGCGAGCGGCGGCCCGATTGGATGCTTTCAGGTTCGGCGGAAGTTGGTCATAATGGGTTTGGATGGAGGGGTGAATTGTCCACGCGAGGTGAGGATTGGCTTTCATCTGGGCCTTTATCTGTGACTTCTGGCCCTGATCGAGGAAGTTATGGTGCACGGCGGCAGCGAGAGCTTCGAGGTCGGGAAAGGCCTTTGAAGCGTCGCCCTGAATCAGGAGACGGTGGAGTTCCTCAGCCACCGTCTCGCGGTCGAGAAGCGGCTGTGGCGGCAGAGCTGAGCGGTGAAGGCGTCCGTAGTGACGGTCATGCAAGAGAGTATTTAGGATTTTCTCCAAGGAGCGCGCGCCGTGGCGGTAATCTGGCACGTTTAGAAGCGCGTTTAGCAGCCCGGGGTCAATGTCAAGTTCTTCGTCATCACTAAGCCCAAGAACGCCGCGCAAGATGATTGCACGGCGGATCGGCCAAGTGATGTCAGGGCACTTGGTGCCAGTCCGTGAATTGGGGCCGAGGACGTTCAGGAAACCGTGGAGCCGAGAGATAAAGTCGGGCCCCTTGAGCAGTTTGAACGTGCGGAAACGCTCAGATTCCTCACGAGAGACCTGTCTTTCTTCCGTGCATTCTTCCTTGCTCAGCGCGGCTAGGTGCTTCTGTGTGCGTTCCGATGGCTTTGCGATGCCGAATTCTTCGAGAGTGTGACTAGTGCCACCAGCAAAGACAAAGACGCATTTCCCGATAGGATGGGTAATTTGGCCTTCTTGAAAGGTACCATCTTGCATGGGGGCGAGGAGGTACTGCAGCCACTTGTAGTCTTGCGAATCAAACTCGTCCCAGAAAGCGACAGGAGTGATGCCCGTGAGCACAGCATCGCGGACGCGGTGGAAGGCCCCTATCAGTTCTTCAGGACTCTTGAACTGCGAGAGGTTGAACTCGAGAAAAGGAACCCTCTCGCTAAGAATGGCCTTAGCGACAGCCTTAACCCCGAAGGACTTACCGGCTCCGGGCGGACCGAATACGCCGATTGAAAGAGGCCTCTGCTGCACTTTAGTGGTCTCGTACGAACGGATCAAGGCTTCCAGAGCGCGGAAACTTTCTATCTCGCTACGGTCCACCGTGAACAGGCTGCCGAGTCGTAGGGATGGTACGTGCGACAACGCCCTCAAGCCGTAACGAGCCGTCAGTTTAGCAAGCCCGCTGAGCGGCTCCGGTAGCGCAGGCGTCGAGTTGGCCAACGTCTGTGAATGGCCGAGGATGGTCCATTGGCAACCACTCCGTCGATGAGGATCAGACGGTACGACGACCGGAACAAGACCGCCTAAACTGCTCGCGATGGCACGGCCAAGTGATTTGATCGGGAACCCAGGCTCGGGCCTGTCAATAGGACCGTGACCGAGTTCGAGTAGAAGCCGTCGAGCCAGAAGACCGGAAGTAATCCCCTGTAGCATGCTCTCTTCAAGGGCCAAGTGATGTACAAATGGGCTTAAAGCCTTCTTGCCATCTGCTAAGGCATGCCTTTGCATCAGGTGATGAGCGATTCCTGCCGCCAAGCAAGTTTGAAAGCCATAGGCAGTGCCATCAAACCTGAGAGAGTAATCGCCTTCAAGCATAGCCGGATCGAAAACAAGGCGATAGATGTACGGCTGGGCATCTCGTTGTCGCTCGATCCAGAGCGCACCTGCGGAACGGAAACTCACGACCACATGTGCCGCCTGGAGCAACTCGCGGGCAATCGGATCGTTTTGTAAAGCAGAGATTGTGTGCTCAACACACTGCTCCCAGGAAAAGCGCGAGTTGATTTGGATGTCCTCGCGTCGAAGATCAATCGCGGACACTACGACAATGAGTCTGTTCGCGACGGCCGTGAGTGCCGCCCAGAGGTCGCCGCGGCAAAGTGGCCAACTCATTTTAAGAAGATAGTAACCACTGGACTCGCCTGAAAGATCGGGCCACGCACCTCGCGAGACCTCGTGTCGGAAGAGAATGCCGCCATCGTCGATAAGGGTGAACATGAGCGGCCCATTTGGTCGAGTGCGTGATCGTTTGAAAATACCTCCGGGCAGAATTGCTTTGGTACGGCCGTATCCGAAGTGGCGTTCGACTCGCCAGACGCGTTCGTTATCTTTAGCATTCTTCCGGGTCGGCTTGTCAGTCCAAACGCCGTACGAGCGCAGATGCTTAGGAAGGGCGTCTTGGAGGCCGTTCGTGTCCAGGTCGAAGTGGGTTTCGAACGCAGGTAATGGCCGGTTTTCCTCGAGGTTATCGGGTCGTGGCAGGGGTGGCTTGCCGTCTTTCTGGCGCCGCGCATTTTCTTCTTCCCACTTCTGCCTTCTTGTGTCCCAATCGAGACCCTTCGAATCGGCGGCAGCAAGAATAAGTTCGTGCGTGAGGGCGGCGCCACCGAGGCGCTGGGTATATTCAGTGCCGGGTTCCCTGAAAGAAGTAGCAGCGGTTTTCACACCGCCATACAGGTGACAGTCAAGAACAACATCACCGGTGACGAGGATTCTGGCAGGAGCGGTCATGGATATCCCTTTCGTTTTGGGCGTATTGCCGTGGTATGGTTGCAACAGTTCGACGAGCTATTCTTTCACGCAGAAAGTATCTCATCAGCGATTCTCCGGGCTTCTGCCGGTGTGATCCTTCCGTTTACAGTGCGCTTCACAATGCCCTTGTGCGCACGCCAGGACTTGGCGACAAAATCTATCTGCCCTTGATCTTCTGCTTTCTGAGAATACACGACGACGCGCAGGTTCGGATCGGCATCGCGGGCTGGCTTTACGAAGGTGGTCCCCCACTCCTCCGCCTGTCTGGGGCTGGTGCTGAGCCAGACATCAAGAACTACTCTTTTGGGGTGCCACGCTTGGACAAGCTCTTCAAGCTCCGGGATTTTGATGGTTCCTCGACGCAGGCAAGAGTAGCCCTTCCACCTCAGGGCCTTCGCGATGGCCTTGAAATGCAATGGCTCATCTTCCAAGAATAGAATCACCGGTCTCTTGGCCTTCTTTTGGACTGTCATGTCGCACTCTCCTTCTTTTCTCGTTTGGCGGAACGAATGACGACGGTTGTGGTTTCGGTGTGATAGTCAACGCGGCCCCAAAGCCAGACGCCGATTACGAACTGGAGCAGGCTGAAGTCCCCTGTGTAACCGCGTTGGAAGAACTCCACAAGCGCCGGCTCAGTCCAGACTGCATCCAGTTGGGCGAGGTCTTGTGCATTCCTGAATACCTCCGCAGGCGTGTCGAGGAAACGGAATTCCAGCCGGTAATCTTCAGGATCAGCCTCGGCGACATCGCCGCCAAGCTGGAAATGACGGGTGCCGAAGGCTGAATAAGCGCCGCGCAGCAATGCTTCCACTGCGACTGTGAAGAAAGCGTGATTGACTCCAACGATCAGCGGCGGAGACGGTGGGTCGATGCGAATGGGCGTTTTCATCCTGGCCGAAACCGATTCGCAAGCTGTTTGCACGCTTGGCCAGACATTTGAAACTTCGGGACGGGCGGGCTCGAACGACAGATAATCGTTGTGACTCCAATCGTGGCCTTGCAAGAGATGTCCGAAATCCTGAAGAAAAGCAGGCAGTACGGGCAATGATTCCCCGGTTTTCCAAAGGCGCATGCCCACAGGACGGGCAAACCAGTGTCCGACGTGCCAGCGTTCGACTTGCCCACGAGCCTTCGCCTCCAGAATCTTCTGTTCCAACTCGCCGTTCTTTTTGTGCCACGCCTGCTTTTCTGCCACAAGTCCTGCCGCAATCTGTACCGCTTCCTCCGCGCCCAATTCTTCCACGCGCTTTTGAAGGCCATCGAGCATGGGTTTAACCTCGAGGTCCCGGGCCAACCGCAATGCCCGGCCCCATGCTGCGCACGCTTCTTGTTTCTTCTCGTCGTCCAAGAGCACATGGGCAAGTCGGTCCTGCGCCAGGGCCTCGTATCCGCGATTCTTGAACCGGTCCAACTCCCCGATCGCTTTCTGGAGCGTCTTGATGGCCAGGCGTCTGTCGTGGAACGTTGCGTAAATGGAGCCTTTCAAGAACAGGTATTTGCCGTAGTCCTTCGTGTCGACCCACGTCTCCTTATGCGGCTCCAAACAATCCAGCGCTTTGTCAGCTTGTCCCTGCGCTTCATAGAGCCTTGCGAAGGAATTGGCGACGTGTCCCTGCAGCCGGACATTCTTCAAGTTGATGGCAAATTGTTCCGCCCGTTCGTAGCATGCCTGCGCGTCCGATAACCTGTCCTTTCGGCGTTCATCCAGCCGGTAGACATCCCCGCGTTGATCCTCGATTTGCGCCGACCAGTACGGGAAATCGGCCCCGCGCAGCAAACGCTCTGCCTCGTCCAGTTCACGATGCGCCGCGTCGAACTGCGATCGGAACCGGTGGATCCGCGCCTTCTCGATGCAACACCACGCTTGACCGAGCCGATCGTTGACGTCGTCGCGTCTTCGCAATCGCTGCGATTCGTCCGCTGCATCGAACGCCGGCCCATAGCAGTCCAATTCCCGAAGTGCTTTTGCCCGGACCAACTCCGCCTCAGCCAGACAGCACGGGTACCAGAGAATTCGCTCCGCGTGGGGAGAGTTGGCCCACCTTTGGACGTTCGCAGCAGCGACAGCCGCCTCTTGATAATTTCCAAGCTGATGGGAGAGCAGCGCTTCGCACAGGCCGATCAGCGCGTTAAAACCTCGTCGTCCCTCCGTCAGGTTCACAATCCGCGCTTGCGCCTCGACGATGCAGACTTTGGCCTCCTGGCACTTGCCAAAAAACGAAAACGCCATGGATTTCCAGCAGCATGCGGTAGAGAAGAAGAGCGGATCCGTGGCAGCGAATGCCTTCGTGGAATCGAAGGCGGCAATCGCGTCCTCATGACGATTGGCCCGCAGCATCGCCATGCCGCCCCCCAGTTTGCCCAAGGCAGAGGCAATGGAATCGGGCGGGAACAACCCGGCAGAAATCTCGAAACTACCCGCCAGTTGTTCCAAGCTCCGAGCGCCCGCGTCGTCCTCGCCGGGGAATCCACATACCCGCTGCCACAGTCTGTGAATTGCCAGCGAAAATCCTTCGACATCGCGCCCGGGCGATGCCGGCTTCCCCGCGGCTGCAGCGAGTTCTCGCAGCAACTCAGAAATCATCCTGCCTTCCAGTGACAAACATGGAGTCCTTCATGTCGAGAACGTGACTTTCTTGTTCCTGAACACGTGTCATGTGGATGACTCCCGTTCGCCGCTTCCGCCCGGATTACTCCCGACTGAAACTTCGCCCCGCAGGTGTGAAACTGAATGGACCCCTATCGCACTGGCCCGGGCGGAACGGCCAAACACACTAGGAAATCACCGCGCATGTGGCAATCACAAAAAGGATCGTCTCGCATCTCACTTTTTAGCGGTCGGAAATGCATGGTGGCGCGAGCGTCCCGCTTGTCGCGCCCGGCTGGCTATTGGAGTGCGGCAAGCGGGACGCTCGCGCCACCATGTTAAACGCTCGAACCGACTGAACATGACCCACTGTACAGCCGCAGCAGCCCCGGATCGCCGGCTTCCGAAGAGGTTTACTCGCTGTCCGGGAACTTCGGTTTCCCGTTTGCGTTTCCGCTTCGTGGCCGGTAATCATTCCGCCCATGAGCAAGTTTCACACGCCACCGAGCCCGATCCTACCGACGGCCCCCGATGACACGCGCTGGCCGGAGCCACGCGAGTCGAGATGCGCGAGGTATGACGAATACTACGCGCTGTTTTGGATGCTGCGGGTGATCGACCGGGCCCAACGCTGGGCGCGCACGGACCGAAAGCAAGGGGCGAAACGATGAAGCGCCGGGCAGGTCGCAAACTGAACGTCGCGGTCGTTGGCGCGCATCGTGGGAAGGGATTCGCCCGGTACTATCAGCGCTGCCCCTACGCCAACCTCGTCGCGATCTGTGACCGCAACGAGCCGCTCGCGCGCGCCGCGGCGAAGGAACTCGGTGTCGAAGATGTCTGCTTCGATTTCGAGGAACTGCTGACGCGCATCCACATCGACGCCGTGTGCATCGAGACCGGTGACGACGCGCACGGGCCGATGACCATTGCCGCGCTCGAAGCCGGCAAGCACGTCCACGTCGATGTGCCGCTTGCGACTTCGATCCGGGACCTCCGCCGCATCGTGGAATTGAGCGAAGACAAAAAGCTCAACGTGTGCATGGGCAACGAAGTCCGTTTCTGGCCGGGCATCGCGATGGTCAAACGGCTCGTCGAGCAAGGCCAACTCGGCCGCGTCTATTACGCCGAAGGCGATTACCTCAACCCGATGCTCAAGTATCGCCTGCCCGAGATGCGTTGGACGCAGAGCTTCGCGGGTGTGAAGATTTCCCGGGACTGCAAGGGCGCCTGGCAACCGCACATGAATTCGCCGGGGTTGCACGCGCTCGATACGATCCGTTGGGTGCTCGGCGGCGAACGCATGGTCGATGTGCGCTGCCACAACTTCGGTCCGCTCGGCCCCAGCGAGCGCGACCCGAAGAAGGGCGACGGCATGGCGGCATTGTTCACGGGCGAGCGCGGGACGATCGTCAAGATTCACGTCAACTACAACCCCGTCCGCACGCACCTGAATTATCACGCGTTCTACGGCACAAAAGGCACGTACGAGTCCGACCGGCTCGACGAGTTCAGCGGGCCGTACCTGTTTCTGGACAGCATCGAGCACCAGAGTCACATGATGAAAGTGCCGTTGGAGATGCGCGGCGTGAACACGAAGGAAGGACACATGGGCGCAGACGAAATTCTGACGAACGATTTCGTGTTCTCCGTGCTCGAAGGCCGGCAGCCGCTGGTCAACGTCCGCGAGGCCGCACGCTCGTGCGCTGCGACGATCACCGCGCAGGAATCCGCTTGGGCCGGGGCGAAGGTGATGAAAATTCCGCGCTTCTGAGTGGCCGGCATGGGTTGGCAAAAACATTGCCGCAATCCCATCCTGGCGTTGCGGCCGGGCTGCTTTGATTCCCAGCACATCCACGCGCCAGCAGTGGTCCGCGACGGCAACCGGTATCGCATGTGGTATTCGGGCAGCGACCGCACCGAAAACGAATTTCATCGCATCGGGTACGCCGAAAGCGCCGACGGGATCGTCTGGGCACGCCGCGCGGAGCCGATCCTGACGCCGGCACCTGCCGGCTACTACACCACGCCGGCGATCTTGCGGGAAGCCGACGGTTCGCTGCGCAAGGAGGACGGACAGTTCAAGATGTGGTTCACGAGCCACAATCTGACCTGCGATCTGTACCTGGCCACGAGCGGGAACGGCCTGGACTGGCATCTCGACGAGCGCAGTCCGCTTGCGCTGAAAGCCTATGCCCCGACGGTCCTGTACGAAGACGGGCTTTACAAGATGTGGTTTACCATGACCGAGCCAACCGGCATGATGGCCATCGGCGCGGCGACGAGCCGCAACGGGATCGATTGGGAACCGTCGCCGGCCAACCCGGTCTTGCGATCCACGGAATCCTGGGAGCACACGCACGCGCTGTATCCGTTCGTGCTGAAGCGCGGCAGGATGTTCGAGATGTACTACACGACGTACGGGAAAATCTGCGAACTGGCCGTGGCGACGAGCCGTGACGGCATCCACTGGCAGAAGAACGGCGGCCCGATTCTTTCCCCCGGCCCGGCCAGCGCTTACGATAGCCTGTATTGTTCGCGCGCGTGCGTCGTGATCGAGCCCGATGGATGCGACAAGCTCTATTACGCGTCGCGGGTCGATATGGTGCACAAGTACTTCGCGATCGCATTGGCGACGCGGCTCCCGAGCCGATGAGTTCAGTCCGGGGATTCTCGGCAAGGACTCCGGCTTCCTGTGCCCACGGTTTGTCAATCGGAAAATCGGCACGGCCGGTCACGCATCCGCCTTGACTTGGCAGGTCCAAAGACGGCATTCTCCGCAATGGAGCCCAAGCGCGATGCCCAGAGTCGAAAGCGAAGTCTTCACCGTCCAGGGCCAGAAACGCCTGCGGTGCATTTTGCCTGAGCACGGCGCCTACGTCATCGGTCGCGATCCTGACTGCCAGATCGTGATTGATGATCCCGAAGTCTCCCGACATCACGCCCGCGTGACCTCCTCTCCCGAGCAACTCGTGCTCGAAGACCTCGGCAGTACCGGCGGCACGTTCCTGAACGGCCAGCGCATCACTGAGCCGGTCGTGCTCCAGCCGTCTCAACCGATCCAGGTCGGCTCGACCATCTTGGAAGTGGTCGGTGTAGCATCGGCTGTCCCCAGCCGACAACCCAGCGCTTCCCTCGAAGATTCTCTCCGCTCGCGCACCTACGAACTCGGCCAGGAAGTCGCCCACGGAGGCATGGGCGCGATTCTCTCCGCCCGTGACACGAACATCCATCGTACCGTGGCAATGAAGGTGATGCGCGGCAATCAGGACTTCGACGAAGATCGCAAACAGCGCTTCGTCCAGGAAGCGCAACTCACCGGCCAACTCGAACACCCCAACATCGTGCCCGTGCACGAATTGGGGGTGGACCAGGACGGCAAGATTTTCTACACGATGAAGTTCGTCAAGGGCGTGACGCTGCACGCCGTCTTGTCGAACATTCGCGAGAACGTGCCCGAGATGGTCGCCCGATTCCCGCTCGGCCAGTTGCTGACGATTTTCCAGAAAGCCTGCGACGCCATCGCGTTCGCGCACTCGAAAGGCGTGGTGCATCGCGACTTGAAGCCCGAGAACATCATGATCGGCGAGTACGGCGAAGTGCTGGTGATGGATTGGGGACTGGCAAAGGTCTTGAGGATCGAGGATCGAGGATCGAAGATAGCGGAAGGTGGGAGGCCGTCTCCGACGGGCGACGAGGAAGCGATGCTCCTGGTGAAGCAGTTATCAGTGATCAGTGATCAGTCGGGCGGGATGACGATGGACGGGCAGGTGATGGGGACGCCGCAGTTCATGGCGCCGGAGCAGGCGGAAGGGAAGGTCGAGGAGATCGACGCGCGCACGGACATCTTCTCGTTGGGGGCGATTCTGTACAACATCCTGACGCTGCATCCGGCGGTGAGT
>Ga0187892_10008036_pt1 | contig 14655 bp, 12 predicted proteins | sample MA1701073metaG_FD_139345 | JGI IMG/M metagenome (GOLD analysis project Ga0187892, IMG submission 139345) | Bio-ooze microbial communities from a basaltic lava cave in the Kipuka Kanohina Cave System on the Island of Hawaii, USA - MA170107-3 metaG ... | reverse complement strand
GTTCACCTCCGCCGACCGCGACTTCATGCGCCGGGCGCTCGCCCTCGCCGGGCGCGGCCTCTTCACCACCACCCCCAACCCGCGCGTCGGCTGCGTGGTCGTGCGCGACGGTACGATCGTCGGCGAGGGCTTCCACGAGCGCGCGGGCGAGGCGCACGCCGAGGTGAGCGCGCTCCGCGCGGCGGGCGATCGCGCCGCCGGGGCGACCGTCTACGTCAACCTCGAGCCGTGCAACCACCACGGCCGCACGCCGCCGTGCGTCGATACGCTCCTCGCCGCGGAGGTCGAGCGGGTCGTGGTCGCGATGGGCGACCCGAACCCCAAGGTCTCGGGGCGAGGATTCGCCGCGCTGCGCGCGGCCGGCATCGCGGTCGACGCGGGGCTGCTCGAGGACGAGGCGCGCGAGCTGAACGTCGGGTTCACCTCGCGCATGACGCGCGGGCGGCCGTGGGTCCGGCTGAAGGTCGCCGCGAGCCTCGATGCGAAGACCGCGCTCGCGAGCGGCGAGAGCCGGTGGATCACCGGCGCCGAGGCCCGCCGCGACGGCCACCGCTGGCGCGCGCGCGCCTGCGCGATCCTCACCGGCATCGGCACGGTGCGGGACGACGACCCGCAGCTCACGGTGCGCGAGGTCGAGACGCCGCGGCAGCCGCTGCGGGTGCTGGTCGACTCGCGGCTCGAGGTGCCGCTGACGGCGCGCATCCTCGAGGGCGGGAACGTGCTGGTGGCGGCGGCGGTCGACGATCGGGCGAGGATCGAGCGGCTCCGCGAGCGAGGCGCCGAGGTCGTGGTGCTGCCGAACGCATCGGGCAAGGTCGAGCTCGCGGAGCTCGTGCGCGAGCTCGGCCGGCGCGCGCTGAACGAGGTGCACGTCGAGGCGGGGTTCAGGCTCAACGGCTCGCTCGTGGCGGCCGGGGTGGTCGACGAGCTCCTCGTCTACCTCGCGCCGAAGGTGCTCGGCGAAACGGGGCGGGGAATGTTCCACCTGCCGGCGATCGAGCGGCTGGCCGACGCCCGGCGGCTGAGCCTGGTGGACGTCGCGCAGCCCGGCGACGACGTGCGCCTGCGCCTCAGGTTCTAGGCGGCGCGCTTCAGCTCGCGCTCCATCTCCTCGAGCACTTTCCGCGTCTCGGCGACCGCCCAGTCGATCGCCTCGGCGTCGATCACGAGCGGCGGGGCGAATCGCACGACGGTGCCGTGCGTGTCCTTGGAGAGGATGCCGCGGGCGAGCAGGCGGCCGGCGACCGTGCGCGCGGTCACGTGACGCGGATCGAGGTCGACGCCGACGAGCAGGCCCTTGCCGCGCACCTCGCGCACGAGCGGGCTCCGGATCGCGCCGAGCCCGGCAGCGAGCCGCGTGCCGAGCGCGGCCGCGCGCTCGGGCAGCCGCTCCTCGACGAGCACGTTGAGCGTTTCGAGCGCGACCGCCGCCGCCAGCGGGTTGCCGCCGAACGTGCTGCCGTGGTCGCCCGGGCCGAATACCCGCATCACTTCGTCGCGCGCGAGGAACGCCGACACCGGGAGCATCCCGCCGCCGAGCGCCTTGCCGAGGACGAGCCCGTCCGGCTCCACGCCGTCGTGCTCGCAGGCGAGGAGCCTGCCGGTCCGGCCGAGGCCGGTCTGGACCTCGTCGGCGATGAAGAGGACGTTCCGCTCGCGGCAGATCCGCGCGCACTCGGCGAGGTAGCCGGCCGGGGGCACGACGATGCCGCGCTCGCCCTGGATCGGCTCGACCAGGAACGCCGCGGTGTCGGGCCCGATCGCGCGCGCGAGCGCCTGCGCGTCGCCGAATGGCACCAGCCGGAACCCCGGCGGAAACGGCCCGAAGCCGTCGCGGTACTGCGCCTCGGACGACATGCCGGTGATCGCGATCGAGCGGCCGTGGAAATTGCCCTCGCAGGCGATGATCTCGGCGCGGCCCTCGGGCACGCGCTTCACGTTGTGCGCCCACTTGCGCGCCGCCTTGAGCGCGGTCTCGACCGCCTCGAGGCCGGTGTTCACCGGCAGCGCGCGGTCCATCCCGGTGAGGCGGCACAGCCGCTCGAGAAACGGCGGCAGGCGGTCGTTGTGGTAGGCGCGCGAGGTCACCGCGAGACGCTGCGCCTGCCCGGCGAGGGCGCGCACGATCCGCGGGTGGGCGTGGCCGAGGCTGACCGCCGAGTAGGCGGACATCATGTCGAGGTAGCGGCGGCCGTCCTGGTCCCAGACGTGCACGCCTTCGCCGCGCACCAGCACCACCGGCAGCGGGTCGTAGTTCGCCGCGCTGTAGCGGCGCTCGAGGTCGGCGAGCGAGCGCGTCGCGCTGCCGCCGAGCAGCGCCGCGGCGAGCTCCTCGATGAGCCGCGCGGTCGCGCTTGCGCGGTCGCGATGCGGCTCGTACTCGGCGATCTCCACCGCCACCGGCGGCGCGGCCTGCGCGAGCGCCGCGAGCTCGGGCAGGAGCGCCACCGCGCGCAGGCCCCCGGCGACCGGGGTCGTCACGCCGGGCGCATCGGCCGGATCGATCGCGTCGAGGTCGAGGGTGATGCCGTAGGCGGCCGTGCCGTCGCGTACCCGGGCATGCGCCTCGCGCAGCACTTCGCCGAGGCCGCGGCGCTCGATCTCCGCCATGGTGTAGATCCGCACGCCGAGCGCGGAGGCGAGCGCGGCCTCCTCGGGCTCGAAGCTGCGCACGCCGACGACGCAGACGTGCGCCGGCGCGAGCGTCGGGCCGGGCGCGCCGAGCGCGTCGCCGGTCTGGCCGAGCAGCGCCGCGAGCGGCATGCCGTGGAGCCTGCCGCTGTGGCTCGTTTCGGGCGTGTGGGCGTCGAGGTGCGCGTCGATCCAGAGCAGGCCGAGCTTGCCCTCGACCGCGCCGGCCACCCCGCGCCAGGTCCCCATCGCGATGCTGTGATCGCCGCCGAGCACGAGCGGCACCGCGCCGCCGCCGACCGTCCGGGCGACCGCGCGGGCGAGCCGCTCGTTCAGGCGCTGGACGACCTGCGCCGCCGGCTCGCCGGGCGCCTGGTCGGGAAAGAGCGTGTCGCCCCAGACCGCCTCGACCCCGCGCGCGACGAGATGCGCGTCGAGGCCGGCGAGGCGCAGGCGCGCCGGGCCGTCGGCGCATCCCGGCTCGGCGGCGCCGAGGCCGATCGCCGCGCCGAGGATGCGTACCGGGCGCGCGCCGGCGGCACGCGCGCCGTCGTGCGCATTGCGGGCCTGTGGCGTCGTCCCGCGGAAGAGGTCGTTCGGGTTCATGGCTCCCCTTAGAGTGCAAGTCGCGTACCTGCGTTCGAGCTTCCTGAGGAATTAGTCCCGGCGGCCGAATCGAAACGCTTGCGGCACACGATTGCCCGCATCGACCGCGGGGGCATGGCGCCGCGCGCGCGAGCAGCAATCCCGCACGGCCGGCGCCCGGCGGCGCTTTTCGGGCCCCGCGCCTCTGCGCTAGCCTTGACGAGCCTGCCTTCGTCGACTCCCTGGCTTTTCCGTCCCGGCCCCGACGACCCCATGCGCTCGATCGCCGAGTACCACGACCTGATCGTCCGCCTCGAGCGGCTCGCCGCCGAGGCGCCCACCCGCTACCTGTGGCGGGTGGGGCTGCTCGCAGTGCTCGGGATCGGGTTCGTGGCCGCGGCGTTCGTCGCCGCGCTGGGGCTGGTGATCGGCGCCGCCGCGCTGATCCTCGTCTCGAAGAAGTTCGTGCTGATCAAGGTCGCCTGGATCCCGCTCGTCTTCGCCTGGATGATCCTGAAGGCGATGTGGGTGCGGATCCCGCCGCCGGAAGGCCGGCTCCTCGTCCGGCGCGAGGCGCCGCAGCTCTTCGACGAGATCGAGGCGGTGCGGCAGGCGGTAAAAGCGCAAAGGATTCACCGCGTCGTGGTCACGCCCGACTTCAACGCCGCGGTCGCGCAGGTGCCGCGGCTCGGCCTCCTCGGCTGGCCGCAGAACTATCTCGTCGTCGGCCTGCCGCTGATGGCGAGCCTCGCGCGCGAGGAGTTCCGCGCGGTGCTCGCACACGAGTTCGGCCACCTGTCGCGCCATCACGCGCGCTTCGGCAACTGGATCTACCGCATCCGCCAGACCTGGTACCGCCTGCTCGCGATCCTCGAGCAGGAGGGCAGCTTCTCGACCCGGATGTTCGCGAAGTTCTTCGACTGGTACGCGCCGTACTTCAACGCCTACAGCTTCGTGCTCGCGCGCGCGAACGAGTACGAGGCCGACCGCGCCTCGGCGCGGGTGGCCGGCGCCGGCGCCGCGGGGAGCGCGCTCGTCGCGGTGCACGCGAAGGCGGCGTACCTCGACAGCCAGTACTGGGAAAAGCTCTGGGCGGGCGTGCGCGATCGCGCCGAGCCGCCGGCCGCGCCGTTCTCCGAGCTGCTCGCGCGCTGCCGCGAGCTGCCGGCCGACGTCGGCAAGGCCTATGCGAAGGTCGCCCTCGACGCGAAGCCCGACATCACCGACACCCATCCCTCGCTCGCCGAGCGGCTGCAGGCGCTCGGCGTGCCCGCGCGCACGAGCTACGCGCTCGAGCGCTCGGCCGCCGACGAGCTGCTGGGGCCGGCGCTCGCGGCGCTCGCGGCGGAGCAGGATCGCCGCTGGCACGAGCAGGTCGCGCCGGCGTGGCGCGAGCGGCACGCGGCGGTGGCCGAGGAGCGCAAGCGCTTCACGGCGATCGAGGCGCAGGCGGCCGCCGGCGAGCTGCCGCTCGAGGCGGCGTGGGAGCGGGCGCGGCTCGCCGAGTCGCTCGACGGGCGCTTCGCGGCGCTGCCACTCTACCGCCAGCTCGTGGAGCGCCATCCGGGCCATGCGCCGGCGGTGTACGCCTACGGCCGGATGCTGGTGCAGGGCGGCGACGCGCAGGGCGTCGTGCTGGTCGAGAAGGCGATGGCGCTCGACGCCGAGGCCGAGCAGTCGGGCGCGGAGCTGCTGTTCGAGTACTGCCGTGGCCGCAAGGACCTCGCCGGCATGGACCGGTGGCAGGCCCGGCTCGACCGGCTCGCCGAAGCGCGCAACAAGGCGCGGATCGAGCTGACGCGGTTCGAGCCGAAGGACCCGCTGCAGCCGCACGGCGTCTCGGCGGCGACGCTCGCGAAGCTCGCCGGCGCGATCGCCGAGCAGCGCAAGGTGAAGCGGGCGTGGCTCGTGCGCAAGCACGGCAGGCACCTGCCGAAGGTGCCGGGCTACCTGCTGCTCCTCGAGTTCGGCTGGACCTCGCACCTGAGCGGCGGGCGCTCCCAGGCGGTGAGCGCCGTGCTCGACCGGTTCGCGGTGGACGAGGACGGGTTCGTCATGATCCGCGACGCGACCGAGTCGCGGCGGCTGCGCCGGGCGGTCGAGAAGGTGCCCGGCGCGCTCGTGTTCGAGCGGCGCTGACGGCAGGGTCCCCGCGCGCTGAGGTAACCTTCAGCGCATGTTCACCGGGATCGTCGCGGCAATCGGCCGCATCGAGGGCGTCGAGCCGCGCGCCGGCGGCCTGCGCCTCACGATCGACGCGGGCGCGCTCGATCTGAGCGACGTCGCGATCGGCGATTCCATCGCGGTGAACGGGTGCTGTCTGACCGCGGTGGGCCTCGCCGGCCGTCGCTTCGAGGCGGACGTGTCGCAGGAGACGATCGCCTGCACCGCGGGGCTGGGCGTGCCCGGCGAGGTGAACCTCGAGAAATCGCTGCGGCTCGCGGACCGGCTCGACGGGCACCTCGTGAGCGGTCACGTGGACGGCGTCGGGGAGGTGGTCGCGTTCGAGCCGGTCGGCGAGAGCCGCCGGCTCGTCGTGCGGGCCCCGGCCGAGCTCGCGAAGTACATCGCGCGCAAGGGCTCGATCGCGGTGCAAGGCGTCAGTCTGACGGTGAATCGCGTGGACGGGCGCGAGTTCGAGATCAACCTCATCCCGCACACGCTCGAGGTTACGACGCTGAAGTCGCTGGCGCCGGGCGCGCGGGTGAACCTCGAGGTGGATCTGATCGCGCGCTACGTCGAGCGGATGCTCGGGGCGGCGCGGTAGCGCGCGGCCGGCGCGGAGCTCAGTGCTCCCGCTCATCGAAATAGCGGAAGTACATGACCTTCAGCGCATTGAATTCCGCGAGCGGCGCGGTGGCGATGCGCTGGAGGAACGCGGCGCGCACCTCCTCGGCCGGCCGGCAGCGCTTCAGCAGCGCAAGGACGTCGCCTAGCTCGTCGAACTGCGCCTGTCCGAGCAGGTCTTCCGCGGTGATCGAACCGGCGCCGAGCAGGCGGACGAGGGCGGACTGGTCCATGGACGATCTCCGGTCGCTGCGAGCGCCCGGAGTATCGGGGCGCGCCCGCTCGCGCGGAATGACCGCGTGCGCCAAGATTCCTGTCCCGGGCGGCGCCGCGTCCCCGGACTACGCCGGGAGCGCCACCGGCTCGAGGAGCCGCGCGCTGTCCTCGGTCCGGCCGTTGACCGCCGTGCTGACCGGCGCGTAGACGAAATCGGCCTGCGCGCGCCGCGCGAGAAAATCGGCGACGCGAGCCGCGTCCGCCAGCTCCGGGTCGAGCCATTCGGCGTGCGCGTCGTCCGGCAGGACCACCGGCATCCGGTCGTGGACTTCCGCCACCCGCCCGGCCGCGGCGCGGGTCAGGATCGCGCAGGACAGCACGCCCGTGTCCGCCTCGGGCGGCTGCCACCACGCCGTCAGGCCGGCGAAGCAGAGCGGCGCGCCGTCGGCGCGGCGCATGAAGTACGGCTGCTTATAGCGCTTGATCCCGCCGGTCTGCGGGTCGACGCGATCGGCCTCGCGCCACTCGTACCAGCCCGAGGCCGGGATGAGGCACCTCGCACGGCGCCAGGCGTCGCGCCACATCGGCTTCGCTGCGGCCTCCTCGGACCGGGCGTTGATCGTCGATTGCGGAGATTTCGCGTTCTTCCACCAGTGCGGGATGAAGCCCCAGCGGGCGCGGGTGAGCTCGAGCCCACCCGCGTCCCGGTCGAGCCTGAGGATCGGTACGGCCGAGGTCGGGAAGACGTTGTAGCTCGCCCCGAACGGATCGCTGTTGTGCCGGCCGACGTGCCAGGCACGCTCGATCGCGGCGGAGTCGGGGTGGACGTAGCGGCCGCACATGGGCCGACGATACCCAACGGCGCGGACGGCTGCCACCGGTGTCCGCGCACCGCCGCCGAGCTTCCGAAAAACCGAAGCCGATCCCGTGCCGAGGTGATTTGCCTCCGGCCCGCCGTCCGCACTAGCCTGTCGCGGTCGCCGATCCGCCAGGAGCCGCTCCATGAGCGCGTCGCAGAAGCGCCACCTCACCCAGCCGTATTCCGCCTATTCCCGGGGCGAGCTGCCCGCCGAGGACGCCGAGATCACCCGCGTCGAGCGCGGGTCGCCGTGCGGCGAGTACCTGCGGCGCTTCTGGCAGCCGGTGTGCCTCGCCGCGGAGCTCGGCGACCTGCCGCGAAAGGTCCGGATGTTCGGCGAAGACCTCGTCGCGTTCCGCACGAAGGCGGGCGCGGTCGGCCTCCTCGAGCCGCATTGCAGCCACCGCGGCACCTCGCTCGAGTTCGGGATCTGCGAGGCGAACGGCTTGCGCTGCTGCTATCACGGCTGGCTCTACGGCGTCGATGGCCGCGTGCTCGAGACTCCCGGTGACCCGCCCGAGTCGCCGCTCCGCTTCGAGGTCTGCCACGGCGCCTACCCGGCGCTCGAGTACAAGGGCATCGTGTTCGGCTACTTCGGCCCGCCGGAGAAGAAACCCGAGTTCCCGGTCTACGACAGCTACGAGCTCGCCGGCGACCGGCTCGCGCCGTACTACATCACCTATCCGTGCAACTGGCTCCAGGTGCACGAGAACGTGATGGACCCGGCGCACGGCGTGTTCCTGCACACCCGCATCAGCTTCACCCAGTTCGCCGATGCCTGGGGCGAGCTGCCGGTGATGGAGTTCGTCCCGACGCCCGCCGGCATGATCTACGTCACCTCGCGCCGCTGGGGCGACAACGTGTGGGTGCGCTCGAACGACATTCTGCTGCCGAACCTCGCCCAGGTCGGGCACATCTGGGAGGACGGCACCGAGCCGAAGGCGTTCTCGCGGGTGGCGATCACGCGCTGGACGACGCCGGTCGACGACCGCACCTGCCGGATCATCGGCTGGCGCCATTTTCACCCCGACGCCGACCCGCGCGGGATCGCCGACGAGTCGAAGTGCGGCGCCGAGTCGGTCGACTTCTACGGCCAGAACGGCGCGCGCACCTACGACGAGCGGCAGCGGATTCCCGGCGACTACGACGCGCAGACCTCGCAGCGGCCGATCGCGATCCACGCGCTCGAGAACCTCACGGTGTGCGACAGCGGCGTGGCGATGCTGCGCAAGCTCCTGCGCGCGGAGCTGCGCCGGGTGGCGAAGGGCGAGGACCCGAAGCTCTCGGGCGTCCGGTCGAACGGGCTGGTGCCGACCTACACCCACGACACGGTGGTCCGCGTCCCGCCGCGCAGCGGCGCCGCGGCGGAAGACGACAAGACGCTCGTGCGCGACGTCGGGCGGCGGATCACCGAGATCGTGGTCCGCGGCGAGCACCACGGCGCGCCCGACCGCCCCGAACGGATCCGCGCGATGATCCGCGCGTACGAGCAGGCCGAGCGCGGCGCGCTGGTGTAAGGCGGAAACCGGAGGCGAACGATGAGCGCGAGCCCGATCCACCCCGGCCCGGTCGACTGGACCGGCGAGAACCCCGGCATCTACCTCAAGGACACGCAGGACGGCCCGTGGACCGGGCTCATGACGTTCTTCCGCATCGTCTGGTCGCCGCACGGCATGGGGCACGGCGTCGTCGTGCTCGATCAACCGGGGGTGGAGAAGGGGCTGCCCGAGGCGCAGAACTTCTGCCTCACCGACAACGAACCGCTCGCGCGCTTCCTCGTCGCCGAGTTTTTCTCGAACTTCATGTCGTTCCGCGTATCGCCGGGCATCAAGGCGATCTCCTACCTTCCGCTCACCGACGTGCGGCGCGACGGCGATCCGCGCACCCGCTACCGCGAGATCGTGCAGGCGAAGGACTTCGAGGTCGTGATGACCTGGGACGGGCTCGGCGCCCCGTACGCGGTCGACATGCCGCCGGACAAGGGGCCGACGAAGAAGCACGAGATGTACAGCCTCTTCGTCGATGCGGCCGAGGCCTCGGTCACGATCAACGGCCGCCCCTTGCGCGGCCGCGTCGTCGAGCGCGACTTCGCGGGTACGCGCAAGAGCACCGCGTTCCTCGCGTTCTCCGAATCCTGGGTGCGCACGACCTGACGCGCTGCCGGGAACCGCCGTGACCGAGCTCGCCCAGTACGTCGCCTCGGGCCTGGTGGTCGGCGCGATCTATGGCCTGATCGCGATCGGATTCACCGCGGTCTACAACGTCACCGGCATCGTCAACTTCGCCCAGGGCGACTTCGCGATGCTCGGTGCGCTCGGCGCGATCGGGCTCACCGCCGCCGGCGTCCCGCTCGCGCCCGCGGTCGTGCTCGCGGCGCTCGCAGTGGGGCTCGCGGGCGTCGTCATCGAGCGGGTCGCGATCCGCCCGGCGGGCCCGGACGTCCTGCGCGGGATCATCATCACCATCGGCGTCGGCGTCTCGCTGCAGGGTGTGGCGGTGCTGGTGTGGGGAACCGACGCGCAGCCGCTGCCGGCCTTCTCCGGGGAGAAGCCGATCGACCTCGCCGGGGTGACCGTCCCGCCCCAGGCGCTCTGGGTGGTCGGCACGGCAGCGGCGCTGATGGCGGGGCTCTACCTCTTCTTCGCCCGCACCTACCTCGGCAAGGCGTTCCGCGCCTGTGCGATCAACGCCTTCGCGGCGAGCCTGATGGGCATCCCGACCTCGGCGATCCGCGCGCTGAGCTTCTTCGTCTCCGGGCTCGTCGGCGCCATCGCCGGGATCATCGTCGCGCCGATCGCGCTGATGCAGTACGACAGCGGGATCTTCCTCGGCATCAAGGGCTTCGTCGCGTGCATCATCGGCGGCTTCGGCAACCCGATCGGCGCCGCGCTCGGCGGGCTCGCGCTCGGGCTCCTCGAGGCGCTCGCCACCGGCTACCTCAGCTCGGGCTACAAGAACGCGATCGCCTTCGTCGTGCTGCTCGCGTTCCTCTTTGCGCGGCCGGGCGGCATCCTCGGCGAGCTCGAGGGAGCGAAGCGGTGACGCGCGTCGCGCTCCTCGCCGCCGCGCTCGCCGCGGTGTACTTCTCGGGGAGCGGCTACCTCGTCAACCTCGCCGTGGTGACCGCGCTGTTCGCGCTGCCCGCCCTCGGGCTCTCGCTCCTGATGGGCTACACCGGCCAGATCTCGCTCGGCCACGCGGCGTTCGTCGGGCTCGGCGCGTACGCGAGCGCGATCCTCGCGAAGTCGCTCGGCCTGGATCCGTGGCTCGCGCTCGCGCTGGCCGTCGTCGCGACGACGGCGGTCGCCTGGGGCATCGGCTGGCTCGTCTTTCGCCTTCGCGGCCACCATCTCGCGATGGCGACGCTCGCGTTCGGCATCATCGTCCACGTCGCCACCGTCGAGATGAAGGGGCTCACCGGCGGCCAGGACGGGCTCTCCGGCATCCCGCCGCTGAGCGTGTTCGGCCTCGAGCTCGGCACCGACCGCGCCGTCTTCCCGCTCGCCTGGCTCGCCTGCATCGCCGCGATCCTGCTCGCGGAGAACCTGGTGCGCTCGCCGGCCGGGCTCACGATGCGCGCGGTGGCCGAGAACGAGGCGGTGGCGGCGTCGTTCGGCATCGCCCCGGACGCGCTCAAGCGCCGGATCATGGCGATCAGCGGCTGCTACGCGGCGCTCGGCGGCGCGATCTACGGCCACTACCTCGGCTACATCAGCCCGGGGCCGTTCGACGTCGGCTTCTCGATCCGGTTGCTCCTCATGGTCGCGCTCGGCGGGTTTGCCGGGATCTGGAGCGTGCTCTTCGGCGTAGTCTTCGTCGTCGTCACGAGCGAGCTCCTGAAGCCGTTCGGCCGCTTCGACGTCGTGATCTACGGCGTGCTCCTCGTCGTGGTGATGATCTATTGCCCGCGCGGGCTGCTCGACGGGCTGGGGCTCGCCGCACGCGCGCTGGGGCGCCGGCTCGCCGGCGCGAGGGCGGCCGAATGAGCGCGCCCCTGCTCGAGGTGCGGGGCGTCGCGGTGCGGTTCGGCGGCCTGCAGGCGCTCGACGCGGTGTCGCTCGACGTCGCGCCCGGCGAGATCCTCGCGCTGATCGGTCCCAACGGCGCGGGCAAGTCGACGCTGCTCAACGTCGTCTCGGGCGCGCTGCGCGCAGACGCGGGGAGCGTGCGCTTCAAGGGTCGGCGGATCGACGGGCTCACGGCCGACGCGGTGAACGCCAGCGGCCTCGCGCGGACCTTCCAGGGTGCCGAGGTCCTGCGCGCGATGACGGTGCGCGAGAACGTCATGGCCGCGGGCGCCGCCCGCGCCGGCGCGGGCGTGGTCCAGGGGCTCGCGTGGCTCGGCCCGGCGCGGCGCGCGCTCGCGCGCCTCGCGGCCGAGGCCGAGTCGCACCTCGCGACGGTCGGCCTCGCCGCGCTCGCCGCAGCGCCCGCGTCGTCGCTCACCGCCGGGCAGCAGCGGCTGCTCGCGGTCGCGCGCGCGCTCGCGACCGGGGCGGAGCTGCTGATCCTCGACGAGCCGGGCGCCGGTCTCAACGCGACCGAGAAGGCGTTCCTCGCCGAGGTGATCGAGCGGCTGCGCAGCCACGGCAAGACGGTCGTGTTCGTCGAGCACGATCTCGGTCTGGTCGGCCGGCTCGCCGAGCGCATCGTCGTGCTGGATCATGGCGTCCTGATCGCAGCGGGGCTGCCGCAGCAGGTGCGGAGCGACCCGCGGGTCATCGAGGCGTATCTCGGCAACGCGCAGATCGGGGTCGCGCGGGCGGCGTCCGCGACGCGGCCGGCGGCGCCGTTGCTGGAAGTCCGGAGCGTCGCGGTGAGCTACGGCGGCTCGATCGCGCTCGACCGGGTCTCCGTGCAGGTCGGCGAAGGGGAGGTCGTCGCGCTGGTCGGTGCCAACGGCGCCGGCAAGTCGACGCTGCTCAAGGCGATCGCCGGCGCGGTCGACCCGCAGTCGGGGACGATCGCCTTCGGCGGCGCGGAGATCCACCGCGTCCCGGCCGCCGCGCGCGTGGGGCGCGGCCTCAGCCTCGCGCCCGAGGGACGCGCGCTCTTCGGCTCGCTCTCGGTGCGCGACAACCTCGCCGTCGGGCGCTTCGGCCGGCTGCGCGCCGCCGGGCTCCGCCAGATCTTGTGGCCGTCGGGTGAGGAGGCTGCCGCGCTCGAGGCGGCGATCGAGGACGTGTTCCGCCTCTTCCCGCGGCTCCGCGAGCGCGCATCCCAGCTCGCCGGGACGTTGAGCGGCGGCGAAGGCCAGATGCTCGCCATCGGCCGCGCGCTCGTGAACCGGCCGCGCCTCCTGATGCTGGACGAGCCCTCGTTCGGCCTCGCGCCGCAGGTCGCAAAGGAGATCCTCGAGGCGCTGCCGCGACTCACCGGCCAGGGCATCTCGGTGCTGCTCGTCGAGCAGAACGCGCAGGCCGCGCTGCAGATCTCCGACCGGGCCTACGTGCTCGTGGGCGGCCGCGTCGCGGCGGAAGGGCCGAGCGCCGCGCTCGCCGCGGATCCGGAGATCGCGCAAACCTATCTCGGGTGGGAGGGTGCGCGCGACACGCCCATACCCGGCCCGGCCAACGACGATCGCTTCAACCGCTTTTCCACGGTGACCTACGAGGAGGTAAAGCCATGAAAACCAGGACGAAGATTCTGCGCGGACTCACAGTGCTGACGCTTGCCGGCCCGCTCGCAGCGGCGGCACAGGACATCAAGATCGGCGGGCTCGTCGAGACCTCGGGGTTCATCGCTTCGCTCGGTCAACCGCTGCTGGAGGGCGCAATGCTCGCGGTCGAGCAGGTGAACGCGGCTGGTGGCATCAACGGCCGGAAGGTGGAGTTCGTGAACATCAACACCGAGAGCGACAACACCAAGACGGTCACTGCCGCCAAGCGACTCCTCGAACAGGACAAGGTGGTCGCCATCATCGGTCCGTCCAGCTCCGGATCGGCGTTCGCCGTAGCCGATACGATCGAGCGCGCGAAGATGCCGATGATCGCGAACGGTGCCTCGCGCGGGATCGTCCAGCCGCCGGAGAACCGCACTTACACTTTTCTCGCGCCGCTCACCGACGTCGTCGTGCAGGGTGTGATGTTGAGGGACATGCAGGCGAAAGGGATCAAGAATGTCGCGATCCTCAACTCCGACGTCGCATTCGGCACCAGTGGCCGCGACTCGCTCGAGAAGGGCGCCGGGCAGTACGGCATCACGATCGTCGCGAAGGAGACGTTCGGCAACGCCGACACGGACATGACGCCGCAGCTCACGAAGATCCGCGCGAGCGGTGCCGACGCGACCGTGCTCTGGGCCACCGGTCCGGCGCTTGCAATCGCGACCAAGAACCATCGCGCGCTCGGCATCAAGACTCCGCTCTACCTCGCGCATTCGGCGAACGACTTCAACTTCTTGCGCCTTGCCGGCGACGCCGCGAATGGTGTCTTGCTGCCGTCATCGAAGATCTACGTAACCGCCGCTCTGCCGGCCTCCGACCCGCAGAAGGCGGTCCTCGAGCGATTCGTGCAAGCCTACGAGAAGCGCTATGGCAAGCCGCCTGCCACGTTCGCCGGCAACGGCTACGACGCGGCCATGATGCTGATGGACGCGATCAAGCGCGCCGGCACCGATCCGCAGAAGCTGCGGGCGGCGATCGAGTCCACGAAAGACTACGTGGGCGTGACCGCGGTGTACTCGTACGCCCCGGACGACCATTACGGGACCAAGCCGGAGAGCGTAGTGATGCTCACGGTGAAGGACAACAAGTTCATGCTGGCGGGCAAGTGACCGGCCCCGGAGACGGTCGTTCCGGGCGGAGGCGCGAATGTCGTTCCTGAGATCGTTACCGCAGGCGCTTCTGAAGGACGTCCTGCGGACCGAACCTGCGACCGGAGTCCCGTTCGCCCAGTGGCACGAGGCTCTGCTGCGTGGCCCCTCGCCCTTCACCGTGGGCGAGCGCGAACTCTTCGCTGGCTACGTTTCCGCGCTCAACGCCTGCGGGTATTGCCACGGCGAGCACCAGGCCGTTGCCGAATCATTCGGCATCGTGCCCGGCGTTCTCGATGCGCTCATCGCCGACCTGGATGGTGCGCCGGTTGCGGACCGGCTGCGCGTGGTACTCGTGTACCTGAAGAAACTGACGCTTACCCCCGCGCGCATGACGCGCGCCGACGCGGAGAAGGTGTTCGCGGCCGGCTGGGACGACGTCGCGCTCTACCACGCAGCTGCGGTGTGTGCGATGTTCTGCTGTGATAACCGCATCATTCAAGGGCTTGGGATCGAGCGCCACTCGCCGGAGGTGCTCGCGGAGACCGTGCGGCGGCTTCACGACTTCGGCTACCGGAGCACGGTCGCGCTCATCGAGGGCCGACCACTCGATGCGCTCCTGAAGGACCCGGCGGCGGGCCCCTAGTGCGGACCGCGCCGGTCCGCATCGGGGTGCGTCCGCGTCAGCCCGGCGTGCGTGCGCGGCCTGCGCTCAGCGTCAGCCCGCGGACGAGCGCCTCGGTGCAGTCGGCGAGCGCCCCGGCCGCGGGCGTGAACTGGTAGCGGTGCGAATGCGCGATCACGATGCTCGGCGTGCGCAGGCC
>Ga0187892_10008035_pt1 | contig 14656 bp, 12 predicted proteins | sample MA1701073metaG_FD_139345 | JGI IMG/M metagenome (GOLD analysis project Ga0187892, IMG submission 139345) | Bio-ooze microbial communities from a basaltic lava cave in the Kipuka Kanohina Cave System on the Island of Hawaii, USA - MA170107-3 metaG ... | reverse complement strand
GGTCGCTCCACCGTCGCGGGTGACATGGACCAGCCCATCATCACTTCCGGTCCAGATCACGCCCCGCTCGTGGGGCGACTCGATGACGTAGGCGAGCGTCCCGTAGTTCTCGGCGCCCACCCCTCGTTGGTGTAGGGAACGCCCGGAGTGCCTTGTTTCTCCTTTTCATTCCGGGTCAGATCGGGGGAGGCCTCGCTCCAGGACTTGCCCAGGTCGCGGGTCCGGAGCAGCACCTGCGCGCCGTGATAGAACGTGTTCGGTTCCCAGCGGCTCCAGATGATGGGGGCATTCCAGTTGTACCGGTACTTCATGTCCTTCGCGTCCATGGCGAGGTACTGGATCGGGGCGGGCATGATACTGGTGGAGGCGCGCGCCCTGGTGTCCAGCACCTCGATGGTGCCCTGGTAGCTGCCGCCCATCACGTAACGCGGATTGTCCGGGTCGAAGGCGAGAAAAGCGCTCTCCCCTCCTGCCGACCAGGTCCAGCTCTCGGTGCCGATCCCCCCGCTCGCGAGCTCCCGGCTTGCGATCACGATCGAGCTGTTGTCCTGTTGCGCGGCATAAATCCGGTAGGGGAACTGATTGTCCACGTTGAGCCGGTAGAACTGGGCGGTCGGCTGCCCGGCTTGCGAGCTCCAGCTCCTGCCGCGATCGAAGGTGACTACCGCCCCACCGTCATCCGAGAGGATGAAGTTGTCGGAGTTGGCAGGGTTGATCCACATGTCGTGGTAGTCCCCGTGGACTCCATTCACCGTTTCCCAGGTTCTGCCGCCATCGTTGGACCGGAGCGCCGGCGCGCTCAGCACGTACAGCCGGTTCTCGTCCAGCGGATCCACGTACAGCTCGATGTAGTACCAGGCCCGCTGCACGAGTCTCGGGTCGCTGCTCACCTGACTCCAGCTCGCACCGCGATCACCCGACACATACAGCCCCCGGGCGTCACTGTAGGAGTCGCTTTCGATGAGCGCATAGACCCTATCGGGGTTCGAGCGGCTCACGGCGATGGCCATCTTGCCCATTTGCTCGGGGAGGCCCTTCGTCAGTCTCGCCCAGGTGTCGCCCCCATCGGTGGATTTGTAGAGCCCGCTCCCGGGACCTCCGCTCACGATCTTCCAGGGAAGCCGCCCATGCTCCCACATGGCCGCGTAGATGATCCGCGGGTTATGAGCATCGAGCGAGAGCTCCGCGGCACCAGTTTTCTCGTCCACGAACAGGGTGTGCTTCCAGGTGGCGCCGCCGTCGGTGGACTTGTACACCCCACGCTGCCCGGAGGGGCCATACAGGGCGCCCTGCGCGGCGACCAGCACGACGTCCGGATTCCGGGGATCCACCACGATCCGGGAGATGTGCCGGGTCGAGTCGAGGCCGATCTTCTTCCAGGTCTTGCCGGCGTCGGTCGAGCGATAGACCCCGTCGCCGGAGTGGGTCATCACCCCGCGGATCGCGTGCTCGCCGGTGCCGACGTAGACCACATTGGCGTCGGATTCCCCCACCGCGATGGCCCCGATGGTCCCGGTGGTGAAGGTGCCATCGGAGAGGTTGCGCCAGGTGATTCCCATGTTCTCGGTCTTCCAGACCCCGCCGCCCGTCGTGCCCATGTAGTACGTCTTCGGGTCCTTCACCACGCCGGCACTCGCGACTGAGCGCCCGCCCCGAAAGGGGCCGATCGAGCGCCACTTGACCGGTTTGAAGGCGCTGTCGAGCGAAGGCACTGGCGTGGCTGCCTGGGCGGAGAGAGAAGGGACGAGTGCGGTCAGGAACACGAGTGCGAACAACACTGGCATGGAGGGTTTTCGTCTGAGGGTGGCTCAAGCCTATCGCATGGTGAGGGAAGCCGCAAACCAGCCGGGGCCTTCACCCTTCGCCAACCTGGCCGATCAGCCATTCCGAGGGCAAATCTCGTTTGAGAGGGCATGAACACACTTGGAGATCGGGGAATGTCTGGGCAGCCACGGCTCCAGTGGGGATGGCGATTGCGCTGGCGTTCATGGCCGCTTCATGTGAGGAGTGCGAAGAGCCGACCGGCGGGTCGGGACACATTGAGTTCGATGTGGTCCTGTACAACGAGGATCAGACCACCCCGATCCATATGTTTGCCCTGAACGAGACGTGCCCGTGCTGCCAGGTCGGGTCCCAGAGCGCGCGCTCCGTGCACATCACCAAGGTCAGTCCCGGCACCAGCATTGCCTTCTCGGTGGGGCGGAACGGCGTGAAGTTCACGTCCGCTCAGAATTCCTGCTTGGCCGATGATGACACCGACAAGGTGGTGACTTGGATTCCAGACAGCCCCGGATCGGACGGCGGGTTCCTCGATTGTGGAGGAGGCTGGGGGGCGCCGCCGGCAGCCGCGAGGCCGTGACGCAAGACCTCTGACTGATTCCCAAACCTGGATAGCCGAGCAGTTGGCCTTGCGGTAGTTTGTGAGCAGTCCCTCATCGAGGCATTGTGACTTCACCCCAGCAATCTGCCGGGAGTTGTCCCCGGTGTGGGAACCCGGTTTCTGCCGGCCGGAGATTCTGTGGCGCGTGCGGCGCGGCTTTGTCCCCTACGACCGGGCCGCAGGGCTCCGCCGTTCCAGCTGCCACCACTCCTCCTCGTCCCGCGTCAGCCGCACCCACCGCCTCGCTCGTCCGGAAACGCGGGCTCTCGATCTGGTGGCTCATCATCCCCACCGCCGTGTACGGATTGCTCCAGGTTGTCCTCGCGGCTCAGAAAGATGTGGTATCCGTCGTTGTCGCCGTCGCGGCGGCTGGCGGGCTCTACTGGTGGCGGCAACAGCCCGTGGCACCCACATTGCCGCCCGCGTTGCAGCGGGTGCATCCCTACGCCTATGCCCTTCAGCCCGGGGTGATCTTCGTGATGCTGGGTGGCGTCAGCGCCGGTGTCGCGCTCGGGATCGTGATCTTCGTGGTCCTGTGGGTCGCGAAGAATCCCCAGAAGGCAATGGCCCAGCTGGAGCCCTGGTGGGCGTATCAGGAAAAACTTTCCGCCAATGTCCGCAAGCTGCTGGTGGTGGTCGTGACCGGCATCATCGGTTTTGTAATCGGCAGCCGGGCCTCGGGAATCGAATGGGGCGCGACACTCATCTCGGTCTGCCTGGGCATGGTCGCCACGTTTCTGCTTCTCTTCACTCCGCCCTCCTCACTGCGCCAGCGCAAGACGTGAGGCTCCGAAGCTCGCCGGAAGGCCCCGGTCTCTTCGCGCTGCTCAACGCTGCGGGTGGTCCTCCCCGCGAGCGCCGCGAGCGGGTGATTCTGCTCGTCGCGGCACTCGTCGCAGGCTTCGCCTCGTCCGCCGCGTTCTTTCTCCACATGTTCGGCCTCATCCGGATGCCGTTTTTCGTGAACTTCTTCGGCATGCCGTTGATCGTATTGATCCTGACGGTCGGGTTGTACTCGTGGCGTCGCCAGCTGCCCTTCTGGCGGCGACTCCGGGCCGGCCTGTTTGCAGGAGCGCTGGGGCTCATCGTATACGACCTCTCGCGTTTCGTCATTTACAAGTCCGGGCTCTTCAACTACGCCCCGTTCCATGCCATTCCCAAGCTGGGTGCTCTCGTGACCGGACTCACTCCGGAAGCGCCCTCGTCCATCTATGTGGGTTGGGTCTATCACATCTGGAACGGGTTCAGCTACGCCATCATTTACGCCCTGGTTGCCGGGCCCGCCCAATGGGGCTGGGGCGTCGCGTGGGCGATGATTCTCGAAACGATGATGCTGCTCAGCTACCCGACGTTCCTCCAGATCAAGGCGGATGCGGCCTTTCTCGGGATCAGTCTCTTCGGCCACTTCTGTTACGGGACCGTCCTCGGCGTGACGGTCCGGCGAGCCGCCGCATGAGCGCGCGTCGCTTCCTCGGCTTGTCTGAGCCAACGTGGCGGATCCTCCTCACCGGAGTGACCACGGCGATCTGGATCCTGGTGGTGTGGCAAGTACCGCTGTGGGCCAACGACTGCTCCCTCTACCTCCAGAATCCCCAGAACTTCACCGGGAACATGCGCGGGCTGATCGAGGATTGCATGCGCACGGGTTACGCGCAGGCGGTGACCACCATCATTCTGGGAGGGGTCGGTGGCGCGGTCATTGTGAAGGGGGTGGGCCCGATCCTCAAGGGGCGCGACGACACGTTCACCCTCCCGCCCGACTCTCCTGGAGGCGAGAAGAAGTCCGGTGAGACCCCCGAGGGTCCTCCGCCCATTTCCAACCGGGAGAACGCCCCCGAACAGTGCCGGGTCCTGTGGGACGAATACAAGAAGGCCACCGAGGCGGAATTCCAGAAGGGGAAAGATGTCGCCACGGTGAACAACTGGTACGACCATGTGTTCAGCAACCACATGCAAAACATCGCGCGGGTCACGATGCAGCTGGGCATGGATGCGGCCGACCTGGCGTCCGCCGGCGTAGGAGGGGTCAAGGGTGGAATGGGAGTGGCGAAGGCTGTGGCGCACATTCCCGAGGCCATCGCGGCTATCGAAACCTTGCTCGCGAAGGCCATCGTTCGTTCCGGAAACCTGGACACCATGATCCGTACCTTGGGCGAGGGTATCGCGGAGCTTCTGTCCAAGGGCCGCAGCTTTGCCTCGGCGGCGGACGATGCGGGTCGGCTCAGTGCTCGCGCCGAGGAGAGGATCGCCGAGCTCGTGGCGGGTGCTGTCAGCCTGGGGGACGTGGCGAGATATGACGAGTTGCTTCGGTTCGCGCGGAGTGTCGATTCCACGCTGCTCGAGCGCCACATGGTCTCCAAGGGTTTAATCGTGGCCGAGGAAGGGCTGAAGGAGGCCAACCGCAATCACGAGAAGATCCTGACGCGCAAGGCCGCGTTGGATAACTGGGCCACGAAGGAACGTCTGGCGATTCAGAACGAGGATGCCCGAGTCTTCAACGCCAAGCACGAGGAGCTCGGTAGAGCGCGCGAGAAGATGGCGGAGTTCCGAGCCAAGAACGCCACGGCCGCTGGCGAGGCCCACAGGGAGTGGCAGGGCAAGATGTCCGAGGTCGGACAGGCCAAACGGGACCTCGACGAGGCACGGCGCGGCGCGGCCCATTTGGGCGACGTGAAGAAGAGGCTCGTCGTGGCCGAACAGGAGGCGGGAAAGGCTCGGCACCTTCGAAACGATGCTGCCGACCACCTCCGGGATGCCGAAGCCGAGCTCAAGGCGTTCGACGATGCCGATCGTGCCAAGTTGGGGGCAACCCGCGGGGAGCGCCTGGAGGCCGCCAAGCAGGAGCTCGCCAAGGCCAGAGAAGCCGGCAACGAAGCGATCCAGCGGAAGAAGCAGGCTCAGGAAGCGCTCAATGAGTATGAGGGGAAAATGCGGGAGGACCCCAACTCAGATACTGCGAGCAATGATGACCTGCTGGAGTGGGAGCGGCTCGATAATGCGGAGAAGGCCGCCGAGGCGCGGTACGCCAATGCGGAGACGGCTGTCCAGGACTGGCAGGCCGCCAACCCGGATGCGCGGTTGCCCAAGGACCTCGACACGGAATTCATCCGGGCCCAGAACGAACGCACATTCATCAAGAAGGAGCATCAGGAATTCCGCTCGAAGATGCAGGACGAGGGCAAGACTTCGGGCTTCCCTGAGGACCAAGTTGCCGAGCAGCGCCGGCTCCAGGAGATCCGAAACCAAGCGGCGGCCGAAGCACGTCCGTTCGAGGAACAGATCGGGGCGGCCCAGGCTAAGGTCGATAACGCCGCTCCACCGACTCATAAGGAAATCCTGAAGCACGCCGCCGGTGACTCGGCCTACTCCGAGCGAGGAGAGTTGCGCAGAAAGGTCCAGAATGCCCAGGAACAATACGATCACGCCAATAAGCTGCATACCGATGCCGACGGCGAACTCGCGAAGGTCAAGCAGGAAATGGACGAGCTGGACATCGGGGGAACCGGTGAGCCGCTCGATACGCTGCGGTACGTCGAGATTCACCAGCAACGCTACGACGCGCTCGTGAAGGAGCAGGAGGCCTTGCGGGTCAAATACGAGCGGCTCAAGTCCGGTCACACCGGCAACGAGCAGGAGGCGGCAGCCTTTCAGAGGCAGATCGATCAGCTCGAACCCGAGCTCGCCAATTGGAAGGAGCCTGACTTCGAGACTGAGGCCGCCCGCCGCAATCCTCAGAAGTACGCTGAATGGAAGGAAGAGCAGGCTGGATTGGACGCAGTCGGCGCGAGCGAAGCCCAGATCGCGTCACTCGAGTCCAAGCTCAGCGAAGCCCGGGCCAACCTTGCCACGATCGAGCGGAAACTTGCGGAGCAACAGCAGCAGACGGGCGGGAAATCCACCGCCGAGCTCGAGGCCGAGCGCAACCGGTTGTTGGAGAAAATCAGAGCCAACGAAGCCGAGACTGAGACCGCCAGGAAGGAGAAGCAGACCCAGGATCAGGCCAAGGCCAAGGCTGAGAGGGACAAAGAACAGGCCGACACCGAGCGTCGGGAGAAGGAAGCCGAGAAGGCCAAGCGGGAAGCCGAGAAGCGCGAGTCGGATGCGGAGATCGAGCGGCTCAAGGAGGAGAAGCGAAAGGCGTTTCAAGACCACTCGGAGGGCCATACGCCGAGTGGTCCGGCCGCAATCCCCCACCTGATGGGCCAGGCGGGCAAACAGTTCCTCGGCGACCCGGGGGAATGGACCCCGTATGCAGGTTCCGACGCCGAGGCGATCGCGAAGCAATCGCACAACCTGCGCCAGCGATTCGACGCCGTTATGCAAGCCAGCTACGACGCGAAGCCGGAATGGTACAAGTCCCTGAATGAAGCCATCAAGGCCCCATTCAAATGGGCCGGTAACAAGCTGGCAGACGCGTGGCACAAGGGGTTCGGGGGCCAGTCGCCCGAGGAGGTCGCGGCGGCGCTCAAACACGGCGACCAGCGGGTGCACGAGATGCAGGAGAAGCTCAAGAAGGTCCAGGCTGAGTTCGACGAGCTCCGGAAACAGGCCCTTGACGCCAAAGCCAAGTTCGACCTGTGCTGCACCCTCCACCGGCCCGCGGCGGGCTCGGAGACCAACTAGAGGAGATGCCGATGTCCGATCGACCGCCGCCGCCCGAATCGCTTACCGCGCTGGTGACCCCGACCAGTGTGCTCACGCAGTTCGACAGGATTCGCGAACAATACCGGATGGGAGTACTCGACCTCGCTGCGTTCAACGAGGCACTCAAGCTCTTTCAGTTCCCGGACAGCGACGGAGTGCTCTGGACGATCGGGGCAACCAGCAACACCTGGTACCGCTGGGACGGCAACGCCTGGCAGCCGGGCGACCCTCCCGCCCTGCTCCAGCTCCCTGCGATGCCGATGGAGCTGGCCCCTGAAACCGAGCAGCCGGCCCTTCCCGCCGCTCCGGCTCCAGCGCCACCGGCCGAGCCACAGGCCATCCTTTGCCCAAAGTGCGGCGCAGCCAATGTCGGAAAGAAGTTCTGCACCAAATGCGGGACGAAACTTGGCTGAAACAGGCCTAACCCGCCATTTGCTGGGCATCCCGGAGCCGGCCTTCCGGCTGCTGCTCGCTGGGACCACCGGAGCGATCTGGCTGCTGGTGTGGTGGCACGTGCCGCTGTGGGCCAACGATTGCTCCCTCTACCTCCAGAATCCGCAGAATTTCACCGGGAACATGCGGGGCCTCATCGAGGACTGCATGCGCACCGGATATGCGCAGGCCGTGACCACGATCATCCTGGGAGGCATCGGTGGCGCGGTCATCGTGAAGGGAGTGGGCCCGATCCTCAAAGGGCGCGATGCGGGCTTCACCCTTCCGCCGGACGACCCGAATCAGCCCACCCAGCACTGTGGGTACTGCCGCACGGCGATGCCACCGGGTGCCACGAAGTGCCCTAACCCGGAGTGCGGCAAAGAAAAGGCTACCTGCCGGCATTGCGGGAAGCGGCTCTGGAGCGTTGATCCCAATCCCCTTTGCGCTGATTGTACCAAGGCCAAACAGCATTGCGGCTACTGCAGAGCCGAGATGCCGCCCGGCGCGACGAAATGCCCTAACCCGGAGTGCGGCAAAGAAAAGGCCACCTGCCGGCATTGCGGGAAACGGCTCTGGAGCGTTGATCCCAATCCCCTTTGCGCTGATTGTACCAAGGCCAAACAGCATTGCGGCTACTGCGGAACGGAGATGCCGCCCGGCGCGACGAAATGCCCCAACCCGGCATGCGGCAAGGACAAGGCAACCTGCCCCAAATGCGGGAAACGATTCTGGGCCACGGATCCCAATGCGGTATGTCCCAGCTGTTCGTTGACCAAACCAACCCCGGGCCCGGGAACGACAACACCGGAACCGCCCGACGACGAGGCTGAGGACGACCCCGAGGACGAGCCTGAGGACCAGCCAACCGGCAAGGCCGACCCGCCGGCCCAGGTCGCGTGCCCGCGCTGCGGCCGGGAGCTTGATCCGGCAGCCATGACCGACGGCCGTTGCCCCGCCTGTGGCGCCCGGACACCGACACCCGATGGCACCGGCGGCGGCGTATCGAAGAGCGGCAAGGAAGGTGGTACGGGGGCCAGCACCGAGGCCGGTGGGGAGGCCGGGAAGGACGGAGCCCAAACCGGAGTCACGGGACCGGGCGGAACCCAGGATCCCTCGACGCCGCTGGTCGTCGGCGCCACTACGCCGACCGCCGCCACCGGCTCGAGCGCCGCGGCCACTCCGCCGCCGACGCCCCCCGATCCACCCTTCACGAACCAGGGAACCGTTTCCGGAAACCGTGCCGCCGAGCTGCTGGAGCAAGCCGGCCTCGGCAAGGTTACTCGGGATGCCCAGGGAAACGTGATCAAGGTGGAGGAGGCCTTCCCCGGTGCGTTCACGGAGCTCGGCGGCAAGACCGTGACGCTGGAGGGAGGGAAGACGACCGGTGGCGGGTTAGGGGAGGATTTCGTGGAGGTGTCCAAGGGCAAGATCACCGGAATCGGGGTGGGACCGGATGGCAAGGTGGCCGTCGTGGTGAATCACAGCGACCCCGAGTGGGTGTCCCGCCCGCCCACGGCTCGCGAGATCATCGATCACGTCACCCAAAAGGCGACCGATGCCGCCAATGCGGCCAGCCAGGCCGTCAGTGACACCGCGAAAAGTGTGGAGAAAGCCTACGAGGGCCTCAAGCAGAAGATGGAGCAGGCCGATTTCGCCCGGAATATGTACAACATCACCAAATTCACCAGCAGTCCGGCTGAAGCCGAAAAGCTGCTCAGGGAGCATGCGGTCAAGAACGGAATCGACCCGGATCAGGTCATGCAGATCGTAAAGCTCGACAAGAATATCTGGGAAGCCCTCAAAGCCGGGATCAAGCTGCCGGATACTCTGCGCGGGAAGTGATTTCATGACGGCGTCGGAGAGAACCTGCGGGAAATGCGGCAGCACCAACTACGGCAATCTGCCGCACTGCGTCCTGTGCGGAGCAGCCATGACCCCGACTGCCGACCCAATGGGTGGGGCAACCTTTTGCGGGGAGTGTGGTAGTCGCCTCGAGCCAGGAATGCAGTTTTGCGGGGAGTGCGGCACTCCCGTCTCGACCCAGCCGCACGCGCCCCCACCACCTCCGCCACCAACCTCGTCCCCTCCTCCGCCGCCCGCACCGGCGCCGCCGGCCCAACCGGAGTCGGAGTGGGCCCCCAACGCCGCTCCCAAACCGGCTCGGCGTTTTTGCCGCCAGTGCGGTACTCAGATCACCGCAGGGAAACGATTCTGCCGCCAGTGCGGAGCGGACGTCGGATCCGGACAGCCGGCCGCGACTCCCCGTGCCGCACCGGCACCGCCACCAGTCCCAGGGCCACCCCCACCCCCACCCCCACCCCCACCGCCTGCCACATCGCCACCCGCGATCTCCCAGGCGACAAAGACACCCGGGGCCGGGGCCAAGGCCGCGCGGAAGGTGGTGGGCGTGCTGGTTCCAATCGCCTCGATGGTGGTGACCTACTATGCGACGACGAAGCTGGGCACGGGGTCGCTCGCCGCGGACCTGAACTTGCCTCCGCAACTCGTTCCCATGCTGATTTCAATGGCGGTCGGCGGGATAGCGCGCGCGATAACCAAATAAGGAAGGAAGCCGGCGATGGCCAGCAACAGGATCTTCTGCGAAAACTGCGGTGCTCCCAACGAGGCCGACTCACGGTTTTGTGAGGGCTGTGGCCAACCCATGCAGCCTGCCGCGGCTGCAGCTTCTCCTGCTTCAGGATCGGCCCCGGCTCCCCAGCCACCTCCGGCCACTCCGCCACCCCCGGCGAGCGCCGGAGCGGCGCCTGCCGCGGCCGCTGGTGCCGCTGCGGCACCCCGCACGAACCGGGCGGTGCTCGTCGTGCTGGCCGTCGTAGCCCTGGCGGCGGTTGGGTACGCCTATCGGGGACAGATCTCTCACTGGCTGGGTTCGGGGGGTGGAACCGGAACGGTCGACAGCACTGCGACGGATAGCCTCTTCGGAGGAATCATCCAGCTCGACAGTCTGCATGAGCTCGGCGACACTGCCATGGCGCAGGACACGACCCTCATCGAAATCCCGATGGTCCCGCCGGGCAGCAAGGTCACCGTGACCCGCCGGCCTCCTGAGACCAGAGAACCGGTTCCTGACGCTCGGGAACAGGCAAATCGAGTTACCCCGCCTCCTCCTGCTCCAGCTCCGCCTGCTCCCGCTCCGGCGCCGGCACCCGCACCGGCTCCCACGCCGCCGGCCCCGCTTGCTCCACCTCCATCGAGCGGCAGAATCGCTGCCGGATCGGCGCTCGCCCTCAAGACCCAGTCAGAGGTTTGCACCGACAAGGCGAAGAAAGGCGACCGGTTCAGCGCGGTGCTCCAGCAGGACGTGGCGGGATCGAACGGGGCCCGGATTCCGGCTGGTACACTGGTCACGTTCATCGTGCGCGACGCCAAACCGAACTTCGAAATCGCGCCGGACGAGGTCCAAATCGCCGGCTCGACCTATCGGGTGAGCGCCTCGGTGGATTCGGTGGCTTTCAAACGGAAGGGCAGGGGGTTGCTCGGCGCTCTCGCCGGGGCCGCGGCCGGCGCGGTAGTGACGACAGCGGCCGGCGGGAGTGCCGGTGACGCTGTTGCCGGGGCGGCAGTTGGAGCGGCTGCGGGCGCAATGGTTGGCAGCCAACTCAAGAAGAGTGATGGCTGTATCGTCAAGAACGGCGTGCTTCGGATCACGCTCCGTGAAGACATCGTGGTCGCACAGGATTGAGCAGGTCCTATCGCGCCCTCGCCAACACCTCCTCAGCGTGTTGCCACGCCTCCGGCGTGTCTACGTCGAGCCAGAACGCGTGGCCGATGTCACAGGCCCGCATCCGGCCGGCTGCCGAAAGAGCCCGCACTCCGTCCGAGAGTGAGGCGTCACCTCGCTCCTCTTCGACGCTTCGAATCGCCTCGACCAGGGAAGGTCCAACCCGGAAGACCCCTGTATCGATCGCATCGAACGCGGTGAGCTCCTTGCCAATTGCAGCCACGTTTCCCTCCCGCACCATCACTTTCGTGGCGTCCTCCAGGTCGAAGCACCCCTCCACGTTCCGATCGATCCCCAACACCGCGTCGCCCGGGGCGAGCGGGAACTCCGCGATCGTGTTCACCAACTCGCTGGACAACAGGTGGTCGGACATGGTGAGGAAGGTGCCTTCCTCGATTGCCTTGGCGGCAGCGAGTACCGACAGGCCGTTCGACTCATCCCACCGTGGGTTTTCGACGAAGCGCACCGGCAGCGGCAACCGCCACTCGAGAACGGCCGCTTGGATCCGGGCGGCCTCGAAGCCGAGGACCACCACAACTTCGCGGACTCCGCCGCCGGCGAGGGAGTCGAGGGTGCGCAATAGCAGCGGCCGTCCTGCCACTTCGACCAGCGGTTTGGGCAACTGCGCCCCATGCAGCCGGGAGCCTCGCCCCGCGGCGAGTACGATTGCCCTCATCGCGACCCTTTCGTCGGACGGCTACTGCTCCGGATGAACCGAATCGTTCGGATTTTCCGCGAGTGGGAAACCCAATCCCTCGTTGATGCATTCTTTTACAAGCCGGTGGACGCGGTGTTCCTTCGCGTCTTTCTTCGAACCTCGATCAGTGCGAACCAGGTGTCTGCTTTGTCCGGACTGGCCGGCCTCTTGTCAGCGATCTGCTATCTCCCCTTCGAGCCGACGGGGAGCGCTGTCGGCGGCGTTCTCCTCTGCCTCTCCAACATCCTCGACGGGGTGGACGGGCAGCTCGCGCGCGCGCGGAACCAGTCCTCCCAGATCGGCAAGCTCCTCGATAATATCTTCGACCCGGGGAAGATGGTGTTCCTGCTACTGTTCATGGCGATCGGCATGCACAGGGCCGGAACGTGGGGGTCGTTCCCCACCGTATCAGGCGTTCCAGCGGTGATCCAGTACTACGGGTTGGTTGCCCTGACCGGCGCGGCCCTCCTGTATCAGATTCTCCATCGCAACAGTCTTGTTGAACTTTATCGCCGCCACGCCCGCGGCGCGAGCGATCCCAATTACGCCCACATCGGAACGGTGCTCAAGGAATTGGCCGCCCTGCGCGCCGCCGGCGGTCACTGGTTGGAACGTTTCTTTGTCCCGATTGGGGTGTTCTTCGCTCCGGCGGACCCGGTTGCTCCTGAGCCCTTGCCACCGCCATCACCTGCCTATGCGGCGGCGCTCCGGCCCTATATGCGGGCCTGGACGTTTTTTGCCGGCGGGCCCCAGTTGACCGTGATCATCGTCGCATCGATTCTCGGCGAGCCTACCTGGGGGCTGGCCGTGATTATCGCGTCCATGGCGGTCGCCTGGCCGCTCCGGATGGCAACGGCCCGGGCCCATCACAAGGCGCTGGCCAGGAGCGCGTAGCCCTGTCAGCCTTTCGCTATCTCCTGGGCGTCACATCCGAGACGGGCAAGTCCCAGTGGGCCAGCAACACCTCGAACCTGCGCTGCTCCTCGCGCGTGAACAGCGCCTGGTCCGGCCAGAGCTGCCGGATGAGGGCTGCCTCGTCCGGACTGGCTGTGGTCGCAAGGGTCGAATTGCGGAACGTCAGCGTGACCCGATAGTCCCACCGGGCGTCCTCTGTCATGTGATTCGCCGGCGTCTCGATTTTCACCGCGACCAGGCGCCCGCTCTCCACGTGCTTCAGCAGCAGGGGATAGTGGTTCTTGAGAAAGAGCTGGAGAAACTCCTGCTGGTGACCCCATTGCACTTTGTAGTAGTACTCCATCGTGTAGGGCTGATCGCTCGCTCCCCGTGGAGGAGCCCCTTGTGCATTGATCGGCTCGGCCACGAGAACGCCGAGTACCGCCAGAGACAGAAGTCGCATCATCGCACCTCCAATAGCCAATAGCTCATAGCCAATAGCCGATTTCCTACCTCCTCGCTCTCGACGACCAGTGGATGGCCACCATCCGCCACCCACCCCCCGCCCCGGCCGGTGCCCTGCGCAGCACCATCAATTCGACACCCTGGGAATTGATCTGCCGCCCTCGGAATTCGCCGGTGGTCGTGCTGGTCGCGTTCGCCCAGGCCACATCTCCCCGGACCAGAACCCGCACCGGACCGCGCTGGCTCGTCACCGCACGGGCGAAAGCGATGTCACCTGGCAGATGGTGAGCGCGATACTCCTCGAGGGTCTCGGTCCCGCCGGACTCCAGAATCACCACATCAGGCGCGAGCAGCGCCAGCGCGCCGGCACTGTCCCCCGCGGCGAGAGCGGCGTGAAATCGTTGCACGGTCGCCGTGACGTCGCTGGAGTCATCAGCCATTCTGCCTGTCCCGATGCCGGTCGCGGCTCCCGTCGGCCCGCCCATCCGGGAGATGCCGCCCATCATGTCTCCCATTTCACGCCATTCATCCAGCGACGTCACGTTGCGGGTAGCGTCCCGAAACTCGGTCAGCTGCTGGTAGATCGCATCGCGTTTCTGCGACCTCGGGATCGAGCCGGTCGAGAGAATGTCCGCGATGATGTCGTGCATCATGTGCAGGTTATCGAAAATGACGGCCGCCCGCGGATGCCGGGCACTGAATTCCGGGGCGACCGTGGCTGTCATGGGCATGACGGTAGGGAATCCACCCGGCCGCTCCACGATGGACCAGAACCGGGCGATTGTCTCCTTGACGCCGGCTTTCCGCTCTGCCATCGAACGACCGGCGATCAGCGGCTCGTACAAGCCGAGTTGCAGCCAGTGATAGGCCCAGATCAGGCCGTTGAACTCCGGGTGCCGCCTCCGAAACGTCTGGCTGAAAGGCTGGTCATCCATCAGGGCCATCGTCTTCGGCACTGTAGTAAACGCGTAGTCCTTCCGGGTCAGGTAGTAGTCGGTCACCCGCTCGACCAGGTCGTGGCGCTCATCCTCGGTGAGCCGTTCATCGGAATGGAGGTCGTAGATCTGCCGGTGGAGCACATGGGCCCAATCGAACATCTGCTTGGCCCGCCAGGCGAGCTTCGCATAGGTCGGCTCGATGACCTCCTCCGCGACCGCGAAACGCGGCGGACGGACGAGCAGATCCGTCGTGAGAAAACGGAATTCCCGATCGAGTGCCCGGGTTGCGGAGACCGAGTCGTGAGTCAGGAGCCGTTCGTACAGCACGGCACGGCCGTAGTCGAATGCGTTGAAAAGCCGGGCGGCTTCGGGATAGTTCTTGAGAAAAGTCCAATTGAACCGGCCAGGGTAGTAGAACTGCTCGTCTCGACGGTCCTGGGCGGAGACGGTTCCCGCAATGC
>Ga0187892_10008034_pt1 | contig 14657 bp, 14 predicted proteins | sample MA1701073metaG_FD_139345 | JGI IMG/M metagenome (GOLD analysis project Ga0187892, IMG submission 139345) | Bio-ooze microbial communities from a basaltic lava cave in the Kipuka Kanohina Cave System on the Island of Hawaii, USA - MA170107-3 metaG ... | reverse complement strand
GCCTACAGCTGCATGGGCTGCCACGGGATCGACAACTACAAGAATGCCTACCCGAAGTATTCCGTGCCGAAGCTCGGCGGGCAGAGCGCGGCCTACATCGCCGCGGCGCTCGCGGCTTACCGGTCGGGCAGCCGCTGGCACCCGACCATGAAGGGCCTCGCCTCGGCACTGACGGAGCAGGACCGGGCCGACCTCGGCGCGTATTTCGCAGGCTTCGCGTCGATTAAGCCGGCGGCGAAGCCCGCAGGCACGGCGCCCGCCGCGGCCGCGACCTGCGCGGCGTGCCATGGGCAGGACGGCATCGGCACGCTGCCGGAGAACCCGACGCTGGCGGGCCAGCACGCCGATTACATTGCACAGGCGCTCAACGACTACCGGCGCGGCAAGCGCCAGAACCCGGTGATGAGCGGCTTCGCGGCACAGCTCGCCAAGGAAGACATCGCGGCTATCGCCGCGTACTTCTCGAAGCAGCCCGGGCTCGTCACGCCCCGGCTCAACTGAGCTTATGCCCGAAATCACGATCACGCGCGAAGAGACCGGCGCGCGCGGCCGCTATGCCGGCCGCATCGTGGGCATCGAAGGCCAGGCCGAGCTGACTTACCAGCGCAAGAGCCCGAAGCTCGTGGTCGCCGATCACACCTTTGCGCCCGATGCCCTGCGCAGCACGGGCGCGGCCAGGGCATTGGTCGAGCGCCTGATCGCCGATGCCCGGGCCGAGGGATTCCGGATCGTCCCGAAGTGCCCCTACGTGAAGGCGCAGTTCGAGCGCCATCCCGAATGGGCGGAACTCCACGCTTAATGGGGACAGGTACACATTTTGGCAATGCCAAAAAGTGTACCTGTCCCCATTTCCTATTTGAGCTTTTCGAGGAAGAGCGCGACCGCCCACTGGTAGTAGTCGATGTTGTCGCGCTTCGCGAAGCCGTGGCCTTCGTTGAGCCCGATCAGGTACCAGACTTCGCCGCCGTTCTCCCGGATCTGCACGACCATCTGCTCCGATTCCCCGATCGGCACGCGCGGATCGTTCTTGCCCTGCACGATCAGCATCGGCTTGGAGATTTTCGCCACGTTCGTCAGCGGCGAGATTTTCAGCAGGTGCGCGCGCATCGCGGGATCGCGCTCGTCGCCGTACTCCGGACGGCGCAGATCACGGCGGTACTCGGCGGTGCTCTCGAGAAAAGTGACGAAATTGCTGATGCCGACGATGTCGATGCCGCCGCGCAGGCGGTCGTTGAAGTGCGTCATTGACGCGAGCGCCATGTAGCCGCCGTACGACCCGCCGATCACGACCACACGCGAGGCGTCCAAGTCCTTCTGGGTCGCAATCCAGTCGAGCAGCGCTCCGATGTCCTTGACCGAGTCCTCGCGCCTGAATCCGTTGTCGAGCGCGACGTATTCCTTGCCGTAGCCGCTCGAGCCGCGCACGTTCGGGTGGATCACGGCGTAGCCGAGCTCGCTCACCCACTGTTGCGTGGCGATCGAGAAAATCGGCCGCGACTGGCTCTCCGGCCCGCCGTGGATGTTGATGAGCACTGGGTGCGGGCCGGGCCCGGCCGGCTTGTATACCCAGGCCGGGATCTCGCGCGGCTTCTTTCCGACGCGATCGAAGCTCGGATAGCGCACCAGCACGGGCGTCACGAAGCGCGAGGCCTCGAGCGGTCCGAGCTCGCTCTGCGTCCAGCGCACCAGCTCGCCGTCGGCCGGCGAATAGACCCAGACGTCGAAGGGCGCCGTTGGTGTCTGCAGGCTGAAAGCGAGGCGGTCGCCACCGTGCTCGAAGCGCAGACTGCCGATCACGCCGGAAGGCAGCGCGGGCGGTTGCAGCTCGGCACCGCGCGCGAGGTCCCGCAGCCGCAGGCGGCTCGCGCCGTCCTCGTTGACGACGTAGACCAGGTAACGCCCGTCGTGCGAGATCGCGAGGTCCTCGACGTCCCAGGGCGGGGCGCCGGAAATCGGCGTGACCTGGCCGCTCTCGAGGTCGAAATAGCGCAGCGTCTGGAACTCGGTGCCGAGGTCGGAGGTGAAATACACGCCGCGGCCGTCGCGCGCGAAGACCGCGTTGCCGCGCGCGGCCTTGGTCGCGGCGGGCTCGATTTCGCGGCGCGTGCGCGACTCGAGGTCGTACACGTAACCGTAACTCTCGTTGGCCGAGACGAAGCGTGCGATCAGGAGCGACTTGCCGTCCGGTGACCAGCTGGTCACGCCCCAGCCGACTTCGGGCGCTTCGAACACGAGTTCCGGCATGCGCTTGTCGAGCGGGTCGTCGACATAGATGTCTGCGGCGACGCCTGTGCGGGCGGTCCAGCTGAACGCGAATTTCGTGCCGTCGTGCGACCAGAGCACCGGGCTGGCGCGTCCGCGCCCGTCGGTGATGCGCACCGGCGTGAGCGCCGCCGGGTCGAGATACTCGACCTGGAAGTTCTCGTTGCCGCCCGCGTCGCGTACGTAGGCGACGCCGCCGCGTGCGCCGGTCGGCGACCAGCGCCCGCCGGTCACGGGCTCGTCGAAGAAGGTGATCTGGCGGCGATCGCCCATCGGCTCCGCGACCACGTGCAGCTGGCTGGTGTTGCCGAAGCGAGTGCTGATCGTGATGCGGCCGTCGGGTGTCCAGTCGGCGAGCGTCGACTGCCGGCTGTGCTGGTAGCGGCGCATGCGCTCGATCAGCTCAGCGGGAATCTCGGGAATGCCCTCGATCGCGAGGTTGCCGCGGGTGACTCGTTCGACTTCGGCCGTCGCCGCCGGCAGTGCCAGCAGTGCGGCGGCGAGAGCGGGCAGCAGGCGGGGCATGCGACGGCTCCTTGGATATTATTCCGCGGGTAGATTGCCACAGCCGGCCGGCAGCGAGGGCCGTGGGAAAAAGGGAAAAAGGGGACGCAACCCTTTAACGGCGGGAAAAGGGTTGCGTCCCCTTTATGATGGGCGGCTGGAGGGGACCATGGCCACCTACCAAGTCGGCTACATGATCGGCAGCCTCGCCAGAGGCTCGCTCAACCGCAAGCTCGCCCTGGCGCTCATCAAGCTGGCGCCGCCCGGGCTCGAGTTCCGCGAAATTCCCATCCGCGACCTGCCGCTCTACAGCTACGACTACGACAAGGACTTTCCGGAGCCTGCCAGGGCACTGAAACAAGCCATTGCAGGGGTCGACGCGGTGCTGATCGTGACGCCCGAGTACAACCGCTCCATTCCGGGCGCGCTCAAGAACGCCATCGACTGGGCCAGCCGGCCTTACGGCAGCAACTCGTTCGCGCGCAAGCCCTCCGCCGTGATCGGCGCCTCGCCCGGCAAGATCGGCACCGCGATCGCGCAGCAGCATCTGCGCGGCGTGCTGGGCTATTGCAACTCACCGCAGATGAACGCCCCGGAAGCCTACATCCAGGCGGGCAAAGGCCTGCTCGACGACCTTGGCAACGTGAGCGATGAGTCCACGAAACAATTCCTGGCCGGATTCATGGCGGCGTACAAGGCATTCCTCGACATGGTCGTTCCATGCGTGACATCGGCTCGAAACTGACGGAATTCAGCGCCGGGATCACCGCCATCGACGCCGACTACGTGCGCCCGCGCCTCGCCGCCTCGCATCTGGTGGTGGAGGGCGGCCGGGCCGCCTTCGTGGACACCGGCACGACGCACACGCTGCCGAACCTGCTCGGGGCGCTGGCGGCGAAGGGCATCGACCGCGCCGACGTGGACTGGGTGCTCACGACGCACGTGCACCTCGACCACGCGGGCGGCGCCGGCGCGCTGATGCGCGAGCTCCCGAACGCGCGCTGCGCCGTGCACCCGCGCGGCGCCCGCCACCTGGCCGAGCCCTCGAAGCTGATCGAGGGCTCGATCGCGGTTTACGGCGAGGAGCGCTACCGCGCGCTCTACGGCGAAATCGTGCCGATCCCGGAGCCGCGCCTGTTCGTGACCGAGGACGGCAAGCGCATCGCGCTCGGCGAGCGCGCCTTCGAGCTGATTCACACCCCTGGGCACGCACTGCATCATTACTGCATCGTGGACCTCGACCACGACCTGATCTTCTCGGGCGACACCTTCGGCATCTCCTACCGCGACTTCGACGTGAACGGCCGCGAATTCATCTTCCCGACCACGACTCCTGTGCATTTCGATGCGGATGCGCTCTGCTCCTCGGTGGACCGGCTGATGGCCTACGGACCCGAGAAGATCTATCTCACCCACTACGCGGAGGTGCGCGACCTCTCGCGCCTCGCCGCCGAGATGAAGGACCGCGTGCAGGCCTTCGCCGACCTCGGCCGGCGCTTCCGCTCGGCGCCGGAGCGGTCCGCGAAGCTGCGCAACCTCATGTATGCGATGCTCTCGCGCTGGCTCGACGAGCACGGCTTCCCGGGCGATGCGATGGAGCGGCACCGGCTCCTCGACGACGACATCGAGCTCAACTGCCAGGGCATCGAAGTCTGGCTGGACCGCGCATGAAGCCTTTCAAGGCATTCCGGATCCACGAGCGCGAAGGCAAGGTCGTGGCGGGCTTCGAGTCGCTGCGGCTCGAGGAGCTCACGCCCGGCGAGGTCGTGATCCGCGTGCGCTATTCCAGCATCAACTACAAGGACGCGCTCGCGGCCACCGGCGCCGGCAGGATCCTGCGCAAATACCCGCTGAACGGCGGCATCGACCTGGCCGGCGAGGTCGCGAGCTCGACCGATGCCCGCTACGAGCCCGGCCAGCCCGTGCTGGTCACGGGCTGCGGGCTCTCCGAGAGCGTGGACGGGGGCTACTCGGAATACGCGCGCGTCGCCGGCGATTCCGTGATCCGCCTGCCGGAAGGCATGGACCTGGCACAGTCGATGGCGATCGGCACCGCGGGCTTCACCGCCGCGCTCGCGATCCATCGCATGGAACAGAATGGGCTCGCGCCCGCGAAGGGTCCGGTGGTCGTGACCGGCGCCTCCGGCGGGGTCGGCTCGATCGCGATCGACCTGCTCGCCGGACGCGGCTACGAGGTGGTCGCGGTGAGCGGCAAGGCGGAGGCGGACGAATACCTGAAGTCGCTGGGCACGGCGCAGATCCTGCGCCGCCAGGAGATCGATCTCGGCAAGCGCCCGATGGAGGCGGTGCGCTGGGCGGGAGCCGTGGACAACGTCGGCGGGGAGCTGCTCACCTGGCTCACGCGCACCGTGAACTACTGGGGCAGCATCGCCGCGATCGGCCTCGCCGCGAGCCCGAAGCTCGAGACCACGGTGCTGCCCTTCATCCTGCGCGGCATCAACCTGCTCGGGATCAATTCCTCGGCCACGCCGCGTGACCTGCGGCTGACGGTCTGGCAGCGGCTGTCCTCGGACCTGCGCCCGCGCCATCTCGACCGGCTGCTCACGCGCACCATCCCTTTTGACGAGCTGCCCGGCGCCTTCGAGGACTATCTGAAGGGGCGCGCGCAGGGGCGCACGGTCGTGAAGATCGCCTGAGATGAAGGGCGATGCGCTCAAGGCCCGCCTGGTCGCGGGCGCGCAGGAGATGGGCCTCGCGCTCGACGTGGCCCAGGCGGCGTCGCTGATCAGCCTCACCTTCGAGTTGCGCGAATGGAACCGGCGGGTGAACCTCACGGCCATCACGGAGCCGCGCGAGATGGTGGACAAGCACCTGCTCGATTCGCTGTCGATCCAGCCGCAGCTGCACGGGCGGCGCATCGCCGACATCGGCACCGGCGCCGGCTTCCCGGGCCTGCCGCTCGCGATCGTGAACCCGCGCCGCTCGTTCACGCTGATCGAGGCGACCGGCAAGAAATGCCAGTTCGTGCGCCATGCCGTCGAGACCTTCCGCATCGAGAATGTCGAGGTCGTGCAGGCGCGCGCGGAGGCCTGGAAGCCGCGGGCGCAGTTCGACAGCGTCATCGCGCGCGCTCTCGGCAAGCTCGCCGACTTCGTGCGCGTGGCCGGGCATTTGTGCGCGCAAGATGGCACCATGCTCGCCATGAAAGGGCGCCACCCGACCGCCGAGATGCACGCCCTGCCCCCGGGCTGGCGCGTGCTGGCGCTGCACGATCTGGCCGTGCCGGGGCTGCTGGCCGAACGCTGCGTGGTCGAGCTCGGTCGGAGCGCCCGATGAACCGGATCATCGCGGTGGCGAACCAGAAGGGCGGCGTCGGCAAGACGACGACCGCGGTAAACCTCGCCGCCTCCCTCGCCGTGACCAAGCGGCGCATGCTCCTGGTGGACCTCGACCCGCAGGGCAACGCGACCATGGGCTGCGGCGTGGACAAGCGCACGCTCGAGCTGTCGGTCGCCAACGTGCTGATGGGCGAATGCGCGGCGGCGGATGCGATCGTGCAGGTCGAGCAGAGCGGGCTCGACCTGCTGCCGTCGAATCAGGACCTGACCGCGGCCGAAGTGCGGTTGCTGACGCTCCTCGCCGGGCGCGAGCACCGCCTGGAGAAGGCGCTCGCTCCTGTGAGCGGACGCTATGACCACATCGTCATCGACTGCCCGCCTGCGCTCAACATCCTGACGGTGAACGCGCTGACCGCGGCGGATTCGGTGCTGATCCCGATGCAGTGCGAGTACTACGCGCTCGAGGGGCTGACCGGTCTGATGGGCACCATCGAGCAGATCCGCGACTCGGTGAACGAGAGGCTCCAGGTCGAGGGCATCCTGCGCACGATGTACGACCCGCGGAACAACCTCGCGAACGATGTCTCCGCGCAGCTGATCGAGCACTTCGGCGAACAGGTGTTCCGCACCATCATCCCGCGCAATGTGCGCCTGGCCGAGGCGCCGTCTTTCGGCGTGCCGGTGATGCTGCACGACAAGGATTCGCGTGGCGCGCTCGCCTACCTCGCGCTCGCCGGCGAGATGATCCGCCGCTCCGAGGACGACAGGGCGGACGCATCCCTCGACATCGAAAGGGATGCGGCCGCGGTCGCGTCCCAGTAGCGGGACGCGGACGTCCGCGGACGTCCCGCGGACGGGATTCGCGGCCCGTACCGGCTGCCGCAGATGCGGCCCGCGAACAACAATAATCGTATTAAATTCAATCACTTACTAGAAATTCAAACCAGTTGGCACGGGGCTTGCTCTATCTGGGTCAGACCGCGGCGAAGGCCGCACCTGACGAGAGATAAGGAGACAGCCATGACAACCCTGTATCCGCGCTTCACGAGGACAGTCACCGCGGCGTTGGCCTCGGTCATCATCACCGGCCTCTCGGGCCTGACGCTGGACCGCGGCCATGGCGGCGCGCTGCCGGCCGGCACCGTGGAAGTCGGCGAGCTCGAAGCGATCAGCGTCGGCGAGCTGAACGTCGCCGTGCTGCCCGCGATCGAGGTGATCGGCCATCGCGACGTGATGCTCGCGGACATCGACGCCAGCGATGCCGGCTCCGAAGGCTGAGGCATCCGCGGCCGTGGGCCGTGAGGAGCAGCCGGCCGATTTGCAGTGGGCGCGTGCGCTCGCGGCGGCGGTGCTCGGGCTGCTCCTGGCGGGAGCCGCGATGGAGAACTTCGCGCGTGCGCCCAGCCTGCGCACGATCCCCGCGGAGTTTCGCGCCGCCGGCGGCATCCCCTGCCTCGTGATCCGCGTCTTGATCGGAGACTTCTGATGGATCGGCCTCGCGTGCACGAGCAGTTCGACTTCAAGCGCCACAAGCTCGCCTGGGTTGTCGGCGGCTTCGTGGCGCTTTCGGGGGTCGCTTTCGGGATCGCGAAACTCGAGCCCGGCGCTCCCGCCGTCGCGCGCGAGCAGCTCTACCTCGACGAGGTCCGGGTCGGCACGCTGGAACGCAAAGTGCGCGGCCCGGGCGTGCTCCAGCCGCGCGAGGCGCGCTGGCTCGCGACGCGCGTGGATGCCCGCGTCGATCGCGTGCTGGTTCGTGCCGGTGAGCAGGTCGAGCCCGATACCGTCATCGTGCAGCTTTCCAATCCCGAGGTGCAGCGCTCGGCCGATGCCGCCGCGCTCGAAGTCGCCGCCGCGCGCGCCGAGTATGCCGCGGCCCGGCTCGAGCTCGAGAGCCAGCGCCTCGACCGCCGCTCCTCGCTGGCGGAGGCGCGCGCCACCGCCGAATCCGCGCGTCTGCAGGCGCAGGCCGAGCAGCGTGCCCATGAGACCGGCGCGGTCTCGCAGCTCCAGTACTCCCGCTCGAGAATCCTCGCCGAGCAGCTCGGCGAACGCGCGCGGATCGAGGAGCAGCGCCTCGTCGCGCTCGATTCCGCGGTCAACGCGCAGCTCGAGGCGCGCCTTGCCCGTCTGCGCCAGCTCGAGCGTGCGCTCGAGGAGCGCCGCCTCGCCGCCGAATCCCTGACGGTCCGCGCCGGGCTTGCCGGCGTGGTCCAGAGCGTTCCGGTCCAGGAAGGTCAGCAGCTGGCTCCGGGCGCGAACGTCGCGCGGGTCGCGAAGCCCGACACCCTCTACGCGGAGCTTCGTATCCCTGAGCTCGACGCGCGCGACCTCGCCCCGGGGCTGGCGGCCCACGTGGACTTGCGCGACCGCGTGGTGCGCGGCCGCGTGGTGCGCGTGGAACCCGCGGTGGTCGCGGGCGCGGTTCGCGTGGACGTGGCGTTCGACGAGCCGCTGCCCTCGCAGGCGCGCGCCGATCTCTCCGTGGACGGCACCATCGCGATCGAGACGTTGAAAAACGTGCGCTTCGTCGGCCGGCCGGTCGGCGCGCAGTCCGAGTCCGAGAGCACCGTGTTCCGAGCAAAGCCCGGCGACAACGTGGCCGAGCGCGTCGCGGTGAAATTCGGCAAGGCCTCGGTGAACCAGATCGTCGTGCTGGAAGGCCTCGCGCCCGGCGACATCGTGGCGCTCGCGGACACGACACAATGGTCCGGCAAGGACCGCCTGGTCATCGACTGAAGCTGGCTCGCAGCGACAAGGGAGCGCGACATGCAGGAATCCGCCATGATCCGGCTCGAGGGCGTCACCAAGGTGTTCTACACCGACGAGCTCGAGACTCACGCCCTCGACGGCATCCACCTGGACGTGCAGGAGGGCGAGTTCCTGTCGATCTCCGGCCCCTCGGGCTGCGGCAAGTCCACGCTGCTCGCGATCCTCGGGCTGCTCGATTCGCCCAACGAAGGCAAGCACCGGCTGAATGGCCAGGACGTCACGGCGCTGTCGCCCGTCATGCGCGCGAAGATCCGGAACGAACAGGTCGGCTTCATCTTCCAGGCCTTCAACCTGATCGGCGACCTGACCGTGCTGCAGAACGTCGAGCTGCCGCTCAGTTACCGCGTCAGCATGAGCACCGAGGAGCGCCGCAAGGCCGCGCTCGCCGCGCTCGAGCGCGTCGGCATGTCGCATCGCGTCAACCACCACCCATCCCAGCTCTCGGGCGGGCAGCAGCAGCGCGTGGCGGTCGCCCGCGCGCTCGCCGGCCGGCCGAAAATCCTGCTCGCGGATGAGCCGACCGGGAACCTGGATTCCAGGAACGGCGAAGCGGTCATGAACCTGCTGCGCGAGCTGCACCGCGAGGGCTCGACCATCTGCATGGTCACGCACGACCCGCGCTACGCGGACTTCGCGGACCGCCAGGTGCGGCTGTTCGACGGCCGCGTGGTGGACGAGAACACGCTGATCGACCTGTCGTCGCGCCGCGCCGCGACCGCTTGAGGAGTCCCCGATGCGCGCATTCCTCGACGAGTTGCGGGCCGCGATCACGGGGCTCGGGCGGGCGCCGGCATTCACGGCGCTGGCCGTCGGCGTTCTGGGTCTCGGCCTCGGCGCCGTCATCTTCATGTATGGCGTGGCCGATACGCTGATGCTGAAGCCGGCGCCATATCCGCACGCGGAGCGCCTGTACTCGATCGTGACGATCGACGGCCAGGCCGCGGGCGATTACGACCAGGACATGCCGCCGCTCGACTATCTGAAGGTCCGCGAGGCGCAGACGCAATTCGAGGCGTTCGGCTCCATGTACGTCGGCACGACCTACCTGACCGGCGACGGCCAGGCCGAGCGCTACGACGGCGCCTTCGTCGATGGCGGGCTGTTCGACGTGGCCGGCGTCGCACCCGAGCTCGGCCGCACCATCCTTCCGCGCGACGCGATTGAAGGCGCGGCGCCGGTCGTCGTGCTGAGCCACGAGCTTTGGCGCGAGCGCTTCAATTCGGATCCCGGCGTGGTCGGCCGTGTCGTGCGCGTCAATGGGCGCTCCTCCGAGGTCATCGGCGTGATGCCGGGAGGCTACTCGTTCCCGGCGCAGACGCAGCTTTGGGTCGCCAACCAGCAGGACCCGACGCGCATCAAGCGCCTGGACGCCGCCACGGTTTCAGTCTACGGACGCCTGCGTGCGGATGGCAGCCCCGACCTCGCGCAGCAGGAGCTGGCGCCGGTGGCGGCACGGATCACATCCGAAGTCTCGCGCGAGGTGTTCAACGGGCGTTTCGAGCTGGAGCGATTCTCCGCGAGCTTCATCGGCGACGAGGGCCAGAAGCTCATGTGGACGCTGCTGCTGGCGGTCGGATTCGTGCTGCTGATCGCCTGCGCCAATGTCTCGAACCTGCTGTTGGCGCGATCCGCTTATCGCGTGCGCGAGACGACCGTGCGCTCGGCGCTCGGCGCCACGCGCGGCCGGCTGGTGATCCACATGGTCGCGGAAGGATTCGTGATCAGTGCGCTGGCGCTGGCACTCGGCTTCCTGCTCGCGTCCATCGCGCTCGATGGCATGGCACTCGCCACCGAGCGGCTGATGGATGACAACCCGTCCTGGTGGAAATACGAGATCGACTACCGGGTGGTGCTGGCGGCGGTCGGCGCGGCGCTCGTGTCCACGCTGCTGGCGGGCCTGCCGGCTGCCTGGCGCGCGTCGCGGCCGTCGCTGGACGCGCTGCTCCGGGACGGCGGACGCACGGGAACCGGTCTGGCCATCGGCAGGATTACCTGGGGTCTCGTGGTCGTCGAGGTCGCGCTCGCGTGCCTGCTCCTGGGCTGCGCGACGTTGATGACCCGGAGCGTGCTGCGGGCAACTTCGCCCGAGATCGGTGTGGAAACCGGCGACATCATGACCGCGCGGGTCGGCCTGACGGTGGGTACCTATCTGGAGGAATCCGATCAGATCCGGTTCTGGGAAACGCTGCTCGCGAACATCCGCTCGCAGCCGGGCATCGATGCCGCGGCGGTGGCGACGTCACTGCCGGGGCACCCGACCGGCGACTCGCCCCTGACCATCGAGGGCCGCAACTATGGCGGCGATGACACCAAGCCATTCGTCCACGGCGCCGTGGTCAGCCCCTCGTTCTTCGAGACCTTCCGCCTCAAGCCCGTCGAAGGGCGGGTATACGACAGCCGTGATCGGCTGGATTCGCTCACAGCCATCGTTATCAACGAAACCATGGCGCGTGAGCTGTTTCCCGACGGGACGGCGGTCGGCTCGCGCGTCCGGTTCGATCTCGATCCCGACGTGAAATGGCGCACGGTCATCGGCGTGGTCCCGGACGTGGTTCACGGCCAGGCGGGCAAGGTCGAGCCGACGGTGTACGTGTCCCTGACACAAGGGCCGCAGCGCTTCATGAGCATTGCGCTGCGCGGCGAAGGCGATCCGCGCGCGCTGATCGCACCGGTGCGCACCGCCCTCATGCAAACCGACCCGGATCTCGCCCTCTACTGGGTGCGGACTCTCGACGAGAACCGGTACTTGCAGACCGCAGGCTACCGGATCATCGGCACGGTGTTCGCGGTCTTCGCCGGAGTCGCGCTGATACTCGCCGCCGCCGGACTCTTCGGCGTGCTGGCCTTCCATATCGGGCAGCGCACGCGGGAAATCGGCGTGCGGCGCGCGCTGGGTGCAGACAGCCGCAGGATCCTGAAGCTCGTGATCCGCGCCAGCGGCTTGCAGGTGGCGGTCGGCATCGTGATCGGCATGCTGTTCCTGCCCTTCATGGCGCGCGGCCTCGGCGAGATGCTCGGGGACGAAAGCCCCTTCGATCCCTTCACCTACGCCCTGGTCCTGGCGCTCATGATCGCGGTCGCAATCGCCGCAACCCTGACACCGACGCGGCGCGCGCTCAGGATCGACCCGGCCGCGGCCCTGCGCTACGAGTAAAGCGATGTCGGCGACCGCCGCCACGATTCGCTTCGACGCCGATCGCACGGCGCGGAACGTGCTGGATGCCTCGGCGAAGTTCTGGTGGGCGGTAACCGCGCTCGGCCAGTGGCTGTTCGCTCTCTATATCGCGGCCTACTTCGGCCCGAAGCTGGCGCTGCACGGCATCGAGGGGCTGCAGCAGACCCATCTGTTCAACGGCTTCATCCCGGGCGACGGGCTGGGGAACGCGGCCGTGGCGGCCCATGTGCTCCTCGCCATCGTCATCATGGTTGGCGGACCGCTGCAGCTCATTCCGCAGATCCGCGCGCGCTTTCCGGCCTTTCATCACTGGACCGGGCGGATCTACGTGGCGACGGCGGTCACGAGCAGCATCGCCGGGCTCTACCTGATCTGGACGCGCCCGCTGTTCGGCCCGCTCGTGAACAATGTCGGCACCAGCTTGGGCGGAGTGCTGGTGATCATCTTCGCCGCGATCGCGCTGCGCCACGCGATCGCCCGCGATATCCCCACGCATCAACGCTGGGCGCTGCGCCTGTTCATGGCGGCGAGCGCCGTCTGGTTCCTGCGCGTCGCCGTGTACGCGTGGGGATTCCTGACGGGCGGCGCCGGCATGGATTCGGAGTCCTTTTCGGGCCCCTTCGTGACCTTCATCCATTTCGCGCAATACCTGCTGCCGCTGGCCGTGCTCGAGATGTACCTTCGTGCCCGCGACCGCGGTACGGCACAGGCGCGCTTCGTCGCGGCAGCCGGCCTGACCGCGTTCACGCTGGTGACCGGCCTGGGCGTCTTTCTGCTGGTCGCCGGGTCCTGGCTGCCGCGAATCTGAAAACCATCGCGCGGTCGCGCGGGTCGGGCGCTCGAATTGCAATGGGTTCCACGCCGGGGCAGGATCGCGCCTGATGCATCCGCGCATCCTCATTGCCGACGACCAGCCCGACATCCTCTCGGCGCTCAAGCTGCTCTTGAAGCGCGAAGGCTACGAGGTGGCTTCCGCCACCTCGCCCGCGGGCGTGCACGACATCGCCGCGCGCGAGCACGTGGACGTCGCGCTCGTGGACCTCAACTACACGCGCGACACGACTTCGGGCGAGGAGGGCCTCGCGCTCGTCGAGCAGCTGCACCGCGAGCATCCGGAGCTGCCGATCGTCGTGATGACCGCCTGGGCGAGCGTCGAGGTTGCGGTAAGCGCGATGCGCCTCGGCGCCAACGACTTTCTCGAGAAGCCCTGGAACAACCAGCGGCTGCTGTCGCTCCTCGCGAACCAGGTCAAGCTCGCGGAGGCGCGCCAGCACGGCCGGCGGCTCGCCGACGAGAACGCGATCCTGCGCGCCGGGGATGGCAGCGAGCTGATCGCGAGTTCGCGCCCGATGCAGGAGGTCGTGCGTCTGGCTCGCCAGGTCGCGCCCTCCGACGCCAGCGTCCTGATCACCGGCGAGCCCGGCACCGGCAAGAGCCTCCTCGCCAAGCTGATCCACGACTGGTCGGAGCGCTCGGACAGGAGCTTCATCTCGGTGAACGCCGGCGGTCTGCCGGAGAGCGTATTCGAGAGCGAGATGTTCGGGCATGTGAAGGGCGCGTTCACGGATGCCAAGGCCGACCGCGCGGGCCGCTTCGAGCTGGCCGATGGCGGCACGCTTTTCCTCGACGAGATCGGCAACGTCCCGCCCGCGCAGCAGGCGCGGCTATTGCGCGCGCTGGAGACCGGCGAGTTCGAGCGCGTCGGCTCCTCGCGCACGCAGCGCGCCGACGTGCGGGTGATCTCAGCCACCAACGCCGACCTGCCGGCGCTGATACGCGACGGTCGCTTCCGCGAGGATCTCTTCTTCCGCATCAACACGGTCGAGATCCGGCTGCCGACGCTGCGAGAGCGGCGCGAGGAAGTGCTGGAGCTCGCCGCCGCGCAGCTCGCGCGCAAGGCCGCGCAATACGGCCGCGAGCTGCGCGGCTTCGATGCCGCCGCGACCGCGGCGCTCCAGCAGTACGCCTGGCCCGGCAATGTGCGCGAGCTGAACAGCGTCGTGGAACGCAGCCTCCTGCTCGCCGGCGGGGCGGAAATCGGCGTCGCGGACCTGCGGCTCTCGGCCGCGAGAGCCGGCCCGCCCTCGCTCGAGGACATGAGCCTCGAGGACGCCGAGCGCGCGCTGATTCGAAGCGCGGTCAGGCGCAACGGCGGCAGCGTGCCGGCGGCAGCGGAGGCGCTGGGGCTCTCGCGCAGTGCGATGTACCGGCGGCTGGAGAAGCTGGGGTTGAAGCCGGACGAGCTCTAAACCGGCAGGTCGTGAGCGCACCCTATTGACGGGGAACCAGCTCTAGGCGCAAATTCAGCACCGCGAAGGATCGCCGCCACTAGGCGAGGGAGACGCCCTTTCAGTAAACAGAATGTAGAGCGCTACGGCGACGTGATTTGTCGCGGTCTCCTGCTGCCTTTGCGCCAGATGCGTTTGCAACGATCAACGGGAAGGGAACGTCTATGCGGCGTATGACTGGGTATCTGACTGCGTCCTGATCCGCGATCGACCGCGGCCAAGAAACCATTCGTCGTGCAATCAGCACTCCCGCAAGACTCGGTGGTAAAGAACCGACGCCTCAAGAACTCAGACCTGCTTGAAACCCAGCACATGATTCCGCGCAAGAATGCAAACAAGACTAAGGCGAATTAGCAG
>Ga0187892_10008033_pt1 | contig 14661 bp, 27 predicted proteins | sample MA1701073metaG_FD_139345 | JGI IMG/M metagenome (GOLD analysis project Ga0187892, IMG submission 139345) | Bio-ooze microbial communities from a basaltic lava cave in the Kipuka Kanohina Cave System on the Island of Hawaii, USA - MA170107-3 metaG ... | reverse complement strand
GACGTTAGATGCGCATGAAACGAATACCGCTAACTCTCCCTTACAAGCTGCTCCTCGGCGCTTCGTGCTCGCTCGTTCTCTTCCTGATCGCTTTTGGTTTCACGCCTTCGCGCCTTTGGTCCTCAGCGGCGAGCTTGGTTATCGGCGCAGCGATCATTGGCGTCTCCTTTGCGGTGCCGTTCGCGCGCGACGTCGGCATGTTGCCGCGCGAAGTCATTGAGCAGATGCTTGAGAAACGGGCCAAGGTAGAGCCCAATTACCTGAAGAGGAACCTGCTCTTTTGGCTGATCGTCCTGATCGTTCTAATCGTCGTCTTTCGGGTGGCCGGTCATGTGCGCATCTAACAACGCGCTCCAGCCGACGCCTTCGCCCTACGGGCTCAGGTTCCCTCGCTCGCTGCGCTCGCTCGGCGCGGCTGAGCGCGGGCGTTAGGCATCGCTACGCATGCCTTGGCAGTTCATCTTCAAGGTGGTCGTTACTGTCGCGGTCATCATTGTCGTTGCAGAGATCGCCAAACGCAGCTCGTTCTGGGGCGCGGTGATCGCGTCTCTTCCCCTCACCTCGCTGCTCGCATTCGTCTGGCTCTATGCCGACACCGGCAATACTCAACAAGTGGCAGGCCTGGCTCGAGGCATCTTCTGGCTCGTACTCGCATCCTTGCCGCTGTTTGCCCTGCTGCCTGCCCTACTCGGGGCCGGCTGGCACTTCTGGCCCAGCCTCCTGGCTTCTTGCGTGGTAACAGTGGGCGCATACTTTGCGCTGGTCTGGCTGCTGCCTCGGGTCGGTATTCAGCTATGACACCGCGATGCCTAACTATGCGATGCAGCGGTCGTCGCGCGTCGGCGCTGATCGCGATCGTTTGATCTTCCCGAGCCGATCGAGCCGGATTGACACTATACGGCATTGCCGTATAATGGCTTGGTGTTCAGCTTCATCGAGACGCACCGCTTTACGCGCTTGGTGAGGCAGTATCTTTCGGACAAGTAGTACACAGAGTTGCAGCTGGCCCTGATCAACAACCCGGAATTGGGGCCGGTCATCGCCGGAACCGGCGGTGTCCGAAAACTGCGCTGGGCAGCTCCGGGACGAGGCAAACGCGGCGGGTATCGGGTTGTCTACTACGTGCGCCGACCGAAGGGCATTATTTGGATGCTGACGATGTATCCGAAGAACGTGGCTGATTCCATCCCAGCCCATGTGCTGAGAAAGATTCGAGAGGAACTTGGCGATGAGTAAGCGCAACCGCAACATTGGCCTCGAGATCCGGGATGGGCTGCGGGAGCTCAAGCGGGGCGACTATGGCCGCGTCATCAACATCCCGGATGTGGCGAAGATCCGTGAGAGTGTCGGCCTGTCGCAGTCCAGGTTCGCCACCCTGCTTGGCGTCTCCGTTCGCACGTTGCAAGACTGGGAACAGGGGCGTCGCACGCCCTCTGGTGCTGCCAGGATGTTGCTGCTGGTTGCTGATCGCAACCCGCGCGCCTTGCTCGAGGTCGCGTGACGCTTCGGGTCTGAAAGATCTAACTATGCGATGCAGCGGTCGGCGCTGATCGCCGACGTTAGACCACGTACATGAATCGTACCCGTAGCCTTGCGAGATCTGCTCTGGTGGGGGCCGGCTGGTCCCTACTGTTGACGTTTCCCGCCGCAGCCTTGTGTGCACTTCTTTTCAGGTTTCCAGTTCCTTTTGCCGGGTACATCAGCGGATACAGGGCGGTTCCCCTTTCCGTGCTAGCTGTGGCCTTCTACGGCCTACTCTTTGGTGGCTTTGTCGTTGTTGGAGCGCTTGGAGCCATAGGCGGTATCGTCGCCCATAGACTTCATCAGCCTGATCTCGGTGATGTGCGACGATGGACTCGCGGCCTAGCTGGGTTCGCGGCCGTTCTTTCCGTTATGGTGCTCGCCGTTCTCGACAAATTCATCGGGCCATGGTGACCATACGTGCCGGCGTTAAACGAGTGCGTGGTCTAACTATGCGATGCAGCGGTCGTCGCGCGTCGGCACGCCGCTTGCAGGGAAAGGTACCGGCGAGGATGGGTCACAATCAGCAAGCGGCGCGCCGAGCGCGCGCCGCCGCTGATCGCGGACGTTAGATCGCCGAGTCAGCGCGGCGCGATGATTCGGGCCAGGTCACGCCTCGAGGCACCGAGTGCGATGAGCGACCGCATCAGCAGATCAATGGAGACGGTCGGATCGCCAGATTCCATCTTGGCGACTCGGGACTGGCTGGATTGCACTGCCGCAGCCAGGTCCTGCTGCGTCAATCGCTTGCGCATGCGCCGGGCCTTGAGGCCCTCAGCGAGCTTCAGGCGCAGCTCGATCAGCGCAGCCTCCTCGACCGAGAGATCCAGGAACTCCCGGGTATCTCCCACCTTCCAGCCGCGGCTGGTGAGCTTTGCCTTCTTACTTGCACGCATCGTCATACTCCCGAAATCGCCTTTGACAGTTCGTAATCACGTCCTTGGGCGTGGTTCGCGTCTTCTTGGCGAACACCTCGCCAATGACAATCGCGTCCCCATCCGTCCGGTAGACTATTCGCCAGTTCGTTGCTCCGTCACGGACGCGCAACTCGTGGCATTTTCGACCTACCGCGGGCATTGGCCGCGAATGCGGCATGCCCAGCAATTCGCCGCGCTGCAGCCTTCTGAGCAGGACGCCAGCCTCGATCCTGGCCTCGGTGGCAAAAGGCGGCGTCTTGATCTCCCCATGCAGCCAGACCAGCGGCTTGTCGGCTACCGCCACGGGTGCTAGTCTATGTCAGTTCTGACATATCGTCAACTGGGGCTCGGCGATCTAACTATGCGATGCAGCGGTCGTCGCGCGTCGGCACGCCGTTTGCACGGACAAGTACCGGCGCGGACAGGTTTCGATCAGCAAGCGGCGCGCCGAGCGCGCGCTGCCGCTGATCGCGGACGTTGAGTGAAAGGGACACGGTTCGACCAATGAGTTCTCAAAGACTCGCGGACGGCACGGTGCACAGACTGCCGGCAGATTTCCGGAAAGCGATCGAATCAGACTTCGATGCGGAAAGCCTCTGGACCGAAATCACCCCGCTGGCGCGCAACGAGTGGATTTGCTGGGTCACATCGGCAAGGAAGGATGAAACCAGGAAACGCCGCATCGAGGTCGGCGTCGACAAACTGCGCGGAGGCATGCGCAGGCCTTGCTGTTGGCCCGGATGCACGCACCGCTGATGGTGAGGCCCAAATGACGCCCAATGATGCCTTCCTGCCAGGGTCTTGCTTGTGCGGGAAAGTTTCCTACGAGCTCCGCGGCCTGCTGACGATGTACTACTGCCACTGCGGCATGTGTCGCAAGGCGACCGGGTCGTCGTTCGCTACGAACATGCTCGCAAGGTCGGAAGACCTCGTGATCGTAAAGGGGCGCTCATTCTTGAGCGCATATGAATCCAGTCCGAATGAGCGCCGCCACTTCTGTTCGAACTGCGGTTCCCCCGTCTTCGGCGAGGCGGCGATCCGGCCAGGCATTGTCTCCATTCGCTGCGGCACATTGGACGCCGATCCGGGCATTCGTCCCTCATCGCACATCTATACGGCATCAATGTCTCCCTGGTTTACCATCTCGGACGAGCTGCCACAGTTTCCGGAGATGCCAGAGTGATGCCCTGCCGGCGGATGCAGCCGTCGGCGCCGACCGCGGACGCCGAGCCACTCTGAGGGAGACCCGCAATTACCATCGTCATCACCGCCTTCGAACGGTCGCCCGATGGCGGCAAGGGACTGGCGCGTGATACGCGCGTTCGCTGGGCGCTCGAGGAAGCGGGCCAGGCTTACGAGGTTCGCCTGGTTTCGTTCCGAGCGATGAAGGAACCCGCGCATCTGGGTCTTCATCCTTTCGGCCAGATTCCAACCTATGAGGATGGCGATCTCACCCTGTTCGAGACGGGCGCGTGCGATCACATGGATGTTTGCCGCACACAACACCGTGGAACCGCCGATCCTTGAACTCGCCACCGCAAGGCTTCTCGAGGGCGACAAGCCCTGGACCCGGAAGCGCCTGCCTCAGGTCGAGGATCGCGTCCGCAACCGCCTGCGCCAGCTTTCTGCTAGCCTGGGCGAAGCCGACTGGCTCGATGGTGCATTCAGCGCGGGCGACCTGATGATGGCGTCGGTTCTACTCAGGCTGAAGTCATCGGGCATTCTGGACGAATTCCCGAACCTCGCTGCCTATGTCGCCCGCGGCGAAGCGCGGCCCGCCTACAGGCGCGCATTCGCCGCCCAATTGGCGATCAATGCCGGCTAGTCTGCAGTCGGCTTTTTGAGTGCCGTCGTGGGCTCGATAAATCGACCCCTACGCTACTCCATCAATGTCACCGTGGACGGTTGTTGCGATCATCGTGCAATCATCGGCGACGAAGAACTGCATCGTCACGCAATCGAGAACTTCGACCGGGCCGATGCCCTTCTTTTTGGCCGGGTGACCTACGAAATGATGGAGGCAGCGTGGCGGTCACCGGCGCGGACGGGAGTGAGGCCCGATTGGATGACGGACTGGATGGAACCCTTTGCCCGGAAGATCGATGCGGCCAGGAAGTACGTCGTGTGAAACACCCTGGAACACGTCGATTGGAATGCGGAGCTCGTGCGCGGGGATCTGGCGAAGGCGGTTCAGCAGCTCAAGCGGGAGCCTGGCAAGGGACTCTTCACCGGAGGCGTGAAGCTCCCGCAGGCGCTGGCGGAGCTGGGATTGATCGATGAGTACGAGTTCGTGGTACATCCCAGCCTGGCGGGCCATGGGCCGACGTTGTTCGCCGGGCTATCGAAGCGCATCGACCTGAAGCTCGTCAGCCGGGTGGAGTTCGCCTCGGGGGCGGTGGCGATGCAGTATCAGCCCAGAAGGTAACCAACATGTTAACCAGCGATAGCAGGAATGACCGACCGCCAGCCTGGAACGCGGGCGGATGGTTCGGTGCACAGCTCGGCGGCACGCTTTGGCTCGCCATCTCGGCGGCCGTGCTCGCGCCTCGCTCAGCGGCGGTCGCAGGCGAGGTGTTCGCTTTTTTTCTTGCCGCCAACCTCGTGGGCATCGTTCTGTGGCGGCGCCGCTCTCGGATGTCGATTTTCCCGGCGATGCAGATCTTGCTGGCCGCAATCTGGTCATGCGGCATAGCGGCCATTTTTTTCATCGACCGCGCCGGTTTGTGGGAAACGCTCACTGTCGGCGGCGGCAACAACATCCCGGCGCCGCGCGCATATGCGATGCTGACGGTACTGGTCGTAGCGCTCGGTCTGATCTTCCGGGTCCTGGCCCGCAAGCACTCCGCGGGGTCGCGGCATTGATGCCTAAGCCCTCGATTGATCGGTCCGGCGGTTACGAGGCGGCCGCCGCGGAGTTCATGACCATCCGCAGCGGCTCCAGCGTCGGTGTCAAGGTCGTACGCGAGTGGGTCCGGGCTTTGCCCGATGATGCGGCGGTACTCGATCTCGGATGCGGGCACGGGCTGCCCATCTCGCAGGCACTGATTGACGAGGGCGTCCAGCTTTACGCAATCGATGTCTCGCCAACCCTGATTGCCGCATTCCGGCGCCGATTCCCGCATGTGCCCGCCGAATGCAGTGCCGTGGAGCATTCGGAGTTCTTCGGCCGCCGGTTCGACGGCGTCGTGGCGTGGGGCCTCGCCTTTCTGCTCGATCCAGAGGTCCAGGCGAGCCTGATCCGCAAGGTTGCCGGGGCCCTGAATCCTGGCGGCCGCTTCCTGTTCACTTCACCGCAGCGGGCTTGCGAATGGATGGACACCGTCACGGGCCAAAGGTCGGTTTCGCTCGGCTCCGATGGATATCGCGCGGCACTGCGGGGTGCTGGTCTGACGCTAATCGGCGAGGCTGACGACGAGGGTGAGAACCATTACTACTTCGTTTGCAAGCCCAATGACGACAGACGCGCAGGCAAAGCATCCGGGTGAGTTGCCCTGTTGGCATTCATGAAACCACTCCTCGCTTCCGCGTTCATGGTGGTATCTGCCTCATTTGCGGAGGAACCTGCGGCGACTTTCCCTCAGGACGTCGCGTCATACATCGAACGTCGCAATCTCTGCGACCACTTCCGGGGCGAGGATCCTTATGACGAGGAGCGAAGGGCATTCCTGGAAAAGAACATTCTCGAGCTATGCACCGGCACGGATCGGCAGCTGGCGGCCCTGAAACAGAAGTATTCGTCGAACTGCGCGATCATGGCGAAACTCGAACAATATGAACCCGAGATCGAGCCGCGGGAGCAGCAGTGACTGCCAGACACCGAATCGCCGCGTATGCCTGGGCGGGCCCCAATACGCTTCTGGGAGTTGTGGCGGGCCTGGTCGTACTGGTGCTCGGAGGGCGGCTTCGTGTCGTGCGCGGCGTTCTCGAGTTTGATGGAGGCTGGTTCGGCAAGCTCATGAACTGCGCGCCACCGTTCTCCATCGGCGCGATCACCTTCGGTCATGTCATCCTTGGCATCAATGGATCCGAGCTCGATGCCGCGCGGCTCCACGAGCATGTCCACGTCGCCCAGTACGAAGCCTGGGGTCCGCTGTTCCTGCCCGCCTACGCCGCTTCCAGCCTCTGGCAGGTCCTGCGCGGACGCCGCGCCTACCGCGACAATTTTTTCGAGAGGAAGGCTTTTGCGGTGCGGCCGGATACCAGGGCCACGGCCTAAGCCCGCGAGGGAGTACGTGACATGATTCAGGCGGACTCCGGCGCTGCGCTACGACGCGCGCTGCTCATCGGGAGCATCGGCCTGATCGTTGGCGCCGTCGCCTGGGCACATTGGCCGAGGAGCCCCTTACCGGAAGGAACCGTCGCGGATCGCGTCGTCGTTCTCAAGGCCGAGCGCAGACTCGAGCTCTACGACGGCGCAGATCTCATCCGATCGTATTCCGTTGCGCTCGGCAGAGAGCCGGTCGGGTCCAAGCGGCAGGAGGGCGACAAGCGCACGCCGGAAGGAACCTACACGATCGACTATCGCAATCCGCAGAGTTCCTTTCATCTGGCGCTCCACATCTCCTATCCGCGGCCGGACCAGGTCGCCGCGGCCGTTGCACGGGGCGTTGCACCGGGCGGCCTCGTCATGATCCACGGCCTGCCGCATGGCTTCCGCTACGTCGGGCGATTCCATCGCCTCCGCGATTGGACCATCGGCTGCATCGCGGTTACCAATCGCAAGATCGAGGAGATCTGGCGCGTGGTGCCGGACGGAACTCCCATCGAGATCAGGTCATGAGTGCCGATTGCCCGATGGCGCCGGCGCGGCCGGCCGGCTGATGGCACAGGTGCCTGGCAGCGAAGACATCCTCCTCGTCTACGACCGGCAATGTCCTGCCTGCGATTACTACTGCAACTTGGTCCGCATCCGCGAATCCGTGGGGCGGCTGGTGCTGATGGACGCCCGCGACGGCGGCCCGATCATGGCGGAGATCACGGCCGCCGGCCTCGACATCGACCAGGGCATGGTGCTGAAGACCGGCCGCACGCTCCATTACGGCGCCGACGCGATCCATGTCCTCGCGCTCCTCGGCACACGGTCCGGCGTTTTCAATCGAGTCGCGTACTGGTCCTTCCGTTACCGCCCGGTCGCACGAGTCCTCTATCCCCTGCTTCGAGCCTGCCGCAACCTGTTGCTCAAGATCCTGGGCAGGACCAAGATCAACAACCTGCAAGTGCCCGGCAATGACCGCTTCTGAGGAAGCGTCGCAGCACCCCCAGACAGTCATGCTGAAAACCTACCGCGGCTCCTGTCATTGCGGCGCGGTCCGCTTCGAGGCCGACCTCGACCTCGAGGCGGGCAGCTTCCGCTGCAACTGCTCGATCTGCCGGCGCACCCGCTTCTGGGTGGCGGTCGCGAGGCCCGAAGGCTTCAAGCTGCTCGCGGGCCGGGGCGAACTGACCGAGTACCTGTTCAACACGCGGAGAAACCAGCACTTTTTCTGCCGGCATTGCGGCGTGCGCGCCTTCGGCGTCGGCAACGACACGCCGATCGGGAAGATGGTCGGCGTCAATATCGGCTGCCTGGAAGGCTTGTCCGAGGAGCAGCTCGCCCGGATCCCGATCACCCGCGTGGACGGCATGCACGATCGCTGGCAGGAGCCGCCCGAGTTCTTTTCGCACCTCTAGGGCGGGCGTACGATAGCGCTCCCGGTCGTCATCCATGCATCACGCCGCCCGTCTCGCCGTCGCCGTCGTCGCCCTCCTGCACCTCGGATTCCTGGTGCTGGAGATGTTCTTCTGGAACCACCCGCTCGGGCATCGCATCTTCGAGATGACGCCGGAAGTCGCCGCCTCCTCGCAGGTGCTGGCGATGAATCAGGGGCTTTACAACGGTTTCCTGGCTACCGGTCTCGCCTGGGGGTTGGCGGCGAATCGCCGCGACGTGCAACTCTTCTTCCTCGGCTGCGTGATCGTCGCCGGCCTGTTCGGTGCGGTGACCGCCAAGCCCTCGATCCTGCTGACCCAGGCCCTGCCCGGGGCGGTCGCACTGGTCCTTGTGCTCACCGCCGCACGCAAGGATTGAGGTCCATGTCTTACCAGCTCAGTGTGAGCGAGAAGCCAGGCTACCTGCACTTCACGGTGACCGGCCCGAACACAATAGAAAACGTAAACGGCTACCTCCAGGATGTGATGCGCGAGGTGGAAGCGCGCAACTGCAAGTACCTGCTGATCGAGGAGCGACTCACCGGTCGCAGGCTCGGAACCTGGGACGTGTACCAGATCGCCGCCTCCGGCGGAAGCCAGATGGCCGGACGCCTGAATGCGGTCGCTTATGTGGACGTCAACGCGCATGGCCAGCTCATGAAGTTCGCCGAGACGGTGCTCAACAACCGCGGCATGCCGATGGCCACGTTTGCGACGGTCGCCGAAGCCGAAGCCTGGCTCGCGGCCAGGGCCCGGCCTTGAGCATCGGCGCGAAGGTGAACGCCTGATGGTGGCCGACGGGGTGTTCCCGCTCGCGGGCGGCTGCGACTGCCGCGCCATCCGCTACCGGCTGGAGACGCGCCCGCTGTTCGTGCACTGTTGCCACTGCCGCTGGTGCCAGCGCGAGACCGGCGCCTCGTTCGCGCTCAATGCCATGATCGAGGCGGACCGGGTGACCCTGCTCGCGGGCGAGCCCGAGCTGGTGGACACGCCCTCCGAGAGCGGCCGCGGCCAGAAGATCGCGCGCTGCGCGAAATGCCGCGTCGCAGTCTGGAGCCATTATCCGGGCGGCGGTCCCGCGATCTGCTTCGTGCGCGTCGGTACGCTCGATGCGCCGGACTACCTGCCGCCCGACATCCACATCTACACCTCGTCCAGGCAGCCGTGGGTCGTGCTGCCACCGGGCATCCCCGCCGTTCCCGAGTTCTACGATCTCGACCAGCACTGGCCCAAGGAGAGCCTCGCGCGCCGGGATGCGCTGCGCGCAAAGCTCGCGGCGCAACGGGGCTGAAATGGCCATCCGGAACGTCCGCGCAAGCGACGCCGCGCACATCGCCGCGATCTACAACCATTACGTGCGCGAGACGGTCGTGACATTCGAGGAATCGCCCGTGACAGAGGCCGAGATGGCGCGGCGCATCGCCGAGACCGCGGCAAGCTATCCCTGGCTGGTCTGGGAGGACGGCGGCGAGGTGCTGGCCTATGCCAATGCCTCGTCGTGGAAGCGTCGCTCGGCCTACCGCTTCGCGGCCGAGAGCACGATCTATGCCGCACCCGAAGCCCTCGGCCGCGGCATCGGCTCGAAGCTGTACCCCGCCCTGCTCGAGCGCATGCGTGCGAAGGGGCTGCATTGCGCGATTGGCGGCATCGCGCTGCCGAATCCCGCAAGCATCGCCTTGCATGAGAAACTGAGCTTTGTGCCGATCGGTCATTTCCGGCAGGTCGGCTTCAAGTTCGGGCAGTGGGTGGACGTCGGCTACTGGGAGCGGGTACTCGCATGAACGAATCCGGCACACGCAGCATGCTGATTCTCGGCGGCTCCGTCCTTGCGGGCCTGGTCGCACTCGGGCTCCTGCTCGGCGGCACGGCAATGCGCGTGAAGTCGCTCGAACGCACGGTGGTCGTGAAGGGGCTTTCCGAACGCGAGGTTCCCGCCGACGTCGCGATCTGGCCGCTGGCATTCCGCGAGGCGAGCAACGACCTGAACGCGCTGTTCGAGACCATCCAGCGCAAGAATGCCCAGATCGCCGAATTCCTCGACGGCCATGGCATCGCTTCGGTGTCGATCACGATCTCGCCGCCCGCGGTCACCGACCGGCACGCGCAGGTCTACGGCGACACCGCCAATATCGCCTACCGCTACACCGGCGGCTCGACCGTCACCGTGTACACGAAGGAGGTCGAGGCGGTACGGAGCGCGATGAAGGACGTCATCACGCTCGGCAAGCGGGGCGTCGCGCTCTCCGGCGAGGATTACCAGAGCCAGACCCAGTTCGCGTTCTCCGGGCTCTCGGAGCTCAAGCCCGCGATGATCGAGGAAGCGACCAAGAACGCGCGCGCGGTGGCGGAGAAATTCGCCGAGGACTCCGGCAGCCGCCTCGGCAGGATCCGGAGCGCCTCACAGGGCCAGTTCTCGATCGAGAACCGCGACAGCACGACTCCGCATATCAAGAAGGTGCGCGTGGTGTCGACCGTCGAATACTACCTGGTGGACTGAGGGTGCCCGAGCACGCGACTACCGACGCCGAAATCGCCGACTGTTACGCGGTGATCGCGGAGTTGCGCCCGCACATCCCGCGCGAGCGCTTCGTCGCGCTGGTGAAATCCATGCAGGCGGACGGCTATCGGCTCGCCTGCATCCGCGAGGGCGGGCGCGTGGTCGCGGCGGCGGGCTATCGCCTTTCCACCAACCTCTTCTACGGCCGCAACCTGTACGTGGACGATCTGGTGACGGCGGAGTCCGAGCGCTCGAAGGGCCATGGCAAGACGCTGCTCGGCTGGCTGCGCCAGCTCGCCTTGGACGAAGGCTGCGACGCCTTCCACCTCGACTCGGGCGTGCAGCGCAAAGACGCGCACCGCTTCTACCTGCGCGAGGGGCTCGAACTTTCGAGCTACCATTTCAGCGCGCGCCTGCGCGTGCGCTGAGAGCGGCTACCGAGCGTGGATACAACAGCGGCTCCGCGCATGCTGACGCAGCCAGCGCTCGCGGCGGGGGCGCGCGAGCTCGCGCAGCGCGACGCCGAGCTCGGCGCCATCCTCGCCCGGCACGGCACGCCGCCGATGTGGGGACGCCGCCCGGGTTTCGCGACGCTGGTGCACATCGTGCTCGAGCAGCAGGTCTCGATCGCGGCCGCACGCACGCTGTTCCGGCGCCTGGGCGCGAAGCTCGGCGGCGTGACGCCCGCGAACCTCGCCGCGCGCGGCCCGCGCGGCCTGCGCCGCCTCGGCCTGACGCGGCAGAAAGCCTCGTATTGTCATGAGCTTGCGCTCGCGGTCCTGGAGGACCGCCTGAACCTCGCCGCGATCGCGCGTGCGCCCGACGGCGAGGGCCGGCGCGCGCTCCTGGAACTGCACGGCATCGGGCCCTGGAGCGTGGACATCTACTACCTGATGGCGCTGCGCCGACCGGACGTGTGGCCGGAAGGGGACCTGGCGCTCGCGGCCGCGCTCGCGGAGATCAAGCGGCTGCGGCGCCGCCTGGGCCGCGAGGAGCAGCGCCGCATCAGCTCGGCCTGGGTGCCGTGGCGCTCGGTCGCGGCGCGGTTACTATGGCAGCACTACCTCGGGAGGTGAACATGCAACGCAAGGCATCGGCCGTCTGGCAGGGCGGCATCAAGGACGGCAGGGGCGCAATCTCGACCGAGAGCCGGGCGCTGGTCTCGACGCCCTATTCCTTCAGCACTCGCTTCGAGGGTGCGGTGGGCACCAACCCGGAGGAGCTCCTGGGCGCCGCGCACGCGGGCTGCTTCTCGATGGCGCTGTCGCTGATGCTCGGCGAGGCCGGCATCCGCCCGGAGCGGATCGAAACGACCGCGACCGTCACGCTCGAGAAACAGGACGCGGGCTTCACGATCACCAGGGTGCACCTCGACGTCTCGGTGCGCGCGGCGGGCGCCGAACGCGGCAAGTTCGAGGCGGCGGCAAAAAAGGCCAAGGAGAACTGTCCGCTCAGCAAGGTGCTGCGCGCCGAGATCACGATGGACGCAAAGCTCGCGGCCTGAGTCTTGGATTCGCACGAACACCGGCACCACGCGCACGCCGGCGCCCCGCCGATGCCGTTCAACCGCCTGGCGCTCTCCGCCACGCTGCATTGCCTCGCGGGCTGCTCGATCGGTGAGGTGCTCGGCATGGTCATCGGCACCGCGCTCGGCCTCGGCAACTGGCCGACGATCGCGCTCGCCGTCGCGCTCGCGTTCGTCTCCGGCTACCTGCTCACGATGGTTCCGCTGCTGCGCTCGGCCATGCCTTTGCGCCGCGCGCTCGCGCTCGCGCTGGCGTCGGACACGGTCTCGATCGCAGTCATGGAGATCGTCGACAATGCGGTCATGCTCCTGATCCCGGGCGCGATGTCGGCCGGGCTCGCGCAGCCGCTGTTCTGGGGCAGCCTCGCGTTCTCACTTGCGGTCGCGGGCCTGGCCGCTTACCCGATCGTGCGCTGGCTGATCGTGCGCGGCCGCGGCCATGCGGTGCTGCACGGGCATCACTGATGCTGACGCCGTTTCATCTCGCAATCCCGGTCGCGGACCTGCCCTCCGCACGCGAGTTCTACGGCGGCCTGCTCGGCTGCCGCGAGGGACGCAGCGACGAGACCTGGGTGGATTTCGACTTCTTCGGCCACCAGCTCGTCTGCCATGTGACCGAGACGGCAAACCGCCAGCATGTCGCCTTCAGCGGCAACCCGGTGGATGGCCACGACGTGCCGGTGCCGCATTTCGGCATGGTGCTCGAGATGCCGGACTGGGAGGCGCTCGCCGCGCGACTCCACGAGGCCGGCGTGCGCTTCGTGATCGAGCCGCACGTGCGCTTCCGTGGCCAGCCGGGCGAGCAGGCGACGATGTTCCTGCTGGACCCGAGCGGGAACGCGCTCGAGTTCAAGGCATTCCGGGATATCGCGAAGCAGTTGTTCGCGAAGTAGTGTCGCGCGCTCAGCGCCTCGCGGCCCCCGCCAGGTGCGCCGCAAAGCGTGCCGCGAGCTTAGCGGTGCGGTCGTCCTGGTCGAAGCGCGGGTTCATCTCGGCCACGTCGGCGATCACGACCTGGCCGGTCGCGATCACCACTTCGACCAGGCGGTCCACCAGGAGGGGATTCACGCCGAGCGCCGCCGGCGCGCTGACGCCCGGCGCCACCGCACCCGGCAGCACGTCGAGGCAGACGGTCAGGTAGAGGCGCGCGTGGCGCGCGGCGAATTCGCGTAGCTCGCGCTCGAGGTCGGCGAAGCGCTCAGCGCGCGTCTCGAGGTCCTCGACCCACTGTACGTCGAGCGAGCGAGCGCGATCGAAGAGTGCCGCGGTGTTCGAATGTCGGCTGATGCCGAGGCAGAAATAGCCGAGTTGGCGGCCGTGCGCGCGGCCGTGCTCGAGGATCTGGCGAAATGGCGTGCCGGAGTTCGCGCGCGCATCGCCGCGCAGGTCGAAATGCGCATCGAAATTGATCACGCCGACCGGGTCGCGGCTGCCGGAATACTCGAGCAGGTGCGCGAGCGCCAGGTAGCTCGCGAAGGCGATCTCGTGGCCCCCGCCCAGCCCGACGACCAGGCTGCTGGACTGCAGCGCGGTCGCGGCCGCGGCTGCGTAGGCTTCCTGCGCCGCTTCGAGCTCGTCGCCCTCGCAGCGGATGTCGCCGAGGTCGTCCACGGCCGCGAGCTCGTGCACGGCGAGGTTGCCGAGCGCGCGGCGGATCGCGGACGGTCCTTCGACCGCGCCGACGCGGCCGCCGTTTCGCGCGACGCCGGCGTCGCAGGCGAAGCCGAGGAGCGCGACCGGCGCGGGCGTGGCGCCGCGCGGACGCACGATCTGGTGCCAGCGGCGCGCGGCGGCGCCGTCGGCCTCGTCTACGCGGCCCTTCCAGGGCCAGCCGGCCGGGAGCTCACTCACGGCGGCGGCCCGGGCTCGCGCGGCGGCGGCACGATTCCCGGCTCCATCCGGGGCCGCCCGCGCACGCGATTGATGACGTCGCTCGCGGTCGCGCGCAGCTTGCGCAGCCAATGCCGCGCCCAGGCGAATTCGAGTCCCAGCACGCCGAGACCGATCGGAACCACGACGATGGCCGGCCCCGGCAGAACCACCATCGCGACACCGAGCAGGGTGATCGTACCGCCGATCACGGCGACGACGATGCGCCGCGCCCACTTGTAGGTGATGGTACGCCTGAGCCAGGCGCGCAGCCGACCCCTCATGTGAGCCCCATGCGCGCGAGCGCGCGATCATGTACGCGCGAGAGCAGGAGCACCGCGGCGGTCGCACCGAGCCCGGCCAGGAACATGTCCCACTGCGTGTCCCAGACATCGCCCTGGGTCGCGAGGAAGGCCTCGGCCGCCGTGCCGGTGCCGACCGCGACCCACCATTCGAGGAATTCATACATCGCGCTGACCGCAAGGCAGGTCATGATTACCAGGAAGCCGAGCCAGCCGCCGCGCCCGAGCGGCGTCAGGCGCAGCAGGATCTCGCGCACCGCGATCGCGGGCACGAAGCCCTGCATCAGGTGGCCGAAGCGGTCGTAGTGATTGCGCGAAAAGTCGAAGAGGTCCTGCACCCAG